>JABNAD010000906.1_pt1 | contig 13522 bp, 12 predicted proteins | sample 7240381 | NCBI WGS metagenome assembly JABNAD01 (sample SAMN11332834, study PRJNA596920) | anaerobic digester metagenome | biome: digested sludge; isolation source: digested sewage sludge-derived enrichment culture grown on H2/CO2 | place: Germany: Goettingen
ATGTTGAACATGGCTACTCAATATTCCGAAGATTTCCCATCCAGTTCTCCGCACTCCCATTGAGCGGGAAGTAAACCTATCATATGGGTCAGTGATTCAAATAAATATTACCTCCGGTATCTCTAGTGCGCTAATGTCACCTTATCTTGAGGGTTTTGGTGCGTGAGGCGGATCACCAATAACCACATGCGAGGACGCGAAGTCCGTGGGGGTTAGCGATCTCCCCTCACATCTCTACTCTCCGAAAAGAGATTTGTCCTCGCGACATACCTCGCTAGAAATCTGTAAGTATGAGGGTATCTAAGAATAGACGGGCGCATGTATATAATTCTCTTGTACAACCTAACCGATTCAGTTTTTTCCCCCAAACTCAACAGATGATTAGGCAAGAGGATTAATTGTTCATCAACCCATCTGGACTCAATGCTGGTGGAATGGTAATTTTTCCCGCTACTATACTCGTTTTCAAAGGCTAGATATACCTTGCGCAGGGCCTCTGGAAGGGAATGATCATCTTTTGAGTGCGAACGATCCATACAAATAATTTTCAGGAGCTCTTGGAGTGATTGCTGATAAAACGCCTCCTTACCATCATTGTTTATAATATTTTCACATGTACAACTAGAACTTTCATGGAACTGTTGTGAGAAATAACTAAAAATTAACAACTGGAACATGCGGGAGTAGGCAATTTGAGCAAGGGTTGCGTCCGAAGCGTCACACTTGAGAGACATATCTAGCACTATAAGATTTTCTGGCCAGAATGCCTCGCTTTGCGAAACACTTTTTGAACGACCATGCAACCTGAACCGCGCTAATGTTTTAGGAATAAGCCTGATCAGCCCCTGTCCCTGCCCGAGTTTGATCCAGAGATTGTAATCCATAACATAGTGGAATCTTTCATCTAAGAATCTGACTTTTTTCATCGCATCTGCGTTAATGAAACTTGCAGGTTGTGGGATATAATTACCGCGATATAGTTTTCCTAAATCAAAGACGCAAGGTTTCATGTGCGATAATATTGCACCCTCCGCAGTTATAATATCCATCTCTCCATAAATGGCAGCAGTATCTGGCTGTTCAGCAAATGCTTCCGCCGCTGTAAAGAGAGCACCTGCAGTATAGAGATCGTCTGAGTTCAGCCATGCTACGATCTCCCCGGTAGACCTTTTGAATCCCCTATTGATAGCGTTTGTCTGGCCGCTGTCTGGTTCGCTCGTCCAGAATGTTATCCAGCGCTCATATTTCCGGATAATTTCGACGCTCTCATCTGTGCTGCCCCCATCGATTATGATGTACTCAAGATCCGAGTAACCCTGCAGGAGCACCGATCGGATTGTCTCCTCGATGAACTGGCCCTGATTGTAGGACGGCGTGACAATACTGATCTTCGGCCAGGGCTTCCCGTCCGGCATACTTTCCGGCACCCAGAGTGTCTCTTCGGTCCATGGCCACCCGGTTTTGCCCTCCGGGGGCGGAGGGAGATCGGCAATGGTTGGGCAACGCATACTAGAGTGTGGCTCTTTTCAACCTATATGCCTTCTCCTTTGTGGTTCGCCCGGTAAAACGCGAGACATTCCTCAGCCATCCTCTCCAGCCCGAACCGCCGTGCCGCATCCTCCGCAGCCTCTTGACCCATCCGCACCCGGAGCCCTTCATCTCCGAGCAGGTTGAGGACCTGCTCCGCCATCGCCCGGGCATCCCCCACCGGCACGAGGAACACCGTCCGTGCTCGCCAAGACCGGGGTGCCGCAGGCCAGGGCCTCGAGGAGGGTGTTCGGGAAGGTGTCGGCCCGGGCGGGGTGGATGTAGGGGTCGGCGGCCTGGTAGAAGCGGGCGACCGTTTTGAGATTTTTCTGATAGGGGACGAACCGGATCTCGACGCCGCCGATCCGTTCCGACGAGGAGGCTTCGCGCAAGTGGGTACGTACCGAGAGAAGATATTTAGCGATAGACAAAGAGCGATCCGGCACGAATATAGGTCTCAGGCGAGCCATTGAGATATGAGACAATGTAACTCAAAAAGAGGTGCAAAAACGAACGTATTAAGATATCGCTCATCAAATCATTGATAGGCTATGGAATCAATACTCATTACCGGGGTAAGTGGCTTTGTCGGCGGGCATTTCACTCGATATTTGTTGAGCAAAAAAACAAGTTATGATATCCATGGTGTGAGTCGTTCAAAACCCGCGTGGGGCACTATTCACGATCAGGCGCTTGATTTGCGCTCAATTACATTTCACCCATGTAATTTGCTTGATTCGGCAAAAATCAATACAATTATTGAAGAAGTACAGCCGGATACCATTCTCCATTTGGCATCATCCAGTTCTGTTGCCCAGAGTTGGCAAGATCCTCTTGCTTCGTTCCTCAACAATACCAATGCATTCCTCAATATTGTTGAAGCGGTGAGAACTCAGGAGTTAGACTCTAAGATATTATCTATTGGCTCTTCAGAAGAATATGGCATCGTTAACATGAGCGATCTCCCACTTACCGAAGCACAGCAGGTTAACCCTGCAAACCCATATGCAATCGCAAAAGTCTCTGAGGAGTACTTATCCCAAATCTATGTAAGAGGGTATCATCTCAAAATTTGCCGTACACGCTCCTTCAATCATATTGGACCCGGGCAAAGGGAGCAATTTGTGGTAAGTTCTATTGCTAAACAATTCGCTGATATTGCAGTTAACCACAAAAAACCAATAATTACGATTGGAGCGGGATCAATTATCCGTGATTTTGTAGATATAGATGATGTAATTTTGGCGTATGCTGCAATATTAGAAAAAGGAGTACCTGGCGAAGTTTACAATGTATGCAGTGGTAGAGGACATTCAATTCAAGACATTGTAGATTGTCTGTCCGGGTTAACACAGATGCCGATAGAAATAGAGCAGAAAACTGATCTTCTCCGCCCGATTGACAATCCGATACTTATAGGGAGTTATGAGAAACTTCATCGCGAAACGGGGTGGGAGCCCACCCATTCTATTGAGCAAAGTCTTGAAAAAATCTATAATTACTGGTATGATAGGTTATCATAGACTTTTTTTGTGCCGTGGGCTGTATTCTCCCAGGAAAATAGTTTCAATCGTTCAAATCCCTTTCGGATGAGTTTTTCCCTGTAATGGTCGTCGGAAAGCACTGTTTCAATACTCTGAATAAGTGACCCCTGGTCATTTGGATCAAAATAGCCGGCTGCATCTCCCCCGACCTCAGAAAGAGAACTGGAGTTACTTAATAGTGCAGGGCAACTACAAGAAAATGCCTCCAGAATGGGAAGTCCAAAGCCTTCGTAAAGAGAGGGAAATATAAACACCTGTGCATTTTCATACAAATGCTTCATAATGAGATCATTTGTTTCGACAAATCGCACTTTTGAGAGGATATTCAATTCATTGAGTATTTTCAGTTCAGGTTGAGTAAATGGGCCTCCTCCTGCACAGTAGATACGCAAGTTCTTATCCTCCTTTAGCAGTTTTGCCACGGATTTAATGAAAAATATAAAGTTTTTATAACCTGTTCGATTTCCTACAAATAGGATATAGGGTTCCTCAAGTATCGGATGCTCAAATTTGTTTTTATGCTGATGTGGTTGATCCAGATATTCAAAGGGATTTCCAAGATACACCACAGAGATTCTCTCTGGATCGACATTTGTAAATTTTATTATATCGTTTTTTGTGCTCTCTGAAATCGCAATGATTGCTTCAGCCTGTTCAATCAATTCCTTTTTCCATGTTTTTATGGGATCATTGGGAGAGAAGTAATCTGGATATAACTCATGGATCATATCATAAACAGTTAGTATGAATGGTTTTTGCTGAAGGTACTGCAAAAAGTACGAGTCATAATATGTCGGATGGAACAGATCAAAATCCTGTTCTCTCAATAAACGCATTGATTCTCTTTGATTAATTCGCAGGCGGTTTAATACATCGACGTGTGTGACCTTCCGGATGACTGGAAAGATTTGTGTGTCGTATAAGAACTTACTTCGGCTTGACCAATGCTGATATAATGAATGGCGATTGCAAAGGTTTTCGTTACGCGAATAACGTAGGGCGAGAGTTTGCTCAATGTCTGGATCCTGGGAAAATTGATCCATCAGTTCACAAAAGTACCGGGAGATGCCGCCGTAGTTTTGCAGAGTGAAGATCTGATGATCATAGAGTATCTTCATGGTTTCTGCCCTGTTTTGATAATATGTTGTTCACGAACGCGTTATAGCACTCTGCGAATTTTTCTCGTGTGTGGTGAGTTCGTGCGTACAGCCATGCGCTTTTTGACATTCTCTGTAACTCTTCGTTTGGTTTTTGGGATAACATTTTTATCGATTCCACAACCTCATCAACGCTACTTTTTTGTAGAATTATTCCGAAGTCATCGACATCTACTCCAGACTCGTAACTTACTATAGGTATCACTCCCGCATGCAGACATGTAATCACACTGCCTGCTTGACCTTCAGAACATGATGGATATATCAGGGCATTTGTATTCTTAATGACATCTAGAAATCGGTCACTCTTCACATCAATAAATCCAAACGACCTGATATTTTGAGATTGATATAATTCTTTAAAATAAGCCTTATCAAAATCATCCTCCCGGTTTACTGGACCACAGATTGTCAGATGGTAGTCTGGCAGTTCGCTGAAGGCATCCAGTACTATATCCAGACCCTTATGGACCATCCCTGAACTGCCTAACCAGAGGAAATTTTTCTTTATTTTGTCGAAATTTTTCTCAGAATAAGGAAACTGGACCGTTGTCGAGAGTGGTATCGGATGAAGGGGTTTACCCGAGTATTCAAACGTCCCTTGAGTAAATACATTCCCCAGAATTGTTGCACAATCTGCGTATTCTATTCCGAGGCTTGGAGGCACTTGGCGCCGCGGTTTTAACTCTATCCCCCTCCTTGATTTTAAATCTGACAGCCGTTCCATCTCAGCGCGATTCTGGAATTGCCAATGTGCTCCTGTAATATGCAGTATTCTTTTACAGTTATCTCCTAAAATCGGGGCGAGACGTTCCATATTTGAGTGGATATCTATGAAAATAGAATATTCTTTTTTTGAAAGAAACGATTTATTGTCCCAGTCTATTATGTCCACATTATAGCCATGTTTCACCCAGGTTTTTGCGATCTGCTGGCATTCCCACATATTTGTATGAGAACAAAACTTGTGACTCTCCTGTTCAACCTTAAATGGATGGGTTATATATGACAATAAAACGTTCTTATCACTCCCGGTTTCAGAGATTAAAGTAACTACATCCTGATTTAATAGCCGTTTATATGTTGAAACCACATTTGATTTTAGGGTACCTATCATCATACCTAGTGAGTGCATTTCTGTAATATCCCCAGATATGTTGCATAATGTGCTTTTGGATTTCTTCCCTCATCCCGAGGCAGAAGTTTTTCAAATATCTTGTGGTATTTTCCTGTGAATGTTTGCTCAAGTATTAGGTGATCAATTTTTATTGGGTGTCCGGTATCTGTGTATGATTCTGGACAGTGAGCCAGATCTTCCTGGTTCGATAAGTCCTGACCAAGGATCAGTAACCCGCCTACATCCAGTATTCTGAATATCTCATCCATACATTGCTCATAATTATTGACATGATCTAGGACGTTTATGCATATCACGAGATCCATCTGATGGTCCTTATAGGGCAAATCTTCGAGTTTAGATGAGGAGAGGTCGACCTTAGTGTTTAGATCTGAAAATATCTTTACGAGATAATTTACTCTTTCTTTTTTAAATTTCTTATTCAGATAATTAACGAATGAGTTCGGTTTGTTCAGACTATATGTAATATAATATTGTATCAGCGGGTCTTCGAACCAGAGCTTGTCAAAGGTTATCTCTGGCAGAATATATCTAATGTTTGTGTGCGGACCACAACCAACTTCCAGGACATTGTTAAAGTGCCTATTTTTCAGAACCACATACCGCTCAAATTTTTCATACCACCATCGATTCCAATCGTCGTCAGATTCAATTGTTTGCTGGGCGAACTTTAATTCGAATTCCTGTGCCTGCTGCCATCTGTCGTTATCCACTTTCTGAATAATATGACTTCCCTTCACACTCTTACCTCACATTATCCATTGTTTTGAAAATAAATGGTGATAATGCTGATGTATTGTCTGATAGATCAGCGGATATCACAAATGGACCCTCATATGTGCCATTAATAAAATTCCATTCGACTGGGCCAAATTTTCTTATTATTTCATCAAATTCCTCAAAACTCCATTCCCGCAAATGCCAATAGTTTTTAGGCGTTCCATCTTTATTTGTATATTCCGGTCGCCTATTGGGAGTACTCAAAAAGACTCCCTTTCTTGACACTCGCAACATTTCTTTAATCAGTCGATTGAAATCCTCGACATGCTCGATGACATCAACACACGTGACCACGTCGAAAGACTCATCAGGAAATAGCAAGGTGTAGCCATCATAGATCCCCAGCGAAACAAGTCTTGGATTTCTCCCAACGATTGTACCTTGACAGTAATCGTATACTTTCTTATCAACATCCACGCCGCTGACTTCTTTTGCCTTTATCGCTAAAATGTTAAGACCGTAACCCAATCCAAAGCCAACATCAAGAATTTTTGAGGACTCATCAAGATATCTGTTCAATGCGAGGAAATATGCCTCAATCTGGACAGGTACTACGGACCCTTTACCTATAATTGTTGAATATTCTTTTGGATTTGGCTTTCTCATAATATTCTTTTTAACTAGACTAGAGATCTTACATAGTAGATCCATCATAAACACCGCCATTGTATTTTTGGTAAAATCAACCCTCTTCGACCTTGACCTAACTTGAGAATGGGACTTGAATCATCGAAAACATCAAACATTAAATGATCATCAATAATATCTAACACTTCAAAACTTGGAACCGATGATGACACTTTTAGATAATATCTCCCCTCCCTAAAATATGAGAGATCAATTGGACAAATTACAGTGTAGTTGCCTGGAACATACTCTTTCTTTTGACCAGTCCAGTCTTGATCAGTCGTCGAGAATAAGCAGATGTCAGAATCTGTAAATATCTCTATAGCAATTTGGGCACCACCATCTATCACTTCACTTATTGAGTATTGTATTTCAATCGACAGAACCTCTGAACTATAAAAGGAGATCGAAGGTTCCCCCGATTTCAACAGTCTTACAGTATCAATGCTCAGTTTTTTATTGTGGTTGCTCTGACTTCTCCTATACTCTGCTTTTAGTTGAGGGGAATTATGCAGATATTCCGAGATAGACTGCTTAATCTCGCCATCAATCAGGCATCTGCCGTTGCTTAGTACAATACCCCTCTGGCATAATGAAGCGACAGCATTCATATTATGACTCACAAACAGCACTGTCCTCCCCTCATTCGCCACCTCCCCCATCTTTCCGAGGCACTTCTTCTGAAACTCGGCATCCCCCACCGCGAGCACCTCGTCCACGAGCAAAATCTCGGGCTCCAGATGCGCCGCCACCGAGAACGCGAGTCGCACCTGCATTCCGCTGGAGTAGCGCTTCACCGGCGTGTCCAGGAACTTCTCGACGCCCGAGAACTTGACGATCTCGTCGAACTTATCGTCGATCTCGCGCTTCTTCATGCCGAGGATAGCGCCGTTGAAGTAGATGTTCTCCCGGCCGGTGAGCTCAGGGTGGAAGCCGGTGCCGACCTCGAGGAGGGAGCCCACCCGGCCGCGCATGACAATCTCGCCCTCGGTGGGGTAGGTGATCCGGGAGAGGACCTTGAGGAGCGTGCTCTTGCCGGCGCCGTTTCTGCCGATGATGCCAAGGACCTCGCCGCGCTCGACCTCGAAGTTGACGTCCTTGAGGGCCCAGAAGGAGTCCTTTTGCTGTGTGGTCTCCCTGAGGGTCCGCAAGGGATGGCACACGGCGTTCGTGAAACTCTCGGAGAACCGCTTGTAGGTCCGGTCCATCCCTATCCGGTATTCCTTGGAGAGGTGATTCACCTCGATGATTGGCCTGTCTCTTTTGAATGTCATGTCACACCAGGTCTGCGAAGTACTTCTCTGTTTGGCGGAGATACAGGATCCCGCTAAAGAAGATCAGGAGGGTGATCACGGCCGAGATAGCGAGGCCGACGTAGTCCACCGGGACATGCCCGAGGAGGACCGCCCTGTGGGCGTTGATCAAGCCGGTGAGGGGGTTGAGGGCAAGGAGCCACTGCAGGTTCCCGCCGAGGATGCTTGCCGGATATATGACCGGCGAGACGAACATCAGGAGCTGGACGAAGAAGGGGAGGGCGAACTTCACGTCCCTGTACTTCACGCAGATGGACGAGAGCCAGTAGCCTGTCCCGGCCGCCAAGAGGAGGGTGAGAAGGACGATAACCGGCAGGAGGAGGACCGTCGCCGTCGGCATGAACTGGTAGTAGACCATCATGGCGGCGAGGATCGTCATGGCGATCAGGTAGTCCACGACGCCTGCAAGGCAGGGCGCCGTCGGGATGAAGATCCTGGGCAGATACACCTTCGAGAGGAGTTGGGCGTTGCCGACCAGACTGTTCCCTGACGCGGTCAGGGCGTTCTGGAAGTAGGTCCAGAGGAGGAGACCCGAGTACGAGAAGAGGGCGTACGGGATCCCCTCGGAGGGCATCTGTGCGAGGCCGCCAAAGATCAGGGTGAAAACGATCATCGTGAAGAGCGGCTGGAGCACCGCCCACGACGCACCCATCACGGTCTGCTTGTACCGGATCTTGATCTCGCGGAGGGCAAGGAAGTAGAGGAGCTCGTGGTACTCTTTCAATTCCTTCCAGTTCAGGTCGAAAAGACCGTACTTTGGGCGGATAACTAGTTCGAAATCTGAGGTTTGCTCGGTCATGGCGGAATTCACTGCTGTTCAGGTCTGCTCTATACTCTGTGCTCTGTGGAATGATATGCCACTGTTTCGTTTTATGCTTGCTGTTTCCTGTACCACGCGATCGTCCGCTCAAGCCCCTCGCGGAAGTCGACCTTCGCCCGGAACCCGAACTGCTGCTCCGCACGCGAAACAGCCAGGCACCGCCGGGGCTGGCCGTCGGGCTTGGCGGTGTCCCAGACGATCTCCCCTGTAAACCCGGTGAGGTCAGCGATGAGGATCGCGAGGTCGCGGATGGTGATCTCGAAGCCCGCTCCGAGGTTCACCGGGTCGGGCTTATCGTAGCGTTCGGCGGCAAGCGCGATCCCCTCTGCGGCGTCGTTGACGTAGAGGAACTCACGCGACGCCGCCCCGGTCCCCCAGACCTCGACGCGCTTCGCACCGCTCTCCACCGCCTCGACGAACTTCTTGATGAGGGCCGGTATGACGTGCGAACTTGTGGGGTTGAAGTTGTCCCCCGGACCGTAGAGGTTCACCGGAAGAAGATAAATCGCGTTAAACCCGTACTGCTGCCGGTAAGCCTGGGCCTGGACAAGGAGCATCTTCTTTGCAAGGCCGTAGGGAGCGTTGGTCTCTTCGGGATAACCGTTCCAGAGTTCCTCTTCCCGGAACGGGACCGGCGTGAACTTCGGGTAGGCGCAGATCGTCCCGACGGCGACGAACTTCCCTACATCGGCCTGCCGGGCGGCTTCCATCAGCTGGATCCCCATGATGGCGTTGTCGTAGAAGAGGGAGCCCGGATTCTCCATGTTGTAGCCGATCCCTCCGACCTTCGCCGCGAGGTGGATGACGAGATCGACGTCCTGCACTGCCTCAACGCAGTTCTCCCACCGCCGCAGGTCAAGGTCGCGGCTCCGCGGCGCCCGGATATTCTCTTCTGCAAGCCCATGTTCCTTAAGCGTCCTCACCAGGGCGGAGCCGAGAAACCCGGCCCCACCAGTGACGAGAACCGTCATTCCGTCCTGAAACGTCATAGGATCTCACCGACTATGATACCACATTCTTTTGTGCCATTGCTCTTGAAGATACCATCGATTTTATCGAAGTTATCCCTCAGTTCCATCAGACTTTCCAGGCCCTCCGTCCACGAGCCATCGAGGACGGCCGCCGCGGGGACCTCTCTTCCGATGCCCATACCCTCAACACCTCCGATGAGGGATTCGTCCTCGGCAAACCCCTCCCGGCGGAAGAGGGCCATCGGGACGCCGGCCTGGATCGCCTCCGAGATGGTGCTGTAGCCGGGTTTTGAGACCACCAGGTCACAGGCGGCAATCCAGTCCTGGGTCTTGGTCTCGCCGGGCGGGATCCTGACCGCGCCCGGTACATCGGTCCATGACGGAACGAGAAGGGTGCACCCACTGAGTGCGGTCCTGATCCCCCGGAAGACGGCGGGGTCGAGAGACTGCCCGCCGCCGAGGTAGACGAGTGGCCGTCCAGAGGGAAGTCCCGGAAGCTCCGCCCGGTCCCGGGTCACCGCCCGTGCAACAAGCCCAACCTCCCGCCGATCGCGAAAGACCATCATCGGTTCGTGGAGCGGGAGCAGAAGAGCACCGCTGGCGGCCCGGTAGGCCTCGGCAACCCGGTCGGTCAACTCGGTCTTCCCAAAGAGGTGGGTGTAGATGAGATGCCAGGTGAAGTTGGAGATGCCGAGCGACAGGATCCCGAGTTCTTCCGCGGCAAGGAAGGGCTGCGGGGCAATATCGGAGAGGACGAGGTCGATCCGGCGGTCACGGAGGAAGACCTTTTCGCTGGCGATGTAGCCCTCCCAGGAGGAGAGCCACTGCTCGACCGCCGCGAGCGTCCTCTCTCGGTCCACGGCGGCACCGTCCATCACCACACCCGGATCGTTTGGCCCTTGCAGGACCTCAACGTCGGGGAGCGACCGGGACACGAACTCAGCGGGAGAGCCGGTCCTGACGACGACCTCGGCGTGCAGGGCCTCCTGCAGCTCGCGGATCAGGGCAATATCTCGCGCCGCATGACCGTAACCAAAGTCACTGGTGTAGAAACAGACCTTCGGCCGCTTCAATCTCTTGCCCACCACTTGTCCGGATACTTACGGGCGAGAACCTCGTCCCCTTCGCCAACGGGCTCAAGCCCTGCCCCCCTCAGATCCGCGTCAACCATGATCCGGGTCAGGTCGGAGAACGTCACGCAGGGCTTCCAGCCGAGTTTCTCCCTGGACTTCCCGGCATCTGCGATGAGATCTTCAACCTCCGTCGGTCGGAAGTATCGGGGATCGATCCTGACGTGCTCCTCCCAGTCGAGGCCCGCGTATGAGAAGGCGGTCTCAAGGTACTCCCTGACAGAATGACTCTCCCCGGTCCCGATGACAAAGTCCTCGGGTTCCTCCTGCTGGAGGATCCTCCACATGCACTCGACGTATTCCGGGGCAAATCCCCAGTCCCGCCGGGCATCGAGGTTCCCCATGTAGAGGTACTTCTCTTTTCCGGCAAGGATCCGGGCGATGCCCCTGGTGATCTTCCTCGTCACAAAGGTCTCGCCCCGGCGAGGAGACTCGTGGTTGAAGAGGATCCCATTGGTGGCGAACATCCCATAGCCGTCACGGTAGTTCCGCGTCATCCAGTAGGCATACATCTTGGCACAGGCATACGGGCTCCGCGGCCAGAACGGCGTAGATTCTTTCTGCGGCGGCGGCGTCGCCCCGAACATCTCGCTGCTCGAGGCCTGGTAGAATTTCATCCCGTTCCCGCTCCGCCGGATCATCTCGAGAAGCCGGGTTGTCCCGAGGCCGGTGACGTTCCCGGTGTATTCCGGGGTATCGAAACTGACCCGCACATGGCTCTGGGCGCCGAGGTGGTAGACCTCATCGGGTTTGATGTTGTAGATAAGATGAGATATTTGCTCGTCGTCTGTGAGGTCGCCGTAATGGAGAAAGAGGCGTGCACCGGCATCGTGGGGGTCGGTATAGATATGATCAATCCGGGGAGTATTGATAGTCGATGACCGCCGGATGATGCCGTGTACTTCGTAGCCCTTGTGGAGGAGGAACTCGGCGAGGTACGAGCCGTCCTGCCCTGTGATACCTGTTATCAAAGCTTTTTTTGGAATAGTGCCCACTCTCCTGTGTTTGGGAATCTGTAAATAATTAGTATAATCGACATATATGGATTTTGTATTTAAAATTGGGGATTTATTATTTCCAGCGGATGGGTCATTACGATAGAATCAATCTGCCATCTTCCCTAAATTTGAAAAAGACTGATCGAAGCGATGGATCAGTATCCGTCCATACACCCCATCACACTGCGCCCTCCTGGCGGTTGTATCAGAAGTCGCGCAGTGCTATTGGGTGGATGCTCGATCGGACTATAGTCTGGAATCCCGGGCCGTTTAATCAGTCCGTATGTTGAGCGACTACTCTCATGTAAGTCTCTTCACGTCCTGTCAAAATCATCCTCAAACCGCACAATATCATCCTCGCCCGTATACTCCCCGATCTGCACCTCGATCAACTCAAGCGGCAGCATCCCGGGGTTCGCGAGCCGGTGCACGGTCCCCGCGGGGACAAACGTGCTCTCGCCGTTCCGGAGGAGGTAGGTCTTCTCACCGACCGTCACCTCGGCGCACCCGGTGACGACCACCCAGTGCTCGGAGCGGTGGTGGTGCATCTGCAGCGAGAGCCGGCGCTTCGGGGGGACGGTGACCCGCTTGATCCTGTAGGCCCGGCCCTCCTCGAGGTTCGTATAGGAGCCCCAGGGCCGGTGGACCTCGGTGTGGAACGCTGCCCGGGCATCGCCCCGCTCGTGGAGCGCCTTTGCGATCTCGCCCACCCGCTGGGCCTCGTCCCGGTTGGCGACCAGGATCGCGTCCTTCGTCTCGATGATGGCGAGGTTCTCGATCCCGACGGTCGCGACCAGGCGGTCGCTGATGATCAGGTTGTCGCGGGAGTCGATGCCGATGTGCTCGCCCCGGACAGCGTTCCCGTCGCCGTTCTTTTTGAGGCAACCGTAGAGGGCGTCGAAGTTCCCGACGTCGTTCCAGTCGGCCTCGAAGGGAACGACCGCCGCCCGCCGGGTCTTCTCCATGATCCCGTAGTCGATGGAGATCTTCGGCGTCTGCTCGTAGGCCTGCTCGGCCGGGTTCTCGAATGCCCGAACAACGTCGGGGGCAAGGGAGGCGCACTCCGCAAGGAAGAGATCGGAGTTGAAGAGGAACATCCCGGAGTTCCAGAGGTAACCGTCCGCGACGTACCGCTCCGCCGTCACAAGATCGGGCTTCTCCACGAAGGCGTCGACCGTATACCCGTCCTCGAGCGCCTCCCCGGGCCTGATGTAGCCGTAGCCGGTGTGGGGCGAGGTCGGCCGCACCCCAAAGACCACCAGGCGGTCCCGGGAGAGGCGTTCCGCCTTCCGGAAGGCTTCGATGTACCGGTCGTCTGCGTCGATCAGGTGGTCGGAGGAGAGGACGGCGACCGGGGAGGAGCCGTTCCCCTCCGCAATCGCCTTCACCCCGTAGTAGATGGCGGGGAGAGTGTTCTTCCCCTCCGGCTCGACCAGCACGGTGCAGTCGCACCCGATCTCGGCGAGCTGGTCGCGGATGATGAACTTGTGGTCCTTGTTGGTGACGATGTAGATATC
>JABNAD010000045.1_pt1 | contig 13495 bp, 15 predicted proteins | sample 7240381 | NCBI WGS metagenome assembly JABNAD01 (sample SAMN11332834, study PRJNA596920) | anaerobic digester metagenome | biome: digested sludge; isolation source: digested sewage sludge-derived enrichment culture grown on H2/CO2 | place: Germany: Goettingen
TTAGTTATATAGTTTACTATTATATAATTAATTTAAGAGATCTGGCGAATATGGGATACCCCACCCTTCAACACATTTAAATCCTTCTGTCGTATATTTTTTTAAATAAGACCTAGATGTCATGGTAATTCTCATTTATCTCATAAATCGTAGATGTTCAACCGCCCTATGCCACATCAATATTATGGTGAAAAATATGGTAATTGTATAACTCCCTCTATTTGTAGAGTAAAACTTCTTCATCATTTGAGGTTAGTCGAAAATTCTCTAAAAAAAATACTAATTCTCTATTGTCACCAGGAACAATTATTTTCTCTGCATCACATTTAAATTCAATCATTAATCCTTCTGGTGGAATTTGAATATTTCTTTTATAATAAGACCCTGAACTATTTAAATCTACAATATCATTATCATTAGAATCAGAAAATATATAGTTTATAATTACCTGTGAGAGTTCTTTATGCCCTGTAAAGAAGTTCGTTTCTAATGAGGCATTAACAGATTCATTCATTGGGTTTGTGATTAGCAGAACCCCGTTATTTCCGCACCAGCGCCACTCTCTATTATCACTCAACTCAGGAATTGAAAATTTTCCTTCCCATTTTAACCTTATCATTGGGGGATTTAATTTTTGATTCTGAATTTTTTCAAATTGTTCGATTCCCAATTTATTTTTGAGATTAGAATTATAATTGGACATATTATAGAATAAAAATCGCTGGTCGGAACTAATTATTGGTTCAGATCCTAGAATTATGGAAAGATTATTTATTGTCGGTTTTTCAGATTCAAAATAGCCTTTACTATCGATAAGAATACCATTAAAACCCATATAGGATATTTCTCTAACTTGTTCTTCGATAGGGAGTTCCGATATTGCCCTTTGCCAGAGGTCTCCTTTTCGATTTATCATAGCCCCATAACTCCATCTCAAATTAGTTGAGTGAAGATATGGTATCGCTTTTTCATAAAGGGGTAATCGTTCGGATCCTTTGCCCCAGCCCATATATGGGACATATGGCAACTGGTAAATCATCGCATTTTTAGGCATAATTTTTTCTATGCTATCAATATATTGTTGATGGTTAAAAAAATCCTGTTTTGTTAAGTTATAATTAGGCACATAATTTTGGGTTGTTTGATCAAGTAATCCAACGAATAAAATACAGCATAATAGTACTACAAAAATCCCTTTTTTGAGGAATTTTCGTTTATAGAGAGTATCGATTAGTAAAATTATTGTGGTAATTGCAAAAAAAGCGAGAAAAATGCTTATCCGGTTATATCCTCTTATCTCATAGAATCCCAAATATGCGATAATACTACTAAACCCTCCAATAGTGGCCAATAAAACTGAAGAGAGTGTCAACGTAGCTAAACAATCCAATTTTGCTTGAATATTTGGTAAGTAAGAGTATGGATTATTACCTATTCTAATAAAAAACCATATGATCAAAAAAAGAAAACCCATTGCTCCTATCATCCCTAGTCCTGAAGTGCCATTTTCATTGACCAGAGGGGCTGTTGAGGAATATCTGGAATTAATTTGAGCAAATATTGGTATCCTGTGACCAGGTATAGGAAGAAGTAATTGTGCGATTTTTAATCCATACATTTCAGTATCAACAGGTGAACGTAATGTTGCATCCCGATTTGACCCATTTTCATATTGATAATGGAAAACAGGAATACTATTTAGTAAGAGTATTGATACCATTAGACCAATTAAAATAATTGATGTGATGAAATATTTTTTCTCATTTCGTTTAACAAATAATACGAATCCCACTACAATAAATAGAAAACAGGCAAAAAAACAATAATATATATTATGTATTGCACATAATCCACAAGAGATAATACTAAAAATTGTATAGTAGTTTATAAAAAAAGGGGCACGTGCATTAAAATTAAAGAAAATTGGCTTTTCTTCATATATCCAAATCAATACTAAAGTTATTAACGGAATTATATAATATGATGTTAAAAAAATATGGGGCAATCCTCGTAAAAAATGATATGGAATAAATGTAAATAATAGACTCCCAAAAATTCCAGGAACTATACTTATTCCGAGTTTCTGAAATACATAAAAGGATACAATTGTTGTTAATGGAAATGTTAATATAAAAAATATATTATACGTTAATGCATAATTTTGAAAAAAAATCCCTAGTACCTTAATTATTGTCAAATCAAGCGAGTTTGTTAATGGAAAGTCATAATTTTCCTGACCAAAAGGCATACCCAAATTATTATTTGTATACCACCAAGAATTCTCTATCAACCCTTTGATCCATAAACTCATTGATAATGTGTCACCATTGTATGAGAATGGAATGCAAAAATCTGCATTCCATAACTGAAGCACTAAAATCACGGCAATTAAACTTAATAATGAACTGATAAAATAGGCAAAAATTACCTTTCTTTCAATTAATATTTGCTTTATTGATCTTAACAAATTCATAACAGACTCCCATTAAAAATTTTCATTGAAGTAATTTCTTAAACTTTCCTAAACTCACAAATAACATAATAATATGGTATTATAAGTAGAGATTTTTCGATCCTACACTTAACATCAGAATATTCTGAAAATAATTTTAAATGCTCAACTTTATTACGAATAAACGCCCCTCTATCACATTTTAGCGCTAATTTATTTAATATACTTAATTTTTTATCGTAAACATTATCGACCGATATAAACCTTCCATCTTTCCTTAAACAATCGTATGATGTGGTAAGTAATTTTAAAACATTATCATTTGACAGATGGTGAATAACCCCAGTTGCAATAACAATATCAAAACGCCCCTTCAATGAATAATCTTTATGCTCAGATACATCCCCAAGAAAAAATTCTCCCCTGGATCCGAATTTATTCCTTGCACTTTGAATATAGTCACAATTATAATCAATTCCAGTATATTGAACATCATCAGGTAGATAATCAAGAATAATTGCAGGTCCACATCCCATATCAAGTATTGAATCACCTGATAAAGGCTTAATGTAATCATTGACAACAATTCTCATGACCCGGTCAGATCCAAGAAATCTCATAGCTCGTGAATATACAAATGGATTATTCAGGACGTTTTTAATATGATTTATCATAGATTTTTTTCTCCAATGAGTTGAGAAAGGATACAACATCTATAAAACACCTTAACAGTTTTTTAAATGCCAAACAGAACTTAAATTGAAACATTGCCTTGTATGGCATTTATATTCATTAGTTTCATTTGAAAGGCATCCTTGTTACCTTATTAAATAATTCAACTCGACAAATTAATTTTTCTACAATTTTAGAAGAAATCAATAAAATTTTTTTTATACAACGGACATAATTCTGTCACTATAAATTAAAAACCACCACTCCTGTGATAATCAACATAATCCCAAAAATCATCCCCTTACTTATCTCCTCCTTTAAAATCCCCCATGAAAGAAGAGCAACCACCACAAAATTTAAGGAGGCGATTGCATAAAACATCTTCAGGGGCACCTCAATAAGCGCAATAACTGAAATGAAAGTTACGACAAGGAGAATACCATATCCAGTCATCGTTGAAATATTAAAATATGCCTCGAGAAAATGCGCTTCATTGTCCATCTTCCGCGATCCGGTTTTTAAGAGCACCTGTGATACCCCGGTCAGCAGAACAGTAAGAAAAACAAGACCAATTGAAAGAATCATGATAGACACAATCTCTTTCCCGAGCTAAAGAGCATAGTAATACCCATTGAAATGATACCCAATCCAATGACATTCATATTGGTGATTCCTTCATGAAAGAGGACTGCTGAGGCAATAAGAACAATGAAGTTAAAGAGACTCATGAATGGATATGCAAAAGATAGTGGGAAGTGGATGAGTGCCTGCTGCCAGACGATGGCCTGGAGAAACATACATACAAGTCCAAGCAAATAAAAGACATTGGTTACAATTGCGAAAAAGTCGGAAACATGAAGTGAGAGGGCTGCGAATTTTCCAAAGATACCTCCAATGGATTGGCAAAGAATTGCAATAATAATAAATAAAAAGTATTGGTGTTTCATTATATTAGCATTCCATTTCAGCGATAACATATGGTGGGGCATATGAGACTTCAACCAAAATGCGCCTGAGGTATTCCCCAATAATTGCCACAGATAATAAAGTCATCCCTCCTAAAAAGGTAAGAATGACCATTGTTGATGTCCAACCCACTAATCCATATAATGGATTAACAAGATAACTGTAAATTATCAATAACCCATATAAAAAACTTAGTAGGCTTATAATCATTCCAATAAACCCAATGATGATCAATGGTAATATTGAATGGTTTATTATAAGATTTAATGAGAATATAAAATACTTCATGAAAGTATAATTTGACTTCCCACATTTCCGGGGATTGTGACTGACCTCTACGTTGGTAATTTTTGTCGGAGACACTGATTTTGAAATAAGCGCTGGTAAAAATGGAAACGCTGATTTTATTTCGGTCATGTTTTTTACTACATCTTTGTGATATACCGAAAAGGATGAGGTTGTTATTGTTTTAGGAATATCACACATTTTTTGGATTAATATTTGAAAAATATGACTAAGAATTTTGGTAATGATATCAGTTTTTTTAGTAGTATATCGGCCGAAAACTACTTTGTATCCTTTTTTAGTGGCATCTAACAATAGGGGAATTTCTTCGGGAATATTTTGCAAATCATCATCTAATGTAATTACATATTCTCCATTACTATATTTGAACCCACATAATGTTGCATTATGTTGTCCGTAATTTTTCATTAGATGGATTATCTTAACATTTTCATTACTTTGATAGATTTTTTTTAATTCATCCCAACTGTTATCTTTACTATAATCATCAATTAAAATTATTTCAAAATTTATAGTAATATTTTTGAAAACTTTAATTATTCGTTCGATAAGCTCTGCAATTGAACTTTCTGCATTATAAACAGGAATAATGATCGAATATTCAGGAACGTTGACCATCTCTCCACCCCCAAATATAGTAAGGAGAATCTGGTCCTTTGTTAAATATCAAATCTAATACGCTTACATAATGATTGAAACCTTTATCCCACAATTGATTGTATTCAGGATATGAATAATCTTTATATACTAAATTAATACCTTCCTCTATAAATTGTTTCTCATTTAAATATCCTTTTCCTGATGGCCCCGATATATATTCATCTGCTCCAACTTGATGTAATAGGTCCAATAGCCGCTCATTTTTATTACCATTTAAAATAAAATCCGAGGAACGTAAAAATTTTACATTAATTTTCAATATTTTTGAGATAATTTCTATCCAGTATTCATTTAACGTGGAAAGATTTGTCCATGCATTATCTTCATAAATACATTTAATTATTTCCAGATAGTTATTAAAGTATTGGCTTTTTGAATAACATGATTTTAGTGCTGTTAAGTGTTTTTTTTGCCAATGTGAATTCTCAATCTGTACTTTATTAATATTATGATTTACTGAAGATTTTGAGATGGGGATTGTTAACCAGAATTGGCCTGTTGGTCCCAAAATAATGTTTCTATTTCGCCAATCATTTTTGGTATATTGCACATCATCATAAAAAATGAAAGTATCCACATCATTTATTATATCAAAGTATCCTTTCCATGGAATGTAATTTGGTTGAAGAACTGCGACTTGTTTCATAATTATTTCCTTATTAATACCTAATAATTGATCGAGAATCTTGGATTTTCCTGAATAGCCAGATTATTGAAACCTTTTTTTCATTGCTCTTATGGTGAACCTCATCGGAAATATCTAATTTCTAGTCCTGTTAATCTTCAGGACAGCAAATCAAGTCAAATACATAAAAATTCATCGTTTTTACCAACATAATATCGTATGATCTCTTTCTTTTGATCTGGGGAAAGGTAATATTTTTTCGATTAATAATCATTAAAAATTTACACCATATATGATTCATACCATATCTGAAATGCGAGCAATGTGAGAATCTTATTCGTATGTTCATATTTCATTACAAAGTATTCATCTAGGAGTTTTTCAACATATTTTTCATTGAAAAAACCGTGAATCAATAAATGTTCTTTTGATAGATTACCTCTCACATACTCTTCGAGATTATCTCGTAACCAAATGTGAAAAGGCATTATAAACCCTTCTTTTTCTCTAAAAACCATTTTTTTTGGTAAATATTTCAGTGCAACTTTTTTTAGGATGTATTTGGTTTCTCCACCTTTAATTTTTAAATTTCCTGGAATTTTTGCAGCATATTCCACAAATTCTGAGTCGAGATATGGAGCTCTCACCTCTAATGAATGAGCCATGGAAAGACGATCAACAAATGTTAGAACCTGATCCGGAAAAAAAGAATGAAATTCCGATTCCAAAATCCTGTTTAGGGGATCTTGTGCAGATAAATTTGAAAAATATTTTTTTAGATGATTACAGGTGTTGAATTTTTTCATTTCTTTGCTAACATCAGTTCCATACAAGAGTTTTTTTTCTTCATCTGAAAAAACCAACAACTTGTATCTCCATTTCCAATCATCCGCTTCTGCAAAATTTTTCAGAGAATCAATGGTTTTAATATTTCCAAGTTTGTTAAAAAGATCAATATCCACAGGCTGATTATTAATCACCTCATGAACTGGTAAAGCGAGTCTATGAGAAAGATAACTACCAAATAATTCATCTGCTCCGTCTCCTGACAATGCGACTTTTACATGACGTGAAATTAACCTGGAAAGAAAGTACGTAGAAAAAACTCCAGAAAATGGTTCATCAAAATGTCTAATTATATCAAGGAACGTTTTTTTAAAATCGAGCACCGAAATTCGTTCTTCATGATGAATAGTATTATACATTAAGGAAATTTCTCGGGCATAATGCTCATCATTTTTTTTACCAGTAGATCCTGGAATGTCTTCATAAATCAATGAAAAAGTGTGAATGGGTTTTGGAGAAATAGTTGCAGCAATCGCTGTTATAAGAGATGAATCCAGTCCGCCACTCAAAAAAAATCCAATTGGTACATCTCCAATTAATCTTTTTTTAACCGATTTAATTAATAAATCAATCAAATTATCAACTATTTCTTCCTCTGATTTTGTATTTGACGGTGAATAAAAATCCAAATGCCAATACCCTTCAATATGAATTTTTCGAGAATCACCATCATATTTCATGAAATGTGAAGGAGGAAGTTGAAATATTTCAGAAAAGATTGATAATGGACAAGGGATATGCTTATAACTCAAATAATAATGGAGAGCTTCATAATTAATCTCTCTGTTATAACTCGTAATTTCCAACAGGCACTTTATTTCTGATGCAAAATATAAACAGCCATCATGAATATGATAATAAAGTGGTTTCTTTCCAACTTTATCTCTCGCAAGAATTCCGATATTTTTTTTTGAATCCCAGAGTCCGATAGCAAACATCCCTGAAAGCTGATTTAGAAATTTCTCATCACATTCTTCATATAAATGAACAATCGCTTCTGTATCACAATTTGTTTTGAATTGATGATTTGTCCTTAAATAAGAATTAATATCAGGATAATTGTATATTTCTCCATTTTGTGCAACCCAAATTGATTCATCTTCATTTGAAAGGGGCTGCCTGCCGTGTTCTAAATCTATTATACTGAGTCTTCTTGCACCTATGCAAAAATTGTTACCACTGACAAAAAACTCATCATCAGGACCTCGATGGGGGATCACCGATAACATCCTTTTAATTGTGTTTTCGTCCTTTTTTCCAAAAATTCCACAGATACCGCACATTCATAAACCTAAATTTACTTATCTTTTGGCAACAAATCAAAATTATCTTTCAATATACCAAACCAAATTGCGTCAACATATCTATTTTTTAGGAAAACATGTTGTCGAAATATGCCTTCTTTTTCAAAACCACACCTCTCGTAAAAATTTGCTGCACGAGTGTTTGTTGAAACAACATACAAATAAATGCGGTTGAGATTCAAATAATGGAATGCGTATTGCAATATTAGTTTAATACTTTCTTTTCCAAAGCCTTGATCAGTGTACTTTTCATCCAGATAGATCCAGAATTGGCTTCTCCTGGATCTACAATCAATATTTATCAAACCACAATTTCCAATGTGGTTAGAACCCTCATTAAGAATAATGGCAAAAGTACATGCTGTTTTATCATTTGAAATACGATTAAACCATTCTTTTCTTTCATGGATTGTAGAGGGTTGTATTCTGTCAATTAAAGCACCAAATTCTAGATTATTTAGCCATTTAACTGTATTTTCGAGGTATTTTTCATCAAATGGCTGAATTGATATTTTTTCTCCAAAAAGCATATGTAATCCACTTTATTTTATTAATTCCAATAAAGAATTTTTTAATAAAAAATATTATTGATAATATTCAGATTGTGCAGCTTGCCAATCTTTACAATCGCGACAAAAATCGGGCAGAGCATGATATTTCCCTTCGACTTGGATTTTTCTAATATCTTTAAGCTTACCCGACCATATTTCTCTTATTGATTGTTTGGATACATCCCCGGCGATGAACTTCCCATCATAATCAACGGCACATAAAGTTACTTTTCCATCCCAAAGAATGTTAAAACTTTGCATGCCCCAATGGCAGGGGTATCGCTGTTTTTCGACCATCTTGAAGGGTTCAACGGTCCCAGCCCAAGTAACTTTTGGCCGAATCTTTACGATTGCCCCTCTTTCTGACCAAAATTTTTTAAAATCTTCAATTTGATCGAAATTATCTTCCATTTCAACGAACTGGACATAGACTTCTGGATGAGCTACACCAAGTTCCGTTTTCAATTCAAGTAATCGACTAACATTTTTTACTACGTTATCATAATCTCCTCCGACTCTTAACTTCTCATAGGTTCCTTGATTAAATGCGTCGATTCCAATATATATTGCATCTAGTCCGGAGTCAATTAATCCGATTGCCATTTCTTCAGTTAGAAGAGTTCCATTTGAATTTAATACTATATCAGTTAAACCTTTGTTTTTTGCATAATTTATCATCCATAAAAGTTTATATTTCAGCATAAGGGCTTCGCCATAATAGACCATCCAAACGCGGGTATTTGGATCAAATGATTCAATTTCATCAATTATTTTTTTAAAAAGGGGCATACTCATTTTGCCCTTTTTTCTAGTCATGAAGGGATGTCCGCACATTGAACAGCGCAAATTGCAATGAGTTATTGTATCCAGAAGAACTACTTTAGGAAAAGAACCAGGATCAGCGATTCGTTTTTCTTTATTTAACATAAGTACCTCAATGAATAATAATTTTAGAGATTGAACCTAAAAAGTTTTTTGTTCCTTTTCAGCCATACGACTGTGTCTATTAATCGGGGTCGAATAGGGAGATCGGATTACTCCTCTCCCCCCTTCCAAGAACGGGAGTTGAGCTATTTCACCTATGGATTAAAATGCGGAGTTTAGGTAATAATAATTTCCTCCAAAAGGGATTTAACAAACATCAACTCCTTCTCATTCATTCCAGCATATATTGGCAATCTCAATAACCGACAACTCATATCTTCTGTAATCGGAAAATCACCTCTATTGTATCCCATTCTCAAACCCATTATTGAAGAATGCAATGGAATATAATGAAAAACCGCATGAATCCCTTTTTCCTTAAATTGGTTCATCTTATGATCACGGATTTCTTCGTCCCTAAAGAGAATATAAAATAGATGTGCATTATGTTCCGCAAAATCTGGAACGATTGGCAATCTAAAATTTTTCTCTGCCTCATAAGGTTTGAGTGTCGAATAATAGGTATTCCAAATTTGCATCCTCTTCTCTTGGATTTCATCAAAATGTTCAAACTGTGCCCATAATATCGCAGATAATATATCAGATGGCAAATAACTCGATCCTATATCTACCCACGAGTATTTATCAATCTCACCGCGATAAAATTTACTTCGGTCAGTCCCTTTCTCCCTTATGATCTCTGCCCGCTCGACAAAACACGGTTCATTAATAACGAGGGCACCTCCCTCACCCATCGAATAATTCTTTGTCTCATGGAAACTATAACAGCCGAAATGCCCGATTGTGCCAAGATATCTCCCTTTATATTTGGCATTGACACCCTGAGCAGCATCTTCAACAACGTAAAGGTTATGCTCATATGCAATCTGCATAATCCGATCCATATCACAAGAAACACCCCCATAATGGACTGGAACGATCGCTCTTGTCCTATCTGTAATAAGTTCTTCAATTTTCTCTTCATCAATATTGAGATTATCAGGCCGGATATCACAGAAAATTGGTTTTGCTCCTCTTAAAACAAATGCCGTAGCTGTCGATACAAAAGTATACGAAGGTAGGATAACCTCATCACCAGGTCTGATATTTATGAGAATTGCAGCTAGCTCAAGTGCATGAGTACATGACGGAGTAAGGAGCACTCGCCCTCCTCCAAATTTCTTCTCCATAAAGGTTGAGCATAGTTTCGTATACTTACCGTCACCTGAAAGTTTACCTTGATCATACGCATCTTGAATGTATGCAAACTCAGTACCGAAAAGGGATTGTTTATTAAATGGTATCATTCATTATCTCCATATGATTAGTCCTGAAAATTATGAGAATTAATAGATAAAAAGATAGTCATATCTCGACTCCCTGACCGCAACAAAATTTTTAGATATCGGGCAATTAAAACCCGATTATCTCATTCCGAACACGAAACCAAATATTCCTCTCTTCAAATCGATAGAGTAGATCAAAAGCATCGTCAGCAAAGAAGCACTCCTCATAATCATCTTTGCTAACAAGTTTATGTATCCCAAATTCATAATTCGATCCACTTACCTGGCAAAGATATCCTTTATAACCAGCTATTAGTTCTTTATGGCACCGAGGACATGAGATCATGGATATCGCCGTGCGTATTGATCTGGATAATTACATCCGATACACATAGTTCTACTCTCTGGGAAACTCTGGTCTTTTCTGATAAATGGGCAATAACGTTGATAAGGTCAACACACATTTATGGCCCCATATATTTTATGATAAAGAATCAAGGGACTTTCCCCCTACATCCTGTACTAACCGAAGAAGATATCTGCCATATTCGCTATTTTTCATCCTTAAACTTATTTCCCTGAGTTCTTCCCTGCTAATATATCCCATGTGATACGCGATCTCCTCAATACACGCAATATATAATCCCTGCCGTTTTTGGATTGTTCCAACATAATTTGAAGCCTCAAGGAGACCATCATAAGTCCCGGTATCAAGCCAGGCAAACCCTCTCCCAAGCTGCTTCAGTGTAAGCGCCCCCCTCGCAAGATATTCCCTGTTCAGATCCGTTATCTCGAGTTCACCCCGCGCAGATGGTAGAAGGCCTTTCGCAATCTCTACAACAGATTCATCATAGAAATAAAGGCCAGGAATTGCATAGTGAGACTTAGGAATCATTGGTTTCTCTTCAAGAGAGATTACCCTCCCTCTCTCATCAAACTCGACGATACCGAATTCGCCGGGATTCTGGACATAATACCCAAAAATAATTGCCCCCTCCTGTAACGATGCTGCTTCCTGGAGGATCGGAGAAAATCCCTGACCATAAAAGAGATTGTCACCCAGGATCAGGGCAACTTTATTTCCAGCAATAAACTCCTCCCCAACCAGAAATGCATCAGCAAGGCCCCGGGGGCGGTCTTGAACTGCATAACTGATAGTAAGGCCAAGCCATGCACCATCCGAAAAGGTCCGCTTATAGAAATCGATATGATCCTGTGATGATATGATGAGAATTTCCCGGATTCCCGCCAGCATGAGAACTGAGAGTGGATAATAGATCATCGGTTTATCATAAATCGGGATTGCATGCTTACTTAGTGAGAGTGTGATCGGATAGAGTCGTGATCCGCTCCCCCCTGCTAGAATAATACCTTTCATATTAGTAATCCCCAATTACTTTCGATCTGCATACCATTGCCGGACAAAGTCCTGATATTCTTTGTCATTATCGATTATTCTCTCCCACCAATCCCGGTTGTCCAGATACCACTGAATAGTCCGGGTTAATTTCTCTTCAAATGTTCCTTTGTGCTCAAACCCAAGTTCATGTCGGATCTTTGAATCGTCAAGCGAGTATCGTCGATCATGCCCTGGCCGATCCTTAACATGATGAATGAGTGACGTTGGTTTTTCTAAATACTGTAAGATGAAGTGTATGACCTCAATATTTTCCCGCTCGTTTCCCCCGGCGATATTATACACTTCACCAATGATCCCTTCTTTAACAATGAGATCAATAGCACGAGCAGTGTCTTCGACAAAAAGCCAGTCTCGGATCTGTTTTCCATCACCATAGACCGGTAAAGGTTCATCACGCAGCGCTTTTATGATCATAACCGGAATAAGTTTTTCTGGATATTGATGTGGCCCAAAATTATTGGATGGGCGTACAATATTCACAGGAAGTCCGTATGTCTGATTGTATGCATAAACAAGCCTGTCTGCTGCTGCTTTACTTGCAGAATAGGGATTTCTGGGATTAATCGGATCAGACTCAGTAAAACTCTTTTCCAAAGCAACCCCGTACACTTCATCAGTTGAGATATGAACAAACTTTTTTAGATTCGGGCTTTTCCTTGCTGCTTCCAGGAGTACATATGTTCCATACATATCTGTCTTGATAAACTCATCAGGATTGAGAATTGATCTGTCAACATGAGTTTCCGCTGCGAAATGAACAATGACATCACATTCGTTGACAAGTGCCTGAACAATATCCGGATCTACGATGCTTCCATAGACAAAAACACATGAACTATTTATTAAAGCCTGAGAGATTACTATATCAATTTCTTCAACCGAAGTAAAAATAGGCTTTTTTCCTACCAATTGGTTTTGCAGGCGTTGTGTCTCAATAGAGAAATCAAATCCCACCTGAATTTTGTGTTCGATTGCACAATGAATTTGTGCAAGCCTGGAATGCTGCATCGGAATAACGATATTGTTCTCATTTAAAAAGGAAGAGATATTTGTCAAATTACCTGCATAAGTTAAAGAATCGAAAATTATTATCAACTCGTTGTTTTTCATGAGAAATTTGACAAAGTTACTACCAATAAATCCAGCTCCTCCAGTTATTAAAAATTTCATGATGTAATCTTACATTTCTTATTTCATAAAAGTTTACCAGTTGTGCAATATAAGTCTCTTGATTTCCTTAGGGAGCTCTCAAAAAAACCCAAGATATTTCCATCTGGCCCAAAATATGAAAAAAGTGATCCATTTTCATAACAAAACTGAAAATGATTCAAATATTCATCTTGAACTGGTAAAATAAAAAAACTGCACACGGTTTTTGCTTGTAAAAGAACAATTTTGGCTTCAAGTATTAACCCACTGTCAATGTTCTCGATAATATTTCTCCAAATAATTTTTGTCCGTCCCATACCATCTGGTATTCCGG
>JABNAD010000363.1_pt2 | contig 13485 bp, 10 predicted proteins | sample 7240381 | NCBI WGS metagenome assembly JABNAD01 (sample SAMN11332834, study PRJNA596920) | anaerobic digester metagenome | biome: digested sludge; isolation source: digested sewage sludge-derived enrichment culture grown on H2/CO2 | place: Germany: Goettingen
CCCGACAGCGGTGCGGTAACCTTCCGCCGCGACATCAGGTGGGCGTACCTTCCGCAAAACCCTGAAATGAATGACGATCAGACGATTTTTGACATCCTCTTCCACGCCGAAAATGAATTCATGCGCACCATCCGCGATTATGAATACAGCCTGAACCTGATTAAACATGATGATTCGCCTGAAGCCCACCGTATGCTTGAAAACAGTACCAGCAAAATGGAACTGATCGGCGGGTGGGATTATGATGTGAGGATTAAAGAAATTCTCGGGCGGTTCAAGATTACTGACCTCGATCAGAAAATCGGGGAATTGTCGGGAGGACAGCGCAAAAAAGTGTCGCTTGCCAAAGCCCTGATTGAAGAAACCGACTTCCTGATTCTTGACGAACCCACCAATCACCTTGACATTGAAATGATTGAGTGGCTCGAAGACTACCTCACCCGTCAGAGCCTCAGCCTGCTGATTGTTACCCATGACCGCTACTTTCTCGACAATGTGTGTAACGAAATCCTTGAACTTGACAATAACAGGATCTACCGCTACAAAGGCAACTATTCATATTTCCTCGAAAAAAAAGCCGAACGCGAAGCCATTGAACTTACGGAAACGGAAAAGGCCAAAAGCCTCTACCGTACAGAGCTTGAGTGGATGAGGCGGATGCCCCAGGCACGCGGTACCAAAGCGAAAGCAAGGGTTGACAACTTCTACGAAATCCAGGAAAAAGCCAATAAACGGGTTGAAAAAGATACCGGCCCCCTCCAGGTGAAAATGACGCGGATCGGTGGTAAAATACTGGAATTAAATAATATACATAAAGCTTTCGGAGAAAATAAGGTTGTTGACAATTTCTCCTATATCTTCAAAAAAGGAGAAAAAGCAGGTATTGTCGGCCGCAATGGTTCCGGCAAGACCACCCTGCTCAATATGATTACCGGCAGTCTGCATCCGGATATGGGAAAGGTTACCACGGGGCAGACGATTGTTTTCGGATATTATTCCCAGGAAGGGTTTCAGCCCAAAGAGGACAAGCGGGTGATTGACATTGCCAAAGATATAGCAGAAGAAATGCCGCTGGGCAAAGGCCGCATTTCCGCTTCGGCCTTCCTTTCGCACTTCAATTTCCCCCATACCCTGCAGTATAATTATTTCTCAAGCCTGAGCGGCGGGGAGAAACGCAGGTTATTTCTGCTGATGCAGCTGCTGAAAAATCCCAACTTCCTGATTCTCGACGAGCCGACCAACGACCTGGACATCCACACACTCAACCTGCTCGAAGATTTTCTGATCAACTTCGAAGGTTGCCTGCTTGTGGTTTCGCACGACCGGTATTTTATGGATAAAATTGTTGATCATGTATTCGTTTTCGGGAGTGAGGGAAAAATCAAGGATTATTACGGAAACTACACCGATTACTACAAACTAAAACTTACTGAAGAAGCCAGGCTGGCGCGGCAGAAAAGCCCGGTGACGCCCCCGAAAGCAATCGCATCAATTCAGGAGAACAAACCCCGGAAACCAAGTTATAAGGAAAAAACCGAGTTTGAAGCACTTGACGGAGAGATCCAATCCCTTGAAGCACTCAAAAAGGAGATTCTGGATAAGATGAACAGCGGCGCCTGCGGGCCTGACGAACTGGAGAAACTCAGCCTTAAATACCAGGAAACGGAAAGTTCCCTCGAAGAAAAAACCAACCGGTGGCTGGAGCTCAGCGAATTGTTTGAATAAAGATGTCCCCTGCCATCAATGGAATAATTCCTGAATCAGATGCGATCGGGCAGCGGTAAGCCGCATTGCTTACATGTAGCATAATGAATGCAGATGACTGCCCCGCACCCGGCACAGCGACAGCGGACGTCTTCCCGCTCCATGTATGCTTCCGGGCCCATCCTGTTCAGATCCCTGAGGTTATCAATAAGGCCGCTATGGTATTTGTTCCGGTAACGCTTGTCAAGTTGCTTCAGTCTGGCACAGGGGAATTGATCACATTCGTGGCAGAATCCTGAACGGGTCATTGCCAGTCTTTCGCAGTTGACAATTTTACAGGCCACGCAATAAGCTGCCTTATACCCAGACTGATTCCGGCAACCCGTACAGCGGTTTTTGCTTCGCTGAAAAGCATAACAGGTGGTGCAGTTGATACCGCAGGGGCTGATTACAGATGTAGTAGATCCGGACACGGCAAATCAGGAAGAAATTAAACCGGCTGAACGGTCATTTTTATTTTAGTTTTCAGCAGGAGGACAATCATATTAACCGGCAGTGGCGGGTTAATATTTCCATATACCCTGAGGGTAAAGGGTCCGGCTGAAATAAATGAAAGCACCTCCAGGTTGCTCAGCTCAAGATCAACAGTACGGCCATCCGGCGAAATGGTTCCTGTCGCAGCGATCTGTGTTTCAGTCAATCCTGCCGCACTCACTGTAACACGGGCTGAATTCAACCAGTTGAAATTCACCTGCGGCGGCGACTCCACCTCAAGGCGCACCTGCTCAAACGATGCTTTTTTAATCCCTTCGAGATCATGTTTCTGAATGATGCTGTCGATATTGACTGAGAGGGTCTGCTGAGCCAGCAGGCTTTCACTCTTGGGCAGATAATCCAATGAATCTATGACAAAACGGATTTCCGGATTATCGTAGGAAATATCGAACTCGGCCAATTCCTTGACCTTGTCGCATGAAGGTATGGCAAGACCCAGCAGTAAACCGGCCGACAGCAGCATCAATGGCAGGTGTCTTATCCTTGTTTTCATGGCTTTTACAATTTAATAGTGAAAAATAACTTACTAAGATAGTGAATTTTAAGCTAAAATAAAAGAGAAAGGGCAACATTTTAAAACGTTGCCCTGCTAAAAAATGAGTCTTTAATATTATGAATTCAGCATCACCGGCATTACCAGCATCAGGATATCCTCTGCCGGATTTTCCCCCTCTACGGGGCGGAGAATTCCGGCGCGGTTGGGGGCAGACATTTCGAGACGGATATTCTCCGTATTGAGGTTTGTAAGCATTTCAACAAGGAATCGCGAATTAAAGCCAATTTCCATATCTTCCCCGCTATAGTTACAGCTCAGCCGCTGGCGTGACTCATGGGCAAAATCAATATCCTCGGCATCCACGAAAAGTTCCTGTCCGGTGATGGTCAGGCGGATCTGATTGGTGGATTTGTTTGCAAAGAAAGATGCGCGGCGAAGGGTGGTGATCAGCGAGAGGCGGTCAGCTATCAGCGTATTCGGGTTATCCGAAGGAATAACAGCTTCATAATTGGGATAACGTCCTTCGATCAGCCGGCAGACCAGATCAATGTTTTTAAAGGTGAAACGTGCATTGGTATCGTTGTATTCAATACTAACCGGGGTAGTGTCTGAAGGCAGAATCCCTTTCAGCTGATTCAGCGGTTTTTTGGGCATAATAAAGGTAGAATTGCCCTCAGCGCTGACATCGGAGCGTTTGTACCTTACAAGTTTGTGGGCATCGGTGGCAACAAAAATGACCGAGTCAGTGGAAAGATCACAGTAAACGCCTGACATGGCCGGCCTGAGATCGTCGTTTCCGGTAGCAAAAATAGTTTTGTTGATGGCCGTAAGCAGTAGGTCAGCCGGCAAATCAAGCGCTGAAACGCTTTCCATGCGGGGTGCGCGGGGAAACTCATCTGCATTGTGCCCGGCAATCCTGAATTTGGCTTCATCGGCGGCAATTTCAATTCCCAACGCGTTGTCAACCGTGAAGGTCATCGGGGTTTCACCGTAAGTCTTCAGCAGCTCGAGCAGAATTTTTGCAGGGATCGCTACTGAGCCCTCATCATCAGCCATATTGGTTTCAACGGTAACCGTCATGGTTGTTTCCAGGTCCGAAGCGGTAATTTTCAGCGTGCTGCCATTGAGTTCAAACAGAAAGTCATCGAGGATGGGCAATGTATTGCTTGAATTTAATACGCCGCTGATTGACTGCAGGCTTTTGAGCAGGCTCTGGCTTGATACTATGAATCTCATATTAAAGTAATTTTCTTTGTAACTGATCCATTAAATGTTCACGGTAAAATTAGAAAATATATTTACAATCCACCAACAATCCTTACGCGGGCAAAAATAAAATTATCAACACCCTGTTAACCGTTTTCTTTTGTTATCCGGTTTTTGCCGAAGTCAAATTTCTTCTCGGTCTCGTTGATCAGCCTTTTGATGTTTTCGCGGTGGGTATATGGTACAAACAGGGCAACGGCTATCGCAAGGATGATCAGCGGAAGGCTATTTTCATTAAAAACAAAGATTACGATAAACGGAAAAGCCAGGGCGCTGCTCATAGAGGAGACCGAAACGATGCGGGTGGATAGAAACACCAGGATAAAAATGACCAGTATCACAAAAAAAGCGGCAGGGAACAACGCAATAACTACACCCACCAGCGAGGCGACTCCCTTCCCCCCCCGGAAACCGGCAAAAACCGGATAAACATGCCCGATCACTGCCAGACCGCCCAGTATGATCCTGTAGATTACTTCCTGATCGGCGGTAAAACTGTCGTTCCTGAGCCACTGAGATAAGGTTACGGCCAGCCAGGCTTTGAACACATCAAACACCAGCACAGGCAGGCCCGCCTTCAGCCCGAATACCCTGATTGTATTGGTGGCTCCGGCATTTCCGCTCCCCTGGGTACGGATATCCAGATTGAAGAACCACTTTCCTACCCAGACTGATGTCGGGATGGACCCCAGCAGGTATGCCAGCAGTGCGGCAATTAAAACTTCAGCATTGATCATATCATCAGATTTTTAAAAGCCGGCTTCGCGCGATTGCATTTTCCTCAGGAAAGCAATACGGCGATCAGGTGTTGAAATAATAAACTGATAACCTTCCCCTTCCTGACTTCCCTTCAACGTTCGTTTATCCTCTTTGATCCCCGCGATGATGTTATTAAAATCATTGTTGGATGAAATGGCCTGCATAATGCCGTTGCCGTAGGTAAAGAAATACCATTCGGTATTGCTGATCTCGATATAGAGATTCAGAATATCGCCCGTGCGTCTTTTTCCGATCTCGAGGTAGCCGTTCACTTTCCGGTTGATCATGTCGCGCTGGATTCCGGCGATGCCAATGGGGCCTTCGCTTACGTATGATTTCAACCGCGGGTCCCACACCATATTTACATCCGCAAGCAGGAGGGTTTTCACCAGATCGGCAGGGGGGCGCCTGAGCTGACCGCTCAGGTTAAGTTCATTCAGCACCTCGTTCGCCTGATTGGGTCCCAGCAAGCCATGGAGCAACTCCTGGTATATTTCTGAATTTACATCCTGGGCCGGGAGTTCACTTTTTTGCAGATTGTCCTTCAGCCTGGCCAGCGCCGGATCGGAGAAGAAGAAATCGAGGGCAATTCCCAGGGCAAAACGTGTAGAATCCGCAATGGAATAATGAACAGCCTTTCCGAATGTCCTCATGCTGACTTGTCCCAACCCGGCGCCCGGCTCAATGGAACCTTCGGCGGTTACGATACATTGCCGGGTGTCAATGCTCAGCAGGTTTCCGTTCTTTCCCTTATTGTCGAGCCTGTTAACCGAACCGATCAGATAGGCGTCCATCGCCCTGTCATATTTTATAAACCCGCTGGCCGAAGCTACCAGGGTATCCCCCCAGGCTTTTGGTTTGCGAAACATAGCCGGATAAACACTGCCAAAAAAATCGGAATAAACAATGGCGGCAAACACCGGATCACCGATGGTGTCGCGCATAACCGGCGAAACCGGAAGTCGTACCTCCGACGGATCAACCGGGGCGGTGAAACTTACCCAGGCGCCCTTCTCATCCAGGCATTCATTCCGTAAGTGATAAGCGCCTGAGAATGTCAGGAACTCTTCCTGGGCCTTAAAATCAATCCGGCCGATAAAATCAAAAAATGCACTCAGGGTAAAGCCATCATCCGCATTGACAGTTGATCTGCCCTTAGAATTACCGTCATCTCCCACAAAAATCTCCTTGAAATACAAGGGTTGGACGCCACCGGCATCATCCGTGTAATCATAAAATCCCGATGCAAAATAATCGCGGCGTGATTTCAGGCTGACCGATGCATCGTAAATCCTGTGATATTTGTTTTTGCGGTTGGCGATGATGGTGGCGCCTGTCAGCGGCTTCATATCCCCATCAGAAAGGATGGTTACCTTTCCATCACCGGGGAAAACCGCAACATCGGCTACCCTGATCATTTTAACTTCCCGGGCATTGATGATATTCTCCTTCATCCGGTAGGTGGCTTCCATCGCGAAAAACTGGAGGGAGTCGCGGGCAGGATCAGTTGACATAAACTCCGAACCTGAAAAATCAAAATCGACCAACTGCTTCAGGTTAACCGTATCGGCAAGCGACGACCTGCTGGCAAGGGAATTGGTGAGGTATAGCTCCTCCTCATCCATCCGCCATTGAATCTTATCCATATAACAGATATACTTGCTCAGCGGCAACGCGATGCGTACGCTCTTTCCCTGTGTGCCAAAAGAGGCAGACTTGGTCCTGAAATCAACTTTTCCCGGATATACTTTCGCCATCAGCGACAGACTGGGACGATCGGGGTAATAAAGCCTGAAATCCGTGGTGTCAGTGGTAAAGGATTGGTTGCTGAAGACGAAAGTTCCAGATCCGATATCCGCATTATCCAACCGGCTCTGCCCCCTGCCGAGCAAGCCGGCCGAGGTGAGTGAGAGCGTTCCGCTGTGCAACGATTTCTCATTGTACATGGTAAAGAAGTCTTTATCCGAAATTGTATTCAGCCGCATTACATCAAGATACGGCAGCCAGTACTGATGTACTTTCTCCGCAGTAACAGCAGGAAAAGCCGGAGGGCCGGATTGCTCCTTTATTGTAAAACTCTTCAGGTCTGCAACCAGTGAATCCGGATAAAACATGAAGCGGTCGGAAGCCGAGGTGGATGTCATAAAATCCAGAATCCCCTTCCCCTCCAGTCCGTTATTGCTCAATCTGATGCTGTTATAAAAATCTGCCCTCCCTTCATAGACCGGCATTCCGGCATCCGGTAGCTGACGCGTGAAGCCCAGGGAGTAATCGCTCATCACCCGAAGGGGCTCCCTGATATCCGGCATAATTCCTCCGGAATACAGATGTCCTTCAAACTTAAGGCCTTCGGTAGTAAAACTGTTCAGGCTGTCGAGGGTAAACGGATACAAGGTGTAGTAGAAGTTATCCCTTTTATAAACTCCCTTTTCAACCCGGTGCTGATCGTAGTACACATAAGCATCGTTCTCACTGATAAACACCGGATAAGCAGGAAACTTTGCAATTCCGGACTTATTCTGGGGATCATCAATCAGAAGTTCCCCGCTCAGGTTAGCAAGCACATTTTTAACAACAACCTGATCGATCTGTTTCGTTTTCTTCGAAACTGTATCCACCTTAAAGGAGATGGAATCAATCTGAGGCATGCTCAACTTGAACTTATCATATTCGAAAGAGCTCTTGTTGGCGAAAAAGTCAAAATAACCTGCCCTGACGAGACCGGTAAAAACAAAATCACGGTTTTTCCGCAAAAGAATCTCCTTGTCGCGGGGATAAATATAAACCGCCTGGGAATCGCTGATAGACACCTGCGACACCCCCTTGATGCGAAGGTCAAAAGTATTGAGATTCAGCACGGCATTGCTTGTCCGGGTAACCTGCGAACTGATCTGTATTACGTCGTAGTCTTTTTTCTTACTCCTTGCATTGAGGTAGTCGAACAGGCGATCATTTACCTCTATCCGTTCATTATCAAGATTATAGATAATATAACCGGCATTCGACAGGTTAATGACCATGACCTTAACCTGCTCGATGGGTTTCTGCATGTATTCTGTCAGTTCCGTCAGATAAAACGATCTGGATTTCCGCCGTTCGGTAAAATTGTAGACCACATTGATCGGGTTGAGTTCATCTATCCCCTGCAAACGGTGGTACCTGGCCTCGGAATAAAAATTGGATGATTCAAAAACGGCATCCCCGGTTTGCTTAACGCCCCTGAGCATCTCGAAGTTCATACTGTCGGCGCCCATGGGATAATAGAGCGCCTCAAAATACATGTCAACCCGGTGATAAGAGTTAAAAAACGGGCTTGCAGAGGCCCCTTCGCCTGACCGCAGCAACAGCACTTCCTTATTTTCATCGATATACCGTAGCTGAATGCCGGGATGGAAAATTGAGTCAGCCTCATGATAGATGGTGGCTGCGGCCCGTTGAGATGCGATCCTGTCGGGACGGATGACGAAACTCCGGGAAGTCAGTTTAATAAATGGCGAGCCTTTCCGGTTGATCCAGATGGTGGCATCCCTGTCGCCGTATCCTGAGCCAATGATGCGGGGACCTTCAAGGGTAAAGCCTCCCCGGTAGTTCATATCTTTGAAAACCTCTCTGATCTCAATGTCTGTCTGATAGGAAACAAATCTGGGAAAGGTAGCCCGGTCGGCAGAAACTCCGACCAGAACCCTGTCTTCAAATTTACCGGTCAAGGGAAAGCTGAAAAAGTCTTTGTGATAAAAATTGACTGAATCGGCCGACCAGGCTGTTTGCTTGAGGTTAATTTCGTACCTGTTGATGAGTGCATGAACCTTCAGAGGGTCAAATCCGAATGCTTCCCAGTAAACCTTCCCGCCCTGCCCGGAAAAACGATCGGCCAGGGGAAAATGAGTACCGGAGGTTTCATGAATGCGTATGCTGTCCCTGCCTGAAATGCAGACAAGGTCCACATTTTCGAAAATAACTGACAACACGGAATCAAAAGCAAACGAATAACTGCCGTTCCGGAACTGCCAGGAATTGCCTTTCGATTTAAAGAGCACTTTTCGCCGGTTCAGCTCCACCGTATTGCCCAGAAAGCCCGATAACTGGCGTAAACCCTTTGAGTCCACAAAAGGCTCTAGTCCCTTATGCCAGGCCAGTATGGAGGATTCCTGAGCGCCGGCGGGGAACGAATTCAATGCCTGCAGGTAATCCCTGAACCCCGGGGTTGGCCGCATTCTCTGACCAAGCATGCGGTTGAAAACAGCGATCATTTCCTGTTGAAGTTTCACAGAATATGTACCGCTGCTCCATGAGGCTGTAAACTGCTGCACGGCTTCTTTCGACTCGCGATCCGTAGCCGGTTTCATAAAAGTTGTAAGTTCAACAATAAAGACAGCCGGATCATCTGAAAAGTTCTTCAGATCCTGTGCGAAAATCCCGGAAACAAAAACCAGGGTTATCCATGTCAGAAAAAACAAAAACTTCCGGTATGCCATCCCAATCCAGTTCAGTGATTAATAAACATTTGACGCAACGGCATCAGCAAATTCAGGCTTTGGTATAACAGGCAACAACCCAGTTGTTCTTTACCCTGTGGCCTGTGTAAAGCATATTCAAAGATGAAGCCTTTCCGGTGATCAATGGAAGATCTTCCTGGTAAAATCCGCTCATCAGCAGCAATCCGCCGCTATCAAGGCAGTTCACGTACGACTGCATATCGTTGAGCAGGATATTCCGGTTGATATTGGCAATGATCACATCGAACCTCAGGTTTGTCAGCATGCCGGCATCACCCTGATAAACGTTTATACCGGGCTGTTTATTTCTTTGAACATTTTCGAGGGCGTTTTGATATGCCCATTCATCATTGTCGATGGCTGTTACTTCAGCGGCCCGGCGCATGGCAGCAAGAATAGCCAGCACGCCGGTACCGCAGCCCATATCGAGCACCCTTCTGCCGGCCATTTCAGTCTCAAGCATCACCTCAATCATCAATGAGGTGGTTTCATGGTGCGCCGTTCCGAACGACATTTTCGGTTCAATTACAATCCCGAACTCAATATCGTTTTTTACCGGATGAAACGGTGCCCTTATATGGCAACGCCCGGCGATGGTCACCGGCTCGAAATTTGATTCCCACACGGCATTCCAGTTCTCATCAGGCACCACCCGCCAGGTATAGTTAACTTCAATCCCTGCAGGCCACAACTCCTCCGTATTAAGCATTGCCGGATCGAAGTCATGCGCAGGAATATAAGCCAGCAGGCCTTCCGTGGTTTCCTCGAAACTCTCGAAACCAAGTTCGCCCAGCCGGGCCATCAGGATTTCGGCAAAAACAGCCTCCCCTGCCGGAAGGCTGCAGTTCAGTTCAATGTATTCCATAACAGGAAAGTTAAAAATCAGAAGCTGTTCACAATCTTAACAAAGTCTTCCGCTTTGAGCGATGCACCGCCGATCAGACCTCCATCCACATCCGGATTTGCAAAGAGTTCACGGGCATTTGCAGCATTGCAGCTACCGCCATATAAGATGGTTGTTTCGTTAGCGGCTTGTTCACCAAAATGCGAGGCAAGCACCTTCCGGATGAAGGCATGCATTTCCTGCGCCTGCTCAGGACTTGCCGTGCGGCCGGTTCCGATGGCCCATACGGGCTCATAAGCGATCACAACCTTTGAAAATGCATCGGCTTCAAGTCCTGACAACGCTTCTGAAATTTGTTTTTCAACCACCTCGAAATGCCTGCCGGCTTCACGTTCTTCAAGCACTTCGCCGCAGCAATAAATGGGGATAAGTTCATGCCTGAGCGCCTGCAGTATCTTTTTACCGATCAGCTGGTCATGCTCTCCATAATAGGTACGGCGCTCGGAATGCCCCAGAATTACATAAGCCGCCCCGGTGGAACGGATCATGGCTGCTGAAATTTCTCCGGTATAAGCGCCTGCCTCATGTTCGCTCAGATTCTGCGCGCCACAGCTGAAATCATGTTCTGTGGCAACATCGCTGGCCAGTTCAAGGTACAGGGCCGGTGGACAAACAACCACTTCAACATCATCAGGGCGTCCGCTGATCAATGCATCCGCAATACCAAAAAGCAGGTCCTCCGCCTCTTTGAAAGTTTTATTCATTTTCCAGTTGCCGGCAACAATTTTCTTTCTCATAATTCAGATTTTAAACAGTTTAAGAATTCAGGCCAGTCTCACGCGCGGATCAAGCAGACCGTAAATAATATCCACAAAAATATTAATTATCACCAACATCACTGCAATGAAAAGTACGGCACCCATAACCACGGGGAAATCATACTTTTCAAGACCGTTCACGATGACAACCCCTATTCCTTTCCAGTCGAACACGTATTCCACAAAGACAGCCCCGGCCATCAGCGAGGCAAACCATCCCGAGACAGCAGTAACCACTGGATTCAATGCATTGCGGAGGGCATGGCGGGTAATCACCCTGTAATAGCTCAGCCCTTTTGCCCTGGCGGTCCGGATATAATCCTGCGAAAGCACCTCAAGCATCGAATTTCGCGTAAGTCCGGTAATCACGGCAAGCGGCCTGATGCCAAGGGTCAGGGCCGGCAGGATCAGGTTCTTCAGGTCCCGGTATTCACCCCGCCCGAAATCATCCACCGTAAACAGAGAACCAAACATATTCAGGCCGGTGAAATCAGCCAGTACAAAAGCAAATATCCAGGCCATAAGGATTGCCGCAAAAAAGGAAGGTAAAGACATCCCGAAAACGGAAATTATCAGCGCAACGCGGTCGATCCAGGAGCCTTTGCGGACGGCAGAAACTATCCCGGTAAATATTCCCGCGATGGCGGCAAAGCCCATGGCCACAATGGCCAGCAGCATGGTATTGGGAAATGCCTGTGCTATGATCTCCGAAACCTTGCGTTTACTCTGATAGGAACGCCTCAGGTAGGGCTTTTTAATCAGTACCCTGGTATCACCGGCCGAAACCAGTGTTAAAAAAGGCGCATACCGCGCACTGTCGGGGAACCACATCGAAGAATGATCTGCAACATTATGCAATGAAACCGGAGAAAGATCATTCAGAAACCCGAGGTACTGAACCATCAGCGGCCGGTCAAGCCCCAGCTCCCTGTTTATGGCTTCCACCGAAGCCATATCAGCCCGCTGCCCCAGCATCATCCTTGCCGGATCACCCGGCAGCACATTGAAAAGCAGAAATACCAAGGTAATCACCCCAAAAAGCACAAACAATCCATAATACAATCTTTTCAGAATAAATCTGTGCATTGCTGCTTATCGGGGGTTTATCAGGTTCGAATGTGCCTGCTTAAATTCCAGGTATTCAGGAAAATCGTTATAATGCCATTTATCGATAACAATCCCGTCTTTAAGCACCAGGAGCCCGGGATTTGCCCTGACCATTATTTTCAGCGCGATATCGTCGGCAAGAAAGAAATCATAATTCAGTCCGAGCGCCGCTTTCACTGAATCAATCTCCGGCTGCAGCGAACTGGTGAGTGCAATAAATCCATAACCGTCCGATTCGGCAAACGCGGCAAATGCGGTCATTTCTTTAAGTCCCTTGCTGCTGGCCTTCCCAAGATCCCAGGCAACCAGCAGGAACTGAAAGTCAGGATTTCTGATAAATGTTTCAGTGTAATCATTGCCTTCAAAATCCAGAATCTGCAGATCATGCCCCAGGAAGGTGTTCGGATCTTCAACACGCTGGTCTACAAACTCCCACTGCGCCATCCATACTGAATCATTGAAAGGATAATCAGGCGACAAATATTCCTTTGTTTCTCCGGTATATTTATTCCTGTAGGTCAGATAGTACTTCACCGGCTCTGGATTCTCAATATACATCTTGTTGCCAACCTTCCATTCCATAAAGTCTATCAAAGGGAGATGCCTGTAACAATAGATGCATAATCCCGCAAACAGGATGGCTGAAGCCAGCGCTGTTCCGTAAGCGGATAAATTGCCGTACAAATCCCTGGTTTTCTTCCGCCAGATAAAAAGCAGAATCGTAAAGCCCATCAGGATCAGGTTTTTATAAAATGTCTGCCAGTTTGTCAAAGTGATGGCATCCCCGAAACAGCCACAATCGGGCACCGGATTGTAAATGGCGTCAAAAAAAGTAAGGATGGTAAAAAACGTCATAATCCCCATCAGAAACCAGGCATTTACCTTTGGTTTCAGATTGAAGAGCACTACTACACCCATTACAAATTCCATGGTGCTTAGCAGAATCGAAAGCACCAGCGCCATTGGCATCATCCATTCGGCACCCCAGGCGATAAAATAATCTTCGAGCCGGTATGCCATCCCCAATGGATCAATGCCTTTAACAAATCCTGAAAAAATAAAAACGAGTCCGACAATGATTCTTGAAATAAGATGCAGCAGCTTCATTTTAAGTAATTTTAGCAGATTAACATCAGCATGCAATTAAGGTTTATCAATCCTCATGCTTAATTTCACTCAGTTTGATCAGGGCGAAAACTGCATAATTTATGATATCATAGTAGTTTGCATCTACCCCCTCTGATATAAATGTTTTCCCCTTATAATCCTCTACCGGTTTGACTCTAAATAGTTTCATAGGAATGATTTCGCCAATTAAGCTCACCTCCAGGTTTCCCCAGGCTTCGCCGTAACCATGATTTTTATCCACAATCAGTGATTTGGCAAGCCTGACTTATTAATATTACATTTTTTCAACTTCACAATGATTCATACCAAGTC
>JABNAD010000536.1_pt1 | contig 13483 bp, 5 predicted proteins | sample 7240381 | NCBI WGS metagenome assembly JABNAD01 (sample SAMN11332834, study PRJNA596920) | anaerobic digester metagenome | biome: digested sludge; isolation source: digested sewage sludge-derived enrichment culture grown on H2/CO2 | place: Germany: Goettingen
CAATGCCCACTGCGGCCAGGGTGGGCGCATCCGGGGCGGTCAGGGTGATGTCCACATCTTCCGCGGAAGCGCAAAGGCCCACCATGATGCTCAGGTCTTCGTAAATTCCCGCGGGAGCGGTTACCACCGCAGTGCTTGCAGCCACAGTCACACCGGTGAAAGTGCCGGTGGCGTAAACAATATCATACGTGCCGTCGGGAACATTGGTAAAGGAAAACTCAATGCTTCCGTCTTCGCCGCAGTTCAGCGGATCAATGCCCACTGCGGCCAGGGTGGGCGCATCCGGGGCGGTCAGGGTGATGTCCACGTCTTCTGCTGAAGCGCAGAGGCCCACCGTGATGCTCAGGTCTTCGTAAATTCCCGCGGGAGCGGTCACCACCGCGGCGCCAGAGGTCACAACTACGCCTGTAAAGGTGCCGGTGGCGTAAACAATATCATACGTGCCGTCAGGAACATTGGTAAAGGTAAACTCAATGCTTCCGTCTTCGCCGCAGTTCAGCGGATCAATGCCCACAGCAGCCAGGGTGGGTGAATCCGGGGCGGTCAGGGTGATGTCCACATCTTCCGCGGAAGCGCAAAGGCCCACTGTGATGCTCAGGTCTTCATAAATTCCCGCGGGAGCGGTAACCACCGCAGTGCCCGCAGCCACAGTCACCCCGGTGAAAGTGCCGGTGGCGTAAACAATATCATACGTACCGTCGGGAACATTGGCAAAAGTAAACTCAATGCTTCCGTCTTCGCCGCAGTTCAGCGGATCAATGCCCACAGCGGCCAGGGTGGGAATTTCCTGAACCGTAAACTGCAACAGATTGGAAGTAACCGGATCATTGGTTGTACAGGTTTCATCCGAATCGAGCACTAAATACAATTCATCACCGTTCGAAGGGGTAAAAGTGAGTGCCGGCGCATTTTCACCAATCAGCTCACTCCCATTCAGATACCAGCGGATATCAGGATTGCCTCCCGGATTCACCAGATCTGCCAGTGCAAGCACTGCGGTTCCGGCGCAAACATCCGTGGAGCCCGCTGAAATGGTCGCATCTACCATTAGTTGATCGCTTACCTCCATGGTGATCAGGTTGGATGTGGCAGGACTGCCCGTCACACATTCAGCGTCGGAAACCAGCATTACCTGAATTTCATCGCCATCTATCGGGAAATAAGCATAGGTATCCAGATTCAGGCCCACAGGATTTCCATTCACAAACCAGGCAAACTCAGGATTCGGACCTTCGTTTGAATAAATGGCGGTAAAGGTTACTTCACTACCCTGACAAACCGGATTCGCATCAGGAGAAATTCCGACTGTTACCACCGCCGGTTGATTCACGGTCATGGTGATGTCATTCGAAGTCACCGGATCGGGAGAAACACAGGGCTCATCCGAAACCAGCGTTGCTTCCACAACATCGCCATTTATAGGAACATAACTATAGGTAGCAGCGGTCTCTCCCGGCACAGGTACGGTATTTACATACCAGGCAAATACCGGGTTTGTACCGCCATTGACCGGGAACGCCGTAAAAGTAACTTCCGTCCCTTCACAGACATCCCCGGCATCGGCTGAAATGGTAACGGATGCCTGCAACAGCGGGGAAACGGTGACCTGAATTACTTCAGAAGCCGCCGGGTTCCCGCTGCCGCAGTTAACATCCGATAAAAGCTCAACATAGACCTGCTCTCCTCCCGAAGGCGTGAAAGTGTAGAAATTATCCGGGCCCGTCTGTACCTCAGCGAAACCCGAACCCGCGTCAACAAACCATGAAAATACGGGGTTGGTTCCGCCGTTGACCGGCGAAGCAGTAAGGGTAATTTCTGTTCCTTCACAAATAAAAGGAGGCAGGGGATCAATGGAAACGGTAACCGGCAGCAGCGGGTCGACCTGCATCAGCACACTCTCTGAAATTGCAGGATTACCCGTGGCACAGGCTTCGTCCGACAGCAGTTCCACATATACTTCATCGCCGTTGCCGGGTGCATAGGTATAGGTATCCTGACTTCCGACCAGCACCTGAACCCCGTTAACAAACCATGAAAACACGGGGTTGGTTCCGCCGTTGCCCGGCGTGGCCGTAAAGATGACATCAGTGCCTATGCACACCGGATTCTGACTTGCACTCAGCTGCACGCTGACCGGGAGGTTATCCGAAACAATCACCTCCCCTGTCCGCACTTCGCCCAGGCAGCCATCGGCCGAGGTCTCCTGAACCGTAATGGTGTAATTACCGGGGGTATCCCAGGTCACCGTAAGCAGGTGACCAGTGACAGGCTGTACACTCCCGTCGATGGCCCAGTTGTACGTTGAGCCGGGGGTCTCATCCACCCAGTAGTTTTTGGTGGCCCCCACACATACCTGATCGGGCATGGCAATCTGTCCGGAAGCATGGAACGCTCCGGCCAACACCGTGACTATCAGTAGTATATGTTTGAGCACCTTAAACATACGGTTCATTTATTAAAGTTAATACTTTCGCACGGATTCAACATCAACAGGCAAGCTACATGCAATGATTTATGTAACGGCAGGCCCTTGTTATATGTGCACCATCGCGCAAAAAACTGATATTCAATTTGTTTATTAAAACTACCATCACGCACCCGCGGCATCTCCGGCCATGATAAAACAGCATCTGCGGCGGTGGTGTTCACCTTGCCGGAACATTGAGTGGAAGGGGTTGCCGGGGGGAGCAGCCTGCAAGGCCAGCCCTCCCCACCTGAAACAGGTTGTCTGATCACCCTTTCCATTTTTGTTCCGTCCGCAGCGTCAATAGCCGCCAACCAGTCGCTGCTCCCTGTCACCGGGCACACCCCTCCTTCCGGCTTACCCGGGGGGTAAACCGTGGGCCATCGTAGGGCCGCATTGATTCCGGAGCGTGCGCGTGGGTGCATGGTTAAAAAATTAGTCGTGCCAGATGGGTGAGGTGATAACCTGAGGAATAACAGTTATTGTAACCACATTTGTATAGACGTTACCGCATCCAGATGTTTGACTCAATCGATACAATGTTGTCTGAGTTAGAGGTCCCGGTTGATAAGTAAGAGCATTAGTTCCTGAAATTGGCGTCCATGTTGTTCCTCCATCAATTGAAAATTCCCATTCATAAACATTGTTACCGTCACCACCAGTTGGTTCAGTAGCTGTTAATGCATCAGGTGTTGCGTTGTAACAAATAGTCTGATCAGCAGCAGCAGTGCCTGCGATAAATTCACCGCTAACAGTAATTGTAACTACATTGGTGTATGCATCACCGCAACCAGAGGTTTGGTGCAGACGATATAAAGTTGTCTGTGTCAGTGCACCAGGCTGATAGGTTAGAGTATTAGCCCCAACAATGGGAGTCCAGGTCGTACCTCCATCAATTGAAAATTCCCATTCGTAGGTATTGTTACCATCACCTCCTGTTGGAGCGTCTGCAGAAAGTTGAGCTGGGGTTGCATTATAGCAGATAGTCTGATCTGCAGTTGCAGTACCTGCGAGGAATTCATCGCTAACAGTAATTGTAACTACATTTGTGTATACATCACCACAGCCAGAGGTTTGATGCAGACGATATAAAGTTGTCTGTGTCAGTGCACCTGGCTGATAAGTTAGAGCATTAGCTCCAACAATAGGAGTCCAGGTTGTACCTCCATCAATTGAAAATTCCCATTCATAGGTATTGTTACCATCTCCTCCTGTTGGAGCGTCTGCAGAAAGTTGAGCTGGAGTTGCATTATAACAGATAGTCTGATCTGCGGTTGCAGTACCTGCGAGAAATTCATCATAAACAGTTATAGTGACTTCATTGGTATAAACATCACCGCAGCCTGAAGTTTGTCTCAGTCGATAAAGTGTTGTCTGAGTTAATGCACCCGGTTGATAGGTTAAAGCATTAGATCCCGCAATAGGAGTCCATGTTGTACCACCATCAACTGAAAATTCCCATTCGTAAGTATTGTTGCCATCGCCTCCTGTTGGAGCACTAGCAGAAAGTTGAGCTGGAGTTGCATTATAACAGATAGTCTGATCTGCGGTTGCAATGCCTGCAATAAATTCCCCACTCACAGTAATTGTAACCACATTAGTATATACATCACCGCAGCCAGAGGTTTGATGTAAACGATATAAAGTTGTTTGTGTCAGTGCACCAGGCTGATAGGTTAGTGCATTAGCTCCAGCAATGGGAGTCCAGGTTGCACCTCCATCAATTGAAAATTCCCATTCGTAGGTATTGTTACCATCCCCACCGGTTGGAGCACTAGCGGATAGTTGAGCAGGAGTAGCATTATAACAAATAGTCTGGTCTGCTGTGGCAATACCTGCAACCATTTCTGGATAGACAGTTATCGTTAGTGTCACCGGATCTCCAGAACAACCTGGTGTAATTGTATTATCCGTTTCAACAACCTGGAGCACATAATCACCAGCGATGGAGAAATTGATTACATAATGATTAGTCCCTTGCCCCGATACCTCTGTAAATCCTCCAACAGGCCCAGAAATAATGCTCCACGTATACGTTGAGTTAGGATCTCCGTTTGGCAGGTCAACCCAATAATTCTGATCTACTCCAAGACATGCAAAATCTGGATCATCTTGTGAAGTCTGGCCATAAGCCGATACAAAGCCAAGCACCAGCAGCACTGCCAGCCATCTTGCTAAATGTTTTTTTGCTTTCATGGTTTGTTTGTTTTGGTTTGTTTATTGGTTTTGTTTGGCATTCGGTTTTGGTTTGGTATTATCGTTTTGAAAAACGGGGGAATAATAGCTGAACCAGCCGTTGAGCGGCCATTTCAGGGGGGTGTATGTGGTGTTCATCGTGTTCATTTTTTATGTTTTATTTTTTGTTTGGTTTTTCTTTTACTGGTGCCAGATGGCGCTGGTGGTTGGTCTGGGGTTTACGGTAAGTTCCGCCCAATCCGATACAATCACACAAGGCGGATCAGGATCGTTTGTAAAGGTGATTACGCAACGATACAACCCGGGGGCAGCAGCTACAATCGACAGGGTATTGGAGCCCGGGGGTGTCTGTCCCGGGACAACATTCCAGGTTACTCCATTGTCTGTACTGAATTCCCATAAGTAAGAGGGTGTACCCACACCGGTAGCCACCACCGTGAAGGTGGCATTGTCATTTTCGCAGCGGATAAGATCTGCGGGCTGCTCCGTGATTACCAGATTGCAGTCATTCTCCCAGGCGCCCATGGTAACGGGGTCGGTACGCACGGCGTCTGTGCCAAAATCATCGGTAATACTTCCCAAACCGGTAAGTCCGGGCATGGCGGCGGAGGGGATGTAATTTGCCGGGTCGGACCCGCCGGGCAGGGCAAATACCGGATCTACGCTGAGGGAGTGGGCATCCCGGGTGGTAGCGGTTTGCCAGGCGGGTAAAGAAGCATAGTCAGCACCGGCCAGATGTAGCAGCATACTTCTTGTCCCGTTCACATAATAGTTGTTATAATCAGAAATCCACGGGTCTGAAGGAGTCTGGGTATAAAAAGCTGCAAAATTCTGACCTCCGGATCCTTCAGGAGTGCTTCTTGTGTTTGAAAATACATTGTTACGATAGTCCTTGTTGTTGGTTCCATTATTACTCCACAAAGCATAGGAGTTATTGTTGGCTGCCACGCCATTACCTGAAATGAAAACCGTATTATAATATAGTCGGGTAGTTCCGTTTAAGGAACCATGATCATAAATGCCATAGATGGTCCGGGCTGCAGCACTTGTGGTCCCCAGATAAACGATATTATTGAAAAGCGTCAGGTTAACACCATCCCGGATACGCATCCCGTTGATATGTGCGCCAGGATTCTGTGAAGCGACGGAAATACTATGGATAAAGTTGCGGAATACCAATCCTTCATTCCCGGTTTCCGATTTTGAAACAACCATGCCAATGGCCTGGAGGCTGATGTTATTGTCATTCCGGCTGCTGGTCAGATTATAAATTGTGTTATCACTTACAACAAGGTCAGTGGTAGTGTATGCTACAATTCCGCTGACCGCCGCCGCAAAATCAGTCTGGTTGTTGCCAAATGCCGAATTAAGATTTTGGATAGAATTATTAACAACTGTTGCATTCTGGGATGCCCGGATCCAGATTCCACTGGTAATACCGTTTGAATTTACGCCATTTGTACCATTATAAAGACCCTCAATAATATTATTTCCTATGTTGACGAAGCCACCACTGGCATTGTAACTCACTCCGATCAGGTTCTGGGCTTCTGTGGAAGATGACTGCGCCCTGAGGTTATGAAGTTGGTTACCGGATACGTTTACCGGCCGCCCCACGCTGTTTATGTGTGCAATGCCCACCAGATGCATGGCGGTATTGTTTGTTGTATTGGTAATGATACCGCCAATGATATTACCTTGAATCAAACGATAATTGGGAAAGGTCTGAGTGCTGGAAAAGTTGCTGATTCCGTAGAATGTCCCTCCGGTGGCTCCATTGGTCACCGTAATGGAGATTTCATCAGGATCGGCGCTGCCGATAAGGTTACCTTCCCCGGCATTTGTCCCGCCAACTATGGCCGAACCATCCTGGATATGAATTCCCGTCCAGTTGGCCCCGGTTGATCCTCCTGAATTTGTCCAGTTAAATCCGCGGATAACATTGCCCCTGACAACATTACCGGCTCCGGTAGCGGTAGCAAGATGAATGGCGGTAAAACTATTGTTAAAGCCGGTCTTATTCCATAAACCAACAGCCCCGGGAGCGTTACCACCAATAAAGTTATTCTCAATTATAAAATTGTTCCCATTTGAAGCTATCCGGATACATGACAACTCAACACTGTTTGTGGTAGTGTATGTTCCTGTTTCATAAAAGCTATTGCCCGAAATTGTCCACTCGGTATTGCCGGAATTTAATAAAATGGCATCCACCCTGGCTGAAGTTTCAGGATTACGGGATAAACGCAGCACATTGCGGAATTCATTATTCGCGATAATTCCTGTATTGGTTCCCCCACTCCCTGTTGACATGAAAAATGCCGCGGCACGGGTTTCATTCCCGACAATACCTGTGTTCGTGAATAAGTTGTTGATAAATACATTATTATGGTTGTTTCCCCCACCTCTGATATCAATCACACCATTGCTTATGGAGCCACCCCTGATGATACAACCCACGATTGAGTCATTGGTAGTACCATTGAGTAATTGAACAGTCATTGCATAAGGCCTGTAGGCAGGGGCAGGCAGATAATTATCCAGCGTTAAATTTCTGTCAGCGCCTGTATAGTTGATCCTTCCACTAATAGTCACATTGTCGGCTCCGTCCAGAACAATCAATGCCTCATCCAATTCACCTGATACCCTGATATCGGGCTGGGCAGGATAAATCCTGACCCGGTTATAGAGTGAGGTTGAATTATAACCGCTTTGATAAAGGACGGCCCTTCTTAGCTCGAAAGTATTGCAGTTGATCTTAATGTCAATATCACCCTGATGAGTCCCATCATTAATCTTATCGAAGGCATCGGCCAGGGTGCGGTAAGAACCATTTAATAAGCCAGCCGGACCGGTAGCTTCAAGAGTAATCATATCCGTTTCCCAGGCGCCCATGGTATTGTTGCAATCACGATCGGCAAGACTGAAATCCCATGTTATTTCCGGAATACTGACACCCGCCTGAGGATTAAGCGGTATATAATCATAAGGATCTTCGCCGAAAGGGATGGTAAAATCAGTAGGGACATTTACGCTATGTGTATCCTGTCCGGTTGCAGTGCGCCATTCATCTATAAGGGGGAAATTGGTCGCTCCCATCCTTCCGACAACGCCGGCTTGAGACCAGTAATTGTTATAATCTACGGTAACACCGGTAATATAGTTCAGCCGGATAGCGGCATGCGTGTTCGAAGCCGGTCCGGTGCGTACATTATGAAACAGATTATTCAGTATTCTTTTTAAATTACCACTATTTGCACTGTAGAATGCAAATGAATTAACACTGCTGCCTCCCTGGCTTGTATTACCACCTATCGAAATGGTATTAAAATAAATATTGGTATTATTACCTGAATAACCTACCTCATATATCCCATAAATCTCTGTACGGGCATTAACAGGTACACTTGAGCCTAAACTGATTATATTATTGGAATAGGCAACTTGCCCCCTTGTATATATTCCATAAATCTGACTAACATCTGCAGTGTTGTTTACTGATAAGTTGTAAATGAAATTCCTGGTGATGGTATTATAATCACTTCCGATTTCATTCGATGTAGGACCTTTGTAATATAGACCTGTCACCCGGCATTGTGCGCCAGAAATATTACTCAGATTAAAAATCGTATTTACCTCTACATAACCCCTTTCACCATTATAGGTAAATTCGTTAAAAATACTTTCCGCGATGATTCCGCCAACTGAAACAAACTTTTCAACTTCCCTACCTCCATGGTGGCCTGTCAGATCATGAATGGTATTCTCAAAAATATTTAAAAAGAACGTTGAAGCATGAATCCCTTGTACCCGGCTAGTCAAATTAGGTACCAATGTAAAATTTCTGCCGTAATTGGTAAGATTTGAGATAGTGTTGTTGTTTATTCTTACATATCCGCTTTCCCACGGATCTCCTGATTGATCAGCCACATCATAAAATATCCCGTAAACCCATTGTGTGGCCCCTGTAGATAAAGAATTCGCCCTCAGGTTAGTGATTGTATTATTATTTACAGGCAAAGGAACATGGGTTCCATGCCGTAGTTTCGCAATGCCAAATAAATGACAACCGATATCCGGTGTGGTAGTATTTGTTGAAATTGCCCCAATGGTATTGAACCGGATATTTGTGACAAGATATGTCTGGTAGGCAATACCGATAAACCCTAAACGACTTGAATTCTGAGGAAGATGAAGTAGTTCCGAAACTGATGTCTCACCCTGAGTAAGTATAATATTATCAGTGCCGGTAGCAGATCCGATGGTATTCCCATCTGCGGCTGTTGTTCCTCCTATATGGAAACTTGACCATTGCTCCAGGTGAATTGCCGTAAAGCCGGCATTTCCGCTGTTATGCCAGTCAAATAAAGATATCTGGTTTCTATGTATATTTCCGCTTAAAAAGTTGCCGGCAGAAGGTCCTCCGACATATATCCCATAAAATAAATTGTTAGAAGAAGCAGTCTTAAGCCAGTGTGAAGCGGATGTTATATCGTTTGCATTGCCGCCGATGGTATTCCGGTGTATCTGGTTGCCGGTCCCGATGGATATAAACCGGATTACTGCATACTCCGCATCTGCTGTAGGAGAAAAACTGCTGGTCTCATAAAACCGGTTATCATTAATCCGGCTGGTTCCTGTTCCAGTATGCAAATAAACCCCGTTGGAATTATTGTTTAAGCTGAAGAAATTATAGAACTCATTGAATTCAACAAAAACGGTGTTACTTCCCGTACCGTTAAATGAATAAACTGAATTTGCCGGCCGGTTATCCCCGTTTCCGGTGAATGCGTTTCGGAGGATGCTATTATTGGTATTCGCGCCGCCCCCCCCGATATATACCGTCCCCCGGTCAGTGCCGGTTCCGGAACCACGTAAATTGCAATAGGTGATGGTATTAGTGGCAGCGCCATTGTTAATCTGAATGGTGGTTGCATTGCTGCCCGTGCTTGTATTGATGTAGGTAATACTTCTGTTTGTACCTGTGCCGCCGGGGGATCCGTGCAGGGTAACCCCATCCGCACCATTCAGGTGCAAAAGCGGACCATCAATATCTCCGGTTACAGAGATTCCGGTAACATTGGGATAAACAATCACGGAAGTGTAAGAGGACAATCCTCCACTGGCATTCAGCACGGCAGTAACCGGCTCAATGGTGCTGCCATTGATGCGGACGGTGATGGTGCCGGTATAAACTCCATTGTTAATGGCAGCAAAGGCCTCTCCCAGATTGGGATAGCAGGTTGCCACAGGATTGGCAACCGAGAACACTTCAACCACGCCGATGGCTATCGTGATCACATTTGAACCAAACTCTCCGGTCTGGGCGCAGGGATCATCCGAAGTAACGAAGCACTGCACCTGATCGCCGTCATTCAATGCTACCGGACCATAAACATTGCTGTTTGTGCCAACATTCAACCCGTTCAACTCCCACCGGTAAACAGGGCTTGTCCCTCCGTTGACCGGAACAGCTGTAAAAGTCTGTGTTCCGCCGGCGCATACTGCAGGAGGGTTAACAGTTATGGAAACCGAAACCGGCAATGCATCCGTGCTCAGGGCTTCATGAATCGCGGTTGCCGGACCGTTGCACCCTTCTGCAGAAGCAGTGATATAGGCTGTACCTACCCAGGTTCCCGGGTAGATAACTTCGCCCGTTGCGCTGTTAATGGTTACCCCGGCATCCAGACTTGCCTGATCTAGGGAATAAACAATACCGGTAGCATTGGCAGCCGTTGCTTCATATAATACCGTTCCCGCACTCTGGCAGCGGCTGGAAGTTGTACCCAGGTCAAATACCGGCGTATCAACAGATGGATTAATCGTAACCGTATGAACCGCAATCTGATCGTCTCCGCACCCTTCAGCAGTTGCGGTAATGATGGCTGTGCCCGTATACGTAGCATCCCAGGTGACTTCACCGTTAGCAGCATTGATCGTACTGCTTCCTGCTGCTGAGAGCGCATAAGTTATAACTGTAGAATTTGGGGCTGTAGCAGTATATGTCATAGTTAACGGTGTTTCACCAACGCATCGCACCGAGGTTTCACCAAGGTCAAATACAGGGATACCCACATTACCTGAAGTTGTGGCCACATGTGTGGCAGTAACGGGGGTGCCATCACAACCGGTGGCAGTAACCGTAATCGTTGCATCGCCGGTCCACCCGGCAGGATATGATACTGCTCCGGTAACCGGATCTATCGTTAAACCGTTGTCAATACTGTATACAATGGTTACGGCATTGAAAACTGCAGCTGTGTAAGTTATGGTTTCTTCACCCTGACAGCGGTTAGAGGTTTCAGGGTCAAACACAGCAGTTACCGCACCCGCCGCCGTTTCAAAAGCCCCGCGGGTAAAGGCGCAGTCACGTAAGGTTCCGTTATAATCCGTTATAATACCTGTATTGTCAAACCCGTTGAAGGGGTTGCCCGGCACATAATCCGCAGCCGCAGTACCGCCCGGTACTGCATAATTGGAATTGGCTTCCACTGAGTGGATATCCAGCGCCGGATAATCTTCCTGCCAGTCAACCAAAGTATTAACAGGCGTAAACGGGGTCGGAGGACCGATCCTGGCAAAATAGCCGGAAGGATAGTAATAAACATTAAAGTCTGATATAAGCCCATTTGCATCATATTGATAATGCACTGCAAAGTGATAAGCAGTAACCCCTGCAGAAGAATTACGTGCATTATGAAAAATATTATTCCTTAAATCTTTCTGGTTTTCATTATTTCCGCTGAAAAATGCATAGGAGTTGTTTTCGTTCTGCGTTGAAGTGCCGCCGATGTAAATCGTATTATGGTAATAATTATAGTTATTGCCTGCATATCCGTTCTCATAAATCCCATAGATGTAGGCATTCGATGACATGCCCACTCCAAGTGATACAATGTTGTTGTAAACAGTCGCTTGTCCGAAATTGGTACGAATACCGTATATTTCACCAAATGGCGGGCCAGGAACAACAGTAGCTACTGAAAGGCTGTGAATAAAGTTTTCCGAAACATGGTTAGTAAGGTTCAGCGTCCCGTTATAATAAATACCTATGGCCCGGCCCCTGGCGGCAGAGGTACTCTGAAGATTGTAAATGGTATTTCCGGCGATTGTGCCGTTACCGGTAAAACGGCCTACAATGCCCGTAACAGCAGCGTTACTCTCACCCGTTTCATTCGCAGCCGAATTGCTCAGATTGAATATTATATTGCCGGTTACAGTAAGCGCTGCAACGTTGGTATGAATACCATGCACCTGCCCTCCGGCGCCGGTAGTCAGGTTGCTGAGCCCCTGAATGGTGTTTCCGCTGATGACCGCGTTACCCCCGGCAATTTCGTAAGCAATTCCGTAAACCACCTGATTGTTGCCGGTTGACGCTGAAGCAGCCTGCAACCCGCTGATCTGGTTATTTTCGATAATGAGTGGCGCAGGCACCCCCAGTTTCGCAATGCCATAAATATTCGAAGCGTTTGCGGCGGAATTGCCGGTAGTGACGGCTCCGATTACATTACCGGAAATTGTTGAAGCAGAACCTGAAGCATGGCTGATGCCAAGAATACCGTTCGATGCGGCAGTCGTTGAACCCAGGGTCACCTGAATATTTTCTGGACCCGAGCCTGCCCCAATGATATTCCCGGTAATATTTACCGCTCCCTGTGCCACATGAATACCGGTCCAGTTGGCATTCGCGCTGTTGGTCCACGCAAAATTGCTGATGGTATTAACATTGATCTCATTGCCGGTCCCGGTACCTGCAGCGATATAAATTCCATAAAACACATTATTGCTTCCGGTTTTTGTCCAGGTTCCGCTGCCACCGGCTGCATTGCCCCCGATGGTATTGTTTTCGACCAGGAATCCGTTACCGGTGCCGGCATCGATGCGGATGGCGGCATATTCCACATTGGCGGATGCAACCAGCGGCATTGTCTGGTACAGTTCATTCCACTGAATGGTCCAGTCCTCGTTAAAGGCAGCCAGGTGAATACCGTTTGAAGCAAGACCCGGGTTTAAAAAGTCGTAAATCCGGTTGTCAGTTATCAGGTTTTCCGTATTTGGATTAACGGCAGTGCCTTGTGAATAAATGGCATTAAAACCGGTGATATTGCAGTACTGCACCGTGTTACCCGATGCTCCGGCCGCAAGCTCGATGGTTGAAGCCAGATTTCCGGCGTTGGCATTGTTAAGGGTAAGGCTGTATGGCACATCCGTGGCATCCACCCGGCCGTCGAAAATAACATTGCCGGCGCCGTTCAATTGAATCAACGGCGCATTCAGGTTACCGGTAACCGAGAGACTGGGTGAAGTAGGATATATATTTACTGTAGTATAATTAGCAAGACCTGGTCCACTGGCAATCAGCTCGGCGGTAGCAGTTTCCGTAGTACTTCCATTGATTTCAACTGTAATTACTCCCTGATGGATTCTGTTATTGATGGAGATAAACGCTGTCCTTAAATCCGGATAGCAATCACTAGTAGGGGGAGTAGTTCCCGAAACTTCAACAGTGGATACTTTTACAGTAATTATAAATGTGCAGGTATTTGTGCAATTGCTAACGTCGGTGTAAGTGTATTCAATTAAATGGTCACCGATACCAGCGGCAGCAGGATCGAAATTGTTTCCTGAAACGCCATTCCCTGTATATATACCACCAGCAGGGGTAGCACCTGTAAGTAAAAACGGCGCCGCATTAATACAAACAGAATAATTTGCGGGGCAATCAACAATGGGCAACGGATGAACAAGCACTTCAACGGGAGCAGAGATTGCACTACATGTATTTCCATCTGTCACTGTAACGGTGAAGGTACCCGAAGCGGT
>JABNAD010000771.1_pt2 | contig 13478 bp, 11 predicted proteins | sample 7240381 | NCBI WGS metagenome assembly JABNAD01 (sample SAMN11332834, study PRJNA596920) | anaerobic digester metagenome | biome: digested sludge; isolation source: digested sewage sludge-derived enrichment culture grown on H2/CO2 | place: Germany: Goettingen
AGCCGTAATCCTGATTTCTACATTATGACACGTTGGCATAGACAGGAGTCCAGTCATCATTTAAATGAAACAGGCGGTCAGGCACGAACGGATCTTGGTTTGGGTGGGAACTACGGCTGCATGGCTCCGAACAAAACCAGCCAGGCCAGGATCGATTTGGCAGCCAGGCTGAGAATGATGTAGACTCTCTCGCCATAGAGGTAATTGCGCCATTTGCCGATCTTTTGATACTGCAGTACCATATTCACCGGGAAGGTGTTGAAGGCCACGAAGTATGTTCCGACGATGGCCCAGACAAACCAGGGCACGCGATCAAAGTTTCCGTTGCCGAACATATAGAGCAGGATGGCAGCCCAGGGAGCAATTCCGGCCAGGGAACCCCACAGGAACGGGCCCCAGTCGAGGTCTTCCTTGCGGCGCTGGGAGTTGAGCTGCTCCATGACCAGGCCGAACAGATTCATTGACGCGTTGACCACGAAAATCAGAAGCAGAGAAGCGATATCGTATATGCCGAAAAGGGTTGAGATCAGCACAATCATGATGGAGGAGCTCAGGGCATATTCAAACCAGCGGAATTTGTTGATGCCAAGTTCCAGATCTTTGTTGTAAATCTGATTCATCCGATTCGGGACAGACACCAGGGCGTGGGCCGCGGCGGAGATGAACAGAAAGAGCGCGACCAGAATTCCAAAGGGGAGGTTGAACAGATCCTTCGACTGCAATTCCAGGGAGCGGGTCTGCGGGTTGAATGCCAGAAAGTTCTGAGTGATGGTCGGCTGAAATTCACCGATTTTCTGGATGACTGAGGTGGCGAGGAAGAGCATGGCCAAACCCTGAATCAGGTGAAGCCCGCCCATGATCTTATTGAAATTTCTGAGTTTTTTAAGTGCATCGGTTTGCATATGCCTGGACTCCTTTCACAGGTCGAGTTTTCTTTTCATTTCTTTTTCCGCTGATTCTTGATACCAGCTGGCTTTGAAAGGTTGAACTTTCTTAGGGTCTGATTGTTTCATCAGGGAATGGAAGCTGTCAGTTTTCAAGAGATTCTATCATTGATTTCATCTTACGCCGAAACTTCACGTTATGCATTAGAATCGATGGAAAATTTCTAGATAGCACGTTATGTGATATATAGATGCCTGTTTGTAAGTCTGCGATCTTTCCACTGCGTGGATCAAGGGCTGCTTTCTTCCGGTTCGGAATGGTTTGGGGAAAGGGGAATCAGGTATAATAAGCTCAACACGTCATGAAATACCTGGCGTCGGATATCAGCTCAGATCGGGTCAAGGGATCAAGGGAATTTGTGGATTAGCGAATGGAAGAGTGGAAGGGGATCAGGATGACTGAAAAAGAAAAGTGCAGCCGCGGCCTGCTGTACAATCTGATGGATGATCAGGAGATGATGGCCGAACTGACCAGGTGCAAGGACCTGTGTCACCGGTTGAATCAGGTGCTGCCGTCGCGCACGGATGAAAGGGAGCAGATCATTCGGGAGATCATCGGCAGGATCGGCGGATCCTTTGTAATTACGACCCCTTTTTACTGTGACTATGGCTATAACATTGAAATTGGGGAGCATTTTTATGCCAATCACCATCTGGTCATTCTGGACTGCGCCAAGGTCCGGATCGGAGATCATGTGTTCATTGCGCCAAACTGCTGCATCACTGCCGCCAGCCACCCCATCGATGCCGGTCAGCGCAGCGCGGGGTTTGAGTATGCCCTTCCGGTCACCATCGGGAACCATGTCTGGATTGGTTCCAATACAGTCATTCTGCCGGGAGTTACCATTGGTGACCATGCGGTCATCGGGGCAGGCAGTGTCGTGACTAAGGACATTCCGGCCCATGTCGTTGCTGTGGGCAATCCCTGCCGGGTGCTGCGGGAAATTGACGAACGAGACAGGGCTTGCCAGCCGGACCAGGTACGCCTGGATTAATTAAGAGAATTTTAAAAAACAGCAGGGCGATGGGGGTGAATCCCATGCCCTGCTGCTTTTTGTATGGTATGTTCTTATTTTTTCTTCTTGTCCGGGTCCTCGGCCGCTTTGGCCTTGTGCCGTTCCGGGTCCACAAAGTCATAAATGTAGTGGCGTACCCGGTCATAGGCATCCTCATCTCCGACCATGACAAAGGCGTCCTTGTCCTGGAAGGTCATGTAGGGGCCTGGGGAGAGAATCAGTTCATCCTCGCGCTTAATGGCGATGATGGTGGCTCCGGTATTCTGCCAGAAGTTGACTTCTCCGATGGCTTTGCCGATGAGGTGGGATTTCTCCGGAATTTCCACTTCCAGCGGTGCGAAGGGATTGGAGGTCTTGAACCGGACGGTGTAATCCAGGACGCGGTCCAGGGATTCCCGCAGTTTCTGATCCAGTTCTTCGCGCTGCTTCAAGATCTCGTTGATGGAGTTCTTAATGCCGGAGATGGAGTCGACTTCCTTGAACTGGTTGATGAATGCCATGGAGTTTTCCATGGATTCGACCAGGATGCCGGATCCGTGGGTGACCGATACGATTTTCATATCCTCCAGGAGTGAAACGGAGCGCCGGATGGTCTCAGGCGATACATTGTACTGACCGGCCAGGGTGGAGCGGCCCGAAATCTTTTTGCCCTCGGGGAATTCCCCGTTGGCGATTCGGGAGGCAATGTCGATGGCGATCTGCTGATATACAGGCTTCGTGATTTTTTCTGGCTTATTCATCATACCCTCATTTGCATTCATTTTTCTCAACGAAATGAATTTTTTATCTGATTCAATAGTAAGACAATCTGTACTGATTTGCCATAGGGCTGTACGGTTTTTTGAAAAGAAATTCTGCCGGGCAGTTCGGCTAGAAACTTCCGCTATCGGTCAGGATCAGGTTGCCCGCTTTGGAGAGGAGTACGGTGTGCTCGAACTGGACAATCTGGCTGTGGTTTTCCGTCACCATAGGCCAGACCCCTTCGGGATTCTCCTCCACCCATTCGTCGCCGTCGGAAATAAAGGTCTCCAGGGCAACCACCTGGCCTTCCTTGAAGATCGAGGCATCCCGCCGTTCGTTATAGTTAAAGATGAAGTGAGGTTCTTCGTGCAGGCTTCTGCCGACGCCATGGCCGGTGAGGTTGCGCAGCACGGTGTAGCTGTTCTTAATCGCGGTTTTGTAGATGGCTTTGCCGACGTTGGCTGTGGATTTGCCGGGGGCTGCTGCCTGAATGGCTGCGGCCAGGGCTTCGCGGGAGACGCGCAGCATGTCCTCCTGCTTCAGGTTGGGTGAGCCGGCGATGACCGTCATGCCGGTGTCGGCAAAGTATCCGTTCTTGCTGGCGGAAACGTCAATGTTGACCCAGTCGCCTTCTTCCAGGAGCTGCCTGGACGGAACGCCGTGGCAGGCGACTTCGTTGACGGAAATGCAGGTCCAGCCGGGAAAGCCGTAACTGGACTTGGGAGCCGAAACGGCACGTTCTTCTTCCAACAGATCCCGGGCCATCAGATCCAGTTCCAGGGTGCTGATCCCGGGACGGACGGCCTGGGCCAGTTCATCGCGGACGCGGGCGACAATGCGTCCGATTTCCTTCATTCCGTTCAGGTCCGTCTGGTTTGTTACTATCATGTGTAATCCCTTCTTTCTCCTTTCATCTTAACACAGCAAAGACGGCCGCTTCAAAGAAAACCTGGGTTGAAACGGCCTGTTCACGCGTCGCGCACTGATGTCTGCTTGAAAATCGTTTACAATCTTGGGTCGCTGGATTATAATTCATATTAATCGAGTGTCACTTTGGTCCCCGGGCCGGAGTGTTTGATGACAACCATCCCAAAAAGACCGACAGGAGGAAGACGGTTATGAATGAAATGGACTACACCACTCAAAAACTTCGAAACGTGGGCTTAATTGGCCACAGCGGGTCCGGAAAGACGACCCTGATGGAAGCGTTGCTCAATTTTTCCGGAGCGACCGACCGCATGGGTAGAATTGAGGATGGAAATACGGTTTCTGACTTTGATCCGGAAGAAAAGAAACGTCAGATTTCCTTGCAGGCCTCTGTGGCGCCAGTTTATTACAATGGTTATAAGATCAACCTCGTAGATTTACCCGGATATTTTGATTTTGTAGGAGAGACCATTCAGGGAATGAGAGCGGTGGACATCGCCATGATCGTTCTGTCCGCCACCTCCGGCATCGAAGTTGGAACTGAAAAGGCCTGGAAGTACACGGAAAAAATCAAGCTTCCCAGAGCATTCTACATTAACAAGATGGACCGCGAAAACGCGGACTTTGATAAAGTATTTGATCAGTTGAGAGATAAATTTGGCATGCCGGTGGTGGCAGTGCAATACCCGATCGGCAAGGAATCCAACTTGCAGGGTGTAATCAACGTCGTTTCCCACCGAGCCAGATTCCATGATAAAAAGACGGGCGTTATGACCGAAGGCGACATTCCGGAAGAGTACAGGGACCGGATCGATGAGCTCCACGAGATGCTGATGGAGTCCGTTGCCCAGACCGATGAGAACCTTCTGGACAAGTATGTCGGGGGTGAGAAGCTCACCACGGACGAAGTCTACAACGCGCTGATTCAGGGCTGCGTCAGCGGCGACATTGCCCCGGTCATGTGCGGATCCGCTTCCGAGCGCATAGGCATGACCACCCTGCTGGAAGACATTATTGAAGCCTTCCCCTCGCCGGAATACGCGATCCCGCAGAAAGCGGTGGAGCTGACCAGCCAGCAGGAAATCTTCGTCAAGCTGACTGCGGACAAACCATTCTCAGCCATTGTCTTCAAGACCATCGCTGACCCCTTCGTCGGCAAGATTTCTCTGTTCCGCACCATTACCGGCGTGGCTCAGGGTGAAATGACGGTATACAATCCCAACCGGGAAAAGAATGAAAAACTCGCCAACTTCTTCTATCTGAAAGGCAAGAACCAGGCGCCGGCTGATAAAGTCATCGCCGGTGACATCGGCGCGGTGGCCAAGCTGGCAGTGACCAAGACCGGAGACACCCTGTGCGATCCCTCCTTCAAGGTTCGCTATGACGCAATCAACTTCCCGGATCCGGTCATGAGCCTGACGGTTCTGCCCAAGTCCAAGGGAGATGAAGACAAGATTTCTTCCGGCCTGACCCGACTGATGGAAGAAGACCCGACGTTCGTGGTGGCCAGAAGCCCGGAAACGGCTGAAGTCATTATGTCCGGACAGGGCGAAACCCATCTGGAAGTCCTCGCCTCCAAGCTGAAAGCCAAATTCGGCGCGGATGTGGATCTGGCCGAACCCGTTCTGCCCTACCGTGAAACCATCAAAGGTAAGTCAGACGTTCAGGGCAAGCATAAAAAGCAGTCCGGCGGGCATGGCCAGTATGGGGATGTCAAGATCCGGTTTGAGCAGAGAAAAGACGGCAAGGATGAACTGGAATTTGTCGATGAAGTAGTCGGCGGCTCTGTGCCCAGAAACTTCATTCCGGCCGTGGAAAAGGGACTGCGGGAAGCCATCACGGAAGGTGTTCTGGCCGGCTACCCGGTGATCAAGCTCCGAGCGACCCTGTACGATGGTTCCTACCATGCGGTGGATTCTTCGGAAATGGCGTTCAAGATCGCGGCGTCCATGGCCTTCAAAAAAGGAATGGAAGATGCCCAGCCGATTCTGCTGGAACCCATCATGAAGCTGGAAGTCAAGGTTCCGGATGATTACATGGGCGACATCATTGGCGACATCAACAAGAAACGAGGCCGCGTCCTGGGCATGGAGCCGGAAGATGACATGCAGAAGGTCATCGCCGAAATTCCGATGTCCGAAATCCAGCGCTATTCCTCCGACCTGAAGTCCATGACTCAGGCCCGCGGAGAATTCCGGATGGAATTCATCCGTTACGAGGAAGTTCCGGCGACGGAAGTTCCCAAGATCGTGGAACGGGCTAAAAAGATGAAGGAAGCCAAGGAAAGCAAATAAGCGAGGATCGGCAATTCACCCATTGTCAGATCATCACATAACCATTGCGCGGCAGGAACCTGTGACACCACAGATTCCTGCTGCGTTTGTCTTGCGGCCAGCAGGCACTGCGGTCCCCCGACGGCGGAATGCGCCACGGGTGGAGCCCCTGTGCTATAATTGGGGCATCAGGATCGAGGAGAGATTGCGATGGAACCAGAAGAAAAGAAATATGTCATAGGCATCGACCTGGGCGGAACGAAGATCACCACCGCCATTGCCGATCTGGCAGGCGAACTTATTGAAAAAACCACCCTGGCCACCGGCGCCAAAGAAGGCGAGGAAGTGGTTATGGAGCGCATCATTCAGTCGGTGGAAATGGTACTTGAGGCTTCCGGCCTGATGCTGGAGGAAGTACGGGCCATCGGCATCGGCGCGCCCGGACCGCTGGATCCGGAAACGGGCTCCATCATTACCACGCCCAACCTGCCGTTCCGAAATTTTTCTCTGACCCAGCCGCTGACCCGGCACTTCGGCGTCCCGGCATTTCTGGACAATGACGGCAATGTGGCGGCCATCGGCGAGTGGCTGTTTGGAGCGGGCAAGGGGTACCGGAACGTTCTCTACATGACCGTATCCACAGGCGTGGGCGGCGGCGCCGTCCTGAACGGCCGACCCTATCATGGGTCCCGGTCCAATGCCCTGGAGATCGGCCATATGACCATCGAACCCTCGTCACCTCACCAGTGCAACTGCGGAAACCATGGCGATGTGGAAGCGCTCTGTTCGGGCACCGCCATTTCCAAACGAGCCATGGAGGCGATCCGTGCCGGACGCTCCACCAGTCTGACCAGACATGAGGTGGTGACCAGCTATGAGGTCTACCAGGGCTACAAAGAAGGGGATGAACTGAGCATCGAGATCCTCACCCAGGCCTGGAAGTATCTTGGAATCGCCGTAGCCAACCTCATTCTGGTCTTTGACCCGGATGTTATTGCCATCGGCGGCGGCGTATCAAAGATCGGATCGGACATGTTTGACGCGGTGAAGGCGTCAGCCCAGGACCACTGTTTTGACTTCATGTTCGATTCCGTTCAGATCGTACCCACTGCTCTGGCACAGGATACCGGCGTCATCGGCGCGGTGGCGCTGGCCATCGTCAGCAGTCAGCCTGAATAAATCAAACCAGGAACCGCCAGATCCAGGACCTGAGGCAGCAGCATGGTATTTCACTTACCAGGCGGGCATTTATTTACCAGGTCGTCAGGAGCATACAAAGAAAGGAAGTCCTTCGCAGGACTTCCTTTTTGGTGGTGTGATGCCAGAATATAATTTTCAATGATTTGCGGCTTCCACAATAAAACATATGGCAAGTTCAAAGAACAGATCATCCGGCTACAACTTACGGTTATCCTTCAGCAAGGAGGCAGCAATACCACTGCCAATGATCAGGATTGTACCAAGGATGGTACGGCTGGCAAGCTGTTCCTGAAACACTACATAGCCCAGGATAGGGGACAAAATGACACCGGTATAGTCAAACAGGGTAACCCGGGTAGCCTGCGCTGTCAAATAGGATCGGGTAATGAAGTACTGGCCCAAAGCAGCAAACACCCCAATCAGCAGGAGATACAACAGTTCAGCGGCAGTCGGCCAGACAAATTGAGCTGCCATGAAGGGGACGGATGCCAGACTGGACAGTAAGCTGAACCAGAAGATGATCACAATGCCATGAACCCGACCGGCCAGGCGGCGGATCAGAACATAAGCCAAGCCGCCAAACAGCGCCGAGGCTACCCCAATCAGAGACGGGGTCAGGTTGAAATTCCCCGTAGGGTTGATAATGATCACAGCTCCGGCGAACCCGGTTAATATGGTGAGAAGCCGGGGCAAACTCATTCGTTCACCCAGAAAAAGAACCGCTGCCAAAATCACGAAGAATGGATTCAATTTCTGCAGAACTTGAGCATCCGCCAGGGGCAGATGATTGTTTGCATAAAAGACGCTCACTACTCCAAGAAAACCCAACAGGCATCGAAAAAACAATGGAATTCGGTAGGGTCTGTCCACCGCCGCGGAAAGCCCTTCTCGCTTCATGGTCCAAAGCGAGAAGGCGAGCATAACCAGGTTGCGAAAGAAAACCTGTTCGAATAGTGGAATGGTTCCCCCGGATAGCTTTACCATCAGAGACATGAAGGCAAAGGATGCGGAGGCGATGATCATATATAGAATTCCATTTCGTTCGTTTGTCATTGAACACCTCATTTTATTGGCATAAGAGCTCGTCAGGATTGATTGAGTAACGGATATCATTATAGCAAAAAGAAACAAGAATTGATTCCTGTCCTACCCGGCAGCGGAGGATGGTGTTGATCGGTTTCCTTGAAAAAGGGAAGGACTCTTCCTCGGTCTTCAGAATCTTCCTTTTAGTTCAGGTGAAAAATACTGGATTTCAGGTAAAATGGTAAGTAGGGAAGTCGGGAGTGGTCCTGCCACATCGAATGGACTCAGTCAGACTCACACAGAGGAAGCGAAAAAGAACAATTACGGAACCGGTGCGGGAATTTCTGACATCGGTGGGACGGAGAGGTTAATGACGTATTTATATATCACCCGGCATGGGGAAACACAATGGAATCTGGAAGGGCGGTTTCAGGGACGGGGCAATTCGGAACTGACCGAGCGGGGCCGGCGCCAGGCACAGGGTCTGGGGCGGGTGCTGGATGAGGAGGCCATTGAGCTGATCATTACCAGTCCCCTGAAACGGGCCAGGCAGACCGCTGAATTTGCCAGGGGGAAGCGAAACATTCCCCTGCAGGAGCTGGAGGATCTGGCGGAGCTGGACCTGGGAGCCTGGGAGGGTCAGCTGCTGAAGGATCTGAAGGAGCGGGAACCACAGCAGTATCATTATTACTGGAATGATCCGTTCCGGTATGAACCCAGCCAGGGTGAATCCTACGCACAGATGCTGGTACGACTAAGCCGGGCACTGGTTCAGATCGAAGCCATCGCCCAGGGGCGAAGAACTCTGGTGGTGACCCACGGCATGACGCTGATGGGGCTGCTTCATCTGTTGACCGGAGCTCCCCTGGAGCGGATTCTGAAAAAACCGGTACTGCGTCAGACCAGCATTACCAAGGTCCGGATCCTGTCGCAGGATCCCATGAACTTTGAGGTGGAAACGGTCGGCGATACCTCGCATTTCATTTCTGAGGATCTGCATTCTCCCCGGGTGAATGTCTGGGATCATGGGGACGCTGCCGGTCAGAACCAGCCAGCCGTTGAACCATCTGTTACAGCCGCTGAACCAACTGGTGCAGCAACGGAGGAAACCCTGGGTCAGCAGGCAGCCCGCCGGATGCTGGAAAAGAATCTGACGATCTCCACCGCGGAAAGTCTCACCGGCGGTCTTTTGGCTGGTGCCCTCATCGATTCGGAGCTGGGAATCTCCCGGTCTTTCCTGGAGGGCTATATTACGTACTCCAATGAGGCAAAGATCCGGGATCTGGGGGTTCTGCCGGAAACCCTGGCGCAGTTTGGCGCGGTCTCCGAGGAGACGGCCCGGGAGATGGTGCTTGGCTGTCAGGCGAAATCCGATACAGATCTTGCTGTTTCCACCACAGGAATTGCCGGACCGGGCGGCGAGACCCCGGAGAAGCCGGTGGGGCTGACCTTTATCGCGCTGTATGATCGGGGCAGGGTCCAGGTGTTCCGGGAAATCTTTCCCGGAACCCGCAACGAGGTGCGGGCTGCCGTGGTTCGCTATGCCCTGGAACGACTCATCGAAGCGCTGAAGGACTGATTGCGGCCGGGTTTGGCTCGGTCCAGGGGTCGCGCGGGCTGGACCGGACCTGAGGGACTGACTTGTTGCCGGATGCGAAACGTCAGGCGATGCCAGTGCAGGAAACAGTCCGGGGAATCCTTGCCGGAGCGAACGATGACCCATCGTTTGGGGCCGGAACATGGATCAGTCCCGACTCTGGCCGGTCTCTTTTCGGACTGGGTTTTAGCTGATATAATAAGGTTGCTTTTATTCAAGGGACACCCATTTTGGATGTCCCTTCAACATGTTGAAACGTAAGAAATGGAGTCGAATTATGAGTGTACTAACTGTGAAAAACCTGAGCCATGGCTTTGGTGACCGGGCGATCTTTGAAGATGTCTCATTCCGTCTGCTAAAGGGGGAGCACATCGGGCTGATCGGGGCCAACGGCGAGGGAAAATCCACCTTTATGAATATTATTACCGGCAAGCTGATGCCGGATGAGGGAACTGTGGAATGGAATTCCCGGGTTCGCGTCGGATATCTGGATCAGCAGTCGGAACTGAAGAAAGGCAGCACAATCCGTGAAGTGCTGCGTACGGCCTTCAACTATCTCTATGAGATGGAGCAGGAAATTTTGAGCATCGGCGAAGCCATGGCCACAGAGGATGAAACGGAAATGGACCGGCTGATGGAGGATATGGGGACGCTGCAGGATCTGTTGGATCACAATGATTTCTATATCATTGAGGCCAAGGTCGAGGAAGTTGCCGGCGGTCTGGGACTGAAGGATCTGGGCCTGGATGTGCCGGTGGATGAACTGTCCGGCGGACAGCGCACCAAAGTCCTTCTGGCCAAGCTGCTTCTGGAAAAGCCGGACATTCTGCTGCTGGATGAACCGACCAACTATCTGGATGAGGAGCATATCACCTGGCTGACCATGTACCTGCAAAACTATGAAAATGCATTTATCCTGATTTCTCATGACATCCCGTTCCTGGATCAGGTCATCAACATCATCTACCATGTGGATCAGCTGCGGCTGACCCGGTATGTCGGTGATTACCACAGTTTCCGGGATACCCATGAAGCCAAGCAGAAGCAGGTGGAAGCGGCCTACATCCGCCAGCAGCAGGAAATCTCCAAGCTGGAGGATTTTGTAGCCCGGAACAAGGCGCGGGCAGCCACTGCCAATCTGGCCAAGTCCCGTCAGAAAAAGCTGGACAAGATGGACCGCATCGAGCTGACCAAGGAAAAACCAAAGCCGGTATTCGGCTTCAAGATGGGCAAAACCACCGGCAAGCTGGTGTTCGAGACGAAGGGACTGGTAATCGGTTATGACAAGCCTCTGACCCGGCCGCTGGATCTCTACATGGAGCGGGGACAGAAAATCGCCCTGGTGGGTGCCAATGGCCTTGGAAAAACCACACTGCTCAAGAGCCTCCTGGGCATCATCCCGCCGCTGGCAGGGGAAATCGAGCTGGGGGAAAACCAGCAGATCGGCTACTTCGAGCAGGAAATGTCCGGAACCGGCGACCTGACCTGCATAGAGGATTTCTGGAATGAGTTCCCAGGTCTGGTCCAGTATGAGGTTCGGGCCGCTCTGGCGAAATGCGGACTGACGACCAAGCAGATCGAAAGCCAGGTCCGGGTTCTCTCCGGCGGAGAGAAGGCCAAGCTGCGGCTGGCCAAGCTGATGAACCGGGAAACCAATATCCTGGTACTCGATGAACCGACCAACCATCTGGATGTCGATGCCAAGGACGAACTGATCCGCGCCCTGAAGGAATACCGCGGAACGGTTCTGCTGGTCAGCCATGAACCGGAGTTCTACAGCCAGATTGCCACAACGGTCTGGAACTGCGAGGACTGGTCTCTCAAAGTATTTTAAGATCGTGCTGGTGAAAGGCTGCTCGGGGAGAAGGCTTTCACCAGATTCACCAATCCATTGCTTTTTAAGAAAGGGGTGCGAATATCATGGAACAAGCATTGAAAAAGTTAGGCTATCAAGCTCAGCCGGAGGTTCTGGTGCTGAATGCCCCGAAGGGGATTCAGGAAGCGCTGCTGCCTTTGCTGGCAGAACCGGCGGATGGATCCATCCAGGGCTCCTATGACTTTCTCCTGGCCTTTGTCACGACGCTGGACGAGATCCGGGCGATCAAGGCCGATCTGGCGGCCGCGCTCCGGCCGCAGGGACGGCTGTGGATCTGCTATCCAAAGAAAACCAGCAAGAATTATACGTCAGATCTGTCCCGGGACATCCTGTGGCCGGAATTCGGAGAATTCAACTTTGAACCGGTATCCCAGTTTGCCATCGACCCGGACTGGTCAGCCATGCGTTTTCGCCCGGTTGACGAAATCAAGTCGCTGAAGCGGAAGTCCGCGTCCTCGGAAAAGGGCAGTCAGCGGATTCATCAGGAGTAGAGGAACGATATGCAAAAAAAGATTGATCTGACTGAGGGCAATATCCTCAGCACACTGACCCGCCTGGCGCTGCCCATTATGGGGTCCTCATTCATTCAGATGGCCTACAACCTGTTTGATATGAAGTTTGTGGGCAGCATCAGCTATAAAGCGGTTACCGCCGTCGGCACGGCCACCTTCTTTCTGATGCTCAGCCAGGGACTGATTATGCTGTGCCGGGTCGGAGCCGAGGTTCATGTGGCCCAGAGCCTGGGCAAAGGGGATGAAAAGGGGGCGGCCATCTATGCCGATACGGCGATGAAGCTGGCCTTGATTCTGGGAATCAGCTACTCTTTGCTGGGCTATGTGTTCCGCGCCGAATTCATTGATTTTTTCCAGATCGCCGACCAGGAAGTTGTCCGGATGGCGGTAGAATACATGAGCATCATGGTCATGTCACTGCCCATCCTCTTCGTGAACTTTCTTCTGATCGGGATCTTCAATGCCGGGGGTTACTCCGATGTGCCCTTTCTGGCCAACGCCGCCGGCGTAGTCGTCAAGATCTCCATGAGCTGGTCTCTGATCAACGGCGCCTTCGGCCTGCCGGCACTGGGTGTCCGGGGGTCGGCTCTGGCGACAATCCTGGCTCAGACCACGACATTCATTATTCTGTTCTTCTTCCTGAAGAACCGGAAAGACGAGTATCTCCAGTTCCGGCTGTTCTCGCCATTCCGGCGGGAATATGCCGCCCGCATCATTCAGGTAGGGGGTCCGGCTGCGCTGCAGAGCTTTGTCTTTTCGCTGATCTCCACCTATATCGGTCGTATCGTATCCAATGCCAGCGTGATGGCGGCCTCCGTGCAGCGCATCGGCGCTCAGATTGAGTCCGTATCATGGATGACCTCCTCCGGCTTTGCCACCGCCCTGTCAGCCTTCACCGGCCAGAATTACGGCGCCGGCCGATATGACCGGGTTGTTTCCGGGTTCACCAAGGGCACCATCATTGTCGGCGGCATCGGCGTATTCTCCACCCTGCTCCTGATGCTCCTGCCCCGTCAGCTCTTCACCATCTTCATCCGGGAACCGGAAGAAGTCGTCCAGATGGGCATCGCCTACCTGGTCATCCTGGGGATTTCGCAGCTGTTTCAGTCCCTGGAAATCTCCACCGGCGGAGCCTTCAACGGTCTGGGCCTGACCCTCATTCCATCCCTCATCAATATCTTCTTCCAGGCTCTGCGCATTCCCGCCGCGTACTATCTGATGAATACCTCTCTGGGGATTAACGGCATCTGGTGGGCGATCACCCTGAGCACTGTCCTCAAGGGCATCGTCGGCGTCCTGATCTTCTACATCCTGGTCATCCGGAAACTGAAGGCTGGCATCCCACTGCGCAAGGAACGAACAGTCTGAT
>JABNAD010000908.1_pt1 | contig 13476 bp, 9 predicted proteins | sample 7240381 | NCBI WGS metagenome assembly JABNAD01 (sample SAMN11332834, study PRJNA596920) | anaerobic digester metagenome | biome: digested sludge; isolation source: digested sewage sludge-derived enrichment culture grown on H2/CO2 | place: Germany: Goettingen
AGTCAATAGTGCCAGACATTTTTCAACATCAGCATCACCGATGTTTCTCCAGTACTGGTAAAACTCATATGGTGTTGTTTTGTTTCTGTCCAGCCACAAAGCACCCTTTTCAGTCTTGCCCATCTTCTTGCCTTCACTGTTTGTAAGAAGTGAGAATGTCATTCCATAAACCTGTTCTCCGGCTTTCTTTCTTGTAAGTTCCACTCCTCCTATGATGTTTGACCACTGGTCGTTTCCGCCAAACTGCATCTTACAGTTATATTTCTGGTTCAATACATAGAAGTCATAGCTTTGCATAAGCATGTATCCAAATTCAAAAAATGTGAGCCCCTGCTCCATTCTGTTTTTGTAGCAATCTGCAGCAAGCATTCTGTTTACAGAAAAGTGAACACCTACTTCTCTCATGAAATCCAGGTAATTCAATGGTAAAAGCCACTCTGCATTGTTGTCCATTATGGCCTTTCCTTCTGAAAAATCAAGGAACTTTTCGAAAACTTTCTTGAAGTTTTCAGCATTGCGCGCTATTATTTCCTGTGTCATTATTGAGCGCATACCTGTTCTGTCGCTTGGGTCTCCAATCATTGTAGTTCCGCCGCCTAAAAGAGCAATTGGTCTGTGTCCGTGCTGCTGCATTATGGACATTACCATTATTTGAATATAGTGGCCAATGTGAAGACTGTCGGCCGTAGGATCAAAACCTATATAAAATGTAACTGATTCCTTTCCAAGCAATTCTCTTATTTCTTCTTCATGAGTACACTGTTCAATATATCCTCTTTCTTGCAAAACATCAAAAACATTTCTTTTTTCCATATGATTCCTCCTTAAACTTTAATTGTCCTTTACTGAATAATAAAAGGGCTATCTCTCCTGAAAGGACGAGATAACCCGTGGTACCACCTTAATTCGCAAAAAATTTCTTGCCTCTTCTGAATTAACGGTCAGACAACCCGCTGCACAGCAGTAACTCCGGAACTGTATTTCACACTTTGTTCTGAGAATCTTTCACCAACCGATTCACTCTCTGTTTTGTAACCAAATTGTTACTTTGTTTCCTTCACAGTTATGTTAATATGTATTTATAAAAGGAATGATAATATAAATCCAATTTATTGTCAAGTCTTAATTGCAAATCTTAAAAACATCATACCATATATTTGCCATTAATCCAATGGCTGTAATAAATCTATTCTTATTATACACAATTTTCATAAATTTTCCACCGATTTACATTTTTATTGTTATATATTTTTCTAAATGCAAAAATGTGTAATATAATTGTCACAATTGGCATTTAATGAAGTTATTGATTGTTCTTTTTTAAAACAAGTACATGCTATAATTCCTTATGACGAAAAACTCATTAACAAGTTCTAAAATTTCCAAAGAAGCAGGGCGTGCCCTCTTCCTAAAAAATCTAAAGACTAAATAGGAGTGAATTATGAAAAAGAAAATTATAGCATTAACATTGACAGCAGCTTTAGCTTTGTCATCAACATCAGCATTTGCTGCAACTACAACAGACTGCGAAAAGACATTCAACTATGATCTTAGCAACTTGCTGAAGGGAATAACAAGCAACTCTAACGTAAAACAGTACAAGCTGACTGTAAACGGACAAGAAATGGATTTAAATTCAATAGACTGGAATACAGTTTTAAACAAAACAACAACTGCAGTTCAAAAGCCAGCTTCAACTCAGCAGACAACAACTGCTCCTGCGGCAGCTAAACCAACTGCAACTCAGCCAGTGGCAGCTAAGCCTGCTGCAACAACACCAGCTGTAACTAAGCCTGCGACACCTGTTGCAACTAAGCCGGCAACTACTGCACCAGCGGCTAAACCTGCAACAACACCTGCAGTAACTCAGCCAGCAACACCTGTTGCAACTAAGCCAGCAGCTACTGCACCAGCAGCAACAACACCAGTTGCAACTAAGCCTGCAACTCAGACTACTGCACCTTCAACAGCTTCAACTACACCAAGCAATACAGTTTCTTCGTCAAATTTATCTTATGAGCAAAAAGTAGCAGAACTTGTAAACATTGAAAGACAAAAGGCTGGTTTATCAGCACTTACATTTGATCAATCAGTATCTAATGTTGCCAGAACAAAATCAAAAGATATGGCAGCCAACAATTACTTTGCTCATCAGTCACCCACATATGGAAGTGCCGGAGACATGTTGACGAGATTTGGAATTAAATGGTCTGCTTGGGGTGAAAACATAGCTTCAGGTCAAAAAACTCCGGAAGCAGTTGTAACAGCATGGATGAATTCTCCAGGCCACAGAGCAAATATTTTATCAACTAACTTCTCAAAAATAGGAGTTGGTTATGCAGTAAACTCAAACGGAACACCATATTGGACACAGATATTTACTAACTAAACATTAAAAAAAGTTTATCCTAATAAAAATACCGCACTGACATTCCCTTAAGGATATGTCAAATGCGGTATTTTTTACTGAACAATCTTATAATAAACTCTTGCAGTGAGTGTGTACACAATAAAGTAAATCACTGCAAAGACTGCTATGGTTACGGCTGTGCAAATTGCAAAAAGCCATACATTTGTTAGATTGAACAGCAGTAACAGTCTGGTTATCATTTTAAATGCTGCAGCTATGTGAACAATGGCCATGGCCAGGGGAAGAAAAAACACCTTTATTATCTGGCTTTTTATGGAGGTCTTGACCTCGCTTCTGCTCATTCCCACTTTCTGCATGATTTCAAACCTTTCCCTGTCATCATATCCCTCTGAAATTTGTTTGTAGTAAATTATCAGTACTGTTGCAGAGAGGAATAATAGCCCAAGGAATATTCCCAGGAACAAAAATCCTCCTATCATGGCATAAAATTCTTCTTCCAGACCTTGCTTGCTTTCAAATCTAAAATCTACGATTTCTTCCTTTGAACCGGTGAAGTCTCTGTATATGGAATCGGCAAAGGCCTTTTTTTCATCCTTTGAGCCGTCTACATCAAAGGCTGCATAATAAGAATACTTGGCAGCATCATCCTTGAACTCACTTAGCTGCTTTTCATATATTTCCTCCACATCCTTTTCTTCTGCAACTATGTAGTAAACATCTACAAAGACTGCAGTATAATCCTCTTTTATTGGAAATTCATCAAGATTATTTTTTACGGTGTAATTGTTGTCAAAAAGTGTGAATGAATCTGTTTTATTTTTACTGCAGCTGTAGAAAAGTACCTCCCGTTCTTTCAAAGAAACATCTTCTCCGGTTATTTTTTTGTACTGCTCAGTTGTTATAAAGTACAAATCCGAAATATTTGTGCTTGTAACACTGTTTAACCCGTCAGTAACAAACCTATCGCCGTCTCTTTCCGCATAGAACTCCAGGTACTGGTAATCAAACATGTTGCTTATGTTCCTGCCCAGCTTTTGAGCATTCTTATTAACTATATCCTTAATTTCTCCGGGTTCACTGTCTTTAGGGTTTCCCAATGTAATGGTCACATCGTTGGGGCAGCGGTTTTCCAACTGTTCATCCACACCCATGTAAAGTGCCACCGTTGTTGATATCATAACCAGCACTGCAGTTGAAAGTATGCAGATATTAGCCAGTCCAACGGCATTTTGCTTCATTCTGTAAATCATTCCCGATATGGATGTGAAATTTTTGGTCCTGTAATAATAATTTTTGTTTTGTTTTAAGCGCTTCAGAATCATTATGCTTCCTGCAGTAAAGAGACAGTACGTACCGATTATTACAAGCACCACAGCTATGAAAAACAGGTACATGGCGCTTAGAGGTGATTTCGTTACCAGCGCTATATAATATCCTGCACCTGTTGCAGCAATGCCAAGCAGTGCAAGAATATTTTTGGATTTGGGCTCTTTTTCCCCTGTGCTGCTTCCCTTAAGCAAATCAATAGGATTTGACGAATGAATCTGCATCAGGTTGTATATAAGGTTTAATAAAAAAATTCCCCAGAACAAGACAGATGTTGTGATAATTGAAACCTTGCTCACAAAAAATCCCAGCGGTATAGTGAAGTGCAAAATTTTGAATAACAGCATGAATATCAGCTTGCTGAACAAAATTCCACACATAAGACCAACTGATATTGTGGCGGTTCCTATAAATAAAGTCTCAAAAAAAAGTATCTTTGCAATGTGCTTCTTTTCCATTCCAAGAATATTGTAAAGGCCGATTTCCTTTTTTCGCCTCTTCATGAGGAAACTGTTTGTATAAAACAGAAATATAACCGAAAATATCCCTATTACTATTGTTCCCAGCATGAGTATTGTCACCACAGAATATGACCCGGGCATGTTTTCAATTCCTTCATTCAATGAAATCATGCGCATAATGTAAAACATGGCAACAGTGCTGATACATGTTATCATGTACGGTACATAAAATTTACCGTTTTTCCTTATGTTTATGAGAGCCAGTCTAGGAAAAAAATGCTTATTCATTTTTTCCACCGCCAGTTGCTATCATTGTAAGTGTGTTTGAAATTTTCTGATACATTTCTTCTGTTGTTTGAGAAGCCTTGTAAATTTGATGGAACACTTCCCCATCCTTAATGAACAGCACCCTTTTTGCGTGGCTTGCAGCCTTTGTGCTGTGAGTAACCATGAGTATTGTCTGCCCTTCTTCATTGATTTCATCAAACATACGGAGCAGACCGTCTGTGGCATGGGAATCCAGGGAGCCTGTAGGTTCGTCTGCCAGTATGAGCTTTGGTCCGGTAATCAGTGCCCTTGCCACTGCAGCCCTTTGCTTTTGTCCTCCTGACACCTCATATGGATATTTTGAAAGTATGTCTGAAATTCCAAGCTTTTCAGCTATTACTTTAAGTTTGCCATTCATTTCATCATAGGTTTTTCCTGCCAGAACAAGTGGAAGAAATATGTTGTCCTGCATGGAAAATGTGTCCAACAAGTTGAAGTCCTGAAAAACAAAGCCAAGGTTGTCACGACGAAATGCAGAAATTTCACTTTCCTTAATTGATGCAAGATTTTTGCCGTGTAATAAAACTTCTCCGCCCGTAGATTTGTCAAGAGCAGCAAGAATGTTCAAAAGTGTTGTCTTTCCCGAACCTGATTCTCCCATTATTGCAACATATTCACCATTTTCAACTGAAAAAGACACGTTTGAAAGGGCCTGCACATGGTTTGTTCCAAAACGCGAAGTATAAATTTTTTTAAGGTTATTTACCTCTAAAATTGCCATATTGACCTCCTGAATTAATTAATATAGCAACAGTATATCAAGCACTTTAAAATTCAGAAATTGATTTACCTTTCATTTTCATAAGCAACCTTACATTTCTGAAAGGTTAGCTATTCAACTTCCACTTTAATGTTTTCAAAATTTATTTTAACCCTTGTTCCTCTTCCTGCCTGAGATTCAATTTGTATTTTGTGTGAAAGCTTTGTTAAAATTTTCTTGCAAAGATACAAACCTATGCCCGTCGATTTTTTGTCTTCCCTTCCGTTGTATCCTGTAAATCCGTTTTCAAAAACCCGTGGAAGGTCCTCTTCTTTTATTCCTATCCCCGTATCTTCAATAACGAGAATTTTGTGTTCGTTTCCTTCTGTATATATTGATATTCCGCCTCTTACGGTGTACTTAAGAGAGTTGGACAATATTTGTTCAATCACAAATAACAGCCACTTTTCATCAGTGAGAACTGTACTTTTAAGTTCTGAAAATTCAAGCTTAAGCTTTTTGTGAACGAATATTTTCGCATATTTTCTTACAGCCTGTCTGACTATATCATCAAGATTGTATTCCTTTATAACAAAATCTGTAGAGCTGCTGTCAAGGCGAATGTATTGAAGAACCATTGCAACATACTGTTCTATCTTGAAAAGTTCCATGGAAATCTCATCTGGATTTATGTCTTCTTCCGATTGCAGCAATAGCCTCATGGCTGAAATCGGCGTTTTTATCTGATGAGCCCACAGAGTATAGTAATCAGCAATTTCTTTTCTCGAATTGTCCATGGCTGTAATCTTTCTTATTTTGTCCTCGTGGACTGCACTGAGCAGTTCAAAATATTCTCTTTCCATGAGGCTTTTAGGTTCAGGCAGCTCATCAAGAGAAAGAGTTATTCGGCGTTTAATATCCTCCAGAGCATTTATTTTTTTATAAAATACTAAAAAGTCATAGGCCAGAGCTATAAATCCGAAAAAAGAGCAAAGGACAAAGCCATACACCACTGCATCCAGTGGCAATCCGTACAGATAAAACTCTACAGCAAATACAGCAGCAAACAATGCAAAAAATGCTGCTGATTTTTTATGCTGCATAAGATAAGCGCTGAATAGATTAATTGTTTTCATTTATTCCACTATGTACCCTATTCCTTTCCTTGTTAATATGAACTCCGTAAGACCTGCAGCATCCAGCTTTTTTCTGAGCCTTGTAACATTTACTGTAAGCGTGTTTTCATCCACATAACAGTCAGTTTCCCAAAGTCTTGTCATCAATGCGTCACGGCTCACGGTCCTTCCCTTGTTTTCCATGAGAAACTGCAGTATTTTGAAATCATTTTTTGTAAGCTCTACTTTTGTTCCCTTGTATGTGAGACTTGTATCCCCTGTGTTAAGTATTGCCCCCTTGTGTTCCAAAAGATTTGTCTGCCCTGCAAAATCATATGTACGACGAAGCATTGCCTGCACCTTTGCTGTAAGAACATTGAGGTCAAATGGTTTTGAAATAAAATCATCTCCACCCATGTTCATGGCCATTACAATATTCATGTTGTCTGATGCAGATGAAATAAAAATAATGGGCACCTTTGATATTCTTCGAATTTCACTGCACCAGTGATAACCGTTGTAAAAAGGAAGTGATATGTCCATAAGAACCAGATGAGGTGAGTATGATGCAAAAATAGACAATACATTTTCAAAATCATCGACGCACATTGCTTCGCATCCCCAGGATTTTATATGATTTTTAACAGATGAAGCTATAACCAAGTCATCTTCAACAATTAATATTTTATGCATATAGACTCCTTAAACATTTATTGATAACAATATAACACATAAATTAAAACAATAAAAGAGCAACCGAATTTTTATGGCAAAACAGCATAAAAAAAAGCATCGAAATCGATGCTCAGAATATTGACAAAACTAATTTCCCTCACAACGTAGGGGCGTATCTTGTATACGCCCGTTGTTATTATATAAATGAATTTGTACATGCGGGAGGACAGTAGTCTCCCTTACAATATTGAACAAATTTGTCATCAACCTGAGCATCAAAATTGATGCTTATTTATTATTTTATTTTTGGAACTTCAAGCACTGCTCCTCTGTTTCCTGATGTAACAAGTGCCCTGTATCTTGACAGGTAGCCTGTTGTTATTCTTGGTTCTCTAGGCTGCCAGTTTTCTCTTCTCTTTTTTAGTTCTTCATCAGACACTTCAAAGTCAATTGTGTTTTTGAGCATGTCTATTTTGATGATGTCACCTTCTTGAACAAGAGCGATATTTCCTCCCACTGCAGCTTCAGGAGATACGTGTCCGATTGATGCTCCTCTTGTGGCTCCTGAGAAACGTCCGTCAGTTATGAGGGCAACGCTGCTTCCAAGACCTCTTCCAACTATTGCAGAAGTTGGGTTTAACATTTCTCTCATTCCCGGTCCTCCCTTTGGTCCCTCGTAGCGGATGACAACAACATCTCCTGCAACAATCAATCCTTGATTAATTGCATTTATGGCATCTTCTTCACAGTCGAAAACTCTTGCAGGTCCCTGGTGAACAAGCATTTCAGGTGCTACAGCCGAGCGTTTTACAACACATGTATCAGGTGCAAGATTTCCTTTGAGAACTGCAATTCCACCTGTCTGGCTGAATGGATTTTCTATTGGCCTGATTACTTCAGGGTCCAGGTTTACGCATCCTTCTATGTTTTCTGCAATTGTCTTTCCGGTGCAGGTAATGAGGTCTGTTTTAAGAAGACCTTTTTTGTTAAGCTCATTCATTACAGCATAAACTCCCCCTGCTTCGTTCAGGTCTTCAATGTATGTGTGACCTGCAGGTGCCAGGTGGCACAGGTTAGGTGTCTTTGCGCTCACTTCGTTTGCAATTTCAGGATTCAACTCCACTCCTGCCTCATGAGCTATGGCCGGAAGGTGAAGCATGCTGTTTGTACTGCAGCCCAAGGCCATGTCCACTGCCAGGGCGTTCATGAATGCATCTTTTGTCATTATGTCTTTTGGCTTGATGTCTTTTTCAACAAGCTCCATTATTTTCATGCCTGCGTGTTTTGCAAGTCTTATTCTTTCAGAATATACAGCTGGAATTGTTCCGTTTCCTTTAAGTCCCATTCCCAGTGCTTCAGTAAGACAGTTCATGCTGTTTGCTGTGTACATGCCTGAGCATGATCCGCATGTGGGGCATGCCTTCTGCTCGTATTCTTCAACTTCTTCCATGGAAATTTTTCCTGCATTGTATGCTCCAACGGCCTCAAACAGACTTGAAAGACTTGTCTTATTGTTTTTAACTCTTCCTGCAAGCATTGCACCACCGCTTACAAAAATTGTTGGAATATTAACTCTTGCTGCTGCCATTAACAGTCCCGGCACGTTTTTATCACAGTTAGGAACCATTACAAGACCGTCAAAACAATGGGCCATTGCCATTGCTTCTGTTGAATCAGCAATCAGATCTCTTGTAACAAGAGAATACTTCATTCCTTCATGTCCCATGGCAATTCCATCACACACTGCTATTGCCGGGAACACTACCGGTGTTCCTCCTGACATTGCAACTCCCAATTTGACTGCATCAACAATCTTGTCCAGGTTCATGTGTCCCGGAACTATTTCATTGTATGAACTTACAATTCCTATCAACGGCTTGTTCATTTCTTCCTTTGTATGCCCCAAAGCATTAAAAAGAGAGCGATGCGGTGCCTGTTGAACTCCTTTTGTTACTTGATCACTTCTCATAATTTCCTCCTGATTTAATATATTTTAAAATAATAAACTGCATTATCGAGGGACTGCCAACTACTTGCTTGAATAAAGTTCGCAGTCTCATTCACCAATTTATCAGCTCGCTACCGCTCGCATAAATTGGGAAGTCCGCTTCGTTGACCTACCTCCATTTTTCAGAAAAAACACTCTGAAAAATGGGGTTAGGGCATACATAAATAAAAACCTCTCGTCTCTGAACACATCTCATGTATTCAGGGACGAAAGGTCTTTTCGTGGTACCACCCTGGTTCGCGATATAATCGCCTCAATCAAGTCATATAAACTTTATCCCAATAACGCAGGCATACGTCCCGGCCTACATGTCAGCCAGGAAGCTTGGGAGTGATCATTATACTTATAACACCGATTTTCACCAACCATCGGCTCTCTAAAGTTATCTGCCAGTATTTTTGTCTCCGTCACAGCTTTTTCATAATTTTTATAATTATACCCACCTAACCCACCCTTGTCAATACATTTTTACAGTAAATCCTGTAAATTCTTATGTGATTTTATTCCAAATTATTAAAATGTACTCACTTTAAAAACATATTGCTTATTGTGTTATTTACAGCTATAATATTATAGTCGAAATTAAATATTAGCATCAATATAATATGGAAAATATGGTTCCAGAGTTTCTACCAAACAGCCGTAAATTGTTTGACTATTGATTGGTTCACTATTGTATATGATGCGAGTAGATTTTATCTATTCGCTTTTTATATTATGAGTATTATTTATATGTATTTATAAATGATATTTGGAAATAGTGAACATTAGTGGTTAATATTAATTCCCAAAACAACTACAGGAGGAATTTATGGAAAAGTATTTTAAACTTAAGGAAAACGGCACAAATGTCTCTACAGAAATTTTTGCCGGCTTAACAACATTTTTTGCAATGTCATACATCATCTTTGTAAATCCGGCAATATTATCTGCCACAGGAATGCCTTCTCAGGCAGTGTTCCTGTCAACTATCATAGCTTCAGTCATAGGAACTCTCATCATGGGATTGTTTGCCAACGTGCCATATGCTCAGGCACCCGGTATGGGACTTAATGCATTCTTCACATATACAGTTGTGTTTGCTCTTGGATTTTCATGGGAACAGGCACTGGCTCTTGTATTCATATGCGGATTATTAAACATCTTCATCACTGTTACAAAAATAAGAAAAAGTATAATAAAATCAATACCTGAAAGCCTTCAAAACGCCATAAGCGGAGGAATAGGAATATTCATAGCATACATCGGAATCAAGGGAGCAGAAATGGTTCAGTTCACTTCAGAATCTGCAAACATAATCTCAGTTAACGGTCAGACCTTTGCTGCAGATGGAACATACAGCAGCATATTCTCTGTTGTTACAAACGGAGGAATTATTCCAGCACTTGTTGACTTTACAAATCCTGCTACACAACTGGCACTCATAGGCCTTGTTATATTGGTTTTTCTTCTTGTAATGAAGGCAAAAGGAGCAATACTTATAAGTATCGTAGCAACAACACTCATAGGAATTCCTTTTGGAGTTGTTAATTTATCTTCACTGTCCATGTCTTCAAACAGCATAACCTCTTCATTTGCAGATCTTGGAACTACATTTGGGGCGGCATTTGGGCCTAAGGGAATGCAGTCTCTTTTCTCAGATCCTTCAAGAATACCTCTGGTATTGATGACAATATTTGCATTCAGTCTGTCTGACACGTTTGATACCATAGGAACATTCATCGGAACAGGAAGAAGAAGCGGAATATTCAGCGAAGAAGATCAGAAATCTCTTGAAACAAGCACAGGATTTAAATCCAAAATGGATAAAGCTCTTTTTGCAGATGCCATAGCAACATCCATCGGAGCAATATTCGGAACTTCCAATACAACAACATACGTTGAAAGCGCTGCTGGAATCGGAGCAGGCGGCAGAACAGGACTTACAAGCGTAGTTACTGCCCTGCTATTCCTTTCATGCATATTGATAGCTCCTATAGCAGGAATAGTTCCTACAGCTGCAACTTCTCCTGTTCTTATAATAGTTGGAGTTATGATGATGTCATCATTCACAAAAATCAACTGGGAAGACCTGGAGGAAGCAATTCCGGCATTCTTTGCATCAGTATTCATGGGTTTTTCATACAGCATCTCTTACGGTATAGCTGCAGGCTTCATTTTTTACTGCCTCATTAAACTGATTAAAGGTCAAATAAAAGAAGTTCACCCGATTTTAATAGTTTCCACATTGTTGTTCATAGCAAACTTTGTGATTCTTGCAATAATAAATTAAAAATTACTTTTGTAACATGAACTTGTGCCTTCCTTAAGAAGGTTCAGTTTCATGACAACGTAATAGGACGTTGTCATTCTGAGAGCGTAGCTCGAAAGATGACCTAACCCTATTTTTCAAGTGTTTTTTTTGAAAAATAGCGGTAGGTCATTCGCAATGAGCACCAAATTTATATGAGCGATAGCGAATATATAAATTTGTGTGCGAAACTGCGGAATCTCATGTTTTCAGCAAAGATGAGATCCTTCACTATCGTTCAGGATGACAGCGTCAGGGTTTATCAATAGTTTGTGCCTTCCTTACGGGAGGCCTTTTTTTTATTTATCAGCAAAATTGACATTTATTGCAGCCTCCTTGCAATTCTTTAAAATTCTTTTTTTATAATTCTTGCAGAACAACTTGCATTTTATGAACGACTTGATTAATAAATTGCATTTTTGTCCCATTTAAATGCTTTTTCTCAAATTTTTTTATATTTTTTTGCATTTTTATATTTACAAGTTGCATTTTTGATGCTATAATGAATTATCAAATCAAATATAGGAGGTTTTAATATGAGTATACAGGTGAAAGACATAAGAGATGTTGTTGCAAAAATCAATTTTAGAAAATGCGGTACTATTACATGCATATACAATGTTGACAGCAAATGCATTCAAAAGGAATGTGAATTACATGAAAGAGGACTTAAGCAGGAAGAAGACTAAGAAAGCGGATTGATCATATGAAATCAAAAGAATAAAAAGCGGAAATATCATGTAGATAATTCCGCTTTTATATTTCAAACATTTATTATATGGCTATTTTTTCAGTTTGTATTATGTTTAAGTATCTGAATGCTTCAATTGCATCCCAGAAAAAGCACTCTTCTCCTATGATATCAGTAAATCCTGACTGGTCAAACATTTCTTTTACATTGTCCTGAACACCGCAAAACATCATTTTTGTCCCTATTTTGGATATTCTATTTACAACTTCCTTGAACTCAATGATTGCTGACTCATCTATACTGGTTACAGCTCTCATGGATATTATCATGTTTTCAGCCTCTATTGAATGTTCAACCAGCTGCTCTAGCTTTTCTCTGGTAATGAAGAACAAAGGCCCTGTCAGGTACACAATTATTGTATCAGAGCAATCTTCGGCAACATCATGTCCCTTGATTCTTTTCAAGTCAACCTTGCTCACATCAATTTTCAAATCGCTGTTTTTCATAACAAATGTCATGATTCCTAAGAGTACTCCTATTAAAATTGCAATGGTAAGGTCAAACATGACAGTTGCAACCATTGTAATTGCAAATTCCAAAATTGCATTCCCAAATTTTTTATCAAATATGTATTTTATTTCATTCCATTCGTTCATGCGCCAGGCAGTTACCATCAGAACTCCGGCCAGTGCAGCCATTGGTATCCTGGAGATAAACTTTCCCAGAAAAAGCATGGATAAAAGAAGTCCTGCTGACTGTACCAATGAAACCATTCTTGTTTGCCCGCCTGATTTGAGTCCAACGCTTGTCCTTGCCAGAACCGCCGATGCAGGTATTCCTCCGAAAAAAGGAATGATCATGTTACCTATGCCCTGAGCTATGAGCTCCCTGTCAGCTTTTAAAGGCTCATTTTTTATTTTTCCCGCAGAAGCACCACATAGTAAGCTTTCAATCATGCACAGTATTGCAACGCTAAGGGCCGGGCTTAAAAGCTTAAACACCATTCCAAAAGACAAGCTTCCCAGGGAAAGTCTGTTTTCAAGGAATATGGTGCTTGGTATTTCTCCAACCAGCTTAACAGGAAAATCAACAACCCAATTTAAAGCAAGAGCAATTATTAGTCCTGCCAGTGATGACGGAACTTTTGCATTCCATTTCTTAGGCCAGAATATCATGATTGCCATAACCAATACGCCTATGAGAACTGCATATATGTTTGGCGAAAATCCAAGTCTTCCATAGGATAATATTTTTTCAATATTGTCAGCTCCCACAGAAGTTGTACCGAAAAAATTGTCAATCTGGCCAAGAGCAATAATGACTGCAATACCAGATGTAAACCCTGTTATAACAGGTGCCGGAATGAAAGATACAAGTTTTCCGAAATGAAATACTGCAGCCAGCAAAAGCAAAATACCGGATATGAAACCTGTTATAAAAATTCCCTCAGAACCAAAGCTTGCATAGACTGAAGCTAAAATAGCAATCATTGTTCCCGTAGGACCGGACACC
>JABNAD010000909.1_pt1 | contig 13465 bp, 13 predicted proteins | sample 7240381 | NCBI WGS metagenome assembly JABNAD01 (sample SAMN11332834, study PRJNA596920) | anaerobic digester metagenome | biome: digested sludge; isolation source: digested sewage sludge-derived enrichment culture grown on H2/CO2 | place: Germany: Goettingen
ATGTATAATGTACAAATTGAATATAGAGGCTTTAACATGAACGGAAAGATTTTTCTACTGAAGAACGATAATGAGTTGATTGAAATGGAAGAAAGAGAATATCCTTCAGAGCTTATTCTGCAGGAATTAGTTGCAGATTATCCAAATTTACTTGCAGGATACGAAATGGATGAAGAAAACCCTAGAAAATGGCTTTTAGTTAAGAAAGAGCAGGAACTATACTCCCCGGATGGAGGATCCAACGTTGTTTATCTGGATCATCTATTCCTTGATCAAGATGGGGTTCCTACCCTTGTTGAGGTTAAAAGGAGCAGTGACACCCGTATAAGACGTGAAGTGGTGGGGCAAATGGTGGATTATGCTTCCAACGCAGTTGTGTACCTCCAGGTTGAAGAGATGATGGCCAACATTAATTTAAACTTCCCTGATCTGGACATGGCAGAGATCTTGTACCAAGAACTGGGATTTGAGGGGGATCCAGATGAATTTTGGGGTCAAGTTAAAACGAATCTTCAGGCTGGAAAGGTCAGAATGGTCTTTCTTGCAGATGTCATACCTCCAGAACTCCGAAGGATGGTTGAATTTCTCAACGAACAGATGGACCCTGCAGAGGCCTTTGCAGTGGAGGTTAAACAGTACATGGGTGAAGGGCTTAAAACACTGGTTCCAAGACTCATAGGACAAACAGCTGAAGCCCAGAAGAAGAGGATAATTTCAAATAAACTTGATGAGACAACATTCTTTGAAAATGTTGATGATGCCGGAGTTGAATTTTACAGGGAACTCTTTGACTTTGCCCGGGAAAGGGAGCTTAACATTATCTGGACACCCAAGGGATTTTCTCTTAACGTTGAACTTGAAGGAAATAACGTGACCATTCTCAGGGGATACTGTAAATTGAGTGCATACGATCAAACAGCATTTGTCACCTTCAGCAGTATATTAAGCAAAGTTCCAGATGGAGATGCGATTATAAAAGAGTACAGAAACGGATTAGACGATGTTGCTGTTAAAGTTTCAGATGGTTACAGATTGGATGTAGAGATGGATGAAAAACAGCTTGGAACGTTTTATGAAGTTTTGACTCGTGTTGTTGGGTTGATAAGAAACTCTTAAAACATTTACTTTTTATCCCTGATTAACTCCTTCAGTTCATCCATTTCTGCCTGTAACTTGTCCAGTTTTTCATGGATTCCAATTTCCTCTTCTTTTTCAGAGTCGCTGACGAACCTTGAGGTTATTGCAGCTGTGACAAAGCCCATGAAACCTATTCCCGTGAACATTATGAAGGCTGATATGACCTTGCCTGCAGGTGTTACAGGTGTTACGTCACCGTAGCCCACCGTTGTTATGGTCACCAGGGTGCACCATAATGCATCACTCAATCGATGCATGTGGCTGTTCACGCTGTGTTCAACCAGGAACATTGCGATTGATGCTGAAAACAGTATGGCCAAAATTATGGTGACTCCATAGTCTATTCTTGTTTTATGCAGAAATTCAAATGCATGTGCAATGTTTTTCTTGAAAAGTGCTAAAATTCGTATCAATCTGAAGTAACTGAAGAGGGAACCTGCCTGGGGTATAATGATCACAGGGATCATTCCAATGACGTCGGTCCAGTTGTACTTTAAAAATTCCATTTTATCTTCGGATTTCCGGAGTCTGTTGATGAAATCAGGTATCAATATGAGAACCACTACTAAATCGAAGTACACAACCCCAGTATAAATATCACTTTTTACAGGAACGAAGGTTACAATGGTAAGTAGGAGAATATCTAAAAGAATTAAAACCATTAACCCTGCTTCAAAAAAGCGTTTCAGTGTTTCAGGTATCTTAAACGATTTCTGGGTCTTATTTTCTTTTGCAAACGTTGAACATGTATTTATGAACAGTTTTAAGATATCTTTCATGGAACGAACCTTTCAAATATTTTAATCAATGAAATAAACCAGTGAAATAAGTCCATTGAATTGTTTCACATGATATTTTGGACTCTTTTTAGTTGATATTTGATATTGAATGGTTTTAATATTTAAATTTATGAATAGGTAACTTTTTTCAAGGATCTGTCTAAAAAAAGCCATGGATTTTTCTAGTTAATGAGTTTCATACAAAAAAAAGGGTAATTTAAAGGTTTTTAACCTGCGTTTCCATGGTTGTATCAATTATTGTGTTGAAATGTATCTTCTCGTCCCAACCGCTCCTTTTGAAGATTCCCATGAAGCAGACACCAATTATCAATGGATCTTCCTCTGAAATCCCATTTATCATGGCTGTAACATCCTCTGCCGGACATCCGAACTTGGGCATGGCAAGACCGCCCATAACAACCACAACATCTGGGTTTCTGGGATCTGCAGCCTCATCAACCACACTCATGCCAATGTTCTCCTGCTTTTTGATCTTCCTGGCTTCACCTTTATCTGCATTTGGGATGAAAACCATTTCAAAGCCCTTGTCCCTGATGCTGTAGGATAAGAGTTCAATGAAGGGAGTGCATACAGCTGCTGAACCTGTGAAAACCACCTTGGAACCTTCAGGTAAATCTGCAACAGCTTCACGGAAGGATCCTGTTAAACCAACTATTCCTGTCTTTTTGTCCATTTAGTACACCTCTTGGAGGTTTTGTATGTTGTGGTGGGGCTTAAGGTTTTCTATTTAGCTTTTTTTTCACTCCTTCATGTGTTAGATTCACCTACAATTTTTTCCAGTCACTTTTTCATGATTTTGATCCAAAGATTTGGGAATAAAATGGAAAAACCTGGGGCAAAAATCCAGTTAAAATCGGGTGAATCTCGGAAAAACTATTTTTAAATGCTTGAATAACTTTAATATTGTCAATAGATCAAAGGAGGTAATTTAAATGAGTTAATTAAATATTTTTAACTAAAAAAATGGTTCAAATTTCTTAAATAGAAAAAATAATTAATTTACATCAAAAATTGCATGAAAGAGAAGTAATGGGTATATTTAGGGTGAAAAAAATGGATCTTTATAAATTGGCGTTTAACAACATCCGCAGAAAAAAGCTTAGAAGTGCATTGACAATGTTGGGAATAATAATTGGAGTTGCCACCATCCTAACACTTCTGGGATCAACTGCAGGGTTAGCTTCAGCAGTTAACGATCAAACAAATGAATACATGTACGATGTGATAATATCCTCTGCATCCAGTAGCGGATCTTATTCAATGGATTCTCAAACAGCTTCGAAGGTAGAAAACCTATCTGATCTTCACGGCTTCAGGGAAGTAACTGCTTTTTCAGAGGAAATAAATGGAAGTACAGTAACTGTGGGGGGTACAAATGATTGGAAACAGGTTAAAATAAAAAGTGGAAAACCCGGTGTGGTGATTAACCATGCAGTTGCAGATAAACTCCACCTTGGTGTTGGGGATAAGATCAAGATTAAAAATAAAGAGTTAACCATCACAGGAATATCCAACGAGGAACAGGTGGACGAAGATGTCCTGGGTGTTTACGTAAACCAGACCCTTGCAAAGCAGATGGATGAAAACAGGGTAACTGCCATCTACGCTCGAACAGATGGAGATCCAAAAACTGTTGCAGATAACGTGGAAAACCAGGTAACTGGAGTTTCTGTTAAAACTCGATCAGAAAAGGTGGCTGAGGTTCAGGAATGGGCTGATAAAGCACAGCTTTTCATGGGAATTATTGCAGGTATAGCTCTGCTTGTGGGAATCATAAGTGTGGTAAATACCATGATGATGAGTGTTATGGAGAGAACAAAAGAATTGGGAGTTTTAAAAGCCATTGGATTTACAAACTGGGAACTGAAGGGAAGCATCCTCTTTGAATCTGGATTGTTAGGATTGCTGGGATCAATTGCAGGGGTTCTTCTGGGGATATTAGGTATTCTGTTAATTGCAAAGATGCTGAATTTCACAGATTACATTACAGAAATGATACCTTTATGGTTAGTTGGAGGTGTGATTGTGGGATCTACTCTTTTAAGCATTCTGGCCGGACTTTACCCTGCAAGACGTGCTTCAAAATTGAACGTTGTGGAGGCTTTGAGGAATGAGTAATTTAATGGAATTCAATGATGTATGGAAGACGTATAAGATGGGTGATGAAGAGATAAACGCCCTTGCAGGATTGGATCTTACCCTGAAGAAGGGTTCCTTCGCAGCGGTGATGGGGCCCTCTGGATCTGGAAAGTCAACCTTCCTCCACATAGCAGGGATACTTGACATGCCAACCAGGGGCACGTTCCGGATCAATGGGAATGATACTGGTAAATTATCGGTTAAAGAGCAGGCAAGACTTCGGAGGAATGAAATAGGGTTCATATTCCAGAGGTTCAATCTCATGTCCCAGCTCACAGTCCTTGAGAACGTTATGCTGCCCATGATAAAGGAGGACTCCAGAAAAGCTGAAAAACTTCTGGACATGATGGGATTAAGAGGAAAACATGACAAACGGCCGTGGCAACTTTCAGGAGGAGAACAACAGTGTGTAGCAATAGCCAGAGCCCTAATAAATGATCCATCTATTATCCTGGCTGATGAACCAACAGGAGAACTTGATACCCGGAATTCAGATTCAATAATGCAGATACTTCAAGATCTGAATCAGAAGGATGGGGTAAGCATTGTTATGGTCACCCACAATCCAGTTTCAGCGGATTTTGCAGATGAAGTTCTCCACATGCGCGATGGGGATCTTGTTAAAAGGAGTAAATAAATGTACATACTCCTTAAATTTTCTTTTAATATCTAAAAAAAAATGAAGCTACGTGGAATGGTTAATCGATATGATTCAACTGGAACCCCAATAATTATTAAAATTTATTTAATCAGTATTAAGATTTGGGTATAAAATGTAGAAAGATGGAGTGAATTTCGGAAAAACTTTTTTTAGTATTGCTACATTATCTATTAACACAGTTTGTGCATCCATTAAACTAAGCACAGATAATTCAATATTAACGGCTGTTATAATATGTATATAATTCTTATAATGGTCTTGAGGTTTTAAAAAAATGTTATTTGGATCACCAGACTTATTAACCAGTGCCATTGTAGTTATAACTCTTGTATTAGGTTTTGGAACCATTTTCCTCCTATGCGGACTGCTTTATATCTACTGGGGAAACTACAGGGACACAAAATCGAGTTACGCAGTGGGGCTTCTATTATTTGCATCGGCGATGCTGCTTCAGAATGTCCTGTTAACTGCAACTTACTTCATCAACGTAGTTAATCACTGGTATGAAGGAATTGTAATGTTTGCGTTTATTGTTTTTGAATTTATAGCGTTATCAATACTTTTCAAAATAAGCTGGGAATGAAGGTTAGGAATAATCAACGATATCAAGGTTAGGGGTCTTTCATGCAAAAAAAGTTTCTATGGTGGTTGATTGTAGGTACCAAGGGTGGTAAAAACCGCGCCAGGATAATTAATGAACTGAAAGAAAGACCTTACAACATTCATCAGCTTGCAGAAAAACTTGAACTGGATTATAAAACAGTTCAACACCATATGGGAGTTCTGGAAGAGTCAGGTGTTGTTACATCAAGTGGGGAAAAGTACGGGAAATTGTACTTCCTTTCTGATGAAATGGAAGAGAACTACGGTACATTCCATGAGATATGGGCTCAATTTCAGAAATAAAGTAAAACAATGAAAGGGGTTAAGAATGCTTTATATATCACCAGAATTTTTAAATGTTATAATAATCTCCAGTAAAATACTGAGCATTGGAAACATCTTCCTCTTAACAGGACTCCTGTACATGTACTGGAGAAGTTACCAGGGAATGAAATCCAAGTACACCCTGGGACTGCTTTTTTTCGGATCTTTCTTCCTGTTCCAGACAATTGCCCTAGCAGTGGCAGTCTTTTTTGTAAGATGGTTTGTAACTGCATTTTTCGTAGCGTTACTGGAATTCATTGCACTTGCAATACTTCTGAAGATAAGCTGGGAATGATGAGTTATTCATGGATCTTTTTTTTGGTAATATGGAACCTTTTTTGTAAATAAGGAAATAATAAAAATAAAATGTAATTTATTTTTTTAGGGAATATAAATTTTTTAGGGAATATAAAAATACCATTTCTAATAATTTATCTCTTGATTAAGACATTTTTTAAATTCAACAGCATTTACATGTAGTTTTAATTGTTCAGAAGCGGGAAGGGCGGATCTTTCAAAATGTCTCATGTTGGAGAATATACTCATTTCAATAATAGCTTCCATGGACCTGGCACCATGCTTATATTTAGGGACTTTAATTAAGGCGTTTAATACAGAAGGATCGATATTTGCTTCAGAACCTAAAAAAATGTTTTTAGCTTTTCTCTCTAAAATGGATCGTAGTACCATGGCCCTTCTTATCATGTAAAGGTAATCCTGGTCATGTTTTTTATCAATCCCTATAATATCAATATATCCCCTTAACCTACTTATGAAATCTTCTCCCTTGACTTTGTCTTTATCTTTATCTTTATCAAATTCTTCAAAAGTTTTATTTCTGCCTCCTGCAAAAACAAAAATACATTTACCAATAGGGTGAATAATTTCGCCCTGTTTAAAACTACCATCGTTCATAGGGGATAAAAAGTATTTTAACCAGCCGTAAGGAACACTATCCAGATCAGAATCAAATTCATCAAAGAATACCAGGGGTGTTTTACCTGTTAGGGATGTACTTTGAATGATGTGGAAAGCACTGAACAAATCATCTAACGACTGAAATTGAGATAAATTAAATTCTATAGGTTCTATGTCATCAGAAATAGTTTTTGCGATTTGAATAACGCCAAATGATTTTCCAGAACCCGGTGGTCCAAAAACTGCTATGGAAAGAGGTTCTTTTATATTCTTTTTAGATAAATACTCCAGTATGAGGTTTTTACTGTTATGGAAGGTTTCAATTTCTTTTCTATCAACTGTACGCAGTTCACCAAACTCTGCAATAGGAGATTGTAACAAAACGCTTTTTTTAGATTTCACATACTGGAATGCAGCTTTAGAAACCTCTGTTTCATCTTTCAACTTCTGTTCCATGATTTTCCAGTTAATATCCTCCCTGAATTCAACATCCTGAATTTTTTCTTTATCATTATCAAGATTTAAAAACATTTTTTTAAAGGGAAAATCCATCTTATCTGCCTCATCTTTTATGAAGCCAATTTCAAGAAGGTTACGGCTGGCAATTATTCCTTTTTTAATCCCATCAATCAGTTTATCACCATAATTTTGGGGAGCACTTTGAATTTCATGTATTAATCCAGAAATAAAGGCGCTACGTAATCCTTTCATATAACGGCCTTCGATTTTTTGTTCAAGGGCTCCTTCAAAAACTTCAGGATCAAAAAATAGAGTATACTTAGCTTTTTCTCCATCATATTGACATAATACTGCCCCACTTACCCCAAAACGAACAATCAAATTCTTACATTGACTGATATCCTTAATATCAGGATTACATTCTCCCTTCCTATTTTTTTCCATTTCATTTAAAAAATCATGAGCGGTACGTTCCCATGATAAACTTCTACTTATACGCAGACCTTTTTCCCGTAGATCATCAGCTCTTATTATGACAATTAAATTTGGCTGATTTTTTAGAAATTCCCATAGATCTCCCCGGGCCAAAGGGCGGCTCATTTTAAGTATGAATAAACTATTTTTTCCAGCTAAATTACCAATAGGGCTCCAGAGATTTTCTGAATCCCGGAAATATTTATTATCATCATGTATAACCACTATATCTGGGGGGGTTTGATCAGCAAAACTAAGTTCAGGTTTTATGATTTTTTCCGGGTTTTTAAATCCTGAAAAAGTTTTAACCAGATGTTTTTCGTTATTTTGTGGTAAAATCAATTTTTTATCCTGTGATGGATTATATCTTTCCAAAATACACATACTGTTAATCAGATCTTTAAAATTATCCAGTTCCATTTCATTATTTATTTCTGATTCATCATACTGGATCAATTCAAGGTGATCTTTCTTAACTTCATTAATCATTTTTGCAATTAGTAGGGCCCCACCCATTCGGGCTATAATGTCATATTCTTTATAGATTTCACGATTGGATTGTTCATAGGGATAATCCTTTGAATCACTACTATCCCACTTTAACCAGTCTTTAGTAACATCACCAACAACCATAATCTTAGTTTTTTCAGACATTCCCCACAACCTTCATAATTTATTAATTAATATGTTAATCTTAAGATTTATTTAAGGGGTAAAGGACTATTACCAAAAGAAATGATTCCCATTTAAAAAATTTTAGGCCATAAAGAATAATAAAACTATTAAAATAAATTATATTTTTTCTGTTATAATAGATTACCTATTACTCAAGGGGCATCTTAAAAAAATTTAGGAGATTTAATTTATAGTGCAAGGACAGGGACTCGAACCAGGGTAATTCTGATATGTTTAAAATTATCATCACAAAAAAAGGTTTAGAAACTCTCTTCCAGGGTAATTTCCTGTTTCACAGCTTCATTAACTATCCCTATCTGATCCTTCTTCACGTTGAACTTCTGGTGTGTAGGGGGGTATGTCCACATCCCAGTTGTAGTCCCAGAGCTCTAAGAACATCTGGATACGTTTAATCTTAAAATTATTTTATAAGTTTATTAAGTGTCACGGCACCGTGGGAAAAACCTTACCAGTTTTACTCTCCCTGCAGAAGGTTCTGAAGTCACAGGCATCACAGGTACGTTTTTCAGGGTTAGCCTTCCATGAAGCTTGTATTCCACGGCCATTGACTTCGGATATTACACTCTCCTCAATATCTGCCACAACGGAGTCGAATTCAGTCAGGGATCTCCTCTGGTTGTCGTAGTCAACAGGTATGATTCGCACTGAGCGGAGCTTTTTCAGGGAATCTGAGAGTGAAGGTGGTTTTTGATGAATGTTCCATTTCAGTATGTTCTCAAGGTCATCTGCGTAGGGTTTTATGTCTGTTTTACCCTCTTCAACATCCTTTTTAAGTTCCTTTAGGTCTTCCTTGAAGAGTGAGAGTTCGTTGAGGTAGAAGAGCATTCCAACGAGAACAGGCTGGGATTCAGGCTGCATGGACCGGAGCCAGCTGTAGGTTAAAACCTGCCAGTCATGATGATCCCACGAAGGAGAGGCCAGTGCAGGGCGCTTCATACCCTTGTAATCAACTATTATTTCGTATTCAGGTTTTTCAAGTTTTTCAAGCTTGTACTGGAATGCAGGGTTGTTGTGAAGGTACCTGATGATTAAATTGTTATCTGAGGCTTCGTCTATCTTAACTGAACTCAGAACATCGATAACACCGGTGATTCCATAGTAGTTGGAACGGCTTGCACCCTTCTCGTAACGGGGCATGTCCCGTATACCCTTTAGTTTAACCTCGGAGTCATCTATCAAAGGGAATAAATGCGGGCCCCATGTGTTTATGGCTGCCTCTGCACGTATACTTGCAGCGAGTTTGTGGGGATGGTCGTGGTCCTGGCAGAGGCCCAGACCCTCATCACCTTCATTGAATGGGCAGAAGAGGTTTGCAGGTGGTTGAAGCCCCCTTGAACGCATTCTCTTATCAATTTCCAGTTCAATATCCCTTATCTGGGTCTTCCAGTCCCATGGGAAGTCCTTCCAGTCCATCTCATTCCACCTGAGAAAGGCGTCCTCCATAACCCCGTGGATGAAGTTACCGAACCACAGCTGGATTGGCATGGAAGGTGGCAGGGTTCCCTTGTTCTGGTAGCGGTACTGCAGGCCGCAGGTAAGGTATGAGAGAAGGTCACCTGTTAAACTGTATTCAGGTATGATGTATGGTTTGTTTCGGGTTGAAAGGGTCATTGTTAACCACATTTTATTACATTTTTAAGGTTTTTATTTATTTTATATGTGTATGATGTTTTCAAGGCCTGGCCAGTGCCATGATCCGTCTCTGGTCCAGCCTGTGGCCACGTTTGGTATTTCCCTGTGTTCCTTCTTGGTATCGTAGCCTCCCTTGACAGGGTTTATCCCCACAAGGAGAAGCACATCCTGGGGTCGGCTGAATGCAACGAAGTAATGTCTTATGAGATCATCAAATGCCCTGTCCTCACCTTTTCTTCTGGAGCTTTCAAGGGGTGAGGAAACACGCAGTTCATCCTCAAGGTTGCAGGATTTACCACCCTCAACAGGGAATCGTTTGAAGGCGTTCTTGTGATGGTCAGTTCTGAAGTCTGAACCTACATCAACCACCACAAGTGGGAACTCCAAGCCCTTGGACTGATGTATGGACATGATGTTGATCCTGTTATCAGGCAGTGTTTCAAGGAGGTTCTCATCCACATCAATAGCACCAGTTGCAAGGGGGGTGAAAACATTCCAGTAAAGCTCCTTAATGGACTTTGCTTCCAGTTCTTCCTCAAATATGATCTCACCACCGAAGCTTGTGAAGAAGGATGTCTGGGCTATGGTACGTGTAACAGCCTCCAGGTAAACCAGTCCCTCAACATCATCCTGCATCTCGGGTATCCAGGTCACGAGCTTGTAGGCAAGCTCCAGAAGTGAAACATCATGCTTCCAGGTTTTACGTCCTTTAGGGGTTCTTGACCTCCAGGCATCCACGAAATCCCCAAGTGAAAATGGATTCAAAGGCTCAGGATTGGATTCAACATACTCCAACGCTGTTTTCCTCCATGAACCGAACCTGTGAACTGCTGATTTTGGAAGTTTCTCAATGGAATCCTGAACTTCACAGTCAGGGTCAATACATTCCAGTAACAGGCCACATAGTACGCTGGCCTCCCAGGTGCGCTCCAGATTCTGACCCCTGGGGTTGAAGACTGGAATACTTGGATTTAAACTCAACAAATCCTCCCGGAGGTAGTAGGGTAACCGTTTCTTTTTAAAGGCATTCACTTCAAGGGGAGAACTCAAAAGAATGGAAACATCAGTTGGAGAACCCTCAGTTTCATCACATCTTATCTCATAGTCCCTTCCATTGCACTGGAATTTGAAGCCGTCACTGTAAACAGCATTGTGTATGAATTTTGAGAGATCCTCTGAGAGTGTTTCCACATCATCCCTGAACATGCCCAGCACTGGGAAGTCACAGAAATCCCCAGCTCTTGCAGCTTCTATTGGAGGTTTACCCTCAACACGAACACCCTGAAAATCCTCATCCAGAACAGCAAACTCATTGCAGAAATCAACAATGGAACAGGTTGAACGGTAGTTCTTGGAGAGATTTATGAGTTTGGGTTCAACTTCAAGATGTTCCCGGCATCTTTCCTTGAAGTTGGTGAAGAGATCCACTGTGGCTCCCCTGAAACGGTATAGTGACTGGTCGTCGTCTCCAACAACTGTGAAACTTCCTCTGTTGCAGGCTGCAGCATCTGCGAGTTTGAAGTATATCTGCTCCTGCAGAAGGTTGGTGTCCTGGTACTCATCCACCAGTACGAGCTTCAGGTTTTCAAGGAAGCTCTCAAGTTTCTTTTCATGGAGTTTGTCCAGGAAATCAGCTTCAAGGAGTGAGAAATCAAAGAGCATTCTCTCCTCAAATTCATGGATGTAATCTTCAATGGCCTGACAAGCCACCTTGATTCCAGGATCGTCCCCTCTGCTTTTGAACTCTTCCCAGAGGACCTGGTCATAGTAAACCCTGTCCTTGATTTCAAGGAGGAGTTTACTCATCTCAGCGGTGTTGAAACCGAACTTACCGCCCCTGATGTTGATGAGGTATTCCCTTAATGCTTCATTATGGTGCCTCTCCTCTGTGAAGAGTCCCACTCTCATCATCATGGCCCTTGCAACGAAGTCCTCAACAACCACGGGTGGTGGAGAACCAGGATCCCTGTGATTCTTCAAAACCTCCTCACAGATACTGTCAAGGGTTCCAGTCACGATCTGGTTGAAGTCCAGATGCCTGAGACTCTTTTCAACATCACTGTCATTTGAGAGGAGTTCCTGGCGGATGATATCGCCCCAGCTCAGGATCCTTGATCTAAGCTCTGCTGCAGCTTTACGTGTGAAGGTGGTTGCAAGGATGCTTCCAGGATTAACATCATCCACGTAGATGAACTTCAGGATCTTCAAAACCATAACAGTGGTTTTACCACTACCAGGACCTGCAACTATGAACTGAGATTCATTCTCAGGGGCTGAAATTGCCCTGTGTTGATCAGGGTTCATATCAGGACGGATGTCCCTTTTCAGGTTTTCTATAACTATTTTCTGGAACTGGGGGAAGCTTATCATGTTAATCCATTTTTCCACATAATGTAAACTGTAAAGATGCTTGATAATGGTGTACTTGACACCTGCAGGGTACAGTTTTGCTGTTAAATGGTTTAACGTTCCAATTTAAATACATAATGTTTTTTTAATGAAACCTCCACAAATTCACAGTATTTAATAAAGTGTTGGTTTAAATAAGAAATTTTATTAATCCCTGTAACACTAAATATAAATAAAGTAGATTGAAATGGTGTTAAAAATGCAGAGCATTAAACGATATGAAATTACGGACATCCAGAGAAAACATGTACTGGATATTATTCGATCGGTTTTAATGGGAAAAAAGGAGATTGTTTTTGCTTACATTCATGGTTCCTTTCTGCAGAACCATTTCAGGGATGTTGACTTAGCGATTTACCTTGATGAAAATCTCAAAAGGGAAGAAGCCCTACACTTTGAATTGGCTTTGGAGCGAGAGCTGGATGAAGGTTTAGGTTTTCCAGCAGACGTTCGGGTACTGAATTATTCTCCATTATCTTTTAAATTTAAAGCTTTGAAAGATGGAAATATTCTTATAAGTCATGATGAAGGATTAAGAAGTGATTTTGAGTCTTTGACTATGAACGAGTATCATGATTTCAATTTTTACAGGAAACGATATATGAAAGAGGTTTTTGGCCTTGAAGTTTGATGAAGATAGGGTTGCTAAACTGTCATCAGAGGTTATGAAAGCTCTGGAAGGGCTGAGGGAGATCTCAGATATTTCCAAGGAAGAATTTTTAAGAAAACATCATCTGGTAGCTGGTGCTAAGTATTACCTTATTGTTTCAATAGAAGCTGTAATTGATTTATCCAATCATATTATCTCACAAAACAACTTAAGAATACCTGAAAGCTACTCTGATACCTTCAAAGTAATGTCTGAAACTGGAATAGTACCTTTAAACTTAACAGAAAGATTGATAGAGATGGCCAAGTTCAGGAATAGACTGGTGCATATATATTGGGAAGTAGATGATGAACTGGTTTATAATATAATAAAAGAAGATATAAGTGATATTGAAGAGTTTTTGCAGAGTTTCATGGTATCTTTAAAATCTTAGAGACTTTTTATATTTAGAAAATATTTTTTATATTCTCAGGAGAGTACTTCTTGTTTTTCTAAAATTTTTTTTAAATTATCATTAAAAAAAGATTTATTTATTATGAGAAAAAGTTTTAAGTGCGGGGTCAGGGACTCGAACCCTGGTAGGTCTGCACCAGCAGGTCTTGA
>JABNAD010000910.1_pt1 | contig 13458 bp, 9 predicted proteins | sample 7240381 | NCBI WGS metagenome assembly JABNAD01 (sample SAMN11332834, study PRJNA596920) | anaerobic digester metagenome | biome: digested sludge; isolation source: digested sewage sludge-derived enrichment culture grown on H2/CO2 | place: Germany: Goettingen
GTAAGGAATCCATAGCGGAATACGAGGGTTATGCAAGGCAGGTGTTTGCGGGATTCAGAAGTGAATAAATAAACTTTGTACAAACGCACAGCTGAAATACGAAAAGAATGAGCAGTGCAAAAAGGTAAAAATAAGAAACGCCCCTTGCGGAGCGTCGGACCGGGGATGCTATCCCTGGCGATGTTATAAGTGCAAATATACAAAAAACAAACCACATTGCAAGAATAAATGGACAAAAAAGAACGCATCATCGTCTATATTGATGGATTTAACCTCTATTTCGGCATGAAGCAAGCGGGCTTTGAGAATTTCAAATGGTTAAATATCAGGGCTTTGTCCGAAAGTTTGTTAAAGCCGGGGCAGGAAATTGTTGGAATAAAGTACTTTACAAGCCGGGTAAGTAATAATCCTGACAAGCAAAAACGGCAATCGACCTATATTGAAGCATTGGAAACCGTTGGCATTAAAATTTATTACGGGCACTATCAGCGTGATGCAATAGAATGCCGGCGATGCAATAATGTCTGGGCTAATTACAACGAAAAGATGACCGATGTTAATATTGCAACTCAAATGCTGGTGGATGCTTATCAGGATAATTATGATATGGCTATGTTGATATCAGGCGATAGTGATCTGGTTCCGCCGATTAAAGCAATCCATGACCTTTTTAAACAAAAACGGGTGTTTGTAGCTTTCCCGCCAAAGAGATATAATAATTCTGTCGCATTGGTAGCAAAAGGGTCTATGACAATTGGCAGAAAGAAACTAATGGATCATCAGTTCCCTCCGGAGGTGATTAAACCCGATGGATTTGTACTCGTTAAACCTGTTGATTGGAATTATTAAATATTGAAGCCAATGGCCGAACCCAAATTCAAAGATTACAGTTGTCCGGCACAAGTAAAAAAAACGCGTTTTAATTATAGTTATAGGTTCATGATTGTATGAACTTTGATTTCTCCTATTCTCCTGCAGTTTTGTGGTTTTCGGCCAACCAATTCAATATCTCCTGAAACAAGCTGATCGTTGTGGTGTAAAGTATCTCTATCTGCTTCTTAATAACAACCTTAATCCGGTTGTCCGGAATATAAAGGCCATTCTTGAGCACCAATTGAATGTAAATATACCCGAATACTTCTGATTAAGGTAGCAGATTTACATCTGAAAGTATGATTTGCCTGGATCTATGCTCTGGCTGAGAATGCCTGGTCATACCTGATAATCCTGGCATTGCACCGGACACCTCCTGTTATGAGCTTCATCTGGCAAAAACACAAAACAGCAAAATTATCAAGAGATCTTTTGTTTTGTACTTTTTTACAGATCAGTCAGCGCTATAATGATTGGTTACCCTGGGAAAAATTTATCCATTAATTAATGAAATCAGCTGTCCGAAAACCGGGGTACCGGAAGAATGTTTACTTTTATCCGTGTAGTATTAAGTTTGGCGACTCAACACTACTTAAAGGGTTGGTTAGTTTTAATAAAACTTTCTGACTCTTCCTTTTTATCGGACAACAGTGAACCTGAATTATATGTCAAACCGCAGAACTGAATTAAAGGAACAGCTAAGTGCGCTGCCTAAAAACGTATTGGTTGGTATAATAGTTAAATTAGCGGCCAAAAAGGCAAATTACGACTTTCTGCTTGCCAATTATCTTGATAAGGATAGCGGTGAAAAAGACTTGTATGAAGAAGCCAGGCGTGATCTGGATAGCCTGTTCATCAAAAGATACAAGGGTTTCTCCGAAGAACTTCAACTTGCCAATATGCTGAGCGCCTGTGTTAAAAGGATTAATGAATTTACAGCAGTTTCAAAAAATAAGAAGCTTGAGGCCGACTTGCTGCTTTATGTTCTGGAAGTCCCTTTCTCGCTTCCATCCATAATGTTTGGAACCTGTTTTACCCAATACGACTATAGAGTCGGTTTGCTGGTCAGAAGGTTGATCAACCTTGTCGTTAAAAAACTGCACCCGGATTACATGATTGAATATAAGGACAAACTGAACGGGTATCTTACCATCTTGCACCGCACATCTGAATTTCATGACTTTATTTATAAATTACCCCAAAAGATCGATTGAAACGGATCACTCAAAGCCTGACAAAAAACAGCGCGCTGCATCCTTCGCACAGATTTCTGAATGCATCTCCGGCAAACCTTCAAACCCGGGGAAAGATAATTTTTCCAATAATTGAGAACAAGATACTCTCTGACATTCATAATTTTAATCCAGAATTCAAATAACCCCCCAAACCTGTAACAAACGATGAATATACCTCTTCAGGAATTCGAACAATACATTGATGAAACCATTTTAAATCGCGGTTATAAGTATTTTAAGAAGGGTCTTGTTGCCGAGCCCGAACTAATGGCTCATGGGGAATACGAAGCAATTGTGGAGGGTACTGAAGATTATACGGTTCGCATCAGAATTGAAAATGATACAATCACTGAGTATAGTTGCACCTGTCCTTACGATATGGGACCTGTATGTAAACATGTGGCAGCGGTTGTTTTTGAACTTCAGCAAAATGAGTTAAACCTTGTAAAGAAAGCAAAGAAGAGCAGTACAACGGCTAAAACTGTGGCAAAAAAGAAAACCATTGCTGAACAGGTAGATGAGATCCTCGAACACCTGACGCATGACGATATGAAAGAAATCCTTCGGGGACAATGTGACCGTGACAGGAAATTCCGTCAGTTGTTTCTGGCTGGTTATGCCCACCTGGTGATGCCGGAGACAAAGGCATTGTATGTAAAACAGGTGAAAGCCATACTTAAATCATCGAGCGACAGGCATGGTTTTATTGATTATTCCGGTGCGCGTGCGGTGGGAATTGCCATTGATGAGTATATTCAAACGGCCGGTAAACATCTTGAAAAAGCCAACTACAAATCTGCCATGCTCATTGCCTTTGCCGTAATGGAAGAGATGACAGGGGCACTTCAGTATGCCGACGATAGCAATGGAGATGTTGGAGGGTGCATTTATTCCGCGATTGAGATCCTGTATTCGGTTGCAAATGCGCAGGTTTCAGAAAAGTTGCGCGTTGAGTTGCTGAACTATTGCTTGACAGCGTACTCAAAAGGCTTGTATAAAGGATGGGACTGGCATTTTACAATGCTTGACCTTGCCTCCAGACTGGTTAACAACACTTCCGAAGCAAAGCAGATTCACCAACTGTTAGACTCTATAAAATCATCAGGCAAAAGCTGGGATTGGGATTATACAAATGCCCAGCAGATCAGGGCTTTACTAATCAGAAGAACCGAAGGGGAAGAGAAAGCAACACAGTATCTCGAGCAAAATTTATCAAATGCAGAGTTCAGGAAGGAAATAATCGAAAAGGCAATTTCAGCAAAAGACTACAGAAAAGCCATGGCCCTGGCTGAAGAAGGGATAAAACTTAACAGTAAAGAAAGTCCGGGCCTGCTCGACTATTGGTGTGATTATTTACTGCAGATCGCACAGCTTCAAAACGACAGGGTGAATATCCTGAAATATGCGCGTATTCAGCTTATTTCTGCTAACCGCGATAAAAAACCCTATTTTGACATTCTTAAAAAACATATTGAACCCCACCAATGGGAGGCAACACTGAAGATGATTATTCAGGATATTCTCTCTAAAAACAGGTGGAATGGCAAACCATTGGTAGCAATGATCTACATCTGGGAGGAAAATTGGAATGAACTTCTGCAGATTGTTAAAAGTGACATCAGTCTCAATACCCTTGATACTTATGAGAAATATCTTGTCAAGGATTTTTCCGATGAGATTTCGGACATGTATCAGAAGGCTGTTTTAGAATATTTAGAAAAGAATGTTAGCCGGGATCATTATCAGATAGCTTGTCGCTACATTCGCAGAATGAAAAAAATGGGTGCACGTGAAAAGGCAGATTATGTGGTTCAGATGCTAAGGGAATTATATCCTCAGCGAAGGGCACTCATGGAAGAGTTGAAAAAGGTTTGAAATCGGAAATTTTAGCGTAACAATGAATAGCGACACAATACAAATGGTTTGGGAAAACCTGCCATTTTCTGAGTAAGGAGCTACGGAACAACTACCACACCACCAGCAAAGCCCTGCGTTTTATGCCTGATTTTGTGGTGCAGAGCGCGCAGACCGGAGAGCTGTTTTACCTTGAAGTGAAGTTCAGGGCCGGCGGTTGCTTCGGGTTTGAGGATAAATACAAGGACTTCCCTTACAAAAACGCCTGGTTTGTGGTTGTATCGCCGGAGAAGATACAGTGCATGCATTACAAGCGGCTGGCGGCGGGTTTCACCATTACTGCCGGAACCAACTACCGCCTCGGCAGGGTGCGTTCATTTCACCTGAGTAAGTAATCCATATCGGAATACGAGGGTTATGCAAGGCAGGTGTTTGCGGGATTTATTAAAGATACGGACAAAACAAAAAGTTGAGCGATGAAAACAGAAACAGTTAAATCAATGCCGCCACCTCCGGCCGCATGGAAAGTGGAACACCCTAAAGCTTTTGTATTAGGTTGTGATCCTACGGCATTTTACACCGATGCTGATGGGAAACGATTTCCGCTGGTGTTTAAACATGTATTTGACCTGGGCGGGCCAGACTTAAGGTACTTTTCAGCCATCCGCAAAAATCTTGTGGAGCTTGAGCTGGATTATGAAACAGATATTTACGTTCAGAACCTGGTGGTTGATTATCAGCCGGATGAGACTACCAAAAACAAAAACTGGAATAATGAGGCGCTGAAGAGCATTGCCCAGAGAAAAAAGGAATTTGATAATGTTGATCCTTCCGGCAGGGTACCTGTTTTTCTAACCTCTGAGCGCCTCTACAAAGTGCTGATGAATGCCGGTGAACCCTTGCTGACAGCCAAAGAACTTTATGAACAGGAAATCGTAATGATACCTGCTGATAAAAATAAGCTGGGCCGGCCGCTGATTGCGCTATACCGGCATCCGAGATACAATTACAAAAATCAGGAGCCTTATTTTAAAAGAGTCAGTGAAGCATTTAGCCTAAAATAACCGGCAAGGAAAGTACCCGAACTAAGAAAAGAAGTTGAAAGAATATAGATATGAAGGTGCAATTCGCCCAAAAGCAATCAGGTGCAGAGCACCGGGACATCACCAGGTGCATCGCACCGGAATATTGTTAGGTGCAACGCACCGCAACATCATCAGGTGCAGCGCACCGGAACATCATTAGGTGCATCGCACCGGGATATTATTAGGTGCAGCGCACCGCAACATCATCAGGTGCAGCGCACCGGGATATCGTTAGGTGCAACGCACCGGAATATCGTTAGGTGCAACGCACCGGAATATCATTAGGTGCAGCGCACCGTAACATTACCGGGTGTGGCGCACACATAACGTACCCTTCCACTCCCCTTCAACTCCGCTCAGGGTAAACGTTTAGGGCACGCAAAGGTCGTTGAGCGGAGTCGAAACGACCTCTACCAAGGCACGCACAGCTCGTTGAGCGGAGCCGAAACGACCTCTACCAAGGTAGGCACAGGTCGTTGAGCAGAGTCGGAACGTCCTGCCGCAATGCCCGCACCCCCTAAGCTGAGTTTCTGCCCGCGTTGATGTTCCCGTAAAGAGAGCGGGTTACCAGTTTTTCATAGGCTTCCCTGTAGTCTTTGCTTCCGCTGATTTTTTGCAGGGCATATTGCTGAATCACCAGCAACGGCAAGGCGATCTGCTCGCGCATTTTGATGGATTCCCTTGAAACCGGCTCTTCTTCCATCAGTTCTTTTGTATCGGAGATCAACAGCAGCATTTTCACCGACAATTTATATTCATCAGATAAAATCTGCCAGAAATCTTTAAACTCCGCTTCTTCGCGCATGTAGGAAGTCAGGTTGAAGTTGGTTTTCGACAGTGACATCATGCTGTTCTGCACCAGGGCCTTAAAAAAGGGCACTTCGCGGTACAATCGTTTGAGCGCATCCAGCTTTCCGTCATCCACCAGGCGTTGAATGGCTGTGCCGGTGCCGAAATAACCGGGCACGTTCTGTTTCAGCTGACTCCATGATCCCACAAAAGAAATCGCCCTCAGGTCGGTAAGTTCCAGTTTTTTAGTCACGTTGCGTTTTCCGGGACGGCTGCCAATATTGGTTTTATCATAAAACCGCAGGGTGCTTTTTTGCTCGAGATAGGGGATAAATTTATCGTGTGCTTTCAGGGCAGTGTATTTTTCAAAACTGAGTTGCGCGAGTTCTTCCATCAGTTGCCGGTATTCATCACTTATGGTATGCACTTTCCCCGAAATGCTGTTGGCCAGACCGGCAGTCAGCAGCTGTTCACAGTTGTGGATAAATTTTTCATGGGTAGCGTATGTACTGGTGATGGTCTGTCCCTGAATGGTCAGCTGAATTTCATGATTCGCGATTTTATCGCTTTGTGCCGCGTAAAACCGATGCGTTTTACCGCCGCCACGGGCCGGAGGACCTCCACGGCCATCAAAAAAGATGGCTTTAATATTATGTTGATCGCAGACCGAAGTCAGGGTTTCCTTGGTTTTGAAAATGGACCAGTTGGCCATCAGGTAGCCGCCGTCTTTGGTGCCATCCGAAAAACCAAGCATAATGGTTTGTTTTTCGCCCCTTTGGGTGATGTGATCTCGGTAAGCCGGTATGCTGAATAATTTCTGCATGGTGACTTCGGCGCTTTTCATGCCTTCCATGGTCTCGAAGAGCGGCACAATATCAAAGGTAAGCTGCTGCCCGCTCCATCCGCACCACCTGAAAAGCCCGTAAACAAACAGCACACTCAGCTCATCCACGGCATTGCTGATGATGTACCGGTTACAGCCTTCTTCACCATTTTTCTCCTGTATCCTCTTCAGCCGGGAAATATTCCGGATGGTATCCTGAATCAGCGGGTCATCAAAATCAGCTGCATCCGCATGAATATCGCCCGAAAGCAGCAATTCAACCAACTGTCCGCGTTGCAACTCGTCGGGATCGGAAGAAATAATCCCGGCTTTCGCCAGGATGGCTGCCACCGTTCTGCGGTGGATGCTGTTGTCCTGCCGGATATCGAGGGCCGCAAAATGGGTCTTGAAGATCATCACCTTGTCGATCAGATAATCAAGTTCTTTGAGATATAAGGAATGATACCGGGTAATAAGCTGTTCTTTAACATCATGCAAAGGATGAATGATTTCCTCAAGGGTAAGGTTTTCATCCGGGTTAAACATGGCATTGTAGAGTTTGTCACGCAATAGATTAAGCGGCTCCTCAACATCCTTAAAGGTTAATTTCAGCTGAAGGTCTTTCAGATCCTGATAATAGCACTTGAACAGGCTCATGCGCAGTTCGTCGGCAACCTGTTGTGTAATTTCTGCAGTAACAAAGGGATTACCATCCCTGTCGCCCCCGGGCCAGAACCCAAGCTGAACAATGTTGTGGTTCTGAAACTCCCGGCTGCCGGCGTGTTCCTTAATATATCCGTAAAGTTCCCCAACGGCGTTGTAATAAACGTTTCGCAGGAAGTAAATGATGTTTTTGGCTTCATCCAGCGGTGTGGGCTTTTTTGAATTGATAAGGGAGGTCAGGCCCAGTTGCTGCAGGGTCATGTCAATTTCATCAATCCGGTTTGCCATAATCAATGACCTCAGCGTACCGATGATGTCGAGTACCGGAGGAGAGTAAAACTGCGTGGGATGCGCGGTAAGCACGATGCGCGCGCTGAAGCCGGACAACTTTTCAAGAATCCTGTCCCAGCTTTTGCGGTTATCCACCATGTTGAAGAAATCCTTAATCAGCAGGTAGTTGCCCAGGCTTTTGAGTTCCATAAAGGCGGCATCTTCCACACTGTCGAACAAAACAATCTGACGTTCAACGTATTGGATAATCCGGAACATCAGATCAATTTTTTCGGGCTCACTTTCGATGCCTGTGAAACTGTTAAAGAACGATTCAAGAATCTCCCGGGGGTGCTTGCCTGACTCAAGTCCTTCGCGGCATGATTGGTATAAAACCGGTATAAGGATGCCTATATTGCTGTCCTGCCGGTAAGGCAGGTTGAGAAAAATCCCGTTGTATATATTGAATTTGTTTTTTACCTGCTTTTCAAAAACCTGTAAGCGTTTTGACTGGTACATGTTTGTTTGGTGTTAATTCGGTAATTATCGAAAAGGTTGCTCCCTTCCGGAATATACATAACAAAAATCAAAGCAATAAGTGCGATAAACTTGGATTAATCACCCGGGCCAATTAATCCTGATGACAGTCGGGCTATGATTTCTGAATATAATGCAAAACTTACCATAGTTTCATCAAGATCATTAATTCTGACATCTGCTTCCGTTCAGTCTTAAACTCAATTTATTTTTTGTCCTGCTGATTCTGAAGATATTCAATTCCGGTTTATTACTTCTGGTTTGAGCCGGGGGTAATAAGCTGTATACAAACGCAGGGGCTTTAGCCCAAACGGCGGCAAAAGTTAATGTGCCGCCCGGCAATAGTAAATTCCGTCAAGCCTGAAAGTTGTCCTGGTTTGACTTCTCCCGGCTTTTTGGCTAAAGCCGTTTGGCCCGGGAGAACTGCTTTATCCCCATGCTGAAGCCCGGAGTAAAGCAAACAGAATCTTCTGACTTTTTATCAGAAAGGTGAAGTCTGAATCTGAATCCGGACTTCAGGCCAAACAACGCAAGCATAGGTTAGGTGGCCTTAAACTCAATTATTTTTATATCCTGAGTTTCTGAAGAATATCAATTCCAGTTTATTACCCCCGGCTTGAGCCGGGGGTAATAAGGCGCAGACAAACTCAGGGGCTTTAGCCCAAACGGCGGCAAAAGTTAATGTGCCGCCCGGCAATAGTAAATTCCGTCAAGCCTGAAAGTTGTCCTGGTTTGACTTCTCCCGGCTTTTTGGCTAAAGCCGTTTGGCCCGGGAGAACTGCTTTATCCCCATGCTGAAGCCCGGAGTAAAGCAAACAGAATCTTCTGACTTTTTATCAGAAAGGTGAAGTCTGAATCTGAATCCGGACTTCAGGCCAAACAACGCAAGCATAGGTTAGGTGGCCTTAAACTCAATTATTTTTATATCCTGAGTTTCTGAAGAATATCAATTCCAGTTTATTACCCCCGGCTTGAGCCGGGGGTAATAAGGCGCAGACAAACTCAGGGGCTTTAGCCCAAACGGCGACAAAAGTTAACGTGCCGCCCGACAATAGTGAGTACCTTCTAGCCCGAAAGTTGTCCTGGTTTGACTTCTACCGGCTTTCCGGCTAAAGCCGGTTGGTTCAGGGTACTGCTTTTCCCACGGGCTGAAGCCTTGAAGGACTGAACTATTGTGAACCGTGTTTTAAATACCCCCAAAGCAAAGATGCCTTTATTTAAAAATAGTTAATTAAATTTAGTGGCCCAAAAGTTAAATAACGCATTTTTTAGTTAACTTTGACTTAAAAATTGAAAGTATGAACTTTAAAGCAGGAGAATACATTCAGGTAAAAGGTTATAAGGCTTTTCAACCTGCCCTGATTAACAGATCTTACCAGTTTGACGAAACGGAATTGTTACTTCTGCTTGAGAAGGCAAATATCAGACTCGGAGAATTGAATGCTTATGCTGAACTGGTGCCGGATGTGGAGCATTTCATCAGGTTACATGTAGTTAAGGAAGCTACGCTATCGAGCAGGATAGAAGGTACCAATACCAGTCTGGAAGATGCGTTGCTGAAGGAAGAGGAGGTTCTGCCGGAAAAAAGAAACGATTGGCGAGAAGTGAACAACTATATCCTGGCCATGAACCAGTCCATTGAACAACTGCGTACATTGCCATTGTCATCGCGCCTGTTGAAAAAAGCGCATAAAACATTGTTAACAGGTGTAAGAGGAGCGTACAGATTGCCGGGTGAGTTCCGCAGAAGCCAGAACTGGATTGGCGGGGCTTCACTGATGGATGCTGTTTTTATCCCACCGGTCTGGGAGGAGGTAAATCCATTGATGGGTGATCTTGAAAATTTCCTGCACAACGAAAATACCGGTCTTACCCATATTTTAAAAATTGCCCTTGCGCATTACCAGTTTGAAACCATTCACCCGTTTCTGGATGGAAACGGGCGTATAGGTCGGTTGATGATTACCCTGTACCTGATACAGGCAGGCATTATGAACAGGCCGGTACTTTATCTTTCCGATTTTTTCGACCGGAACCGGCAGTTGTATTACGATAACCTAATGCTGGTGCGTACAAAAAGTGACTTAAAAGTATGGTTGAGGTTTTTTATTTATGGGGTTATAGAAACCTGCGATAAGGCGGTGTCGGGCCTGAAGAATATCCTGGTGCTGAAAAAGGACTGTGAAACCCATCGCATCATCACGCTCGGGAAGAAATTGCAATCGGCTCAGGTTTTATTGCAGTCACTTTTTATGGATCCGGTTATCCGCCCGGATAAAGTGGCGCAACTTACCGGCTTATCCAAGGTTTCGGCCTATAAACTGATTGAGGATTTCGAAAGATTGAAAATCCTACGCGAAATAACCGGTGGTCAGCGTAACAGGATTTATTTGTTTGACGAATACTTCAGGGTGTTTGAATAAGAGACGGCCCTGCGGTGGGAAACATTGGGTTTATCCGGCTTCCGCAAAGCGCCCTGAAAACTATCATGCCTTCTCCCGTATAAAGTAAAAGCGGAGGCCACAGTAACGCCAAAGCAACAAATAGGTGCAGCGCACCGCAACATCCTCAGGTGCATCGCACCGGAACATTATTAGGTGCAGCGCACCGCAACATCATTAGGTGCAGCGCACCGCAACATTATCTGGTGCAGCGCACCGCAACATTTTACCGGTTATTATTATAGCTGATGCTCACATCAATAAACGACCTCGGTATCCACATGTTTTTCCAGTCCTTGCAGCCCTGAACCTCCGATTTTCCGTAGTCAATGTAATCGAATGACACTTCGCGGCCCGAGGGATAGAATTTAATGCGGTGTTTGATCTTTACGATGCTTTTTTCAAACTCGGGATCAGGACGCAGGTTGTCACAATCCCATCCGTCGCGGTGAAACCGGATGCCATAATCGCTTGTCCCGATTTCGTCGACGGGAATATTGCGCATTTCAACGTCAATCCATTGCTCTCTTGATTTACCGCCACCCTGTTTGTACCAGGTCAGGTGCATGTGTGACTTCAACCAGCTAAGCCGCTGATTGTTGTAGGCGCCTTCAACCCAGCCGTCCTGATGCCTGCCCTCAAACAGCTTTCCGCTAAAACTGCCGCCTTTCGAAATCTTAAAGCCGGGGAAACTGCCGCCGGTACCCGGACTTTCAATCGCCCTGAAGTCGCTTTTGCTGAACTGCTGATCATCCATATCGTGGCCATTGGTATAGTGCATGTAGGCATGGATAACAAAGTCAAGTTCATAATCCTGTGCCACCACCGGTTCGCGCTTTGGGGGTGCAGCTTGCATTTTCTTTTGTTCTGATTTCACTGTCACGCCCCCGAATTCAATCTCCGCATGAATCCAGGCATTGTCCACCGGGGTGATTTTACCTGAAAACCGGCCATTGCGGGCTTCTAACCTTCCGGCCACATCGAGTGTGGCTGTTTTGATTTCCACAGGTCCGTTGTAACGGATGGCTTGGGTATACTCCTGATCTGTTTTGTGGATAATTTCACCGGTGATGTTTCCGTCATCGGTAAGTGAAGTGATTTTTACACTCAGCTCGGGAATAAAAAGCCGGATGGCATGGAGACCGGCTTCCCTGATGGCAGGGACAAGTGCGGAAGCCTGCGATTTAACGCATGCTTCGTCGAGGTAGGGATAGGTTTTTGAGATGGGATATTTGTTGAAAAACCAGGTATCGGTGCAAAGCAGCACTTCCCTGTTGCCCACCTGACGCCGGTAGTAATTTCCGGAATAACCGGAGGCGCTCAGTTTGGGAGAGTTGTAAACATAATCAGGGTGCGTGATGGGTTTCACCACATTGCCTTTCCAGTCGGTGCCCGAGATGGTTTCGGTGGTAAAGAAGTTTTCGTTGGTAAAGGTTGCCAGTATGTGCGCCACATCTCTGATGGTGGTTGACTTTTCGAATTTCAGCGTCAGGTCAGGATCGGCTTTCCCCGCCTGAAATTCATCCAGCCCGCCATTATTATTGGTCTGAAATTCGGCCATCATTTCTTCGTAGGTATCGGGGTTTCCGAAGTACGACATCATGCGGAAGGGGATGGAAGGGTGGGCATCGTTGCGTACATGCGAGGGGCAGCCATTGTCGGCAATCATGTGCAGGGTTTCTCCCAGCGACCGCCATGCCTTGGCCATCAATGCGTTGCGCTTTTCCGTGTTCTTTTCTTCCAGGGCTCCTTTTATAAAAACCTTGCCGTTCTCCCAGGTGTAATTGTGCTCCAGCACCCCGAAATTACCCGCCTTGCCGATTGCCCAACTGACACCGTCGGTGTTTGGGTTGGTAAACTTTGTCTGAATCCAGTTCATCAGTTTGCTGTTTACATCGTCGGTGAGGTGCCGGGCACCATCAGGCCGGGTAGGGTCGTAAAAATGGCGAAAACTGGCCGGCACTTCGGGCACATCGGCTGAGTACCCGCCGTGCGCAATCCATTCGAGGGGTGTTTTTTCACCCGTCTCTTCGCTGAAGGTGGTTTCGCCGTAAAGCCAGTTGGCCATATCCTCGTGGAAACGGTCAACCTCTGAAGGATTGAACAGCCCGGGTTTACTGATGTAGTTTCCCTTCAGTTTTACCTTATCCAGCTTAAACTCATACAGTTTGAATTTCTTTATTGAAAAGCCGCCCTTGTTGTTCTTTTCGAGAAAAGCCTTTACCATAAATTTATTGAGGGTGGGATGGTTTTTCTGATTGCCATACCCTGTAAACAAGGCCCACAATGCCAGCAGGGTAAGTATCAAAAGGGACGGGGCAAATATTTTGATATGTCTCATAATGTCTTGTTATCAGAATCTTACCAGTTTCCATTGACCATCATCGCTCAGGGCGAATTCCGCCGTGTATTTTTGCCCGTCATCACCGGTAAACTCGTACAATGCGTAAATAGGTGTGGATACTTTGAGTTTCCTGTTTTTGAAGGCTTTGGAATACTCACTCATATAAGGTTTAATTTCTCTGAATGCGTCCTTGTAAATTTCCTGACTGTGGGGTGTAAGCATTTGTTTCAGCAGGCTGGTATCGGCGCGGGCAAATGCTTCTTCCACGGTTTCGGCAGCCTGGCGCGGATCGCCTGTTTCTACCGGGGTTTCCGTAACGGTTTCTTCGGGAACGGAATCGTCAACCGAAACAATTCCCGGGATATCGGTGCCCGTCAGCCCGTCTTCCCCGGGGCCGGGAACATTGGGATCATCGCCCAGGAAATACAGGGCGGTTAGCCCGGCAACGGCAAGCAACACAATCAGCAACAGGGTTTTCCGGATACAGCCACCCTTCTTTTTGCGTTTTACCGGAGGAGTAGCCGGCGGGGCATTATAGGAAGGG
>JABNAD010000911.1_pt1 | contig 13443 bp, 12 predicted proteins | sample 7240381 | NCBI WGS metagenome assembly JABNAD01 (sample SAMN11332834, study PRJNA596920) | anaerobic digester metagenome | biome: digested sludge; isolation source: digested sewage sludge-derived enrichment culture grown on H2/CO2 | place: Germany: Goettingen
CCAGAGCCCGGCCGATTTCTTTCTGCCTGGGGTTAGGTGATGAATCATATTCTACGCCCCAGTGAGAATGAACAATGACCAGATCGGCATTCTTTCGTGCTTCCTTGACGATCGGCAGCACATCGGTGAGTCGGGTTTTGTTGGCACCGGCCTGATGATCGGTGGAATAACCCCACTGATAACCGACATCGGTCATCCCGACCGTTGCTACGACAAAGCCATTGTAATCTTCATAATGGATCTGTCCGGACTGGAATTTGTTCAGTCCGCCGCCGATGGCGGCAGTTTCAGTTTTTGCAAAGGTGTCCAGCGTTTCGGTGAGTCCGGCTACCCCGTAGTCCATGAGGTGATTGTTGGCCAGGTTCACGGTTGTAAACCCAATAGAGGACAGGTAGGGGGCAACATCGGCCCGGGCATGAAGGTAAATGCTTTTATCCGGCAGTTCATACTCTGATTCATCCCGCAGAATGATCGGATTTTCGAAGTTGCCCGTGTTGTAGTCGGATGCGTCCAGATAAGGTTTGGCGTAACGGAAAAGGAAATCATATCCCTTGCTGTCCACGACTTTCTGCACATTTCGGCCGAACATCATGTCACCGACCATGGTTGCTGTAAATTTCGCGTCTTTGGTTACCACCACCTGAGCGCTGGCGGTAAAGGCATTGGCCAGCTGTACGACCAGATACAACACAATGAGCCCTAACAGGAGCAGTACCGCCTGGCTGTCAGTCTGACGCCGGTTCTTTTTCTGGAACAGCATGATGCGTTCCTGGAAACTCAGATTTTTATATTTATTTGGCTTTTGGTTTCGTTCTTCCATAGGTCCCTTCCTTTTCCTAGAATATGATGTTGTATCCCAGGATGATGAGATAAGTGAGCGCTGTCATCAGAACAGTACTGGTAACGGTGAGAACGACGCCTTCCTTATGAATCGTGTTGGCGATGAGTCCGGGAACAATAACGCCGATTCCGCGGAATTCATGGATCTGAAAGGGGACGATGGGATACAGAAAGTCAAATACCAGTTTCAGCAGCAAGCCGACGGTGAGCATGGCGGCAAATTTGCGCTTTCCATAAAGAATCGTGAAACGCCCGATTCCGTGAACTACAATCAGATAGGTCAGCAGAGCGAAGATGAACACATAGGCGATGAACATGGGCTGGTCAAAAATCAATGACAGGTAGCCCGGAACAACCAGACCCGATGGCGAAATACCGGTGACATCGTTATAAATCAAGCTGACAACAATTCCTACAACTAAGGCAATATACAGATCAGTACCGAACATGGTGATTAATCCTCCTGAAGATTCCGTGAAAGATAGTTTGAGAATTTTGGACTGGTTGATTGAAGATTTCTATATAAGTCGGCGTGTTCACTGACCTCTTCCAGGGCTTCCAGAAGCGGTTCACCGTCTCCGTGGATATTGCCGACGGAGAAGATCACCGAATTCGGTTCCTGCTTGCGAAGTTCCTTCATGATCGAGGCAATGGGTGCGTCTTCCATGTTAATATACTCCGGTGCCTGATACTTGCCTTGCTGGTAGGCCTGAGTGATGGGATCCGTGATCTGACCCATGGCAATGATTTTCTTCACGTTCATATAGGGCAGCACATCATCGGCGAACTGCTGCGACCGGTCGACCCGGTCGGGCCGGCAGTTCATAATGACTGTAGCATTTTCCGTCTGATAGCCCAGGGCATTGATTCGCTCCAGCATGGACAGCGTAGAGGAGGCATCATTTACGGCAAAGCCATTGATGAAGTAAACATTTTTGCCGAAGGAGGGCAGGCTCCAAACCTCAGCAGCACCCGGATCCGGGTGAGCGTGCAGCATTCCTCGGAACGAGGTTTGCCGGTCAATGCCGAGCGCATCGGCGACTGCCAGCGCCAGCGAGGCGTTTTGAGGGAAAACCATGTATTTGAATTTTTTCAGGAACGCTTCTGAGATCAGGTTGTCATCCGCCACATAGACCTTGGTTTTGCGGCGGCGGGCGATCCGTTTATAGTAATTGACGTATTCATTATTGGAAATGATCAGCTGTCCGTTGTAGGGGATCGTATTGGTGAACCCTTCCGCAATCTGGTCCAGGGTTGGCCCCATGACGTCCATGTGATCTTCCAGGACGTTCACAATGACCACCAGATTGGCCTGTACGAATTCTTCCTGCAAGGCTTTCTGGTAATCCGGATTTACCGCCATGCATTCCGAGACCAGAGCGTCGGCTCCTTTTTTAGCAGCTTTTCGAACGACGGATTTTTGTTCCGTTATGTTCGGACCTTCCGGCCGGCGGTAAATGATCTCCTCTTCCTCGGAGTCCCAATAAATCATTCGGGCTGCGGAGCCGGTAGTTTTACCAACCACCTGATAACCGGCTTCCTTCAGGATTCCGGTGATCAGTCGGGTAACCGTGGATTTCCCTCGAATTCCATTGACGACAATTCGCAGCGGGATTTGATCAATATTTTTTTTGACCTTTTTCTTTTCCATGACGCCAAGCGCGAATGCGCCAGCCATGATGACCGGGATCAATGTTAAATTCTGCATTTCTTTAACCTTTATTTCATATTTAACGTTAATATTGTGCCCAATTGGCACACACTAAATCTTAACACATCCACTGTTCAAACTCTACCTTCAACATAAACTTTTCATTAGATGGCAAGGTGTTTGCAGGTTGCTTCCAGCCATTTTCCCGGGGGGTGAATCAGATGGATTCGGATGGAACCGGATGATGTCAGACCTCAAACCAGCTTAATGGACGGACGTGTCCAAATCATGTAGAATTTGAGGCAAATTAGTGACAAAAAAATGACACCGGGCCAGTCAGGAGATCCTAGGCTCCGAATCATTCATTGCCGTCGAGAGCGGGAAGTATGTCGAATGTAGAAACGCAAAAAAACCGGTCAGTGACCGGTTTGGATTAAGGCAGTTTTCATTTGCTGAATCGTAAGGGACAGACCCTGCCGAATGGGCGTGACCGGAAGAGTCAGGAGTTGGTCCATCTTTTTTGTCGACAGGAAAGACCGCTCAATATCACCAGGTCTGGGTGGACCAAAGTGAGGCGGCTTTGAAAAGCCAGTGAACCCGGCGATCAGTTCATACAGCTGTAGTATGCTGGTCTCAACTCCGGTGCAGACATGAATGGTTTCCTGTCCAAAGCCCGTAAGGCAGCGCAGATTAGCCTGAGCCGCGTCGTTCACAAAGAGAAAGTCACGGGCAGCCTGCCCGTCTCCAAAGATTACCGGGGTGCTGTCATGGAGCATGGCCTGACTGAAGATCGACACCACACCGCCTTCTCCGGATGCATCCTGTCGCGGACCGTACACATTGCTGTAGCGCAGGATGGTGTAGTCCAGGCCATACAGTGCGTGATAGACCTGAAGATAGTGCTCCACTACCTGCTTGCTGACTCCGTAGGGAGAGAGGAAGGAGATGGGGTGGGACTCATCGATTGGCAGATATTGGATTTTGGCAAACATCGATGCCGAGGCGGGATAAATGATCTTGCGGACGCCTGTTCTGACGCAGGCTTCCAGAAGATTCAGCGTTCCCAGGATATTGACGGAGGCGTCATGAAGCGGATGCTCAATACTCTCAGGGACGCTGATTTGAGCCGCGTGGTGAATGACCACTTCCGGGGCCAACTGACTGATCACCTCAGTCAATGCCGGATCTCTGACATCAAAGGTCAGCAGCGGGATCTCAGAAGGCAGATTGGAACGATGGCCATGACACAGCGAATCAATCACCGTCACTTCATGGCCTTGCAGCAGTGCCAGTTCAGCAATATGTGAGCCGATGAACCCGGCTCCTCCGGTTACAGCTATTTTCATTGCCCACCTCTTTGGCTGCAGTGCGATGCGAATGGGTTAGCACTGCGGATATCAATTATTATCCTTATTATAAGGCAGGACAGCAATGTATGATCATTCTTTGCAAGGCAGCAGATAATTTTTGATGATCTATTATTGATGATCAGTGGCAAAGTCACTATAGGGTGGATTTCAGCTTGGCCAATGCCAGATCCTTCATGTAACGGACTTTCCGGTAATTCTTGCTGTATTTGTCGGCATATTCTTTCAGACCGCCATAGGGGTTCATGATGTAATAGGAGATGAGGTCTTTCTCTTCGGTGGAGAGGGTATTGTAACTCTCCTTGAGGGCCCGCTTGTCCAGGTTGTACAATACCTGGGACTCGGTATTGGCTGAATCATCCACCAGCAGGTCCATTAATTCCAGGCCGGAATCTCCTTCGGTGTTTAAACTGTCTGGCTCGGGCTTGGACAGAACCTTGCGGCATTCAAATTTCAGGGCGTTCTGCATACACCGGATAATAAAAGACGGTGCTGTGATCAGCTCCTGTTCATTCAGGCGATAAACGGCATATACGATGGTCTGGTAACAGACCTGTTTGAGATCCTCAAATTCATAGCCGCGGAGGTGATAGTAGTTGCACTGCTTCACCACCCAGCCCTCAAAGCTCTTGATTACCTGAAACATCGCTGCCTGATCTCCATTCTTTGCCAAAAGCAACACATCGGTTTTCATCTATTTGGTACTCCTTTAGAGAAAATTGTTCCTACAATAATTCAATATGGTATCATTAGGATAAAAAGCAGGTGTATTTATATTTCCGAAAATAAAAAAATATAGACAGATTTTTGCGCTATTATTATATTTGTCCTTTATTTACGGATTGTCAATGATAGATTGCATATAATCTGAGGGAGGGATCCACATGAGCGTGAAGACAAATGCCATGCGCCAACTGGACAAAGCCAGGATTTCATATCAGATGGTTGATTTTTTGCCTTTGAAGGAAGATGAGGAACTCAGCTACGATGAAATATCTGCCCGAACGGGGGTGCCAAAGGAGAATATTTATAAAACCATTCTTGCTGTCGGTCATTCAGGATCCTACTGTGTCCTGGTTGTCCCGGGTGAAGCCTCCGTTGATTTGAAAAAAGCTGCAAAGGTCCTGGGTGAAAAATCCATCGAGCTGGCAGATGTCAGGGATCTAGAGAAAATCACCGGCTATGTTCGGGGCGGATGCTCTCCGGTAGGCATGAAGAAGCAGTTCCGGACGGTGATCGATCAAACGGCAGGTACTAAGGAGTACATTATGGTTTCCGCCGGCAAGAGGGGATTCCAGTTGAGACTCGTTCCAGAGGATCTGATTTCTTTTGTAAAAGGATCCGTGGCAGACATTTGCGCCGGTACTGATTAAAGTGATTCCCACTCGCGCTGCCCGTCAGAATCACTCAAAAAGCCTCCATGACCTCAAGGACTACAATGGCTTCAATAGTTGCAGTGACTTCAAAGCTCTCTAAACTATAATGGACCAGAATGCTTTTAACGAAAAGAACATCGGATGATTATAACCTCACATTACTGAAACCACCGTCCCTTTGAACCACCGTCAAAAAAGAACTTCTGGCCATAAGAACACCAGGCCATAAGAACCTCAGGTCATAAGTACTTCGTACAACAATAATCCCCGTTCGGTCAGATCACCAGATGAGATCAACCGGACGGGGATTGTTGTTGTGTCTGTTATTTTTCATTGATCAGATGGGTTCATCCGCCCCCCTGGGAAAGCGGGGGATAAAGAGCCATTCAATAGACTCTTCCGGTGAGGAATAAATGCCGACTGCGCCCTCTGCGGAAACACAGTAGAGGATATCAGGATCCGGCGGATTGATTTCATCGTGGACTGTACAGACGGCCAGGAGAGATGCTTTGTCATGACATTCTTCGGTTTCCTGGAAGCGCCAGTTCGAACAATGTTTCGCGGCTTCGAGAGCAGCCAATGTCAGAGTCTCGATCTTCTTCAAGACAGATCACCCGTTTCCCGTGCTTTCGCTTTGTCACAGCCTTCTGCCTGGTTATGGATGATTCCATCCCAGCCGGAGATTGTCGCGCAGACGCCGGTTTCCTGCCACAGTTCATCTTTGAGCTTCAGAATTTGCTGTGAATCCTTAATTCCATGAACGATCTCGATGCTGGAAGCTGTTCCCTTTTTGCCGAAAGTCAGCTGGAGGTGTTGCTGATCAATGCGGATTCGTTTCAGGTAGTCTTTGCCGGAGCCCTCTGTGTCCCAAGGGTATACCTTGCTGCCCACCAGCAGGCCTATGTTTGAGATCACAGTATCGCCATGAGTCCGCTGCATCTTCCCACTGGCAGTTTTCAAGTAGCTGGAAGGGAAGGTCCAAATCGCATTGCTGGTTATGCGCCGGGCATGAGACAGGTGCTGGTTCAAAATGAGCAGAAGGACCCATAAAAGCAGATTGATCCCCATCAGTAAATAGGGGAAATCCTTGGATGTCAGTGAGGACCACATGGTGACTGCGACTGACAGAAGTAAGAGTGCTGTGAGAAGGATTTTTTGTTGCTTTATGACTTTCATATGATGTCACACTCCGTGCACGTAATGATTAATGGAAAGAAAGAAGAGGGCAGGACAACGGTCCATGAAGTTGCGGCCGCCGGTTGTAAGTTGCAAACGCCGGTCTCTTTGATTCCTAATTATAAGGGATGAACGCCTAATAATAAACAGATTATTCACAAATAATTACGGAAATGTTAACGTTATAACTTTTTATGCATTCTCTTATATTTTAGTGAATATTGTTGGCTGAAACTGCGAATTAAGCTAAAAAAACAACACCACCCCGAATCGAAACTGAGGTGGTGTCAAGGAATATCTGCTATTTACGTACACCGAGCAATCCACCAATGGCCATTTGCCGGATTTGGAATGCTGTCAAGCGTTCATCGGTATAGAGGCGCGGAACCACGAAATCAAAGATGCTGAAATCGGAGGCGACCACTCCACCAGGCAGACCGATAACCGGACAGTCCTGATGATATGCCAGCATGAACATTGCTCCTGGCAATACCGATGTTCCATATATCACTACTTGATCGCAGACTTCAGCAATGGCGTCCTTTGTGCAGTCATCGGGATCCACGGACATTCCTCCGGTCAGCTGCACCATGGTGCAGCCTTCATCCAGGAAATCCCGGATGGCCTGTTCAATCGCTGCCTGCTCATCGCCTGGGTAGCGAGTTCCGGCAATCACACCGCCTAATTCTTCATTGCGGCGAACCAGAATGGGCCCAAAGGCATCTGCGATTCGTCCGTCGGATATTTCGGATCCAGTGATAATCAGACCGACTTTTTTCGGAAGGTATGGATCCACCCGAAGGAGAGCAGGCCGGGAGCTAAATGTATCTTCGATGGCTTTCAGCTCTGATTCGGGCTTGAACAGGGGAATAATCCGGCAGGAAGCCAGGAGGTCGCCTTTTTTTACAGTCAGGTTCGGAGTTCGGGTTGAGTAACAGATTTCAGGATCTTCGAGGAGTTCCATGAGACCAGATTCATCCAGACGAAAGACTCCTGCGCAGGGACTTTTCAGGTTGACTTTTCCTTCCGCCGGTTCAGTGATTATGATGGATTCGTCGCAGGTTGAGCGGGCGATGCGCAGCCCGGCTTCATCTTCATGAACCCCTGATTCGGATCCGTCGGTTACATAAACATTCTTCTTTCCAATATCGAGTAAAAGCGGAATATCATTTGCTGTAATCAGATGACCCCGCTTAAAAAAAGCGCCTTTTTCTACCCCGGGTATAATCCGGGTTAAGTCATGGGCAAGCGTCATTCCAATGGCGTCTTCCACCCTCATTTTCTTCATGCTGATTCCTCCTGATTGGAACTTCTGACCCGCGAATGGGCAGATTGATCGATTGACTGCGCCGGGCTAAACCCAATGTCTGATTGGTATCACTATCTATTATAACCACTTTTCATGCAATTATTTGTTATCCCTTTTCAGTCTCAATTTTAATTTTCTGTCTCATACCAACAGATCAGCTGAAAAAAGCAACAGAAACCTCTCGCCAGATCGCTTCGATCCGATGATCCCAATCGATCCGTCCCTTCGGTCAGGCGATGGCATTGTCCGGATGGATTCGCCGGGATGACCGCTCAGTCCATCCGGCCGGGACATTCGAAGGGCGACCACTTGAAAGCTCTTGATAGCACAACACACAGCTGTTCCAGTGGGGGGAGCGCTTGAAAGGATACGGCCTCACGGCAGGAGGACATGAATCCAGTGGTGTATACCCTGTTTTCGGGGATCGGGCAACGATCGGACCTGGCTTGGAACGGATGCAAGCGACGGTTTGAGAACAGCGAGTCATTATGGCAAGAACTGCCAGGACGTGAAAGACTTATTCGAACAGGACAGGACAAAGCTTAACAGACATTGACAGGAATCTGTTTCGAGAGTGTTTGAATGATGCCAGTTGCAGTCATGCATCCGTTGCAGTCATGCATCCGTTTTTCACAAAGGGAACGTGATGCTATAATTTAATGGTTGACTCATGGCATCCTTCTGTGCAGTGGCACCAGATTCAATGCCTGGATTGACCGTATTAACTTATATTTAGGTGTCTGCAGATCTGTCTTCGATGGCAGGAACGTCTGTGGGACAACCGGAAGCGAGGGAATCATTTATGACAGGACAACAGGTCGTTCTGGCCACCGAGCAGCTTTCGTTCCAAAACTTCTTATCCTATCCGGACCTTGAGGTCTGTGAAGGTGAGTTTATTGCCGTTGCCGGAGCATCCGGAGCTGGAAAATCGACATTGTTTAAATTAATGAACTATACGCAGACACCCACCCAAGGGACGATCTACTATCGGGGGATGCCAACGCATGAAATGGATACGGTTGAGTTAAGACGGAAGATTCTGCTGGTCAGCCAGTCGACGTTTCTGTTTGACGGAACCATCTCAGAAAATTTTGACCGGTTTTACGAGTTTCGTCAGAAGTCTCATTTAACCGAAGCGGAAAAGAAGCAGTTTTTGCAGCTGGCGCAGGTACCCTTTGGTCTGGATGAGATATGCCAGACAATGTCAGGCGGGGAGCGGCAGCGTGTCTACATCGCGATCTGCCTGTCGTTTCAACCGGACATCCTGCTGCTGGATGAACCGACATCGGCGTTGGATCAGACAACTGGCAGCAGACTGTTTCATGCCATCAGGGACTACGCGCAACATCAGGGGATGACGGTTCTTGTCATCAGCCACGATCGGTCTCTGCTGGATGGGGTTGCGGATCGTACCATTCTGATCGAGCGGAGGAATTGATATGAAAGGAATCGTCGTCATGCAGATCTGGCAGTTTGCATTAATTTATCTGCTGTTGCTGGTTGTGCTGTTTGTGATGAAAAAAAGTCGGATTGATCAGACCAGGCTGCTGGTTATAGCCAGCATTCGAATGACAGTTCAGTTGATTCTGGCCGGTCTGATTCTGACTTATATTATTCAGAACCCGCATCCTTTGTTTACTGTGGCGTATTTTCTTCTGATGACCGGGTTCGCGATTCTGCGAATTCTGCGCAAGAACAAGGGGCTGAACCGCGGCTTTCAAATCGCAATTGCCGGATCGCTCTTTTTTTCGGGACTGTTTGTCGTGGTCTTCTTTATTGCCCTGGTGGTGGGGGAGTCTGTCTTTAATCCGCAATATATGATTCCAGTCAGCGGGATGGTCGTGGGGAATGCAATGACCGGAACCACATTGGGGGTGAAAACCTTCCGGGAGAGCTTCTCGGGTCAGCGCAACCGGATTGAAGCCTTGCTCAACATCGGAGCACGGCCGGATCAGATTCTTCTGCCTTTTGTCAATCAGGCCTTTGAGACGGCTCTCCTGCCGACTCTTAACTCGATGCTTGGCATGGGGATTATCGCCCTGCCGGGAATGATGACCGGGCAAATCCTGTCCGGCACTCTCCCAACCACTGCAATCCTCTATCAGATCGCCATTATGATTGCGATTACGACAGTGGTGTGTCTGTCCGTGTTCGGCTCACTTTATTTTGGGTATCGTTCGATCTACAATGACAAAAATCAGATTCTGCTGGAGTCGGATCCGGCAGCTTAGCAGTTGATACCGGCTGATCCGTGCCTGATTCACGGTTCATTCGGAGTTCCGTTACTGAACGTCCATCAACTTATGGTAAACTGGTCTCATCAGGAATCGATCTTCATAATTAAATCACAGGAAGGGAAATCGATATGAGCATTTGGGATAAGTTGAAGAAGAAGCCAACAGTGCCTGCTAGTACGGAGTATCACCGGGACAAAGGCCGCTATGAAAAACCTGAAAATGAGAATTCGCCTGCCGATCACTCAGATGCCTTGAATCAGGTGAATGATGACGCTCTGAAACAGCTGTATGAGGATCAGGCCGTAAAAGCTCGTCTGAAGGAAGAACTGGCAGCCTGCGAAGACAACGAGAAGAAGACCTTTGGTCAGATGCTGGGCAAGGGTGCCACCACCTTGGGCGAATCACTTAAGAAAGTATCAACCGGTCAGGATCTCCTGGACGAGAAGCCGCAGCGGAAGGATTCTCCAAACCAGGACTAGGAGAAAAGGCAGGGGCACTCACTCCGGGTCCATGCATCCAATCAGTCGAAAAAACCGATCTGACTCAGATCGGTTTTTTCGTGTGGAAACCTGCAGTAATCATCTTACGGATGCCAGGGATTGATTTTTCATCTCGGAAGCGGTTCGGTTCGGGCGATCCATCAGAGGATGTCTGAACTAAAAATCATGGCGTCAACCAGTATGATTACAGCCATACTGGTTACAGTCAGTCTGTTTACTGTCAATCGATTGAAGACAGTCGGTTTAAAGCAGACTGTTCATAGCAGTTGCCAAATGGAATATCAGGATGATGAATAAAGCGGTGTGCCGGTCGGTGGTTTGTGGATCAGGTCATCATCTCATAAATCATCTTGACGAATACAGCAAAACTCATGATGAGGAAGATCGGTTTGACGAAGGAGGCACCTTTTCGGATGGCCACTTTGGTTCCAATCACAGACCCCATCAGGGAGAAGATGCCAGCCATAAGACCGAAGCTGTAGTTGATTTTGCCAGCCAAGGCAAAGACGATGAGGGAGGTAATGTTGCTGATGAAATTGAGAATTTTAGTATTGCCTCCGGCCAGGACAAAGTCCATCCCGAAAAATTTGATGAAGATGAAGAGCAGGAAGGATCCGGTACCGGGGCCAAAGAATCCGTCATAAAAGCCAATGACAAACCCAAAGAACATGCCCATCGCGATCTGAGTTTTGGATTTGAGCTGGAACGTATTGATCAGGCCGAGATCTTTCTTAAAGTAGGTATAGATGCCAACGACCAGGATCATCACCGAAATCAGCGGGTACAGGAAATCCTGATTGATCAGCAGAACTGAATTCACGCCGAGGATCGCTCCCAGAAGGGTGCAGGGGATGATGTATTTGACCAGGGGAAAGTGGATCTTGCCTTGCCGGAAAAATTCGATGGTGGAGGAAAAAGAGCCAAAGGTGGCCGACAGCTTGTTGGTGCCCAGTGCGAAGTGGGGCGGGAATCCGCCCAAAACGTAGGCTGGCACGGTGATCAGCCCGCCGCCTCCCGCAATGGCGTCAACAAAAGCTCCGATAAAAGCGGCGGCGCATATAAAAACGAATGAAATAAGACTGCCGTATTCCATATGAATAATCTCCTTAAGTCCATTAAAATCAGCACTTTTTCCATTTTATCATTCTTTTGTCCGGTCGAGACAGGGTACAGTCAATTTTCCTGTACTCTCCAGCGCAAATCAGAGGAGCATTTCAGATTGTTCCCCTATGTTATAATGGATTTCAGACACGAAAGGGAACTGAATCCATCAAGCCAAAGGAGTACCGATATGAGACGTGTTGTCATCCAGATTTTCAGCATTTATTTTTCTGTGTTTTACGGGATCTTCGGAATATACATGAGGGAGTACCCGATCGCGATTTTTTTGATTATGAGTGCCATCCTGAACTTCATAGTGGCGATCAAAATCAGTATGTTTAAATCCCGGACGAATATGTTCTATAACAGTCTGTTTATGTATCTATCGTTCCTTATAAACTACTTCATGATCCAAAACTTTTTATTGATCAATTCGGATCTGATGAGCAACTATATTTATCGTACGCTGCCTGATTTGTTGAAATACAGCTTCCTCCTGGTAAATCTGGTGGTAGTGATCATAGCTCTGATTGAATTCACCAATTCGAAAGTTATGTATTAGGACAGGCATTCAAATGAAATTTACCGAAAGGCGGAGCTAACAAGTCCATGGAAAAAAGAAGACGAAACCGACCAGAATATGAGATGGAGATCATAGATACCACCTATCCGGGCATTGGTGTGGGGTACGTGGAAGGCCAGGAGATGCATGCCAAGCATATGTTTCCAGGTCAGGTCATTCTGGGCCGGCATCTGAAAAACAAGCAGGGCATCGGTCAGATGATGGTTCTGGATAAAGTAAAGGCAGCGCCATGGGAAGTTGAGCCCAAGTGCGTTCATTACTTAAAATGCGGCGGTTGCATGAGCCAGGAAGTCCCGTATGACCTTCAGATTCGCTGGAAGGAAAAAGAAGTCCTTGAGATGATGGAAGCCGGCGGCTTGATCCCGGTTCGATATCACGGTATACACTCCAGCCCGGAGCAGTATCATTATCGAAACAAAATGGAGTACACCTTCGGGGATGAAACCAAGGGTGCACCCCTTAGTCTTGGACTTCATTACCTGAGTCGCAAGAACTCAATTATTACGGTGGATCAGTGCCAACTGGTATCGGAAGATTTCAATCGCCTGCTGCGTGCTACGCTGGATCACTTCAGTGCAGCTGGAACACCCTACTACTGGCCGATGAGCCATCAGGGAACCCTGCGCAATCTGATCATCCGGGAAGGCAAGCGAACCGGAGAGTTAATGGCAATTCTCGTGACTGCCACCGATCCAGAACTGGATCCCCTGGCTTGGGCCAACGAACTGCTTCAGACAGACCTGTCTGGCAAGCTGACCTCGATCTGGCACATGACCAATGATTCACTTCAGGATGCCGTGGTGGCAGACCGGCTGGATCTGTTGTACGGGGAGCCCTATATTCATGAGATTGTCTGTGGACTGAATTTCAGAATCTCCCCGCAAAGCTTCTTTCAAACCAACACAGAAGCAGCCGAGCGCATGTACCGGCAGGTTCTGGAGTTTGCCGGAGATCTTGCAGTGAAAGATGTGTTCGACCTGTACTGCGGGACCGGTACCATCGGCAACATCCTGGCTCCTTACGCCAAACACGTGACAGGAGTCGAAATTATTGAAGAGGCCGTTCAGATGGCACAGGAGAACGCCAAAATCAACGGAAATGATAATGCCACATTCCTCGCCGGTGATGTGAAAGACGTCATAGCCACACTAACCAAAGCCCCCGATTTGATCGTGGTAGATCCCCCCAGAGGCGGAATCCACCCCAAAGCACTCCAGTACCTCCTGGAGTTCAAGGCAGAACAGATCATCTATGTCTCCTGCAATCCCAAAACAATGGTTCAGGATGTCATGAAGATGACCGA
>JABNAD010000913.1_pt1 | contig 13389 bp, 15 predicted proteins | sample 7240381 | NCBI WGS metagenome assembly JABNAD01 (sample SAMN11332834, study PRJNA596920) | anaerobic digester metagenome | biome: digested sludge; isolation source: digested sewage sludge-derived enrichment culture grown on H2/CO2 | place: Germany: Goettingen
AGTTTAGCATCTGATTCTTCTAAGATCTTCTCAATATTGATTAAAACCTGTTCGGCCTGTTTTCTGAGACTATCCTTACCTACGAGGGCTCCGTTTTCATCAACTGCATTTTGCCCACCAAGGTAAATGGTCTGGTGATTACCAGTAACCGATACAGCATGGGAATAACCTCTAGGCTTTACCATATTTTCTGGATTGATGTAACCTATTTCTGCCATGTGAAATCTCCTCACTTTTATTATGTGAAAACATAACTTTCATTTTTTTGAACCACTTAGTCTGAAAGGTTATTTTTTGCCCATATTTTTCCATAATTAACATGAATTTCGATTGAAATGAGTAAAAGAATGGGAAACTTAAATAATTTATTAAAACCATATTATAACTATAGTTTGTGATTACTTCAACATATATACAAAAAAATACCAATAGAAGGTGTTTAGAAATGTTGATTTTAACCTCGCCCACCATTGAAGGGAAAAAAATAAATAAATATTATGGTCTCGTGACTGGGGATGCTCTATTGGGGGCGAATCTGTATAAAGATTTGTTTTCAGGAGTGCGTGATGTGGTGGGGGGAAGAACCTCAAAATATGAGGAAGAACTTACCACCGCCCGAAACATAGCTCTGGAGAGCATGGAAGAAAAAGCTCAGGAAAAAGGGGCTAACGCAATCATAGGAACTCGGGTGGCCTATCATAACTTGGGAGGCACCATGGGAAACACTATAATGGTCACAGTTTCCGGAACTGCAGTTTCTTTCCAAGAATAAAATCCAGATCCTGAGGTGACGTGGTTTGACAGGTACCGAAGATAAAAGCTCCCCCTTAAAAAACAGGTGGGCCATTCTGGCCATATACATCGGATTTGCAGTGGGTGTCATCTCAGCTGTTATCTGTTTAAGATGGCAGTTAATTATTTTTGGATTCAACATCATGTACATCGTATCTCCATTACTGGCTGGAGTGGTGGAAAGTTACATTGCAATCAAAAAGCATGGTAAAAGTACCGGTGCCATCAGTGCTCTTCTAACATTCCTTTTAATCAATCTTTATGGCTGGGTTTTACCAGGCTGGATTTTCCCCAAAGAACCAGTAACCCTCAGTTTAATAACCATAATCGCTCTGGTGCTAACCATCCAAGCCGCATTTCCCATATTCGTTAACCATATTCTATTTGTAGTTGTCCCGGGCATAGTTGCCAGTTTTATGGGCGTACTGGTTCGAACTCCTTCTGAAATAATTCAATTAACATCTACGGAAACAGAAGGAAGGTTTAAACAAGCGGATGAAATTTTCCATAACGAGTTAACCACACCTTTAGTATCAGTTCCTGATGTAAAATGTGAAAAAATAGAAAGTTATGTGGGATTGGCTATTGGAGAAGCCATAGCCGAAGAAAAAGGTTCACAGGGACGGTTTCAAAATTTGGTAAAGATCATTGAACCTGCTCAACTGGAGAACTTCAATTTAGGGGAGGCCAAAAAGGTGGCTTTATCCCGAATGCTCGAAAATGCAGAATCAATGGGAGCTAATGGTGTGGTTGAGGTTATAATTGACTTTGTTTCCATGGGTGGGATACAAGGCAGTGTAACAATTGTAACTGCAACTGGAACTGCGGTTATATTTCATAAAGAAATGGATGACGTATCTGAAAAATCAAAAGGAAATGTTTCTAGGGAATCCACGGGAAATAAATCTGAAGAAGGAAATATTTCTGAAGAAATACCTGAAAATGATGAAACTCCTGAAAAGATTTCTAATGGGGTTCTAGTAGATAATGGGGAAATAAAGAAGAATAAAATTGATAAGAATGTCTCCAACGCGTTATATCTGGAAATCGACCAGTTTGTCAATGGAGAAATGGAAAATCTACGGAAAAACATGGAACTTGCCACCAAAAGTTACCTTGACTAGGAACTTGAAAAGAGATTCATAAAGGTGTCAAGGGATTTTGACATGCTTGAAAAAAGTTGAATGGATGGAGGGGTGATTTAATGAAGATAAAAGAAGAAATGATTGGGAAAGAAGTGGTAGATGTTAATGCCATGATAGTTGGCAAAGTGAAGGATGTGGAAGCAAACTTTGAAAGCAGAACAATAGAAGCATTCCTAGTGGGGAGTGGGGGAATATTAGAACGTCTGGGAAGTTCAAAAAATGACATTGTAATCCCACTCCGCATGGTAGTGGCTATTGGGGATAAAATAATCGTGAAAAGCGAAAACCAACCATCTGATTAGGGTTAATTTAAATAGGGGGTTATCTCAGAGAGGGGGTAATATTCATAGATTTAAACTAAATGGGGGGGTGAAAATAATGGTTGAAACACAACAAGCAAGTGGTGGCGGGATGATAGCCATGGCAATTATTATAGGTATTATCATCCTGATATTCCCATTCCTGGTGTACTGGTTAGCATGGTTCTCAGTATTCATGCTGTTTATTGGTGGTGTAGTAGCCCTGATGACACAATAAATTCTCATTTTTTTTAACCAGGAATACTCAAAAACTCTATTATTTTTTTTTATAGAATTTATTTTTTGACCATAATCCCAATGGCTCCACCCAGGGCACCTAGAATTATACTAATGATTATGGATAACTGGAAAATAATGTAGGCTGCCACCAATGTATTGGCTCCAGGTATCATGCCAATTTCAAGGGAAATTAAATTTATAATCACTTCTATGGCCTCAAAGCCCATTATCAATATTATGGTGATGATTAAACCACCAATCATTCCAGAAATTATCCCAGCAATTGCCCCATCTTTTAAATCCATCTTAGCGTAATCTTCATAGCTCTGACTAAAGTAAGAGGCTAAAAACCCTCCGGTTAAAGGACCTAGAAAGGAGAGTGGGAAGAAGATAACTATGAAAATGATACTCAGAACTGCGTTAAACAGTCCACCTAGTCCGATAATTTTCCAATCCGCCATTTTAATCACCAAAAAAGGAGAATATTTGGATGATTCTCCAAATAAAATATATTAATTGGTTTTATAGGGTTATAGAACCCGATTAAATGTTTTTGTTATTGTTTATATTATCTTAAAACTGCTGATTACAATTTCAAGATCTTTTTCGATACTGGTAAGATTTTTATCGGGACCGGGAACAGCGTGAATGGTGTACATAGTTCCATTTTGTATAAACCATGTTTTTATCAGTGGTTTATTTTCCTGGTTAAGTGCTGAAATCTGGTATGCTGGAAGACCACCAACCGTAAGTTCTTTTTCAGATAACATGGTCCATTTCCTCAGTGGAATTTCCTTCTTCTCAGAACTGATATGTTCTGATAAAGTACGATCGTATTTGCCAGCATGGAAATGAATAAAGTCCCTTTCTTCACCGTTTCCTCGCCCTATGGAAAACAAATAGTCCCCTTCATTATTATCCATTTTATAATAAGTCCAATTATTGGGGGAATCAAAAGATATGCCATCACTTGCAAAATGTTTCAAACCATCAGATTCAGTTTTATATACATTATCCAGTTCATTATCCGAGGTGCATCCTGAAACAACCACAACACTAAAAATAAGGAACACTAATCCCATTGAACTAATTATTCTTGGCAACATATATTCTACAATAATACCATCTGTCTAAAATATCTTTTTCCTGCCTATGAATAATCCCAGTCCAGTTTATTCTTAACTAATTATAATCAATTATGGGAAGTTAAAAAAAACCGTGCACACGAAGTTTTATTACACCACCTAATAGTTATTTGCTGTTTGGTGGTATCGTTAAAGCATTATAATTCTGCCTTTTTTTGAACCGGAAAATTGAGAAAGATAAAATGTGGGATCAATATACAAAAATTAACTGATTCGTATTCAAATGCATAAATTCAATAATATTCTTTTGATTATATAATAATAATCTCATATAAGGAGGTATGGTTTTGTGGATTTGGCAGAGTATTCTAAGTGTGATGGTGTTGCTCTAGCTGATTTGGTCAGAAGGGGAGATGTGACACCCAAAGAACTTGCACATCTTTTGGTTGAAGCAGTTGAAAAGGTTAACCCAACAATCAATGCAGTCTTAGAGGTCTACTTGGACCGTGTCGAAGTTTCAGATGATAAATCAATCTCTGATGGTCCTTTCTTAGGGGTGCCATTCTTGATGAAGGACATTGGTGCCGGTGAAAAAGGAAGGCATCAGGAGAGCGGATCTAAGCTCATGCAGGGGCATGTTGCAGATAATGACTCATTCCTGACAACATTTTTCAAGAAAGCTGGTTTGACTCTATTGGGCCGTACAACAACACCTGAATTCGCGTTGGGAATTTCAACAGAATCCGAATTGGTGGGTGTGACTCACAATCCCTGGAATCCTAATATCACGAGTGGTGGTTCCAGTGGTGGGGCTGCAGCCAGTGTAGCGGCAGGTATTGTGCCCATAGCGCATGGTAGTGATAACGGGGGTTCGATTCGAATCCCAGCAAGTGCTTGTGGCCTCGTGGGATTGAAACCCTCCCGTGGACGCGTTACCCTTGGCCCGGATATTGGAGAGCTGTGGCCGGGGATGTTACAGGAGTTTGTTTTGAGCAGGACTGTTCGGGACACCGCAGTGATGTTAGACGCGGTTTCAAAACCAGTACTTGGAGATCCTTTTATCATAAAGCAGCCTGATAATCTTTATGTGCACGAATTGAATGCTCCAACTGGGAAAATGCGCATAGCGTGGACCACTGATCCCTGGCAACCAGATGGCACCGTGGATTCCGAAGTGGTAAACTGTGTGGAGCAGGTAGTTTCCCAATGTGAAGAGGCAGGTCATGAAATGGTTCAGGTCAGCCCTACCTTTGACTATGAAGAATACCTCCACGCGGTATGTGTAGCATGGGCATTTGGAGTGCATATGGGGATGGATATGTTCGCATCAATAATGGGCAGAAAAGTAAGCGAGGAGACAGTTGAACCAGTGATGCTATCATTTTATGAATACTCCCGGAGGCTTACGGCAGTGGACATGTTCATGGCTGAATTCGCCCTGAACCAATTCCGACGAAACTTTGGGGAATTCTTCCAACAATATGACCTGTTGCTAACACCCACCTTGAACAAATTACCTGAACCACACGGAAAATACTCGAAAATGAGGAAAGACCTTGGCTATGAGGAGTATATGCGTCTCTGCGAGGAAACCAAAGTGCACACAACAGCGGCTAATGTCACTGGACAACCAGCAATAACCTTGCCTCTCGGGCAGAGCAGGTCAGGTTTACCCATAGGGATCCAGTTCATGGCCCGGTTTGGGGAGGAAGATACACTAATACGACTGTCAAGTTCTCTTGAAAAAGAAATGCCCTGGCATCATCGAATTCCACCCATCCATGCCAGCCGGTAGCAGGAAAATCCATTGGAGTGATTTATTACCCTCTAATCATTGGTACGGAACGAATAATTTATAACCTTTTTAGGGCATTTTTCTATGCATTCACCGCATAATATGCAGTTTGAGTTATCCATATTGTTAGTTATAACCATGTTGCTGATATTTAATCCCACCGGGCAAAATTTGTCACATAATTTACAATCTGAACAATTATCTTGATCTGATTTTAAATGTAAGGATGGTATTTTAATTTTTCTACCTAATTTTGCCCCTATGGTTAAGAATACTCCTTGTGGACATAGATACCGGCAGAATGCTCTACTTCCTAAAAGTACAGATAAAAGACCGATTGCTATTATGAAGATGGCAACTAAAATAATTAATTGAAAATTACCATTTGAAGCGAATAAATCCACTCCTTTAACGCCCCCGGCTTTTAAAATAGAATATGAGACCATTATAAGGAAACCTATAAAAACAAGATACCTAATTATATCTGCTTTTTCAGATTTAGGTTTCTTTTTCAATATTTGCAAGCCTATTATTTCTTGTAGTGCTCCATAGGGACATGTGTAACCACAAGACGCCGATCTCCCCAGGAATAATGATAAAATAAACCATGCTGCAAAAACAAGAGTACTTGCAGTGATTATCCCGTTTCTAATACCCCAGGACATCAAAATAGGGGAATAAAACTTAAATAGAATTGGCAGCATTATGACTAGTAAAAGTAATATATGGATTCTAAGCCTATTTTTGTTTTTCATTAATAATTATCTCCAATTTTTAGAGCTCTCGCTAATTAAATTCTGAAATGACAGGGGATTTCTAAAAAATGACTGTATTTTCCGATTTTTTTGAATTACTCTGTCTTTATGATGATCATAGAAATCGTTATATTTAAATTTTTTTTCACTAAATGAATATAAAATGAAAAAATTAGGAGGGATTTCTTATTCCAATAAAAAAATCCACAATTAACGCACTAAAAATAATGGGACTTACAGAGTATGAATCTAAAGCATATCTATCTTTAGCTTCTTTAATATCTGCTACTGCTTTACAAATCAATGAAATTTCAGGTGTGCCTCTTTCTAGATTATACGATGTATTGAAGAATCTTCATAAAAAAGGTTTTATTGAAATTATCAGGGGAAAACCATTGAAATATAGTGTGGTGCCTCCTCAGGAGGTTTTTAAGAAGGTTAGGATGGAAATTAAAGAGGAGCTTGATGAAGCTGAATTGGAAGTTAAAAACATTTATGAAAGTCATATATCTAAATCTCCAGCCCCTATATGGTTAATTTATGGTGCAGATAAAATTGTAAAAAAAGAGATGGAGATCATTGGACGTGCTCAAGATACATTGCACATTGCAGCAGGATTCATGTTTCATGGAGAACTTGAAAAAATAAATGTTGCTTTACATAAACCATTGAAAAAAGGAGTTCAAACCAGGATAATAGCAGCACCCTATAATATTACAGATGAAAAGAGAATAGACATTTCAGAAGGTCTTAATGAGCTAGATTGTCAGATCAAAACATTCCAAATACCCTTCATAAAGGCCATAATTAGGGATAAAAAAGAAATGATGTTAATATTTTCCAAATTTGAAGATGAAGGGGTAATATCTCAAACAGCAATAGGTGTATGGAACCAATACACAGAATTCGTTGAAACAATCACGGATTTATATAATCTAGTGTGGAACATGAATCTATTCATCCCCCACCTCCATTAATAAATATTTTATCCATGAAAATCCCGGAACTTCAACAGACAGAATAAATTAAGATGTACAGCAAAAATGGAAAAATATTAACACCCCAATAAATTTAAAACCACTAAAACCAGAAAAAATTAATAGTAAAATTAGGATAGTGTTATCCATGCCTCAGATAGCTAAAGGGGGAAAATTTGTTTTCGGATGGTCCCAAGTAGGAGAAGATGGTTGTATACAAATCCCAGAGGAAGTAATGCTTGAATATCAGCTTTTTAAGGAAGATAAGGTGATGCTCATATCGGGAAGTAAAAGTTCCGGTGGATTCGTAGTATCAACACTAAATCTATTAAACCAATCAATTATGAAAGGTTTAATAGAAGATTATCCTGAATTTGAGGATTACTCCCTGCCGGAAGGAAAACCAGTTAAATGGAAAGGTAGGTACTACTGCTGGGCGGGTATAAACCAACAGGGGATCATAAAATTATCCCCAGAAACAGCTGGCTGTTTTGACATTGAAGAAAATGACAAACTGTTATCAATTAGGGGAAGCAATATTGGCTTTGTTCTGGCGGTTAAGGGTCCCATTATAGAAGCAGCAAAAAAGTATAAGGGAAATATTAAAGAATTTATCTGTTGATTATTCTGATTACCATGTCTTTGAAGTTCAAATCTGTTTACCCTGATTTTTAAGGTCAATTTCACAGTACTGGGCCAGTAATTTTTCTTCTTCCTCTTTTTTGGGAAACTTAAAGAATACTAGGGCCGCTCCAATCAGGATGGCAACGATCCCGGCCAGGTAAGCCCAATGATCCCCGGTTAAAAATGAATACTTTGCCGCGGATATGATCTGCGCTGAATACTGGGGGTGCTGCTGGGCAAGGGTGGCTGCACTGGAGAATGATTTTTGAAGGGTTGCTTCTATGCCACTGGTTATCTGCTGCTGAGCAGATGCGGGTAAATTATCAATTTGTGAAGCAATTGACCGGGTATAACCAGCTGTAAGCAGTGCCCCGAATATGGAAGTCATTATGGCCCCTCCGAAATCACGTTGCAAGTCTGCAGTACCTGAAGCCATACCCACCCTTTCAACTGGAACAGAACCGGTGAGAGAATGGGAAGCTGGAGTTCCAGCCAATCCAACACCAATCCCTACAAAGGCGTAAGCCAAACCCACCTTCCAGTAGGGTATATTATCCTGCCATAAGAACAACATGGTCAGAAAACCCAGCAAACAGAACAGGTAACCTGCCAGGAGAGTGAACCTTGATCCACGGGACTCAATGAGCCTGGCAGATTGTGGTGCTACTAAAATCATGAATACTGCCGCTGGTAAAATCGCCAGTCCAGAATCCAGGGTTGAATAGCTGAGAACGTTTTGTAAAAACTGCTGACCGATATACATGGCACCCATCAAGGCACCAAAAACTATTATCCCTGCACAAGAGGCTACCCAGAAGATGCTGCGACTGGCAACTTTAAGATCGTAAAGGGGATTATTTACCCTGCGCTGGCGCATTATGAACAAGATTCCCGAAAGAGCGGCGACGACCATGAAACTAATTATCAGGATTCCAGAGTTGGGTACCGGGGCGAAGTTAATGGCCAGGGTCAATGTTCCCAAAAGCAGAAGAGACAGTAAACCTCCCATGTTATCCACTGGAGCTTTTGTCTCGCTGACGTGATCCGGGATGAACTTCATGGCCATGATGAGAGCTACCACGGCCAGAGGCAGTGTGATCAGAAATACAGAACCCCAATCATTAAATGTTAACAGGTATCCTGAGATTATGGGTCCCATGGCGGCAATGGCAGCCCCTATACCAGACCATAATGCAATGGACTTGGTTCGTTTCTGCCCGGACCACAAAGCAGTTATAAGGGCCAAAGTGGTTGGGAAAGCCATTCCTGCAGCTAAACCTCCAATGATACGGGCAAAGATCAGGATCTCAATGGAGGAGGCAAAACCAGCAAGGATAGATGCGGGTATGGCCAGTAGAGTACCAATAATTAACATCATCTTTCTACCGTGGTGGTCACCCAGGGCACCGAACCATAACACTGATGCCGCCAGACCCAGGGAGTAGCCCACAGCCACCAGATTAATCTGGACCTGGGAAGCATTAAAAACCAAACCTATGGAAGGAAGCGCCACATTAGCCACTGATAAATTCAAATTTGCAACAGCTGCCACTAAGATAAGGGTAGCTAGAGCGATCATTCCCGGTTCAGTTTTTTCCTCAGATGTTTGTGTTGTATCCATTTTCATAGCCGCCCGTATCATCCTATTTATAGATATTATGTTGTAAGATGATTTATATAACCACCCAGTATCAGAATTATTAATAACATGAGGATTTCCATAAACCCTGAATGATAATTCCGCCAATAATCTGCTGATAAACAAGGGAATTATGGGGCATAAGGGGTGTTTTATTTTTGTTCAAAATTATTCAAATTCATTTACCAAGGGGATGATGAAATTTAAGGATTCACAGATTTACACCCATATTAGATTTATACAATCTGACAATAATACCCCTACTTGTTAAAACCTTTAAAAAATTAAATTTAGACTTTTTAGAAAAATATTCGGAAGAAATATAACTTACTTGAAAAATAAATAATAACAGTTAGGGGGGAATGATTTATGAGTGCAGATGATAAGAAACATTATGTAACTTCAGTATACACCGGCCGTTACAAATCTCAAGGTAAAATAAAAAATACAAAAAAGTTTGTTAACCGTAACATCTCAAGAAGAACATAATAACAATCAAAACAATATTATAATTGTTTAATTATCTTACGGCTGATTTTTAGGCTTATTTTTGAATATTTATAAATAGAGCATTAATTTAAGTCCCATGCGGTTACTCAAGCGACTCACTTCAGGGGTTTGGGAGTTCCTAGCGCACTGCTTTCTTCAGGAGATCAGTGATATTTGCCTCTTCGGTGGCAGTTAACTCCTTCAGAGCGAAGGAGGTAGGCCACAGGTTGCCTTGGTCGAGGTTTGCCTCCTCGGTGAAGGCAAAGGTCATGTACCTCTCGTTCTTGGCACCACGGAAGAAGCAGACTACCTTACCGTCCCGGGCATAGGCAGGCATCCCGTACCAGAGTTTTGGTGAGAGGACTGGTGAGTTGGCTTTAATGAGAGTATGTAACCGTTCACCAATTGCGCGATAGGGTCCCGGCATCTCAGCGATCTTCGCGAGCACCACACTTTCCCCGTCGGCATGCTTACCGGGCCTTTTTTGATTGGGAGTTGTTTTTTTCATAATTCACCTAGTTATTATTTCTTTATTTACAGATAAAAAAAACTTCCTGAAACTTTAACCAATAGATAAATAAACATTAATTTGAGTGGTATTTCACGGGGAGATGAAAAATCATGCCTCAACCAGAAAAAAATAAAAAAGTAATAAAAGAGCTTCCCATTTTCTCCTTTAAATCTGCCAATGAATTAAGGGAGTGGCTTATGGGGAATCATGCAGTATCAGAGGGAATATGGCTCCGGATTTATAAAAAGAATTCTGGGGTTGAGAGTGTTACATTTGAAGAAGTTCTTGATGGGGGACTCTCTTTTGGTTGGAGTGAGAGTAAGAGGATTAAAGGTGATGAAAAATCATATTTGCAACGATTCACCCCTCGACGCACAATAGGTACAACCTCTAAACGTAATCTGGAACATGTGAAGAGACTCATCCGTGAAAATAAGATGATGCCATCTGGCTTAAAAGCTCTTGGACTGGATAATCTTGGAAAAATGAAAAAAAGATGAAGTTAACATGATGCTATTTTTAGGGATTTAGATAGAACAATTAAGAAATAAAATAATTTATGGTGTTCCATGAATATAAAAACAGGCTGCGCTGCTTTTTTTTGGTTAATAACATGTATATCCTTATTTTTAATGAACCCTATGAAATTAGGTTAATTCCTTAAATTCTTTTTTTGTATTTTAATTCTTTAAATACTATTTTAAAACGAGTTCCGTGGTTTTGGTTGAGGGTGATTTTTCCGTCTAATTGCTTTAATAGGATATTCACCAGTTGTAAGCCTAAGGTTTTAGAGTCTTCCAGGTTAAATTTTTCTGGGAATCCTACCCCATCATCACTGATTACCAGTTCATTCCATTCAGTTCTGGTTTTTAGTGCAACAGTTAATGTGCCCTTTTTCCCACTTGGAAAAGCATGTTTTAAGCTGTTAGATACCAGTTCCGTTATTATGAGCCCACATGGTACTGCTGTTTCGATGTTGAATCTCACATTTTCTACATTAATAACTGGTGTAACTTGTCGGGCGGAAATTGCATAAGAAATATAAAGATCACTTACCAGTGTTTCAATATATTCTGCAAAGTTGATTCTTGTTAAATCACCAGAATGATAGAGTTTTTCATGTATCATGGCCATTGATTTTATCCGGTTCTGACTTTCTGTAAGAATATTGACAAATTCATCACTGTCCACATGTTGTTTCTGGAGGTTAAGAAGGCTGGAAATTATTTGTATATTATTTTTAACCCTGTGGTGGATTTCTTTCAGCAAAAGATCCTTTTCATTAATGGATTTTATTAACTGATCTGTAGCTTTTTTCTTAGAGGTGATATCTTCAGCAATAACCATAATTGAATAAACTTTACCATCTTTCATTATGGGAACCAATTGTGTTTCAACCCAGCTGATATTGGCTTCTTTACTCACTAATCTGTTTTGGAATGGTCCAATTATTTCTCCTTTTAGAACATCAGCAAAACTCTCCATTAGTAAATTGAGGTCTTTTTTTGGAAATAATTCTAGTTCTGCATATGTTCTCCCGATAATTTCTTCTTTGGATCGATTTGTAAATTTAACTGCGGAAGAATTCACATCCAAAATCACACCGTCTAAACCAATTAATATGGTGTAATCAGGATTTGATTCAAAAAGAGTCTTGTATTTTTCTTCATTATCCTGAAGTTCTTTTACTGCTTTCATACGTTCTGAAACGTCTTCACTAAAAATTACAATGCCACCGATATCACCTGAGGATAAATACCATGGACGTACTTCCCATCTAACATATTGAATACTCCCATCTGCACGAATAAATTCATCATCATCAACACTAATAATAGAACCCGCAAGAGCACGCTGATGAACTTCTTTCAATTCGTCAGTAATCTCCGGAAAAATATCATAATGTGATGCACCGTGAAGTTTCATCCCCTGAATATTATAATCTTTAATCCAACGTGAACTAGCGGCAATATACCTCATGTGGGTGTCAAACATTGCAATAGCAACAGGTGCATTTTCAATAAAATACTTTAATTCTTCGTCACGTTTTTTCAAAGCTTTATTAAGAGTTTTTAATTCTTTTTCAGCTTTCTTACATTCAGTGACATCGTTGTATATGGCTATTATTTCTCCAGTAGGTAGTTTATATATCCAGATTTCCCTCCAGCTTCCAGGGTCTTTTCCATCTTTATACCTGTTTTCTGGAAAATATTCTGGGTTTCCTGTCTCCCAGACTCTTTTCAACGCATCCAAAACACCAAAATCTTTAACTTCAGGAAATATTTCTGTCACACGTTTTCCTATAAAAACATCTTCTTTCTCAATGTGTTCTATGTTTTCCACAGCCTGCTTGAAATCTTTGAAAATAAAGTCTTTTCCATTGTCAACAGCTTCATAAACTGCCATAACATTACTCATATGGTTAAAAAAATTTGTATATTTATTTTCACTTATTTTTAATTCTTTCCAGATCCTATTTTTTTGAACTGCTAGGTCTATGGCATATTTAAGTTCTGTGGAGTTATAAGGTTTAATTATGTATCGTTCAGGTTCTGTAAGTTTGGTTTTTTCAATTGTTGACTCTTCAGGATGAGCAGTTAAATAAATAAAAGGTATATCAAGTTCTTTAATTTTAGAAATAGCCTCAAAACCATCAATTTCTCCTTCCAGATTGATGTCTATTAAAATAAGATCTGGTTTGAGTTCCAATGCTTTATATATTGCTTCTTGACCATTAGGAGCTACATATGGAACTTGGTAACCAAAGGATTCCAGGGTGCGTTTAATATCAATGGATTCTACGCTTTCATCTTCTACCAAAAGAATTGTAATATCACCCATATTTTTCCCCGTATAATTAATGGTTGTTTAAGATATTTGTTTTTTATTGAATGTGCGGATTAAGAGAAAGAAAAATAAGAAAGAGTCCGAAGAAAGAATTACTAGCTCTGAAGGGATATATTCCCAAAAAAAGGTTATAATTAAGTTATTTATCATTTAAATGATATGTGCTTGAATGGACAACCTCAACCTTAATA
>JABNAD010000915.1_pt1 | contig 13388 bp, 11 predicted proteins | sample 7240381 | NCBI WGS metagenome assembly JABNAD01 (sample SAMN11332834, study PRJNA596920) | anaerobic digester metagenome | biome: digested sludge; isolation source: digested sewage sludge-derived enrichment culture grown on H2/CO2 | place: Germany: Goettingen
ATACCTGCCTGTCACGCAGGGGGTCGCGGGTTCGAGTCCCGTCCATACCGCAGATAAAAGTCGAATAATTAAGCAAAGCTCTGAAATCCAATGGTTTCAGGGCTTTTTCTTTATACCCCTTGCCCAGGAAAAATAGCGGTTTAACGCAGTATTCACGGCACAATTCGTGGGCTTTTTTAATCCTGATTTTTTGCCCACAATTTGGGTTTTTATTCGTTGATTTTCAATAGTTTGCTTATCTTGTTAACGGGCTATATAAAGTAACTTTGCAAAACAAAATTTTAAAGCCCATGAATGTAATTAAATCAACGTTCAATTTGCTTTTTGTAATCAGAAAGCATAGGCTTCTTAAAAATGGAGAAGCCCCTATTTATTTACGTGTTACGGTAAACGGAGAGGTTGCCGATATTACCACTAAACGGAGTATTCAGGTCAAGATGTGGGATCAACGTCGGGAATCCAGTTCCGGAAAAACGGTAAAAGACCGTGAGTTGAATCACTATCTCGAAACGCTCAAAATGCGGATGTATCAAATCCACCGTACTTTTGAGATTGACGGCAGACAGATTACTGCGAAAGCTTTGCGTGATAGTTTTTATGGTCGGGATGAAAATGATAAAACCATTGTAGATGTTTATCGGGAGCATAACAAGAAATGTCGGGCATTGATCGGTATTGATTTTACGAAATCAACCGTTGAGAAATTCGACACTTCGTTATCCCATCTTCAGGAATACATGCAACACCAATATGGCAAAGATGATATGTTCTTATCGGAGATCAACGGTCAATTTGTAAGTGACTTCGATTTCTATCTGAAAACCGTTCGTAAGTGCCAGAATAATTCCAGTATAAAGCATTTGAAAAACTTGAAGAAAGTCATCCGCATTGCTTTGGCTAACGACTGGATGAAAAAAGACCCTTTCTTTGGAATCCAATTCAAACATGATGAGACCCATGTGGAATTTCTTACGCAGGAAGAATTGGAGCGGATTATGAATAAGGAATTTACTCTTCCACGTCTCGCCCTTGTGAGGGATGTTTTCGTGTTTTGTGCTTTCACCGGTCTGGCATTTATAGATGTCAAGAATCTTACACCGGAACATCTGATGAAAGACAATAACGGAGCATTATGGATTCGAAAACCACGGCAGAAGACCGGTAACATGAGTAATATTCCGGTATTGTCTGTTACAAAGGGATTGATAGAAAAATACGCCAACCACCCTGAATGCTTGAAAAAGAATGTGTTACTACCTGTAATGAGCAATCAAAAACTCAATGCCTATCTGAAGGAAATTGCAGATTTGTGCGGAATCAAGAAGAAACTTAGCACCCATGTGGCCCGACATACCGCAGCTACCGTTGTTTTCTTAGCTAATAATGTATCTATGGAGAATGTTGCCAAGATACTCGGACACTCCAATACGAAAATGACCCAGCATTACGCCAAGGTTCTCGACCAGTCAATTATGCGGGATATGGCTGACGTGGAAAAATGTTTTGCCAATTCGCAGAGCCAGTCGTCTGCATATGTTGTATAGCTCCTTTTTCATCTGAACACAAAAATAACCGGAGGAAATAAAACGTCAACCTCAAGCCCTTCGGGTTTTCTTCAGGAATCTCCACCCTACGGGTAGTATTCCATCGAAAAAGGTTGCCTAATTTATTTCCTCCAGTTTAGGGTGGTTTATCAGTCGAAAAAGGAAAAGAATAGTCAAGGGGGTAAGGGGTAGTTTGGAGGTAGTAAGTTATTTCCAGCTATCCCGATATCCCTCTTCCAGCAATTTCTCAATATCCGAAGCCCGATACAAAATTTTTCCTCCCAACTTGATATAAGGGATACGTCCTTCATTTCGGTAGTCTTGGAGACTTCTCCGGCTCAATTTCAATTTCTTTGATAACTCTTCGTCTGTATAGAAACTCTCTCCGTTCAAAGTCGGCTTGCGACTGACGAATAAATGTTCCATTGCCGACGCAAGACGATCCAATGAAAGAAAAAATGATTTTATCCTTTCATTGTTCTCTGATGTAATTAACTCATTGCTCATATTCTTGTTTTTAATTGGTTATATTTTCCTCCCAGTTTTATATGCCACCTGTTTCCGCTTTTTTTCAACGAGTGGTAGAATACGTTCCACATCGGCGGGTTTGTAATAAATCTTGTGATTGATTTGGGAGTAAGCCAGCGTCCCATTATCCCGGAATGTTTGTAGCGTTCTCGGAGATATATTCAGAAGTAGGCACACGTCCTGATTGTCTAACCACTCTTTCATGTCCTTGTCGCTATGCAAGCGGCAAAGATGTTCCATTCGGGCTGCAAAGCTCTCGAATTTTGAAAGCATCGCCTCGAATGTTTTAGCTTCAATATTTACGATATCCATATGTTTTAGTTTTTGTTCTTGATATTTTTTGACGAAGGAAAGAAGAAAATATCATATCACAATGAGTTGGTAATGAGATGGAAGTGTGTGGCGTCGATTTGACTATGTATGAAGCCAACATTTGATAGACAAAGTATCTCGAAGAGAGAGAATAGTAGGACTAATTCTTATCTATTCTGCATAATGATGAAGTTCGTACCCTCGGTACTGAGACCAATATTGAAATATATTGCAGAATATTTCATATGAATCCAGTGTAAATACAATCCTGATTAATAGACTTTTCTTTGCAAGCGACAATCGGTTTACTGCATATACAGCAGCCGAAATATTCACTTGTAAAAGACTGAAAAGTATGGAAAGAAAAGAAGCGAACAATGCAATGCAAAGGAAAAGTAGTGAGAAAAAACAAGTACCGGATGATTTTAATCCCATAATGCCAGGGAGCGTAAAACGGAGAACACCGGAAGAGGCTGATTCCTCAATTAAAAAATTTCTCTCAAATGATTTGAAGGATAGCTTTAGTAAAGATGCTGATGATACAAGTGGTACAAACGATAGTGTTTATACTAATGATACTGTCAACACAACCGATACTCAAAAAACGATTGAAGCGGATGAAACTGTGTCTTCAGAACCAAAAGTATCTACCACACCAATAGTTCCGACTGTGCCCAAGCGTATCAGTAGCAAACATCGGAAAGAATCATTGGAGGAATATCGTGAGACCTTCCTGCAAGTTCCGAAGCTGGACGACCGCAAGCCGGTCTTTGTCAGCCGTGAGGTACGGGATCGGCTGGATGAGATCGTCCGTAAATTAGGTGGACGGCGATTGAGTGTGTCGGGCTTTATAGAGAATTTAGCCCGTCACCATCTGAGCGCATACCATGAAGATATCGAGGTATGGCGAAAGTTGTAACCTTCGGTTACGAAAGGATAAGCTGTGATATTTTGCAGCTTATCTTTTCTAACGGAACATGCGATGTTCGGGAGCAAGGTAATTGCACGGGTAACCCAAAAATCCCTAAGGGGCTTTTCCGGTTCCTCCTGTGCATACCTTGCCCTGCGGGGCTGCGACCTTTAAAACCCGCTCCCGATGGTCGGCAGGTTCAAGGTCGCTTGACAATCCTCTTGCGATGCTCCCGATGGTCTCATTGCTCTGGGATTGTCCTGCAAGCCTGTGTTTCATCTCCCGTTGGTCGCTTCCTCTTTAGCTTGCACGACTATTTGCATAGCCGGAAAGATTCCATAACCCTTAAAAGGTAAATATTATGGAAAATAAGGAGAAGAATAGTCGAAAACGAGGTCGTCCTACGAAAGAAAAGGCGAAACTATCCACTTCGATTAATCTCAAATTGACCGAAGCCGATTTCAATAAAATAAGGGAGAAAGCGGAAAAATTAGGTATGAAAGCCACACAATATGTTCGGGAAATGGTACTTAAAGGAAGCGTTAAATCTCGTTTTACGTTAGAAGAACTCGACCTGATGCGTAAGTTGGCAGGGATAGCAAACAATCTGAATCAGATTGCTAAAAAGGCAAATCAGGCCGGATATATTATGGAAGCGATTGATATAATGAAAATTATGACCCAAATCAAAAGTATATTGAATGATCGCTAAGAATATCAAAGGGAAGTCATTCAAAGGCTGTGTTCGTTATGTGATGAACGATACTGCTCAATTGCTCGAAGCGGAAGGTGTATTGGCCGGGACGACCGAGGATATTATCCGTAGTTTTGCCATGCAACGTTCCGGTAGAAGAGAAGTAAAGCAACCTGTCGGACACATCCCTATATCGTTTGCTCCTGAAGATAAGGAGCGGATGACAAATGCTTTTATGGTACAATTAGCCAAAGAGTATATGGACGAAATGGGTATCCGCAATACCCAATATATTATTGTCCGTCATCATAATACCGGCAATGAACACTTGCATATTGTGTATAACCGTATCAATAACGATCTAAAATTAATATCCGTCAATCATGATTATAGGCGCAATATCAAGGTCTGCAAAAAGCTCAAAGACAAGCATGGATTGACATACGGAAAGGGTAAGGAAAGAGTTGAACGGGAGAAATTAAAGAATCCCGATAAGGTCAAATATCATATTTATAATACAATTAAAACAGTTTTACCACAGTGTAAAGATGAAAAAGAACTCCAATCCTTACTCTTAAAATCCGGTATTCATACAGAATTTAAGTTGAAAAGAACAACGGGAGAAGTGGAAGGATTATCATTTCGTTATGGTGATTTTTCTTTCAAAGGCTCCCAAGTGGATAGGAAGTTCAGTTATGGAAACCTTAAGAAAGGGTTTGAGAAGAAGCGATTGGAAAAGAAAAAACAAGTTCCCCCAATCGAACAAAGCCTTGTGATATGGGGAGTAGGGCTAACTCCCACACAGGAAACAATATTGAAAAATGGCGGATATGTTTATCTTGAAAATATGGATCGTAATAACGGCAGAGGTAAATTTTCTTCGTATGTTTTTCTGAATGATGAAAAGAGCAAGCTCTTTTTCAGCAAAGAACATCCCGATACATTTGTACGGTATGGGAAATACGAAATGCGTTTGAGAGATAAGATACTTGTCGAAAACAACCAAGTTGCCAAAGCAAAAGTCAAAAGGTATGGTTTCGGGAGTTATGCTTATCCGTATCTCTGGAAAGCAAACAAAACTGATTCTCAATATCAGGAATCCTGGGATGATCCGAGATTACCAAAAAAACGAAAGAGTGAATCAGAGCAAAAACAGTCTATTGTGCCAAAGAGGAATAGAGGGAAAAAGATATAGATATTCCTATTCTGCAAGATTATAACCTTTGTTTTTTATTTAGTGTTTAAAACGTGGTGTTTAGATTAACAATTTCTTATATTTATCCAGTTTAATTTCCTATATTTGCCTTTTATAACATCACCACAAAATGAACCGGATAAAAGAAGTATTACAGGAAAGAGGGATTAAACAGACATGGCTTGCAGAGAAGCTCGGTAAGAGTTTCAAGATTGTGAACAGCTATGCTTGCAATCGCATCCAGCCCCCATTGGAAACTTTATATCAGATTGCAGAAATACTACAGGTGAGTGTGAAAGATTTAATTGTCGATAATAAAGAAGGGCAATGAACTCAAAAGAAATAGAGCAAAACGTAAATCAGCTATTTGAAAATTTCTCTAAAGAGGAATTTATATTCAATCTTCTACTTGCCTATGGAATATCTAAGACGTCCATTACAAGGCTAAAGAAAGGAGATTATAACTTATCCAAAATTGAAGGTGAAATTCTCTATAAAAGAAAAGTTTTTTTTAAAGAAGAGGACGGAGATAAACTCCTAAGTAGTATTGAAACCCATTCAAAGGAGGAGCGGATTTTAAAGCACAATCCACGGTTTATTATATTAACGGATTATGAAACGTTAGTTGCAAAGGACTTAAAGATTGGCAAAAATCTCGATATAGACATTTGGGCATTACCAAAATATTTTAATTTTTTTCTTCCATTGGCCGGAGGTGAAGTTTATAACACGAAGAATGATAATAAAGCAGATCGGGAAGCGGCTTACAAAATGGCTGAATTGTATGATGAATTAAGATCAGCAAATCCAGAGATATACCATTCGAAAGAAAGCATACATGAATTGAATATATTTCTGTCCCGCTTGTTATTTTGTTTTTTCGCCGAAGATACAGGGATTTTTGAAGAAGAAAGTATATTTACAAATACCCTTGTACAACATACAGTAGACAATGGAAGCGATACGCATATCTTTCTGAATGATCTTTTCAGAAGACTAAACATTACAAATGGAAATCTATTTCCTGTCTATTTGTCAAAGTTCCCCTATGTGAATGGGGGACTTTTTAAAGACTTTGTCAAGTCCCCTATTTTTAATTTCAAGGCAAGAAAAAGATTAATAGAATTAGGGGGGTTACAGTGGCAGGAAATAAATCCTGATATTTTCGGTTCCATGATACAGGCGGTTGTATTACCGGAATATCGAAGTGATTTGGGAATGCATTATACGAGTGTGCCGAACATTCTAAAACTAATCAGACCATTATTCTTGGATGAGCTTGAAGATGAATTTGAAAAGCGGAAAGACAGTGAACAGCAGTTGAGGAGGCTGATATTCAGAATGTCTAAAATAAAGTTCTTCGATCCCGCTTGTGGAAGTGGTAATTTCTTAATTATTACTTATAAAGAAATCCGGCTGCTTGAAATAAAAATTCTTCAACGGATTATCGAACTGAATCCTAATCCGAAGATAGAGTTTACTCAAATACAGCTTTCTCAATTTTATGGTATTGAAATTGATGATTTTGCGCATGAAATGGCTATTCTTTCATTGTGGCTGGCTGAGCATCAAATGAACAACTATTTTGAGGAACAACTTTATGGATATGGACAGTCAAAACCAATTCTTCCGTTGAAAGAAGCTGGAAAAATTATCCGAGCCAATGCCACCCAAGTGAGCTGGAAAGATTTTTGTCCGATAGGTGAAGGTGATGAGGTTTATATTATAGGAAATCCCCCGTATTTGGGAGCTAGGCTGCAGAATGAAGAACAAAAAAGAGATATGTCTATAGTATTCAATGGTATAAAAGGATACAACAATATGGATTATATCTCCTGCTGGTTTTTTAAGGCAAAGAACTATATTGAGGATTTCAATGCTAAAGTTGCATTCGTAACAACTAATTCCATTACGCAAGGCGAGCAGGTATCTCTATTATGGAAACACCTTATTTCTGATAAAATCGAAATCAATTTTGCTTATCAGTCTTTTAAATGGGTAAATAATGCCAAAGGTAATGCAGGAGTTACGGTTGCTATTTTAAGTTTGCGAAATGTGTCCAATACGCCCAAATATTTGTTTGAAAACAATGTACGGAAAGAGGTGAAAAACATCAATCCCTATTTGTTAGATACCGTAAACGTTATTATCACGGGACGAAGTAAACCGCTTTCTAAATTTCCTGAAATGAATTTTGGAAATATGGCAAACGATGGTGGTCATTTATTTTTAGCGCCTGATGAAAAAGAAAAAATTATTGACGAGAATAAAAAAGCAACAAAATTTATCAGAAAATTAGTTGGCTCATTAGAATTTATAAGAGGCATTGATAAGTATTGTTTATGGATTGAAGATGAGGATTTAAATGAGGCAAATTCAATAAATTTTATACAAGATAAAATTGAAAAGACACGAAAGTCAAGACTAAATAGTCCTCGAAGTTCAACAAATCAATTAGCGCAAGTCCCACACAAATTTGCAGAAATAAGATATAAGGAAACTGATGCTATTTTTGTTCCGAGCGTTTCATCTGAAAGAAGAGATTATATACCAATCGGATTTTTAGGAAAGGAAAGCGTAATTGTTGCGCCAAATATGGCAATCTACGATGCCCAACCTTGGCTTTTCGGAGTTATTCATTCCAAAATGCACATGGTTTGGATAGATACTGTTGGTGGAAAATTAGAAACACGTTATAGGTATTCTGCCAAACTGTGTTACAATACGTTCCCTTTTCCCGACATTTCGGTCAAACAAAAAGAAAACCTGAATCTGTATGTTTTTGGTATTTTAGATGAACGTTCCAAATATCCCGAAAAAACAATGGCGTGGCTTTACGATCCCAAAACGATGCCATTGGGATTAAAAAAGGCTCATAAAGAATTGGACGAAGCTGTTGAACGTTGTTATCGCTTACAGCCGTTTTCAACCGATACTGAAAGATTGGAGTACTTATTCAAATTGTATGAAGAAATGCTGAAAAAAAATACATTATTTGCAAAACAAAAGAAGAGTAGAACAAAGAAAAATAAGATATAGAGATGCAGAATTTGGTAGAAGTTACATATAAACAAACAGGGAAAAGTAAGAAGACAAATGAATTGGGCATGCGTGAAATGCAGGAAAGGGCTTTTACTGCCCGAACGGCACAATACCTTCTGATAAAAGCCCCTCCCGCTTCGGGGAAATCAAGAGCATTGATGTTTATTGCGTTGGATAAATTGCAAAATCAGGGTATTAAAAAGGTAATTGTAGCTGTACCTGAAAGGTCTATTGGAGCATCATTTAGCCCGACAGAACTTAAAAAGTTTGGCTTTTTTGCCGATTGGGCGCCTGATGATAGGTACAACCTTTGTGCCCCTGGGAGCGAGAGAAGTAAAGTGTCAGCCTTTCTTGAATTTTTAGAAAGTGATGAGCAAATACTGATTTGCACTCATGCTACATTGCGTTTTGCTTTTGAAGGATTGGATGAAAAAAGATTGAATGATACATTGGTGGCTATCGATGAGTTTCATCACGTATCTGCCGACGGTGACAATCGGCTGGGAGAGGTCATGCGGAATATCATGTCAAAATCCAATGCTCATATTATTGCTATGACAGGTTCTTATTTCAGGGGAGATAATGTTCCTGTATTGCTACCTGAGAACGAAGCTAAGTTTACAAAAGTAACATACAATTATTACGAACAGTTAAATGGTTATGAATACTTGAAATCATTGGGGATTGGCTACCATTTCTATCAGGGGCGCTATTTCAAAAAACAACCGGATAAGGATATGTCTGCATTGGAAGAAATACTGAATGAGAATAAGAAAACAATCATTCACATCCCAAGTGTAAATTCGGCAGAATCTTCAAGAGAAAAATATGAAGAAGTCGGGCATATTATAGATGTGTTGGGTGATTTGGAGTATCAGGATAAAAATACGGGGGTTTTGTATGTAAAAAGCAAGCGCTCGGGAAAAGTCCTGAAAGTGGCAGATTTGGTAAATGACAACCCCAGAGAAAGAGATAAAATTTCTGCCTATTTGAGAGGAATAAAATCGGCAGACGATATTGATATTATCATTGCGTTAGGTATGGCAAAGGAGGGCTTTGATTGGCCTTATTGCGAACATGCATTAACAATTGGTTACAGGGGATCACTAACCGAAATTATACAAATTATTGGAAGGGCAACGAGAGATAGTGAAAATAAAATACATGCCCAATTTACAAATTTAGTGGCTGAACCGGAAGCTGATAGTGATGAAGTGAAGGTTGCGGTCAATAATATGCTCAAAGCTATTACAGCATCACTGTTAATGGAGCAGGTGTTAGCTCCCAACTTTAAATTTAAGGCTAAGGATAATGGGGAGGATGAAGATGAAAATAACGACAAAGATGACAACACAATTTCAATCAGAGGTTTCAAGCTTCCAACGTCGCAAAGGGCAAAGGATATTATCGAAACCGATTTGAATGACTTGAAGGCTCGTATTCTGCAAGACGACCAAATGTTGAAAGCCATGCCGGGTAATGTTGAGCCGGAGGTTATAAATACCATACTAATTCCCAAAATTATTCGTGAAGTTTATCCCGACTTGAATGAAGATGAAGTTGAAGCCGTTCGTCAGCATGTAGTTGTCGATTCTGTAATTAAAAATAGTGTTATTGAAGAACAGGGAGGACGTAAGTTTATCCGGATGGCGGGTAGCTTTGTGAATATAGACGATATTCATATTGATTTAATTGATAGAATTAATCCTTTTCAGAAAGCTTTTGAAATTCTCTCTAAATCGGTTACTACTCAAGTGTTAAAATTGATCGATGACCATATTCAAGCTATTAAAGTGGATATGACAGAAGAAGAAGCCATCATATTGTGGCCTAAGATAAAAGAATGGAGAGAAAGAACCGGAGAAGCTCCTAATCTACAATCTTATGATCCAAAAGAGAAAAGAATGGCAGAAGCATTAGTATTTTTAAGAGAGTTGAAAAGACAAAGAGATTTATCTAATGAGCAATAAGATAACGATAGATGATATATTCAATGATGATGGCTTTGGGTTGTTGAATTCGAAGGCAAAATCTTCTTCTGTGAAATCGGTAGATGACAGACTGATTGATTCATTCGAAGAGATAAACGCTTTTATCGATAAGAATAATCGGGAACCAAGTGCATCAAGTATGTCGGAGTACTGTCTATTAGCAAGGTTGAAAACATTCAGACAGGATGAAGATAAAAAGAAAGTTTTGAAACCTTTTGATAGGCATAATTTACTAGGCCATGTCGAGTTAGAAAGTATATCTTTGGATGATGTACTAAGTGATGATGACTTTGGGTTACTTGATTCAGATAAAGATTTGTCGATATTTAAACTAAAAAATATTCCAAACACAGAAGAAAGAGCAGAAACGGAGTTTGTTTCCCAGCGGAAACCGATGGCAGAAAAAGATTTTGCACCCTATGAAGCTATGTTTCAAAAGGTGCATAGAGAAATAAAAGATGGTAAACGAAAAATTTTGCCATTTCATAGTGCTGAGAAGAACCTTCATGTTGGCAATTTTTATATTATTGATGGGGTTTTATTATATTTAGAGGATGTGATTTTTGAAAGAAAAGAATCCAATTTGTCAAAAGAGACATCTCGAAGAAAAGACGGTAAAACTCTTACAGTTTTTGAGAATGCTACTTATAGTGAGATGCTTTATCGTTCCTTAGGTAAGCAAATACAAAAAAATGGAAAACTTATAACTACTCCGGAATATGGAATAGAGAGTGAGTTATTTGTAGATGAAAACTTAATACAAGAAGAAGATTTCCAGACGGGTTGGATTTATGTTTTGAAATCTAAATCTACAAACCCTCAAATCTCAAGTATAAAAGACTTATATAAAATAGGATTTTCTTCTCACCCAATTGACGAACGGATTAAAAATGCCAAAGATGAAGCTACTTATTTGTACGCAGATGTGATTAAGGTCACTACATATAAATGCTTTAACCGCAATGCTGATAAGTTGGAATTATTGCTACACCGTTTTTTTGCGTCAGCTTGCTTAAATGTGGACTTGTATGATGAGAGAGGACGGAGATTTAGCCCCAGAGAATGGTTCGTTGTCCCATTGGAAGTGATTGAGGAAGCGATTAACTTGATCCTAAATGAATCTATTGTTAATTATAGATATGATGTAGAAAGTCAGAGGATAAAATTAAAATAGCGAATTGAAATTACAATGTTTATAACTCAACCTAAAATATTTATTAGTAGCACAATCGTTGACTTGCCTAACGAGCGTAAAGCAGCATTGAAAGCTGTAGAAAAGGTTGGCGGATTCCCTGTGATGTCGGAGTTTACGATAGAAGCTCAAAGTACAGATTCATTGACCACTTGTTTAAGCAAAGTGAGAGAATCAAATATCTATGTGTTGATTTTAGGGGGGCGTTATGGTTGGCAACCGGAAAATAAAGAATCCATTACGGAAATGGAATATCAGACCGCTTTAGGATGTAAGATGCCCATTTTGGTATTTAATACAACTTATCCTAAAGAACCTTTACAGAAGCAGTTTGAAGGTAAAGTTGAAAGTTCATACTTTAGAAAAACGGTTCAAGATGCATTCGAGTTACAAGAGGAAATAGAAAAATCTCTTAAGCAGGAAATAGAAAAGAAACAACAAGAGTTTTTCCATAAAACAGAGCTTGTATATTCTAATCTTGTCAAAATTCAATTTCCTTCGCTTATTTATGTAGCCGACTTGGATATTGATAAGAAAGCTGTAAAAGAATATAATAAAGAAAGGAGTAGGTCTTTTTTTAAACCGAGTCTTCATGATTATGCTGTCTCTGCTTTATATATGAATGATATTTCGTTTCCGCACGACTGGGTAGTTTGGAATAATAAAATTATTACTTTTCATGATTTGCAAGACGATTCCGTTGGATTGACTACTATAATTGATAGAGGAACAGCCGAGGCCTTTTCGTGTGATGAATTTTATGAGGCGTCTCCAGAGCATTTATCTCAATTCAAATATCTCCTAAAAAAATGTCTTGAGACAAAATTATATAAATTGAAAATTAACTGGATAAAAGAAGAATCACTGTTTGCATTTATTCCAACACAAAAAGATACAAAAGATCAATGGACTGCAAGAGCTGTAAGTTGGTCTAAGACCAATAAAAAAGCTACACGAAAAGTTGTTGATGTAAAATATGATTTGAAGGAGCCGGATAAGGTGTTCAACTTGAAGAGCCTTTCCTTTAGAACTAGATTTGAATTCATTGATAATGAGTGGTATTTAGGAATAAAGCCTGAATGGGTATTTCTATGGCCGAGTTTCAAAGTCTGTTCAATGGCTTTTAAGAATATACAATGGTTAAAAAAAACAGAGAGAAATATGCATGTTTTTAATCATTTCAATTTTATATTAAAGTATTTACAACCTTCTGGGCCTTCATTATTCCCGGAATTTGGTGATTATCCTTTCTTGACAATAGGACAAATAGAAAAATTTGATTTTGCTCCTATTGTTGAAGATGATTTATGGATAAATTTAGAAGATTCACAGGGAAAGAAAAAACTTATAGATAATAATGGAAATATTGGACTTTTTAGCTTATGAAAGCAGAATATTTACAAGAGCCCTTTTTAATATTTGGTAGAGGAAAAAGTATTTGTCCTCGCGATGGTATTACGGGATTAAATGTTTATGACACTATATTAAAAGCACGTAAAGATCAATTATTGATAGGAATAGTTGGTATTGAGGAGGATATTGATAATATGAGGAATTACTTAAAGAGATTTGAAGGATTTATTCCTGCAAGCTCAAAAGGTAAACAAAAAGGTCTCTTTAAGTCTTTTCCGGGTTTTAACATAGATCAGGGATTTTGTGCAAAATTCATTTATGATACTAATTATGAAAGAGTATTATCTCCAAATGATATAAGAAAAGTATTGAACGAGAATAATCATGAGAAACAAATTCTTAGTGCTGTTGATTTATTTTCTGAAAATGTAAAATTCTTATCAGATATAAAAAATTGCGATGTGATTATCTGTGTGGTTCCCAAATCATTTGAGGGGAAGGTTGTGAAGGAGAATAAAGATGATGAACCCGTGGAGATTTCAGCCGATGATATTGAAGAACCAGAATTGGAGATAAATTTTCGAAGAGCATTGAAAGCAAAAACAATGCAATATAATACTCCTATAC
>JABNAD010000916.1_pt1 | contig 13373 bp, 12 predicted proteins | sample 7240381 | NCBI WGS metagenome assembly JABNAD01 (sample SAMN11332834, study PRJNA596920) | anaerobic digester metagenome | biome: digested sludge; isolation source: digested sewage sludge-derived enrichment culture grown on H2/CO2 | place: Germany: Goettingen
GATTTGCCTGCTGGTCACCATTCTGGTTCCCCCGGAAACGGAGTACTCAGTGCTGGAAACCATCATGGGCGAACTGGATGAGGCCTGTGTGCGTCATCATCTTCAGATTCTGGGCGGACATACGGAAGTGACGGACAGTGTGACTCGTCCCATTGTATCAGTAACGGCCGTGGGGCGGGTGCCCAAAGGGGAGGAGATTTACTCTGCGGGACTGCGTCCCGGGGATACTCTGGTAGTTTCAAAATTCCTTGGGATTGAAGGAACATTGATCTTAGCGGACCTGGAAGAAACGCTGGCCGCAGAGGTGCTGACGGAAGATGAACGGAGGGAAGTAGATGCCTTCCGAGGTATGCTGTCGGTCATTCCAGAAGGCCAGGTCGGGAAAGAATTGAGAGTCCACTCCATGCATGATGTCACGGAAGGGGGCATATTGGGTGCGGTCTATGAAGTCGTGACTGCCAGCGGCCGAGGCTGCCTGATCAATCGGGACGATCTGCCGTTTCACCCGGCAACCCTGAAGCTTACCAAAGCTCTTGGATTGGATGAAACCAGGCTGATCAGCTCCGGAGCCATGCTCTTTGGGACGGATGACCCCGAAACTCTGGTGGAAGAACTGGCTTCGCGGGGGATTGATTCGGCGATCATTGGCCATGTTACCCGGGAGCAGGAACTCATACTGCTGGATGAAGATACACTTGAATCCATTGAACCGGTTGCAAAAGATGAAATATATCGAGTGTTTGAGAGGTAGCTATGAGACAGGATCTAAGAGAAAATCATGAACTTCGGCCGATCACGTTCGAAGATAACTTTATAGAGAATCCGCTGGCTTCGGTGCTGGTCAGCCACGGAAAGACCCGAGTGCTTTGCACCGTTTCCTTTGAGCCCAAAGTCCCTCCCTTTTTATATGGCACCGGTCGAGGCTGGCTGACGGCGGAATACAGCATGCTGCCCGGATCGACCCTGACCCGCAAGCAGCGCGATATCGCCCGACTGAAGCTGGATGGTCGTTCCAGTGAGATCCAGCGTCTGATTGGCCGTTCCCTGCGCTCGGTGATGGATTTTAACCGGCTGGGGGAAAATTCCCTGATCATTGACTGTGATGTGATCCAGGCTGACGGCGGCACCCGCTGCGCTGCCATCAACGGCGGTTACCGGGCTCTGAAACAGGCCTGTGACCGTCTGGTAGTCCGCGGAATCCTGGCAGAGAATCCTCTGGCAGGTCAGGTCGGAGCACTCAGTGTAGGGATGGTGAGCGGCCAGGCAATGGCTGATCTCTGCTATCTGGAAGATTCAAAAGCTGATGTGGACATGAATGTGATCATGAACGGCAACGGGGAATTCATTGAAATTCAGGGCACCGGAGAAGGCAGAACATTTACCCGGGCGGAAATGGATGAAATGCTCGCCCTGGCGGAAAGCGGCATTCGGGAAATCCTGACAAGACAGGAGGCGGAGTAGGCAGTGAAAATTATTGTAGCGTCAAACAATCAGCATAAAATCAAAGAAATCCGGGAGATGATGAATGAGTTCGGCTTTGAAGTTCACTCCCTCAAAGACGAAGGGATCAAGCTGGAACCGGAAGAGACCGGAGCAACCTTTATGGAAAACGCAGCCATCAAAGCCAGGGCTGTTTACGAGTACATTAAAACTGCGGAGAAGAAAGATCCGGCAAAAAAAGATAAGAAAAGCTACCGAGACATCCTGGTGCTGGCAGATGATTCAGGTCTGGCGGTGGATTACCTGGGGGGAGCGCCCGGTGTTTACTCCGCCCGCTATGCCGGCAAGCAGGCGGATGACGCGGCCAATAACGCCAAGCTTCTGGCAGATCTCAAAGGGGTCCCCATGGAAAAGCGGACGGCCCGCTTTGTCTGCGCCATGGTTCTGGTGGGACATAAAAAGGAGATCCGGGTCCAGGGAGTAACCCAAGGCTACGTCATTGAGGAACAGAAAGGTTTCCAGGGGTTTGGGTATGATCCGCTGTTTTTCTCCAGTGATCTGACCAAGACCTTTGCCGAAGCCACCGCCCTGGAAAAGAACAGTGTATCTCACCGCGGCCGAGCTTTGCAGGAACTGAAAAAGGAGCTGAAGAAGCTTTGATGATCGGAGTGCTGTCCGACACCCACCGCAACCGACGGGCTGTGGAGAAGGCATTCCAGCTTTTTCAGCACTTCCAGGTGACTACGGTGTTCTGTCTGGGGGACCTGTGTTCGGATGTCGCTGACTTTGACATTGAGTACGATATGGCGGTATATTGCGTTGCCGGCAATATGGATTATTCCTCACCTTATCCGGCCCAGGCCGTTCACGAGGTGGATGGAATCCGCTTTCTGCTGACGCATGGCCACACGCTGGATGTCCGCTATACTCATCAGAACCTTCTGGAAGAAGCGAAAGCCAGTCAGTGTCAGGCGGCTCTCTATGGCCATACGCATGTCCCGTTTAATTCAATGGAAAATGGCATCCTGGTTCTGAATCCTGGTTCAGCGTCAGAGCCAAGGGGGCACTCCCGCCCAGCAGCGGCCATGATTGAGACTCGACGCGGCGAGCTTACCGCTCAGGTCTACTGGCTCGACGATCCGCTTCCCCCCAATAATGTCTGACCGAGCGGAAGGAATTGGATGACCGATCAAACAGGTAAGAACGGGGATGCGCGCATCCACAGCATCCGGCCGCTGTGTGCAGCCGCTGCGGGAAACCGCCGCGGCTGCCGCTCCTGACAGCTGCTTTTCCCATTAAAAACGGACAGTCCCTCCTGGAGGGGCTGTCCGTTTTTGTGAGAAAAATTAGTGAAAGGGGGGATTGCCGGACCGTGAAGCACAGTTATTTATCAGGTATAATGCAGGGGGATCGGTGAATGGGGAAGGGCATCAAGTCAGAGTTCGCGTTTGTCCGGGGAACAGATAACGGAACGCTGGATCCAGGCGCCCCTGCGCAAACTGGAGGGCGAGTTTTGCACCGATGGCTGAATAGACGGTTCCGTTGCCCCCAATCCCGTGCAGCAGAAACACCTCCGGGTGATGAGGGTGCGGTCCCAGGTAGGGTAGACCATCGCCGCTCTCCGAAAAGATGGCTTCGTAGGTGAATTCTGGAATCAGACCAGACGGTTCGATCAACCGCTGCTGGACCTGATGGAGAAGCTCCTGACCGATTCTGGCGGCTTTTCCCGCACTCAGGCGGGTATTCTCCTCGTCGGCGCCCCCGACGATCAGGCGGCCGTCCATGGCGCTTCGGAAGTAAAGATAGGGGCGGGCGGATTCCCAGACCATACAGTCAGAAGGGATGAGCCGGGATTTGGCCAAAGGCTGTGTGATGCAGGCAAAGGTACTGATGAGCTTCATCTGCGGCAGATGGCTCCTGACAAAGGGCAGGGGGGCATAGCCGGTTGCCAGGAGGAGGCGGTCAAACTGGCAGGTGATTTCGCCATGTACCAGGATCTTGCGGTTCAGGTCAATGTCACTTTCTCTGACCTGAATGCCTTCATGGATCACCAGTCCGTAACGCTCCATGGCGGTCTCGGCCATGAAGCGGGTGAACTGATAGGGATTAAGCTCCAGATCCCGCCTTGTCATGAGCGCCCCTGTCGCCCGGAGATGATGCCGGTCTGCCAGTTCACGCTCGTCAATGAGCCGGGTGGGAAGGCCGATGGCCTGATGAGCCAGGGCTTCCTCACCTAATCTGCTGAGTTCTGACGCATCAGCTGCCAGATAAATACTGTTATTACGGCGGAGCTGGGGGTTTTGAGGCAGTTCGACTGCTATTTCTTCCAGCAGATCCAGGGCCTCGAACGAAGCCCTGTAAAAGTGCCGGGCTGTTTTCAGATCGAACCGCTCTGCCAGATCGATCAGCAGATCATCGCTCATGTACTGAATCAGTCCGGTATTCAGAGAGGTCGAACCGTTCCCGATGCGCCCCTGTTCGAACAAGGTCACCTTCAATCCTGACCGGGCCAGGACATAGGCGCTGAGCATGCCGCTGATTCCGCCTCCAATGATTGCGACATCACAGGTCGAATTGGTACGGGACAAGGACATGGAGTTGGTTTGCCATGTGGTCGGCCAGTAACGATTACCTTTGTAAAGTTCCATAATTGCCTCCTTGGTGTGGTTTGTCTGGTCAGACAGGGTGGAGTAGGGCGGCGGCCTGGGACATCCGGATTATCTGCGCCCTCCAGGTGAACCAAAGGTGTTTGTCTTCTGGTCCCGGCTCCGCAGGATTGTGCGGCACCCATTTATTTGAGTGTTACCAATAGATTCTTTGGTTCCGACAGACTGATTTGCCGCAACCGGGTGTTCAAAAGTAGACACCGGCGAACTCATGATTCGGCACGGCTTCTCGCTGGCTGGAAAAAAGTCCTCGCAAATTTTTGAAAACCCCATTGTCAAACCACTCTTCTTCCCTTATACTAACAAAGCAGTCACTTTTTCTCCACTCGAGAATGAGCGCTGGTAAGGATTGATGAAATCATCAAGTAAAAAAAACTTGAAAAAAATCAAAGATTCTTATTGACGGGGACAGGGCAGTGTAGTAGAATATATCTTGTCGTCAAGATACAACCCACAAAAGCGGGGCAGGCGAAAGCTTCTTCGGTAAGACTGGAAGACAGACGAAAGCGATTCTGGGGTATAGCCAAGCGGTAAGGCACCAGACTTTGACTCTGGCATTTCGTTGGTTCGAATCCAGCTATCCCAGCCAAATTTTCCTTTGAAATTACTGGAGTGTGTTGTATAATAGCCTTATCACTGGTTCAGGCAGGTGTGGCGGAATTGGCAGACGCACTAGACTTAGGATCTAGCGCTTGACGGCGTGGGGGTTCGACTCCCTTCACCTGCACCAATGAAAAGAAAAAAATGGAATATGAGTATGCGGGAGTGGCTCAGTGGTAGAGCGTCACCTTGCCAAGGTGAACGTCGCGAGTTCGAATCTCGTCTTCCGCTCCGCGGGTGTAGTTCAATGGTAGAATCCCAGCCTTCCAAGCTGGTCGTGAGGGTTCGATTCCCTTCACCCGCTCCATTTTTTTTTAGCGTCACTAGCTCAGCCGGATAGAGCATCGCCCTTCTAAGGCGAGGGCCAGGAGTTCGAATCTCTTGTGACGCACCATCATGGTGGACGTAGTTCAGTTGGTAGAGCGCCAGATTGTGGTTCTGGTTGTCGTGGGTTCGAGTCCCATCGTCCACCCCATTTAATAATCAGGGAGAATTTCTCCACTTCAAAACAAGTTCCTTGCCGTATCTGACGGAAGACACTGCCATTCAGAAATGGATGGATCGATCCGTACATTTCGGAAGAATACTTATTGGGGTATGGCCAAGCGGTAAGGCTCTAGACTCTGACTCTAGCACTCGTTGGTTCGAATCCAGCTACCCCAGCCAATCTGATCCACTAGCTCAGTCGGTAGAGCACATGACTTTTAATCATGGTGTCCGGGGTTCGATTCCCCGGTGGATCACCATTTTCTTCTGGAAAGTTCGGGATTCGTTGCGGGGTGTAGCGCAGATGGGAGCGCGCGTGCTTTGGGAGCATGAGGTCGCAGGTTCAATCCCTGTCACCCCGACCAAATCACCGGTTCCGAGGTATCGGAGCTTTTTTTTTCAAAAGTCTTCCACCCAATGAAGCTGCGGTAAGTAATTTCACTAACAGGCACCATTAGTCCAGTGGATAGGACAAAGGTCTCCGAAGCCTTAGGCACTGGTTCGACTCCAGTATGGTGCACCAAATAAGCGGATCCCGTTCCATCGGAACGGGATCCTTTCCATTTTTTGACTTGATGATTCAATACGGCGAGTAAAAGCCGATCCGAGGAGGTAACTATGATTCGAGTGGCGCTGGTTCAGATGGATTCCACTGATGATATCGAGCAGAATCTGATGAAAGTAATAAAATATGTGAAACAGGCAGCACAGGGAGGTGCGGCGCTGGTTGCCTTTCCGGAGTTCATGAATTTTCTGCCGTTCCGCCGCGGTCACATCTACTATGAGTCGGAACACGGAAGAACGGAACAGCTGCTGATTCGTCTGGCCAGAGAGTATCACCTTGCGATTCATGCCGGATCTGTGCTCATTGACTCCGGTCTGCCCCGTCCCTATAATCAGGCATTTCTGGTGGATCCGGAGGGCGGGATTTCAGGACGATACTCCAAACTCCATCTGTTTCGGGGGATGTCACCCTCGGGGGAAACCTTTCGGGAAGATGAGCTGTATTCACCGGGGAATGAAATCGTGGTAACCAGCATTCTGGGGATTCCGGCAGGAACGGCAATCTGCTATGATTTTCGCTTTCCTGAATTGTTTCGTCTGATGGCTCGGGCCGGGGCCCAGATCATCTTTGTGCCCGGCAATTTTTCAATGCACACCGGCCGGTATTATCTGGAAGCAGCGCTGAAAACCAGGGCCATGGAAAATGGAGTCTTCATTGTGTCCGCCAATCAGACCGGTGTAAAGAAAAAAGCGGAAAGCTTCGGTCATTCCATGGTCATTGATCCCAGTGGTCAGGTCGTGGCAGTCAAGGAGACCGGTGAAGGAGTCCTGTTTTATGATCTGGATCCTCAGGCGGTTCGACGGCAGCAGCACCTGCTGCCGCTGCTGGATACAGCCCGGGATGAAGTCTATGATGGCTTCCGAAGCAGGCTGAAAAAATAGAAAATCAGTATATTTGCCCGAAAGGTTTGCCATTGCGGGCGGGGGCGCCTATTTGTAAACTGAGGTGATGCTATGCAGAAGAAATCATTGCAGTTCAGAGAGCGGCTGATTGTGGCGAATCATGGATTTGGCAACCGTCCCGCGGCAATCGTAATTCATGAAACGGACAATACAGCCCCTTCGGCAGGGGCGCTGAACCACAGCCTGTATTTCGGGACTCCCGGAGTGAAAGTCAGCTGTCATTACGTTGTCGATGACGGGGAGATCATTCGGCTGCTGAGTCATGATAAGGCAGCCTGGCACTGTGGCCGTCCTCTTGCCGGTTATGGCAACCACAATACAATCGGGATCGAAATATGTGTCAACGGAGGTTATTTCTCCGCCTGGTACCGGACCGCGCTTTTAACGGCCGCGCTGATGGACGAGCTGGGGATCGAGGTGCTGCTTCGTCACCGCGATGTTTCGGGGAAGTACTGTCCCAGACGCATGCTGGACCAGCCGCAACTATGGGAACGGTTCTGCCGGATTGTGGCTGGTCAGAGAAAACACTGGGTACTGAAACAAAATGCCAGCTGGCAGAAACCAAAGCCGGCCAAGGACGAGACTGCGATCGGCATTGTCACAGCGGGGATATTGAATGTCCGAAGCGGCCGGGGGATGGAATTCCCGGTAATCGGCACTCTCTCCCGGGGCGAGCCGGTCCGACTTCTGAATCTGCTCAGGGACTGGTGGTCCATTGACTATGGCGTGAATGTCGGTTTCATCAACAAAAAGTATATCGTTCCGATCGGGCAGTTCTAAACTGCCCTTTTTTGTGTCTCTTTCATGAATATCTGTGAAATTCCATTGGATAACATTCCCTCTACTTTCAATCCACGTATAATAAGAAGAAAGGTAAAATGCCTTGAACCATACGACGGCGTCGTATCCTGGATCCTCCGGAAGGAGGAAGCGGCATTGCCGGAGTCCTGACTGGTGATCCGGCTAGTGCGGATCAGTCCGGAATGGCCGGTAAGTACAAAGAAAGGGAAAAAAGAGTCATGTCCAAAGCAGATGAACAGTATCTTGGAATTGTTCAGCAGGTCCTTGAAAAAGGATATTATGATCAGAATCGAACCGGAGTTGCCACATACAAACTGCCTCATCAGATCATGCAGTTTGACCTGGAGGAAGAATTCCCCATTTTGACAACCAAGTTCGTAGCCTTTAAAACAGCTGTGAAGGAGCTGCTGTGGATCTTTAAGGATCAGAGCAACTCCATTGCCCGACTTCATGAGCAAAATGTCCATATCTGGGATGAATGGACTCTTCCGGATCAAACCATAGGGACCTCCTATGGCTGGATTGTGAATAAATTCAAGTTAGTCGACAAGCTCCTGGATTCTCTCCGGAACAATCCCCAGGATCGCCGCATGATCATGAGCCTGTGGCAGAATGAATATCTGGAAGGCGGTGCACTCTATCCCTGTGCTTTCCTGACCATGTGGGACGTAACCGATGGCCGGCTGAATATGATGCTGGTTCAGCGTTCCGCAGACATGCCGCTGGGAGTGCCCTTCAACATGGCACAGTATGCGGTTCTTGCCTGTATGATGGCTCAGGTCTCCGGCCTGCGGCCGGGTCTGTTCACCCACGTCATCAACAATGCTCATGTTTATGAGAATCAGCTGGAAGGCATGCGGGAACAGCTGTCCCGTGCCGCGCACGCAAAAAAAGCCCCGAAATTATGGCTGAATCCGGAAATCACGAATTTCTACGATTTCAGCGAAGCGGACATTCGTCTGGAGGGGTATGAACACTTAGGTAAAATTGACATGGAGGTTTCAGTTTAATGTTATCAATTATTGTAGCTATTGCGGAAAACAACGTCATTGGGAAGGATGGCAAGCTGATCTGGCATATCCCCAGAGACTTGAAGCATTTCCGCGAGATCACTGATGGCTCCACGATCATCATGGGACGAAAAACCTTTGAGTCACTTCCCGGCGTTCTGCCCAACCGCAGACACGTCGTTCTGACCAGAAACAAGGATTTTCGTGTCGATCATCCGGAAGTTCTCGTGATCCACTCCCTGGAGGAAATTCAGCCGTACATTGATTCGGAAGAGGAAGCCTTCATCATCGGCGGCGGAGAGCTGTTCCGCCTGATGCTGCCTCATGCAACAAGACTTTATCTGACCTGGATCGGCAAGTCCTGGGATGGGGATACTTATTTCCCGGAAATTCCTTCGGACGAATTCATGCTGACCGAGGAATGGGAAGCGGTGGATGAGAAAACGGGGATCCAGCTGAATTTTGCCAACTACGACCGTGTGGAGAGTGACCTGGAGGAAAAAGAGTGGGAAGAAGAACTGGAAAACTCCCGAAACTAATAATTTTCGACCTGGATGGAACGCTGCTCGATACAGAGCCCATCTCCATCAAGGCGTGGATACAGGCAGGACAGGAATACGGGGTCAGTCTGAAGGAAGAACAGTTTCATCCCTATATCGGGCGAAACGCTCAATCGATTCAGGACTTGTCCAAGGATCTGTTCGGGCCAGGATTTCCCTTTGAAGAAATCTATCAGCGGAAGAAAGCCATCTGCCAGGAACATTATACCCGGGGTATTCCTATGAAGCCCGGCGTGCAGGAGCTGCTGGGGGCATTGCGGGATCTGGAGATTCGAGCCTGTGTTGCCACCTCCTCCGCCAAAGTGCGCTCGGAGGGATTTCTGGAACGCAATGACCTGCTGAGATATTTTGAGTTTTTGATCTCCGGTGAGGAAGTGGTTCATTCAAAGCCCGATCCGGAAATCTTTAACCGCTGCCTGACCCGAGCCGGGGTCAAAGAGACTGAGGCGATGATTGTCGAAGATTCCAGAAATGGCATCATCGGAGCACGGAGAAGCGGTGCCCAAACGGTCCTGATCCCTGACCTAATCCGTCCGGATGAACAGATGAGGGAGCACGCCGATTTGATGTTTGATTCGTTGTTTGAGTTCAGGGATCATATCCTGACTTTGGCAGCGACAATGTGACATAAATAAAAAAAGAAAAGTTGAAGCCGGCAGGTCGGAAGGGACCGCCGAACGGACATTCCTGTCCTGACTTCAACTTTTCTTTTTTTTATTGAAACCAGATGGCGCTTTCACGTTCGGCGGATTCTACAGAATCCGAGGCGTGAACGGAATTGTTGGGGAGTTCTTCGCCATAGAGTGCGCGAATTGTGCCGGGTTCCGCTTTTCGAGGGTCTGTCGCTCCGTTGATCCGACGGACTGTTTCGATTGCCCTTTCACCCTCAACCACCATGGCAACGATGTCGCCGGACAGGATCGAGTCAATCAGTCCCGGGTAGAAAGGTTTCTCCTCATGTTCGGCATAATGGGCTTTTGCCTGGTCGGGGTGGGGAGTCAGCTTTTCCAGCCGCTGCACCACCAGTCCATGGTTCTCATACATCGCGATGATAGCCCCGATGAGGTTGCGTCGGACCGCATCCGGTTTAATCAATACTAAACTCTTTTCCACAAGTGAGAGCCTCCTTCATTTCTTTGCAGTAGTCTGTAAATATTCCCGTGACGTGGAGGTCTGACAATCGCTTGGCCAGATCCATGTCATTTATGGTATACACATTAACATAGATATCATTCTCCAGGAGGCTCTGAATGATTTCTTCACTTAATATTAATATGGAAGGGTGGACTCCGCTGGCTCCCAGGCTCTTTACGTAGCGGACCAGGTCGGGTAGGGAGCGATTGACCAGTGGCGCAGCCTTGATATCTTTTTTCAGACGAATCAGCCGACGAATGGAATTGTGATTGAATGTTGAATAAATAATCTCGAAATCATTCTCATATTCCTTTGTTTCAGCCAGGACGATTTCTTCCAGTCCGTTGTATTCTATAATTGAATTCTTCAGTTCGAGGTTCAGGGTTATGTTTCTCCCTGAGAGCCGGATCACTTCAAGAAGTTCCTTCAGAGTGAGGATGCGGCAAGGGCCGTAGGATCCTGGTCTGATCCGGGAAAAATCAAAATTCAGTAGCTCTTTGTAGGTGTAATTTTTAACATAGCCTTTGCCGTCAGAAGTCCGGTCAATCTTCTCATCGTGGATGATGACGGGAACACGATCCCGGGTCAGCTGAACATCACATTCTATTCCATCGCAGCCTGCTTCCAGGGCCTTTTCAAATGCAATCAGGGTATTTTCCGGATAATAGCGGGAGTAACCCCGGTGTGCATAAATTTTCATGGCTTCTCCTTTTATTAGGATTTTATTCATAATAACATATCACCCTACTGAGGCCAATCATTTTCAGGGTGTTGGATCAAATTTTCAATGTCGCCGGATCATTCCGTCTGTTACGGGATACCAGCTCCCTGAAAAGGTCCTAGTCTTCAATCGTGAATGGAATATTCGAGCACATTAAACGAGATGCTGGGGAATCCGGATAATCAAGTCAGATTTTAAGAAATGAAGAACAGACGGGAGTGATTGATCGTATATAATAGATTGGTATGAAATGGAGGAATCTCATGATTAAGGAATTTATACGTTATTATAAACCTCACAAAACATTGTTTTTTATTGATCTGGTCTGTGCTTTCCTGATTTCGGCCAGTGATCTGGTATTTCCCATGGTGACCCGCCGATTCATCAATGAGTTCATTCCGGATCAAAACCTGGCCATGATCGTTCGCTTTGGGGGATTCCTGGCTGTCCTTTATGCGGTTCGCTTTTTACTTGATTACATCGTTGGCTACTGGGGGCATGTCCTGGGTGTTCGGATGGAGTACGACATGCGCAAAGATATGTTCGGTCAGCTGCAGCGAATGTCCTTCTCTTATTATGACGATACCAAGACCGGCCAAATCATGTCCCGGCTGGTCAATGACCTGAACGAAATTTCAGAACTGGCTCATCACGGTCCGGAAGATCTGTTCATTTCGACCATCATGCTTCTGGGATCCTTTATCCTGCTCCTTGGGATCAATGTTCCTCTGACATTGATTGTATTTGCGGTCATTCCTTTTCTGATCTGGTTCACCATGTCATTCAATCGCCGTATGAGGCGCAGTTTCCAGGATTTGAGGGTTTCTCTGGGAGAAATCAACGCCAACCTGGAAGATGCCATCTCAGGGATCCGGGTTGTCAAGTCCTTTACCAATGAGGAATTCGAGAAGGAACGGTTTGACCAGGGAAACAACCAGTTTAAAATCCTCCGGGGCAAGAGCGTTCGCTATCTGGGAATCTTTGGCGGCGGAATCAATTTTTTCGCCAATCTTCTGAATCTGATGGCTTTGACATTCGGAGGATATTTTGTTTATCAGGGACAGATTACCATTGCGGATCTGGCTGCCTATATTCTGTTTATGGGATTGATGATCAGTCCCGTTCGTCGCCTGGCTCAATTTGCCGAGCTGTTCCAGCGCGGAATGGCCGGTTTCAAACGGTTCTCTGAAGTGATGGCTTTGGAACCGGAAATCAATGACAAACCGGAGGCTTCTGAACTGACCCAGGTCAGGGGTGATGTGGAATTTAAGAATGTCACCTTTAAATACAAGGATAATCAGGAACAGGTTCTGTCCAACATCAATCTCACCGTGAATGCCGGAGAGACGATCGCGCTGGTTGGCCCTTCGGGTGCCGGAAAAACCACCCTGTGTTCTCTAATTCCACGTTTTTACGAGATCGCTTCCGGAGAGATTCTGGTGGATGGGCAAAATATCCAGGATGTTACGCTTCAGTCCTTGCGCTCCAGCATTGGAATTGTACAGCAGGATGTCTTCCTGTTCTCTGGATCAATCTTTGAGAACATTGCTTACGGAAAATTGGGGGCGTCCCGGGAAGAAGTAATTCAGGCAGCCCGACTGGCGAATGCCCATGACTTTATTATGGAAACCCCCAATGGGTACGAGACGAATATCGGCGAGCGCGGAGTCAAACTCTCAGGCGGTCAGAAGCAACGTCTGTCCATTGCACGCATGTTCCTGAAAAATCCGGCGATTCTGATTCTGGATGAAGCGACTTCTTCCCTGGATAATCAGTCGGAGAGAATTATCCAGCAGTCCATCGAAGAACTTGCCAAGGGACGGACAACATTCATTATCGCCCATCGACTGGCTACCATCCGAAACGCCAGACGCATTGTGGTTCTTGTGCCCGGCGGTATCGCGGAAGAAGGAACACATCTTGAATTAATCGCTAAAAACGGAGTCTATGCCGATCTTTACCAGACGCAATTTTGATCAAGTGAACCGAATAAGTAAAAGCGCTTTCGACATCGTAAGCTGCATCAGCACCCGTGGATCGCTTCAGCAAGCAGTCATTTGCAGTTCAATTAGAAGCGGAATCTGGCATTGTTCAAGGCAAAGATCCAATAATCCGCTCGTTCCATGATCATAAAAACGCCTCTTTCCTATCAATAAGGAAAGAGGCGTTTTTTACAGTGCAACATTCAGATTCATAGTAAGACACCAGCCGAGAATAGCCATGAAAGAGCCTCCGGCCAGATCGAGTACCACATGCTGTTTGGTGGTCAGGGTAGCAGCGATGATCATAAGTAGTGATACCCAGATGAACACTTTACAGGCATCGGGCAATGTGGATGATTGAACTGCCAGAATGGTCATGGAGCAGGCGAGGACATGAATGGAGGGGAATCCATTGTAAGGATTATCCATTTTTCGGGTGAACCGTAGCAGGCGTTCGGCCAGGCTGTTGCCGGATACCTGTGTCAGCCGAGGAACCTCGTTCTGGA
>JABNAD010000917.1_pt1 | contig 13356 bp, 12 predicted proteins | sample 7240381 | NCBI WGS metagenome assembly JABNAD01 (sample SAMN11332834, study PRJNA596920) | anaerobic digester metagenome | biome: digested sludge; isolation source: digested sewage sludge-derived enrichment culture grown on H2/CO2 | place: Germany: Goettingen
GAAGAACATGGTGGCCCCGGTGGTAACGCCTGTATAGCAAAGGTAGGGAACGATGTTTTTAAAGCCCTTGCGGCCAAACGCGATCGCCACCATGATGAAGGGAATGACCATCACGCCGAACATATGGATGCGGCCCACCATGGCGGAGTTCAGCGCTGCGGTGGAAATGCCTGCATCTACCAAGGCCGCGCCGCCGGAGATGGTGGTCAGGCCCGCTCCGCCCCAAGAGCAGGGAGTCGCATCGCCCAGCAGAGCTACCGCAATGGCCACGATCGGGTCAAAGCCCAGCGCCACCAGAAACGGAGCCGCAATGGCTGCGGGAGCGCCCGCACCCGCAGCGCCCTCCAGAAAAATGGGAACCATCAGACCCACCACGATCAGCTGCACCCGGCGGTCATTGCCGGAAATGCGGGCCACGGTGTTTTTCACGTCTTCAATCGCGCCGGTCTTTTTCAGAGTGTTGAGAATCACGAACGCTCCGAATACCATGGCGACGATTTTGCCGCCCTCCTTGATCCCTTTCCAGAGCAGCGCGTCATAGGCCGCCACATTCTCCTTAAAGGTAAGACCGGTCACGTTGAAATAGGTAAACGCCAAAACCAGCGTCCAAATCAGCGCCAGTGGAGCGACCTTCATCGCCGGTTTCTTAAATGCCAGAATCCCCACTAAAACAAATGCGATGGGGCTGGCTGCCAACACAAACTCAAATACTCCCATAATCGATCTTCCTCTCTTTTTTGCCAAACTGAAAATATAAAAAGAGAAGCGGCCCCGCCTGAAAGCGGAGCCGCTTCTGATTTCTCCCAAATGGGTTTCAGACGCGTATCACCGTTTCAAGCGCACGGGCATGCACAAAATAACCAGCAGGCCCAGCAGGCTAATCAGCGTAATCAGGGTAATGCCCAGCAGAGATACCAGCACCAGAGAAACCGCCAGCAGGACAACAAAAATGGACGCTGCAAACGCAGCGTCCAGAATCAGAGCAACCGTATTGAATGCGGCGCAGAAGAAAGCCTCCGCGGCAAAAGCTGCCGTGGAAGTCATGGCGGTATTGGTACGCATACGCATCGTCATGGCTTTCTCCCCTCTCGGCGCTCCATGGCACCAGTGTTTTTTCCTACGATAACGGCTGGGTGAAAAAAAGTCAACAGGAAGTTGCATGCAGTTCGTCAAATTCGTGAAATTGTTCCTTGTTCTTTGTCTGCATTTTACTTTTCCTGTTTGTTTTATACAAAGAAATGTGTCTTACTGCTGATTCGTTGTCTGATTTCTCAAAAGGGCCGCTTGTTTTTTTCCACCGGACTTGTTATACTTTTTTAAGTTTAGAAAGTCTGCAAATAAAAAGTCAATAGAAAATCCAGAGAAATTGCAGGCACAAAAGCGAGGCTGAAAATCGTAACACAAAAAGGCCACCGCAAAAGCGCTGACCTGAGCTGTGAAAATAACAATAGTTAATCGGCTGCTTCCAACGACGCAAGATATTCCTTTACCCGCCCGTAGTAGATGCGAAGAAACTTGTTGGCGCCGGCAGTCATGTAGACCAGATAAGGCTTGCCTTCGGCGCGTTTCTTATCCATGAATTGGTACACCGGGTCGTCCTGCGGCATGGTTTTCAGCAAGCAGTCCATGACAAGGAAAAGAGCTTTTCGCAGTTCTGGAGGGCCGCTTTTGGACGTGCGTGTACTCTTGGCTTCAAATGCACCAGACTGGTTTGCACCGGGGTCAACACCGGCAAAAGATGTAATGGAGCCTCTGTGAGCAAAGCGGGTCACATCCCCAATCTCTGCCATGAGCTGCGGGCCAAGAGAATCTCCCACACCGTGCATTGCCATGACAACAGGATATTCGGGAAGCTGTGCGGCCAGTGTGCGCATTTCAGACTTAAGCTGTTCCACCGATTTGGAGATTGCATTCAGGGAATCAATCGCCTGCCGCACCAGCAGCTTAGTCAAAGCATCTTTGGGAAGCATAGCAATCAAATTCTGCGCTCCAGCATGAATTTCAGCAGCTTTGCTTTCGCTGAAATTATAACTGTGCCGTTTACACCACTTGCTGTAACGCTCGGTGAAAGCGGAAAGACTCAGGTTCCGCACAGAGTCTACGAGCCAAAAGGCCGCAGCAAAATCCACCCACTTCTGGCTGCCGTCCTCACGGGCGGGGCTGTCAAACAGGGCGTTGACGCCGGGATTGGTCTGGTCCAAAAGAGCGATGAGATTGTTTTTCATCATCGTCTTGGTTTTGGAGTACAGCCCCTGCTGCCGGTTCAGCGTTTTCAGTTGGTAACGAATCGTATCCATGGGAGTATGTTGCCGCAGTTCCACCCAGTTGTCAAGACCGTAGCGGGCAATTTTCCGTGAATCCGCTGCATCTGTCTTGACCTTGCGCAGAGAATTGTTGCCGTAATGCCTTAATGAGTTTTGGATTCACCGCGCTGACAAAGATTCCCTCATCGTAGAGGAACTGGGCTACCGACTCATAGTATCGCCCGGTATGCTCCATAACCACCCGCGTCTCGCCGTCCAGACTTTTCAAGTAGTCTGCCAGCTCCTTGAGTTCGCTGCTGGTGTGACGCACAGTAAACGATTTTGCTACAACTTCTCCAAAGGGTCGAAGAACGGAAACCATACTTTTCCCCTTGGAAACATCAACGCCAGCCACATTGTTCATAGAAAGCACTCCTCATTGTAGATTGGTCATTTGGCGACCAGCCCTTCCATCATTGCCGATTCAATCTATCTGATGACACGGACGCACCGGCGTGGCGGCTCTACCTCCATAAATCGAACGCTGCGAATGAGAGGCTGGCTGACGGACTTTCTAGCGGACGTGATAGTCCTTGGAGGCACACGTCAGGCCATGACCCCATCATTCTAACAGCTTAGGCAACGATACGGAAAAAGACACGGCTGGCTGCCGTGCCTTAACCCGTAAATATATTGTAATAGGAGGTACACCATGCTGAAACGGGAGGACATTTTATCTCAGCTTCACACGCTTCCTCTGGATCTGGACCGCTGCTGGCTGAATGCGGGTGGGGCCTTGGTGCTGTATGGCCTGCGGGATGAAACTGCGGACATTGATCTGGGCGCGGAGCCGTCTCTGATGGATGAACTGGTGGCTGCGGGCTTTTCCGCCACGCAGAAGGAAGACGGCAATCGGAAGATTCATCTGCCGCCGGTTACCGATCTATTTGAAAACTGGGCTTCCGACGAAACGGAGACAATGGATGGCATTCGGGTCATCTCACCCGCAGGCATTCTGGATCTGAAAGAACAGCTGAACCGCCCCAAGGATCAGGCGGACATTGTACGTCTGCGTGAATTTTTAAAAAACCACGCTGCAAGGTAAACAAAGGGAGGCGTCCGCCAATAGCGGACGCCTCCCCCATCATTTTATCTGTGCAGACACTCAGTCGTTGGGAACGAATTTGCTGGCGGGCGCATGGCAGACCGGGCAGATATAATCCGGGGGCAGCGTCTCGCTCTCGTAGATATAACCGCAAACGGTGCAGCGGAAACCGCTGCCCACCATCTCCCGCACCACGGTGGCAGTGGGGGGTGTGCTCTTGCCCCGGTTTGTGAACGCGCCCAGCGTAAGCATCTGGCCGCCTGCCAAAACCTCCGCTTCCGTGGCTTCGCCCACGAAGAGGATGTAGCTGCCGATTTCCAGCTTCTCCACCACGCGGCAGCTAACACGGGACACCATGTGCTCCGTCAGGTACGGACAACCAGCCTCATCCGCCTTTGCTTCAAATCCGGTGAACTTGTCCCCCACCCGGCCCGATTTGTAGCCGAAGGTGTTGACAACTTCCTCGGGACAGTCCGCCGCCAGCAGCGTCACGGAAAAAACACCGGAGGCCAAAACCGCGTCGGTCGTGGCATGGTCCTTATTTAAGGTGACTGTAAAACGAGGCGGACGGGACGAAGTCACCTGCGCAAACGAGGTGGCAATACAGCCCTGCCGCTTGCCGTTTGCGGAGGTGGAGACCAGATACATACCGTAATCCATGGCCTCATAGGCTTTTGCGTTGAAGGTTCCACTCATAAAAGAGCTCCTTTCCTGTGCCGTTTCCGGCAGTCCATTCGTATATTTTATAATTCTAATATACCAGAGGTTTCCATAATTTCAAGTGATTTATGCAACAAATAAATTTTTCATGGTTTCACTCTGGACAAACACATTTTTTGCGCGTATACTTTCCTCAAATCAATCGTTATTATTTCTCTTACTTTTAAGCATAAGAAAATTTAATATTAAGAAGGAGTGATTCCATGTCTGAGAGCTATGCGGGCAAGATCAATCGGAAGCTGTTGAAAAAGCGGCGCATCATCGCCGCTGCCTCCGGTCGGGAAAAAGCGGATCTGGTGCTGAAAAACGCCACCTATGTCAATGTGTTTTCCAACGAGCTGTGTCAGGCCGATATCGCCGTGGCCGAGGGTCTGATCGTGGGCATGGGCCGGTATGAAGGCGAGACGGAGCAGGACTGCACCGGCAAGATCGTTCTGCCCGGTTTTTTGGACGCCCACATCCACTTGGAAAGCTCCCTCGTCTCTCCCAAGGAGTTTGTGAAGGCCGTTTTGCCTCACGGCACCACCACCGTCATCACCGATCCCCATGAGATCGCCAACGTCATGGGGAGCGATGGCATCGAGTACATGCTGCAAGCCACAGAGGGGCTGCCGGTGGACGTGCGGTTTATGCTGCCCTCCTGCGTCCCGGCAACGCCGCTGGACGAGTCCGGCGCGATTCTGGACTACCGGGCCATCGACTCCTTCTACGATCATCCCCGTGTGCAGGGCCTTGCGGAGATGATGAACTTTGTGGGCGTGATCAACGGCGACGAGCAGGCCGTTGAGAAAATCGTGGCGGCGCAGGCCCATCATAAGAAGATCGACGGCCACGCGCCGGACCTTGTGGACAACGATTTGAACACCTACATCGCCGCCGGGGTGTACTCCGACCATGAATGCCACGATTTGAACGACGCCATCGCAAAGCTCCAGCGCGGCCAGTTCATCATGATCCGGGAAGGGACCGCCGCCCGGAATCTGGAGGCGCTGACGCCGCTTCTGTGCGACAAATACTCCGAACGCTGCATGTTCTGCACGGACGACAAGCACCCCAACGACCTTTTGGAAAAGGGCCACATCGACTACATCGTAAAGCAGGCCATCGCCCTTGGCGCGGACCCCATCACGGCGGTGAAGGTGGCCTGCCACAACGCGGCGCGGTATTTCCTGCTGAATAACCGGGGTGCCATCGCGCCGGGATATCTGGGGGACTTTGTCATCATCGACAACTTTGAAAACTTCCACATTGAAAAGGTCTACAAACGGGGCGAGCTTTTGGTGGAAAACGGCGTAGTGAAGGAGTTTCCCGTACCGGAGATTGAGCCGTATCTGGTGGAGCGTGCTCACAGCACCTTCCATTTGGGAACACTGAGCGCGGAGGATTTTGTGGAAAAACGCCCCCGTGGCATCATTGGCATGGTTCCCGGCGAAATCACCACCGTGGACGCGGGATACTCCGACCGCATCGACGTAGAATACGATGTGCTGAAGCTGGCGGTGGTGGAGCGCCACAAAAACACCCACCACATCGGCATCGGCTATATTCAGGGCTACGGCCTGAAATCCGGCGCGGTGGCCACCTCCATCTCCCACGACTCTCACAATATTATTGTGGTGGGAACCAACGAAGCGGACATGGCGGCGGCGGTAAACCGGGTGGTAGCGCTAAACGGCGGCATCGTGGTGCTGGACAAGGGAACTTCCGTGGCGGAGGTCCCGCTGGCCATCGCGGGCATCATGAGTGAAGAGCCGCTGACAGACGTGAACCGGGAGTTGGAAAACGCCAAGGCCAAAGCCCGTGTTTTGGGCGTCTCGGCAGGCATTGACCCGTTCATGACCCTGAGCTTTATGGCGCTTCCAGTAATCCCCTCCCTGCGCATCACCACCCGCGGCGTGTTCGACGTGAACCATCAGATCTACGTATAATTTGAAATTCACCGCGCGGACAGGGCAGAGCCTTTTGTCCGCGCGGTTTTCTTTTCGGAGTGCCGCGTCAAAGTTGCCCCCCTGCGGCTTTACAATCCTTGTTATTTTGACGAAAATGCAGGATCATATTTTATTTCCTTCATTTTGCCTTTTCATATCCACATTTATGTGGTACATTAGAATCACTATTACATTAAGAAGAAATTCGGCTGCAAAAGCAACAGCCTCAGGAGGGATCTCATATGATCGCGCTGCATTCTTCCGGCGTGTTCCTTTCCAATGGCGTTCCCTGCGAAACTGCGCCTGTCTCCCGGTTGGAGGGGCGGAAACGCACGCTGGCCTGGTCCGTTTTGCAAAGTCACAATATCTCCGGCGACGACAAACAGCTCCACATCCGCTTTGACGCCATGGTTTCTCACGACATCACCTATGTGGGCATCATCCAGCAGGCCCGTGCCTCCGGTATGCGGGAGTTTCCCCTGCCCTATGCGCTGACCAACTGCCACAACAGCCTGTGCGCCGTGGGCGGCACCATCAATGAGGACGACCACGCCTTCGGGCTTTCCGCCGCGAAGAAATACGGCGGTATTTATGTTCCCGCCAACCAAAGCGTCATCCATTCTTACGCCCGGGAGCAGCTGGCGGGCTGCGGACGCATGATCCTCGGCTCCGACTCCCACACCCGGTACGGGGCGCTGGGAACCATGGGTGTAGGCGAGGGCGGTCCGGAGCTTTGCAAGCAGCTGCTGAAAAACACTTGGGACTTGGATTACCCGGAGGTGGTGCTGGTGTATCTCACCGGCGCGCCGCACATGGGCGTGGGGCCTCACGACGTGGCTCTGGCGCTGGTGAAGGCCACTTTTGAAAGCGGCTTTGTCCGCAACCGGATTCTGGAATTTGCGGGACCGGGTATCGCCTCCCTTCCCATGGACTATCGCAACGGCATCGACGTGATGACCACGGAAACCGCCTGCCTCAGCTCCATCTGGGAGACGGACGAGACGGTGGCGCAGTTTTATGAGGCCCACGGCCACGGCGCGAACTATCAGACCCTCCGCCCCGGTGAAAACGCCTATTACGACCGAATGGTGTCCATTGATCTTTCCGCCGTTGAACCGATGATCGCCCTGCCATTTCATCCCTCCAACGCCTATCCTATCCGGGAGTTTCTGGAAAACGCGGAAGACCTTTTGGCGGCGGTTGAGAAAGACGTGAAGCAGCGCTGGCCCAAGGCCAATCCTCACCTTGTGGATAAAATCCACGACGGCGGCGTTTGGGCGGATCAGGGCATTGTGGCGGGCTGCGCGGGCGGATTGTTCGACAACATCACCGCCGCCGCGGACATTCTGCGCCACGGAAGCGTTGGAAACGAAGGATTTTCTCTCAGCATCTACCCCACCAGCGTGCCGGTGAGTCTGGCGTTGACCCGGGCGGGCGTTGCCGCCGAGCTGCTGGAAAGCGGCGCGGTGCTCAAACCCAGCTTTTGCGGCCCCTGCTTCGGCGCGGGCGATGTGCCGGCGAACAATGCTTTAAGCCTGCGGCACACCACCCGCAACTTTCCCAACCGGGAGGGCAGCAAGCCGGGTGAAGGCCAGTTTTCCGGCGTGTGCCTGATGGACGCACGATCCATCGCCGCCACCGCCCGAAACGGCGGAAGAATCACCTCTGCCACGCAGACGGACTGCGACATCCATCCTCTCCCCTACCACTTCGACGCCACCCCCTACGAAAAGCGGGTATATAATGGCGTAGGCCATCCCCGTCCGGAAACGGAGCTGGTGATGGGACCGAACATCACAGACTGGCCGGAAATTCCGCCTCTGGCGGAAAATCTTCTGGTGGAGCTGGCGGCAGTTCTCCACGACGAGGTCACCACCACCGACGAGCTGATCCCCTCCGGTGAAACCTCCTCTTACCGTTCCAACCCGCTTCGGCTGGCGGAATTTACCCTATCCCGCCGGGAGCCGCAGTACGTCCCCCGCGCCAAGGCCGTTGCCGCCATGGAGGCGGAGCGCCTTGCCGGGACAGCCCCGGCAGCGCTGACCGCACTGCTCGCCCGCGTGGGCGACGGAAATGAACTGGCAAAAACCACCCGGTTTGGCTCCGCCATTTACGCCAATAAGCCCGGCGACGGGTCCGCCCGGGAACAGGCGGCCTCCTGCCAGCGGGTGCTGGGGGGCTGCGCCAATCTGTGCCACGACTTTGCTACCAAGCGCTACCGCTCCAACTGCATCAACTGGGGCATTCTGCCTCTGACGCTGGAAGGGGACTTTACCGGAGAAAACGGCGACTGCGTTTTTATCCCCGGCGTTCGGGCGGCAATTACCGCCGGCGAGGAAACGCTTTCCGCCTCGCTGCTGCGCAAGGACGGCGGAAAAGAGGCCTTGACGCTTCATTTGCAGGGATTAACTGCGGAAGACAGAGAAATTTTACTGGACGGGTGTCTGATGAATTATTATAAAAAAAAGGAACGGTTGAGATGGAAAAAATCAAAATGACCACGCCCTTGGTGGAGATGGACGGAGATGAAATGACCCGGATTCTCTGGCGCACCATCAAGGAGGACTTGATTCTGCCCTATGTGGACCTGAAAACGGAGTATTACGATCTGGGTCTGCCCCACCGGGACGAGACGCGGGATCAGGTAACTGTGGACGCGGCCAACGCCACGGAGCGGCTGGGCGTGGCCGTCAAGTGCGCCACCATCACTGCCAACCGTCAGCGGCAGGAAGAGTATCACCTGTCTGAAATCTGGCCCTCCCCCAACGGCACCATCCGCGCCGTTCTGGACGGAACGGCGTTCCGCGCCCCCATCCTGCTCCCTTTTCTCCGCCCGGCGGTGCCGGGATGGGAAAAGCCTATCACCGTGGCCCGCCATGCTTATGGCGACATGTACAAGGCCGTGGAGCTGGTGACGAACGAGCCGGGCATTGCCAAGCTGAATTTCAAGGGGCAAAGCGGCAAGGATGAAACGCTTGTGATCGCCAAAACCAAAGGAAACGCCGTATTTCAGGGCCAGCACAACACAGAGACTTCCATCCGCGCCTTTGTCCACTCCTGCTTCCAGTACGCACTGGACACAAAGCAGGACCTTTGGTTCTCCGCCAAGGACACCATCTCCAAGGAATACGACGGCGAGTTCCGCCGTGCGTTTGACGAGGCATTCGCCAACACCTATCAGGCGAAATTCGACGAGATGAACCTCCACTATTTCTACACGTTGATTGACGATGCGGTGTCCCGCGTCATGCGCTCCAAGGGCGGCTTTATCTGGGCGCTTAAAAATTACGACGGCGACGTGATGAGCGACATGGTTGCCGCCGCCTTCGGCTCTTTGGCCATGATGACCTCCGTGCTCGTTTCACCGGACGGGTCTATGGAGTTCGAAGCGTCCCACGGCACCGTCACCCGCCACTTTTACCGCTATCGCGCCGGAGAAAAGCCCTCCACCAACTCCACAGCCACCATCTTCGCCTGGACCGGCGCTCTGCGCCGCCGTGGCCAGCTGGACGGACTTCCCGACTTGATTTCCTTTGCCGGGAAGCTGGAGAACGCCTGTCTTGAAACTATGAAGGACGGCCTGCTTACCGGAGATCTTGGCGTTTTGGTGGACGAAGGCCACCGATGCCAGATTTTAAACTTTGAGGAATCTCTTGAGGCCATCGCAAAGCGGTTGGCAACAAAGATGCACCCCATCTCGGAGCGGTGAGGTTCCTTCCCTCTTTGTGCTGTGCGCTTTTTATGTTTCTTTACCGCAAAACAGCCCGTGCTGTCCGCACGGGCTGTTTTTTTGCGCACCGCTTGACAAAGCACGTATCTTGCATTACAATGTTCCAGTACCTTGCAATACATGATAAATGTATCCCGCATCAAAAGGAGGTCGTGGCGTGATTCCATCACAGATGCTGAAAGGGACGCTGGAGGGCTGCATTCTGAAAGTCATCGGACAGAGCGAGACTTACGGATATGAGATCTCTCAGCGGCTCAAGACATACGGATTTTCCGACATTGCAGAGGGAACCATCTATCCCCTGCTTTTGCGTCTTGAAAAAAGCGGACTAATCGAGGCGGTCTATCGCCAGTCCACTTCCGGACCGAATCGAAAATATTTTCACCTGACAAAAGAGGGACAAAAAGAGCTTCTTCGGTTTTCGGAAAATTGGAGCGAATTAAAAACCGCAGTGGATGCGGTACTGGGAGGGTTACAGCATGAATGAGCTGAAGCGGCTGAACCGGGAAAACAACGAATTGGATAAGCAACTGGACGGCGCGTATGAGTCCGTTATGACAGACATGGTCTGTTATCTGCGCGGCGCGGATATCTCCGATTATTACGTCGAGGCCGTCCGCCGCGACCTTCTTTCCATGTTTCTTGCCGCAAAGGAACGGGGCGAGGATGTACAAACTCTGATTGGCGGAGACTTCCGCCAATTCTGCGACAGCATTCTGGAAAATGTGCCCCACAAGACCCGGCGGCAGCGCATGGCAGAGCTTCTTTCCATCGTATTGAATTGCTTTGGGATTTTGGTGGGCATCCATCTTTTGATTTCTCAGGTCGGCGACCTCTTGATCTTCGCTCTGAAAAAAGGGCCGCAGCCCAGTCTGTCCGTCCCTGTATCCCTGGGCGATCTCATCTTTTTTGTTGCCATTACCGTGTTTTCCATCTTCTTTGTGCAGCACATCTGCAAGACCGCGCTGGCACAAAAGCGCCCCAGCTCTAAGAAAGCGAATGTGATCTCCTTCCTTCTTCTGTGGGCGTTTCTCGCCGCAGTCCTCTGCTGCAAGCTGTTTTTGAAAGACTACGTTCTGTTTTCCATTCCCTTTTTTGTGGGAATGGCACTGGTTGCCGCCAGCCTTCTGCTATCCAAGCTGTTGAGCCGTGCCGACAACTGTCTGTGACCGTCAAGAACAGACATACAAACCCCCTGCAAAAGCCAAGGAGCTTTTGCAGGGGGCATTTTGTCTGATTTCAAAAAGCGCTGTGAGGGCTGCGGTTATTCCGGTTGCATCGCCGTGCGCAAAGCGTCCGTAATCGCGCCCTCGAACAGCTTTGTTGCGTGGGCATGAAGCGTTTCCAGCCCGCCGGCAGAGAGATTGCAGCTCACCTGTCCGCCCATGGACAAATCCATATCCAAAATAAACTTGACCTCCGTGTCCTGCGGCGCGTCGGGCCGATTCTGCCGCAGACGGCCCGGTCCGGCGTGGACCTTTGCCGCGCAGCTGGAGTCCAGCTTGCACTGAATATCCACCGCGCTGTTCAGCACATCTTCCTCCCGCACGTCCTCCTCCGCCATGGCGCCGAGGTACGCCGGAGCGATCAGCTCTTTCCACGCGCTGTCCCGCAGACTCAGCTTCTCCCGGGAGATGATGTTCACATACCGCAGTCCCACCCGTTCAAAATAGGCGGGCTTATAAATGCGGATGAACTCCGCAAGGGGCTTGTCCAACTCGCTGGCAAATTCCTCCCACCCGGTATAGCGCAGGGTGGACAGGGCGATAAAGTTCTGGGTCAGGTTGATCTTCCACAGGTTGTCGGCAGAGACAAAATGATAGTTGGTCACCGGCTTTTGCTGCTTGATCTGCGGATTCGGGCCGCCCATCCCCGCCATCTGCGGGGGGACCACATCCTCGCGCCGAATGAACTGAGGAAAATCCTCACGGATCGCATCTTGAAACGCCGCAGGCTCCGTGTCGTTGATCGAGAGGATCGTGGGAAAGCGGAACTGGCAGATCACCTCGTGGGCGGGGGCATTGGCGTAAACCGTTCTGGGGTGTTTTGAAAACAGCATGGCACAAAGGCTCCTTTTTATAATATTGCTTTTATCATAGTCCCCAAGCGGAAAAAAGTCAATTAGAGGTAGAATCGGTGACAGCCGATGGTGGTGAAATAATTTCGATTGGCGTTCACCCACAGACCTTTCGACAGGGCAGGCGCATAAAAATACAAACAGGAGCCCACTGTCTCCGCCCCGTCCAGCACCATTTTTGCCGCCTTCACAGCGGAGTCCGTCGGATCGTTATAGACCGTTCCGTTGCTCACCGGTTCAAACTGGACGCCATCCTTGGCGTCAAACACCACCTCCCGAATGGAATTCGGGAACTCGGCGGAATCCACCCGGTTCAGCACCACATTGCCCACGGCAATCTGGCCCTCCAGCGGTTCGCCCTGACTCTCGGCGCTGATGATGCGGGACAACCAGTACAAATCCTCCGCATCATACGCAGCATCAGGAGATGTTACCGCCGCGCCGCCCAGCACTCTGTCCCACACCACGCCTGCGCCGCAGACCGTGGCGGCGAGCCGCAGAGGCACATAGGTCCGCCCGGACCGCACGCTCACGTTTCCGTTGTATGTATGCCCGTTCACCGTGATGGTGTCGGCGGTTGGGTCCGCCGACAAACGGGTTGTTCCGGCAACGGCCACAGCTGCTTTCGTCTCCGAGTCCCAACGGACTTCCCAGCCGCCGAAAGCATCCAGCAGCGCTCGTAGGGGCACATAAGTCACGCCGCTGTCCAGATAATTAACCGTGTCCAGCACTGCGCCGTCCACCTGTACCGGCACCGTCCGCTCCGCTGCGGCAGCAGGGACGACTGCGCCCAGCGTCAGTGCCGCCGCCAGCAGCCCGGTCGTGATTCCACGTTTTCTCATCCTTTTCGTCCTTTCTGTATCAGGCCCAAAAGCGGAAACTCCCACTTTTGGACACGTTTCTCTATTTCCATGGGAATTCCTACAAAAAGCATACAGGAAGTTACAAAAAGTTACAACCCGCAAAAGATGGAAGTGCTGGAACACTCTGGGGAAAAGCCCAAAAAGCGGTCCCACTCACCTTGGAGCGGGACCGCTTCTTTGCCTGAACAAACACATCGGGGACAATTCACAGTGACTCAGCTCTGAAACATGGGTGTGGAGAGATACCGCTCGCCAGAGTCCGGCAGCAGCGCCACAATGGTCTTGCCTCGGTTTTCCGGGCGCTTGGCAAGCTCAATTGCAGCCCAAACCGCCGCACCGGAGGTAATGCCCACCAGCAATCCCTCGCTTCCTGCCAGCTCCCGGCCCAAAGTGTAGGCGTCCTCATCTCCCACCGGCAGAATCTCGTCCAGCAGTGCCCGATCCAGATTCCCCGGCACAAAGTTCGCGCCGATCCCCTGCAAACCGTGAGGTCCCGCGTGGCCTTCGCTCAACAGCGGGGACCGGGCCGGTTCCACAGCCACCCCCTGCACATTCGGGTTTTGTTCCTTGAGATATTTCCCAGCTCCCCTGCTGGTTCCTCCGCTACCACCCCCCGCCACAACCCCGTCCAACCGCCCGTCGCGGCCCCCCCCACCCTCGGGGCCGGCGCTCACCTCATCTCTGCCGGCA
>JABNAD010000918.1_pt1 | contig 13355 bp, 12 predicted proteins | sample 7240381 | NCBI WGS metagenome assembly JABNAD01 (sample SAMN11332834, study PRJNA596920) | anaerobic digester metagenome | biome: digested sludge; isolation source: digested sewage sludge-derived enrichment culture grown on H2/CO2 | place: Germany: Goettingen
AGCTCAGTCCACTCCGGTCCGCCATCATGACCGCGCCCAGCGCACCGATCTGCACCCCCTGTACCGGCGCACCACAAAGCCGCAAAGCCGCAAAATGCCCCAATTCATGCAAAGCTGCCGCGAATAGGATCAGTATCATCGGCCACAAGCCGTTTTCCATGGCAAACCATGCGGTCAGCAGTAAAAACCCACCGGAGATCCGCAGCGATCTTTTAGGGCAGCGACACATAGTAGACAGGGTCCAAATACGTCTCTCCGTCATGGATTTCAAAGTGCAGATGCGGTCCCGTGGCCTCTCCGGTCTGGCCCACTTCTGCAATTTTTTGTCCTTCTTTCACTGCGGCTCCGGAGGAGACGGTGATTTTGCTGCAATGCGCATACAGCGTGGAAAAGTCGCCGCCGTGCGCAACGATGGCATATTTCCCATAGCTGCTGCTCTCCCCCACCGCCGTCACCGTGCCATCAGCAAAACAGACGATATTTGTCCCCTCGTTGGCGGCAATATCCAATCCGTAATGAAATTTTTCCTCACCTTCCAACGGATGCTCCCGATAGCCGAAGTCAGACGATAATGTGCCCATTACCGGTGTGCAGTAATCAAAGCCCAATACCTTTTGCTCAAGGCTGACATGCTCCGGCAGAGTCTGGTTGGAATATAAAATATAGGAGAGCTTTTGTGCGCTGCCGGTCCCTGTTCCCAAATTTGTCCCCGTATCCGTTTCAGCATCCGCCACTGATTCCGGTTGGGTTTCGGTGGAACCGGACGGCGAGGTGTCCCCCGCCCCCGTCTTTGCCGTGTCCTCCATTGGTGCGGCCGTCAGCCAGCCGTCGCTGACACGCATCAAGCTGCGCAGGACTGCGCTCCCGGTATCTGGTTCGTCAAAACCGACAACCGCTCCGGTGGGAACCGCCGCAGAGTCCCCCGGCAGGAACACGGACTGGTACAGGTCCTCCCAGCCGCCGTCCTCTTCCCCGGCAAACACACGCCCCACGGCGGAGAACACCTCTGTTACGTCCATACTCCGTTCCAGCGCGCCCCCCACATGTTGCGTCAGCCACTGAACCCGGGCGGGCAGCAATAGTTTTACCGCTACCAGCAGCACGAAAACCGTGCCGCAGACCAAAAATTGGGCCAGCCGCCGTTTCTCCGCATCAGACAGCGGCTCGGTGGCTCTCCGCTTGCCCCTTCGATATCCTGTCCGATTCCTGTACATCTGGCTGATTTTCTGTCCGGTCTGCCGCGACGTCATTCATCCCGCCTCCCCCCACGTTTTTTCCACTCTATGTATCTTTTGCAAAAAGTATGAACAATTTTGCTTGACAAAGGACTGATTTTTTCCTATAATACAATCTGTTGCATAGCGGTGCGGCGCAGCTGATTGGGGAGACAAGGCTTTTTCTTTATAATGTGAAATCCGCTGATCTGGTTTTTTGCAAGCGGAGTATATGCGGCGTCCGCTCATCTTTCTGGCTGCTAATTGTTATGCGGCGCTTGAAGTGTAATTTTCCCATTCAATATCGGGGTGTGGCGAAGCTTGGTATCGCGCTTGGTTCGGGACCAAGAGGCCTCGGGTTCGAATCCCGACACTCCGACCAAATCCTTCATGTGAAAACATGAAGGATTTTTTCTTTTTAGCAACAGACCGGTTCGCAAAAGTTTTTCGGTGGCGGCCCTCTGATTAAACACATGACAAACACCTCAAGAAAACGTATGTTGAGAGTCTATCATTTAGAAGTATGCCTTTGCATAAAATAAAAGCATTTCAGACACACAACATAGAATTTCATTTTTGTGGCAGATAATTCGCCAAATTATGCAAGTTTTGTTTGGTATCATGAAATCTGTCAGAGAAATCTGTGGATTGAAAGTATGTTGTGCGGCTGAATTGCAGTAGCTTGGAACCGTTGGAGCTTTTGCTGCCAACGGTTTCAAGTCCTATAATTGCACTCCGACCGCCAAGATTTTTTAGAGCCGCAACACTTTGAGGGATCTTTTTCTATACGTACAATATACACAAAATGTCGAAAATACATTGCGTTTACAGCCAATACGCACTAGTTATATGGCACATATGTAGTACGCTTTTGCGTCATTATCTGAAAAGCCAGCAGCCGTAAGGTCTCTGGCTCTTATTTTCACGCTCAATTCTCTTTGAGTGTCTGAAGTATATATGGGCGGCTAAGGATTCAGCGTTGTAAAGCGAGTATTTTTTCTTGTTTGATCAACACTACCAACGAGGTGAATTACGCCGTGAAAAAAGAGCAGAAGCAGAGAATAATCTTTAAATCCATTCAAAAAAATTTTGAACAGGTACGCCATGGGGCAATGCATGCCGGCGCTCGCAGTCTGCTGCACCATGACACCGTGATTCGCAACCAGCTTCGCAAGCTGCAAACGCTTTCGCCACAAATCTCTCCAGATTGGAAATCTCTCTTTGACAGCTACGTTTCCCTGCTGGACGAGATCTCCCTCAGAATATTGGAGCGATATAACCAAAAGCACAGAACGGACTATTCTTTTGCATTGGTAATTGACGGCCGCCGGGAGAGCTATCTCAAGTCCGGAATTGTGTCCGTATTGCTGACCATCCACATTCCCCAAATGGTTTCAGCGGAGTTCGCCCGCCTACTACCCGATGACCCCTGCCGGGAATTTCCCAAGGCCCGCCGAATGCACCGACAGTTTTTCCTTCATCTGGGTGATACCAACACCGGCAAGACCTATCAGGCGCTTCAGCGGCTTAAGACAAGTGGGAACGGTATTTATTTAGCACCGCTGCGAATTCTGGCACTGGAAAACTATGAGCGATTAAACCGGGAAGGGGTGCCTTGTGATCTGCTTACCGGAGAAGAGGATATTCAGATACCCGGCGCACAACACTTGTGCTGCACGGTAGAAAAGGCTGATTTACGCGCGCACTACGACGTGGCTGTGATTGATGAAGCGCAGCTGGTGGCAGATTCTCAGCGCGGTGATGCCTGGACCCGCGCCATTCTGGGCCTGTGCTGTCCGGAAATCCACCTTTGTGGCGCAGCGCTGGTAAAAGACCAGCTGTCCGCCATGATTGACAGCTGCGGCGACTCCTTTATACTAAACGAATACTGCCGCCTTGTTCCGCTGAGGATGCTCTCCGCGCCGGTAAGATTATCCGCACCTGAAGCGGGCGATGCTTTCGTGGCCTTTTCCAAACGTCGGGTGATTGCGTTGGCTCGCGATTTTCGGCAGCGGGGCGTGTCGGCCAGTGTAATATATGGCGATCTGCCTCCAGAAGTGCGACGGGTGCAATATGACAAATTTATCAGTGGAGAAAACCCTGTGCTAGTGGCCACGGACGCCATTGGTATGGGCGTAAATTTACCAATACGCCGCATTATTTTTACTGCCGTGGAGAAATTTGACGGTGAGACTCTGCGCACACTGACCACGCAGGAAGTCAAACAAATTGCGGGTCGCGCCGGTCGAATCGGCATTTTTGATGTGGGCTATGTTGGTGCGCTGGATCGGGACGCACTGGAACTGATTGAGGATCGTCTGCACGACGAGGACCCACCTGTGCAGCAGGCGGTTGTTGGACCCAGTGAGGCCATTTTGCAAATAGATCTGCTTCCCTTACAGCAGAAGGTGGCGCTTTGGAGTACGCAGCCCGAGGTTATGGATCGCTATCGAAAAAAGGACATGCGCAACCAGTTGATAATTTTGGATTTGCTCAAAAGTTATCACCTCGGCGAATCGGTGGAATGGAAATTGATGCTCCTCCCCTTTGATGTTGAAAATGAAATCTTGCTGGCCCAGTTTGAAAGCTATGTGAACGAATACTTTGTGGCGCATCAGCCAGAACTGTCCCGCCCCTTGCCGCCCGGCCCCAGCCGGGGGGATTACGAGATTTACTATCAGCAGATCAGCCTGTATTACTCCTTTAGCAAAAATTTTGATACGCCGATGGACGAGCAGTGGGTGGCCCAAACCCGGGCTCAGGTCAGCAAGCGCATCCAAACGCTGATGGAACGGGACTAGGGTCTTCTCTCCCCCATTAAAGCACGTGTTTTCAATTGCTGAGAGAATTTTTATTTACAATGCAGCATGATTACAATTCAGTTAATGCTGCCCCTACCTGAAAAAGGCATGGACCTGACTTAATTCCCGATTATCATGCGCACCGAACCGAGCCAGAAGGCCTTGACGGAAGCTTTGAAAGGGTTATGGGTTCAATCTGCTTCTCAATCAAAAACAGGGACACGGAGCCGAATTGCTCCGTGTCCCTGTTTCAATTCTATTTTTCGCTGGATAGGCTCCACCCGGCAAAACACTTTACTGCCCCGCTTCTTCATTCTCCAGCTCTCCCAGAAAACCGATCAGCTTCGCCTCGTCCACGGGATCGTCGGCAAACAGCTCCAAATTGTCGCCGTTTTCCTCCAGCAGGCGCCCGATGGCAATATACTGGGACAAAGATGATTTCAGATTGAACACATCCCCCTCAGGAGATTTGAGATATACGTCGCGTTTGCAGGTGTCCAACACGCTGATAAATTTTTTAACGTCCTTGATGTTTGTCAATTTCATAATGGTCAGCCTTCTTTCTATGACTTTTTGTGTGCTCTGACTGTAGCACGGTTTGCATCCCCGCGCAAGTGCCCAAACGCCAAAATTTCAGGCCCGAGCTATACGGTCTTCCGTTTGACCCAATCCGGTTCAGCCCTCTTCCGCGATTTTCCGGCCCATCAATGTTCCCATGACGGAGGCCATCATCAGCCCCCGGGTCCAGCCGGAGGAATCGCCCAAGCAGTGGAGTCCCTTCAGGCTGGTGTTGAAGTCGGTATCCATCTTCACCCGGTTGGAATAGAATTTCAGTTCGGGGGAATACAGCAGCGTCTCCGTGGAGGCAAAGCCGGGAACCACATGGTCCATGGCCTGAATGAAGCCGATGATGTTTACCATGGAGCGGTAAGGCATGGCGGCGGTGATGTCACCCGCCACGGCGTCCGGCAGAGTGGGATGGATGTTAGACTGCGCCAGTTCCTTCTGCCATGTCCGCTTGCCGTCCAGAATGTCGCCAAAGCGCTGAACCATGATGTGTCCGTCGCCCAGCATGTTGGTCAACTCGCCCACCTTCTGGGCATAGGCAATAGGCTGGTTGAAGGGAACGCTGAAATTGTGGGAGCACAAAATAGCCAGATTCGTGTTGTCGGTCTTCAAATCCTTGTAGCTGTGGCCGTTGACCACCGCCAGATTGTTGTCGTAATTCTCCTGAGAGACAAAGCCGCCGGGGTTCTGGCAGAAAGTCCGAACCTTGTTTTTGAATGGCCGGGGATAGCCCACCAGCTTGGACTCATACAGCACCCGGTTGACCATCTCCATGACCTCGTTGCGCACCTCTACCCGCACGCCAATGTCCACCGTTCCGGGGGCATGGGCAATGTTGTGCTCCGCGCAGAGCTTTTCCAGCCAATCCGCGCCGCGGCGGCCTGTGGCTACCACAGTGTGCTTGGCATAGACCTCCCGGTCGTTCTTCCCGTCGGAGATGGAGACGCCCTTGCACACATCGTCCTCCAAAATGATGTTGGAACACTCATAGCCGAACAAAATCTCTACGCCATGCTCCTGCAAATATTTTTCGATGGCGAGGTACAAACTCTGGGCCTTTTCCGTGCCCAGATGGCGAATGGGGCAATCCACCAGCTTCAAGCCCGCCTGAATGGCATGCTTGCGGATTTCCTTGCGCTCGATGTCATTGCCCAGTCCCTCGATGTGGTCATCCGCACCGAAATCCAGATAGATGCGGTCGGCATAGTTGATCGTCTCCTGCGCCAGATTCTCCCCGATCAGGGTCGGCAGGTCGCCGCCCACCTCGTAGGAAAGGGACAGCTTTCCATCCGAAAATGCTCCTGCGCCGGAAAAACCGGTGGTAATGTGGCAATAGGGCTTGCAGTTCATGCAGTACCCGGTCTTATCCTTGGGACAGTGGCGCTTTTCCACGCTCTGGCCCTTTTCCACCATCACGATCTTCTGCTTACTGCCCTTTTTCAGCATCTCCAGAGCAGTAAAAATGCCGGCGGGTCCCGCGCCAATAATCACAACGTCTGCGTTCATCATCTTTCTCCTTATCTGTTGAGGTCATTCCTTATCCGGCGACAGCTCTACGGCGTGCCGCACCAATGACAGCGGCGGCACCGGACGGGGTAGTTTCATCTGAAATACGGTCTGGGGCGTTTTGATCTCCCGAACCGCTTCGCCGTCCGCTCCCCGCATCTCCGGTATGGTCATGGAGAAGGGGCGGCAGTCCGGTCCGACGACTTCCACTTCCTCCCCGGTAACCATTTTGTTCCGTAATGAGAGCGTGGCGTTTCCGTTTTCATCGCAGTCTAAGACAAGTGCTTCCACTTGCCATTCTCTGATGTAACGTGAATTCTTAATATACTGCCCCGGCTGGCCATAGAAAAAGCCGGTGGAATAGCGGCGATGGCTGACATGCTCCACCTCATCCCGCCACACGGGGTCGATGGGCTTTCCGGCCAGTACGTCGTCCAGACAGTGGCGGTATGCACCGGTGACAATCGCCGCGTAATACGCGGACTTTGCGCGCCCCTCAATCTTCAGACTGCTGACTCCGGCATCGCACAGGTCGTCCAGATGGTCGATCATGCACATGTCCCGGGAGTTCATGATATACGTACCCTTTTCATCCTCGTACACCGGAAAATACTCGCCGGGACGCTTTTCCTCCATCAGCGCGTACTGGTACCGGCAGGGCTGGGCACACGCGCCCCGGTTGGAATCCCGACCGGTCATATAGCTGCTGAGCAGGCATCGGCCCGAATAGCTGACGCACATGGCCCCGTGGACAAAGCACTCAATCTCCAGAGACGGCGGCGTCTTCGCCCGAATCTCCCGTATCTCGTCCAAACTCACTTCCCGCGCCAGAATGACGCGCTGCGCGCCCAGATCGTGCCACGCCCGGGCGCATTCGTAGTTGGCGATGCTGGCCTGCGTGGAAATGTGACGCTGGCAGTTAGGCGCGTATTTGCCCGCCAGTGTGAAGACCCCCATATCCGCCACGATCAGCGCGTCTACCCCGGCGCTCTGGAGTTTTTCCAGATGCGCCGGAAGGCGGGCCGCCTCGTCGTTGCGGGGCATGGTATTCACCGTGCAGTGGACTTTAACGCCGCGGCTGTGGGCGTACGCCACCGCCGTGGGCAGTTCCTCATCCTTAAAGTTTCCGGCAAAGGAGCGCATTCCAAAACTAGTCCCCGCCAGATAAACTGCGTCCGCGCCATAAGCTACCGCCATTTTCAGCCGCTCGATGTCCCCTGCCGGACACAGTAGTTCCGGTCGTTTAGCTTCCCACATACTGATCACTGTTGATAAAGCTGTTGTGCTCCTGAAGGGTGGCGGAGAAGTGGTGGGTTCCGTCCTTCCCCAGCGCGTAGAAATAGTATCCGGTGGACTCCGGCTCCAGCGCCGCTTTCAAAGAGGCAAGGCCCGGGTTGGCGATGGGCGTGGGCGACAAACCAGCGTACTTATAGAGGTTGTACTTGGAATCCACCTTTTTGTCGTCGTTGGTAATGGCGCCCTCGTGGCCCGGCAGTGCATACAGCAGCGATGCGTCCACCTGAAGCATTCCATAGGTGCCGTGGCTTCCGGTATCCGCCAGACGGTTGTAAATAACAGAGGCAATGGTCTTCTGGTCGTTGCCCGCCGTCTCCTTTTCGATCAGAGACGCCACGGTCACGATTTCCTTCAGACTATGGCCCGAGGCCTCCACTTCGCTCATGAGATCCTCGTCCATCTTTGTGGTAAAGTTGGCGATCAGCCGGCGCAGAGCGCTTTCGGGTTTTTCGTTTACATAGAAATCATAGGTGTCCGGGAAGAGATAGCCCTCCAGACGGGAGATATCCTGCGAGGTGTTGTCAATGAAGTCATAGTTAAACGTGGCGGTCTGGGCAGCTTCGGTCAGACTCTCCTCCGTATTAACGCCGTTTTTCGCCAAGAGCGCGATAATCTGCTGAACAGTATATCCCTCCGGGATTGTGATGCGGACAGTGTCTGTGTTCATGCCGCCGGAGGAGTTGTGCATGGCGTTGATCAGCGCCATGTAGTCCATCTCGGTGCTGAGCTTATAGCTGCCAATACCGATCTTGTCGTTGGCGTTGGCAAGACCCCCAAAAAATTTGAAGAACCACTTATACTGAATCAGCCCAGCGTCGTGGAGCTTGTTGGCAACGCTTTTCAGATCGTCGTCCGCAGTGACCTGAACGGTGGCTGTGATGTCTTCCTTGCTGAACGCGCAGAAGTCGTTCACGAGCAGCCAGCCCACGCCCGCCAACAGCACGGAGGTCAGCCCCACAAACAGCGCGTACTTCCACCCGCTGAGAAAGCGCTTGTGACGGCGGCGGCGGTGAGGTCTTTCCGGTTCTCTGCTTCCGCGCCGGGACATTTCCTCGCCGCGGCGCACCCGGTTCGTATCCCAGCTGGCGGTTTCCTGATTGTTGAATTCAGACATACTCTGTCATACCTCCTGTGATCTCGCGGTGTGTAAAAAATTTTGATGGCCAAGTTTCCCTTTGGCACCTCGCCGCATAGACTGTTGCAAAGACTTGAAGTGAGGTGACAAATACATGTGCTTTAACTCGGGGAATAACAATTGCTCCTGTCTGTGGCTCATCATCATTGTCGTTCTGATTCTGTGCTGCTGCGGCGGAAACGGCTTCTGCGGGAGCAACAGCGGCTGCGGAAACAACGGCGGTTGCGGCTGCAACGGCGGCTGTGGCTGCAATGACGGCTGCTGCTAATCCAACTTCATGGGCAGGCGGGACGCGATGCGTCCCGTTTTGCCGGATGAAAAACCGGACAGGCTTTACAGGTATTTTTTCACCTTCTGCCAGACCTCCGTGTGAATGTCCTCCACAGAGCGGACTTTGCCGTCCCGTGCGCAGTGAATCATGGTCCAGCCCAGATCCCGTGCGATCTGCCGGGCATTCATCCGGCAGTTGCGCAGATAAGCGTCGTCCTGCTCATGAATGTCCGCCTTCACGCCGGTATTATGCTCTCTTTGACGGAGCATCTGCTCGGAAAGTTCCGTCGGCAGGTCCAGATACAGCACCAGATCCGGCTTTGGAAGGCCCAGACGGTGATACTCCAAATCAAACAGCCAGTCCAGAAATTCCCTTCGCTCGGCGGGCTGCAGCTTGCTGGCCTGATGCACCGCGTTGGACGTGGTATAACGGTTTGCTAAAATCAGCGTTCCGGCCTCATAGGCCGCCCCCCAGTCCTGCTTATAGGAGGCGTACCGATCCACAGCATACAGTGTGGAAGCGGCGTAGGCACTGACATCGCCGGGTTTTTTTCCCAGTTCTCCGTCCAGATACAGCTTGGCCGGTTCTGCAAAGGGGTTGCCATACCGGGGAAAGTCAATCTCCTGAAAGGAAACACCCCGCTCTTTCATCGTTGCTCCCAGCAATCCGGCCTGTGTGGCCTTGCCGGAACCGTCGGTCCCCTCGAACACGATTAATTTTCCGCTCATTTCCGCCGTCCCTTCTCCTGCTTGACATGTACCAGAAACAGCGGCAGCTTCATCATCCGCCCAATGCGGCTGGGCTCTTTGCACAGGCGGTAAAACCACTCCAGTCCGTGGCGGGACCAGAATTCCGGCGCCCGCTCCACCCGGCCTGCAAACACGTCCAAACTTCCGCCCAGACCGCAGAGCAGATGGGCTCCGGTGGCTTCGCCGTTTTTCGCCATCCACAGCTCCTGCTTCGGTGCGCCAAGGCACACGAATACACAGTCCGCCCCGCTTTGGCGGATGGCTTCCACCACGGGGGCGTCTTCCTGAAAGTATCCGTCATGCGCGCCGGCGATCTTCAGTCCGGGATACTTCGCGCGCAGCCGCTCTCCCGCTTCCTCTGCCACGCCGGGCTTTGCCCCCAGCAGATAGAGGGATTTTCCCTCCTCTGCCATTTTCTCCACTAAATGCCCGGCAAATTCAATTCCCGGCGTTTTTTCTTTCAAGGGAGTCCCCAGCATCGCCGCGCCTTTAATCACGCCGATTCCGTCCGGCAGCACCAAATCCGCACCATTGACGGCGGCTCTCGCCTCCTCCGACTCCCGACAGACCTCCACGATCTCCGGATTGGGGGTCGCCACATAGTGGGCGCCCGCCGTATTCAAAAGACGTTGTCCCTCCGCCACAGCTTCCGCCATAGTCAGATTGTCAAAGCCAACGCCCAGCACATTGATCCGCATGGAAACACCTCGTATCTTTCGCATACTCATACAGTTTTGCATTATAGCATATCGCTCTTATTTTGTCCATTCAAAAATCCAGCGCGGCTTCCCGCTTGGTTCACCCGTCCGCGAAGAGAAACAGGGGGCGTATGCCCCCTGTCGGTCTGCTCATTCAGCCTTTTCAAGTCGCAGGTGTCCGCGCCGGGAAATGCGCTCAGGTTTCCGGCGGAAGTGGTTCTTCTTCCGCTTCTTCCACCTCGACCACAGCCACTTGCTTCTCCTTCACGGGGATCTGCGCCAGAACCACTGCGGTCAGCATCAAAAAGCAGCCAAAATACTCCCTGCCGCTCATCCGGTCCCCAAGCACCACCGCCCCCGCCACAGTGGCGAACACAGACTCCAAACTCAAAAGGAGCGACACCACGGTGGGGTTGGAGTCTCTTTGGGCCAGAATTTGCAGTGTGTACGCAACGCCGCTGGAGAAAATGCCCACAAATAGCAGCGGCCCGACGCACAGGCGCAGTGCCTCCCACGTCGGCTGTTCCGTGGCCAGCATACCAACAGCGGAGAGGACCGCCGCCACAAAAAACTGAGCGCAGGACAGTTCCATGCCATCCACCTTCTGCGTGAAATGGTCAATAATTAAAATGTGGGCGGAAAAGCAGAGGGAGCACAGAAAGATATAAAAATCTCCGGCCGCGATGGAGGAACCCTGCTGGATGCACAGGCAATACAATCCCCCGACCGCCAGCGCCACGCTGCCCCAGACCATTTTCCCCACCTTCTTTTTCAGGAAAATGCCAAGAATGGGGACAATCACGATGTACAGTGCGGTGATAAATCCCGCTTTACCGGAGGTGGTCGTCTCAATGCCCTTTTGCTGAAGATTGGCCCCCAACGTCAGGGCCGCGCCGCAGCAAAGGCCGCCGATGACCAGATCCCGGCGGTAATGGGGCCGGGGCTTTGCCTGCGCCTCAAAGTCTTTTTTCCTCCTGAAGCGGAACACCGCGCACAAAGCCAGCAAAAAGATGAACGCTATGGCTGACCGGGCGGCGTTGAAGGTAAACGGCTCCACATAGTCCGCGCCCACGCTCTGGGCCACGAAAGACGTACCCCAAATGAACGCCGCCAGCACCGGCAGGATGTTCTGGCGGACAAAACTGGTTTTCTGCATGACTCTTGCTCCCACTCTCTAAAAATGATAGAATGCTTTTACACCGTCGGCGCGGCAGATTAATTAGCTGCCAAAAGTGCCGTGAAATTCTATTATTTTAACACTGAGGTGAGAAAATGGCAAGGCTTCCCCGCGAATATTATCTGGGCGACACGGTCAAAATCGCCCAAGATCTGCTTGGCAAACTGCTGGTGCGGGTCTTAGACGGCGAGACGCTGGTCTGCCGCATCACAGAAACGGAAGGCTACGTAGGCCGCTGCGACAAGGCCTGCCATGCCTACGGTTATCATCGCACCGCCCGGAACGCCGTGATGTTCGGCCCGCCGGGCCACGCCTACCTCTACTTGATCTATGGTATGCACCACTGCCTGAATCTCGTGACGGAGCCGGACGGCGAGCCTTCCGCCGTTTTGATTCGGGGACTGGAGGCAATATCAGGGACGGATACCATTCGCCGCCTGCGGTTTGGGCCATCGTGCGGGGACAAGCTCACTGCCTATCAGCGAAAAAACTTTTTAAACGGGCCGGGCAAGCTCTGTAAAGCATTATCACTTACCACCGCAGATAATGGCCTGGACCTGACGGGAGACACGCTGTTTCTCTGCGAAAGTCCTGAAGACGTGGGTCTTCCCCGCCTTCTCGCAAAACGGGAACACATGTGCGCGGGGCCGCGCGTGGGCGTGGATTACGCAGAGGAAGCGAAGGATTTCCCTTGGCGGTTTTGGCTGGAAACGGAGGAATGACAATGTTTTTATTTGATATGGACGGCACACTGACCGATTCCAACCGCATCTGGAAGGATGTGGATCGGGAATTTCTGGCCAGGCGGGGCCTTCCCTATACCCATGCCTACTATGAGGGCGTGGCCCACACCATCATGCCCAAGGCGGCGGTGTTTACCAAGGAGTTCTGCCACCTCAGCGAGTCTCCGGAGGAGATCGTGGCAGAGTGGATGGCCTTGGCGGGAAATCTCTATGAGCATGTGCCCATCAAGCCCGGCGTGCGGGCATATCTGCGCCAGTGCAAGGCGGAAGGGCGGCGGATGGCGGTGGTCACCAGCAGCGTACCCGCCCACTGCCGCACCGCGCTGAGCCATCTTGATCTGGAAAAGTATTTTGAGCGTATCGTGTTTGCCCACGATCTGGGCCTTGAAAAGCAAAATCCCGACATCTGGCTGCACGCCGCCAAGGAGTGCGGCGTCCGGCCGGAGGACTGCACCATTTTTGACGACAGCATTGCCGCCTGCAAGGGCGCACGCGCCGCAAAAATGCGGGCAGTGGGTGTATACGACAATTTTTTTGCCGCCGATGAGCCGGAGATGCGCGGCTTTTGCGACGTGTACATCAAGAGCTTTGAGGACCTGCTCTACCCCCTGAAAAAGTGATCCAACGGTTGACCCGGCTGGGCTTTTGTCCTAAAATGGTCTTTGAGATTATAGAAAACTGGTGAACATATGACAGACTTTGAAACACGCTATGCCGCCGCCCGGAAGGCCGTGATCTCCCGGGACTTTCAGCGGCTCAACCCCATGCAGCGGCAAGCCGCCATGACCACAGAGGGTCCTCTCCTGCTGCTGGCGGGAGCAGGCAGCGGCAAGACCACCGTCCTCATCCAGCGGGTCTACAACCTTTTAACATACGGCCGGGGCAGCGACTCCGACGAGGTGGTGAACGCCACGGAGGATGATCTGGCTTTCCTTGAACACCTGCCGGAGAATCCAGAGCCGGAGGACCGGCGGCGGGCCGTCCGCCTGTGCGCATTGGACGTGCCCCGTCCTTGGGAGATCATCGCCATCACCTTCACCAACAAGGCGGCGGGAGAACTGAAAGACCGCTTGGCGGCCAGTTTGGGGCCGGTGGCGAACGACATCTGGGCCTCCACCTTCCACTCCGCCTGCGTGCGCATCCTGCGGCGGGACATTGAGCGGATCGGCTTTCAAAAGGACTTTACCATCTACGACAC
>JABNAD010000920.1_pt1 | contig 13335 bp, 5 predicted proteins | sample 7240381 | NCBI WGS metagenome assembly JABNAD01 (sample SAMN11332834, study PRJNA596920) | anaerobic digester metagenome | biome: digested sludge; isolation source: digested sewage sludge-derived enrichment culture grown on H2/CO2 | place: Germany: Goettingen
CATTGATGATCTTACACCAGTCCAGTTCGCCGCAGGCATTTAGCTTCATAAATGCAGCATCAGCGTAGATGCCATGAGGATATAAATCGGCATAACGCGTGGAAAGGGCTATAATAAGGCCGGAATCTTGTGTAACCTCCATCATATTGAACCATGAATAATAGTCAGTTCTGCTACCCAATGACCGTTCCCATAGAATTTCGCCATTTATGTCCGTTTTGATAACCCAACCGGCTGTTAATGCAGATTCACCAAAATGGCATGAAAGAATTGCAATTCCATCATCATACGTTTCAAAAGCACAAAAGGGTATAGTATTGTCAGATTGGTTAATGTAAACCCGGGGCCAAACTTGTGCTGAAATATTTGGCATACTGTTGATTAGTAACAGTATAATGAGAATTATTATTTTCATTTTAACGGAATTTATAGAAATAATCCCACAGGCAAATTAAGCCTGTGGAATTATTTCCTTGGTTAAAAGCTATTTAACTGTAAACTTAGTACTGCGGACTTTTTTTCCTTCAACCATTCTTGCAACATAAATGCCTGAAGTTAAATAATTAACCCGAATAACCACCTGGTTTTGTCCCGGGTTAATGATTTGAGAGTGTACAATGCGCCCATCCTGAGAAACAATGCTTAATTCTCCCTCTTTTTCCAACTGATATGCGATGACAATATAATTGTCAGCCGGATTTGGAAATACATGAAGCATTGCTTGTGAAGATTTTCCTTTAGTTTTGGGTTTGTTGACAACAAATGAGGACTTTAAACTGGTATCAGGCAAAGTGACGGAAGGCTCATAAGTAATTATCCGATAAGCCGATAATAAATCCCGGGCCGAAGCACCTGCTGAATTACTATTAGTAGCAAGAGTTAATAAGGCTACAATGGCTGTGGTATCTTCTGATAAGACATAAGAAGAGTCTGTTGCCAAATGATCCAATATTCCGGCCAGCATAACATATCCCGGCTGATTGCTCCTGTGATGGGCTGGTACAGTTTCAATATCCAGATTTTGTAAAGCTGTTAATCCATTTCCAGTATTGCCCTCATCAAAATATGTCCAGGCTTTTTGGTATCCTGACAAGGGCTCCGGAAATTGATCAAGCGCCCAGCGTAAGCTATCTATATTATGCTCCTCCTGATATGCCTGCAACAATTCAGAACGTGTAGCAGCAAGATCGGCCATCCGGTCTGATTTTATGAGTTCGAGTCTTTGTCTTGCACTTATTTGTTCTTTACCTGCCTTTATTTCATCCAACAGTTCTTCCGGCAGTTGTTCCGTTCTTTGTTCCAGCGCTGCTATTACCTCTGGTGATTTTGCAGCATGTGGATTGGCTACCATAATATCACGGATCAATGCACTGTTTAGCACCTCTTCCTTTTTACCAGCTTCAACCAGAGCAGTATCGCTCAGATAAGGGGATGCATTTATCAGATCATCATAAAGTGAAAGCGCTTCGAAAGGTGCGGAACTTGTAATGGTATTTACCAAAACGGGTGTATCACCATCATCAGTTAAAGTGGTTAGTTGCAATTCGGTTTCACTGATTTCAGTAATTGCACCCATTGATGAAGTAATAAGTTCCTCTTTACTTTGTTTTTTATTAAGTTTTGAAGGACAAGCTTCTTCTTTCACGTAGGGGATACCTGTTCCCGGTGATAGAAACACTGTGTTGCCAAAAACAACAACCCGGTCATCGTTGGGTTTTAACCTTGGGTCAATTGGGGTTGTATGATAAAAGTATTCAATCGGTTGTGTGAGCGCGTTATTAATGTTGATAATATCCGGGTTTGAAGGGTTAGTAAACCAATTTCCTGCAGGTGCAGTCACAATATCATCATCGCTACCCTGGTTTCGCTTTATGCCTTGACTTGTATATGGAATACCACCCCAAGGTAAAAGCTGTATGTCTGTCATATTAAAATAAAATTCATTACATTTAATACACAAACCTGTTCCTAAAGGCCCTCTGTTCTCTCCTTCTGAAATTATACCTGCAATGAAGTTACCCAGTACATTTTTATACACAAGATTCTCAGCTGGGCCTGAATTCCTTATGAGGATTCCTGCTTCACTACGAATATGGGTATCAATGCCTGTGAGGGTATCCTCCTGAATTATATAATTATGGCAGTATTCAAGGAAAATACCAAATTCAGTAAACTTTTTAGAGTCTTTAAACGTTGGTTGTAAGAACAAATTTTCTGTAATTCGACTTCCATTGACTCCGCTTGCAAATACTCCTGTGTTGCATGATCTGAAAACAGAATTTCTGACAATGAAAATTCTGTTTGTTAAAGATCCTGTAGCATATACCCCATACTTCAAACTCTCAAATACAGACCGTTGATATTTTCGATTACTAATGATACCATCAACCAGAAAGTATGAATTGTGGGATCGGATTCCAGCATTGTTAATTACACCATCTGATATGGAGAATGTGCATTTCAAAAAATCTATTCCAGTTACACCATTCAAGTTTGTGTGGCAATCAATTCCTACACTTAAATCCGGATATTGTTCATTTGCAGTGAATAAACAATTTTCGAAAGTACTTATATTTTCAAAGGTGTAACCTAATATATTTACGCCTATGAAATTATTACGGAATGTTGAATTGTATGCCTGAAGAATACCGCCACCGTGGCCGGTTGTTACACCTGGTCCATCGGTGGGCATTGGCCTGTCTAACAGCACGCCGGTTCGGGCAAGTTCGATGGTGCTGTTGTTCATGGCAACAAAGCCCTGGTTTGTTGTGGGTGACTGAGAGATTGATGGATCGCCCCAAACCTCAACGCCGTTCCATAACTCGCTGGCACATGAGGCGGTAAGTTTGCTTTCGTTGGTCATGTTTAGTTTCGCGCTCCGTGCCACTTTAACCTTTGCATTACGGAAAAACTGCAGGGTGGTTCCCGATAGGTTGAGTGTCGCGCCGGGTGAAATGTAAAGGTCGTCAAAAAACCTATATGTTTGCCCGGTCCAGGTGGTGTTAGTGGTAATTTGTTTTACGGGTGGCACCCCAAGCAGTGCAGTGGCATTGCTCATCGTTATTGGTATGCCAAATACTCCTACGACAAAACCGATTTGCAAATCAAGGTTGGCCAGGCCATCCATAAAAACATTGGCTCCCGATTTGATGGTGATGATTCCGCCTGATTCAATCACAAGTTGAGCATTGTCGCGTATTACGAGGTTGCCGCAATCTTCTATAATCAACTCACATCCTGATTTAATTATCAGTTTGGCGCTGTTTTGCAGCGTCATCACGCTTCCGGCCTGAATATAAATCTTACTCTGTTCCGAAGCAATCATCCGACTGGTATTCGACAGGGTAAGAGAGCTGTTCGAACGGCAATCAAAAGCGGTAAATGGGGCAAACTGCTGTGTAAACGGATCGCGGAAAATACTGCACGGCGTATTGTTTTGTTTAAGCAGCAGGGTATCATCATCATATACATACAATGAGCCCGGCAAGGCTATTTTCCCTGTCCATGCCACGCTGTTGTCGAGGCGGTTATGGCCCCAGTCAACGGTTACCTTGTAGTCGCCGTTGGTAAGTGGCATCATTTTAATATTTAATCCGGTAAGGTATATGCTATCGTTGTTAACCAAACCGAATGAAGTATTCGGTGAAATAATTCCATCACTGTTTACTATATTGTAGAAAGTTGTGGTATTAACCGGCGCTGGGTTGGTAGACAGATTGAACGATCTTGAGCCCCTGAATGCATCCCGTTCATCCATAAGATATGGAATAGAATCTGTTTCAACCAATTGACCGTTTACAAATAATTGTTTGCGAAACAATCCATAAGCATTGTCTCTTGTCAGGGTGTTTGGAAAGGGATATTTGTCATAAAACTGAGCCATTGCATCGTTTGTCCCCATGAATGAATTTGGGTCGTCCCTTTTACCACGTTCGGCAGGACCATTGGCAATACAATTTATCATAGTATTGTCCAGATGAGAATAATCATAATTACCCTCTGCAGATATTATCCTGAGATGATCGGATTCACCTGAAGGCCTTATATTGTCGCCGGAAAGGATATCTTTTCCGACCTGATAGTAAGCATAAATGCCTGGTTTTCCAGCAGGCCTGCATTCATCTGAGGAATACTGAAGAAAATCTAATTTGTCATTTATTCCTATTTTATGATTTTCGAGCCATATGTATTGGTTTTTAGCTCCTGCATCAACATAGGGAAGTTTTATTCTTATTGCATCACCGGTTGTTACAAAATCGCGGAGGATAAAATTTTTGGTTCCATCCGTCTGTGTAATATCTGAAGGTTGGTTACTCGCAGCGATGTATGAATTTGTAGAATTGTAAACCGGGCTTTTCCAGTGCAGCCACCATCGGTCAAAGCCATTAACGGAAACCAGGCCCGTGCTGCTTTGGCCCATTATTCCATATCCTCCCATCAGTTGCAGAAATACCCGTCCGGAATTTCCTTCCCAGCCATTGCCTCCTCCACTATGCATATTATTAAAACCAATAAAAAAATGACCGGCTTCATGGTAAATGGCAGAAACCGGATTTTCAATCATATCCGTTTCGTTACCAATACATTGAATTGTCATCCAGGGAATTTGCAATGAATTCTCATCAGGGAAAATCAGCGTCTCAAAAACAGGTATCCCTCTCCCTATGCCTTTATTAATTTCACCATAAACCAACATTCGGGATTCATCGCCTATCTGAATTGTTTTTGTGCAGGTATTCCGTATCAGCATGGTTACGAAATCGAAATACCCATCGTTATTAAGATCGTACTCCGAATAATCATGCTGGTGAAATATCGTTTCCAGCCCACCATCATTTGCCTGAAGAAATTCTATGGACTTTGTTACAAAATCATTCACTGTAAATTGATGATAATCCATACTGTTACCATTGGTAATATATGATTGTCGGATATTTATCAGAACATAATCACCTATTATATACAGATTCCCCAATGATGCTTCATGGAATTTCCTGGTAAATATCCCATGAGTAATTCCATTTTCGTTGTATTCTGTATCAAACAGGTCTGGGAGCCATTCAGGTAATGGATCTGAATTATTAATACCTGAAACGGTTTCTTCCGGCCAGGCGCCACCCGGATTGTTGTAGTATGGATCCATTTCAGGAGTCTGGTCGTAGATAACATTAACTAAAATGTTCAAAGAGAGTTTTTGCCCGGTTGGATTACTGAGAAACCCCTCCCAGGAGTTAAGGTTGTTTACATTGTTATTCAAGTCATTGCTAAAAGTCTCATGGTTCATTTCAGCAATATTTAAAGGTACTTGAGCCTGAGGAATACAGTAGAGAAGTGTGATATAAAAATTAAAAGTAACTTTTTCATATTAGTGTGGTTTGTAATACATAAATAAATTTATTGTGAACTCATACATTTATTTAAGTTGAGAAATATAGCTCAGTTAGTCGCTTTATCAAGGTAAATTATAATGTATGAGCAGCGATCTTGATAAGTTTTTACGGAGGCACATCTTTATCCGGAAGGCAATTGAATACATTGCTTCTGATGTACCGGAAAAGATGTGCATTGGATTTATGTAAAGAAAAAACTTGTTCAGTTTCCTGGTTGCAATCACTGCTATACAGGGCTGACCGGCTCTCTCTCTCTCTCTCTCTCTCTCTCTCTCTCTCTCTCTACGTATTTGCATATTCCTGAATTACTTCAATAAAAAAAAACTATACAATTATACCACCTTAATCCCTTATAATCTGCTAAAATAATAAATATCCGGTTAAATGGATATTTTTTTAAATTCAGAATTATTCTAAATAGTCTTATCATTATATCAGAAAAGACTGCCTGGGGTAATGGAGTGTATTTTCATTAAATTTGCCGGGACCATACACTGTTTCAAGCAATGCGGGTATGGTTGCAGGTCTTTTTGGTCAGGAGTTTTTTTCTGAACAGGCCAGGTGGTATTTCCGGTTTGTACAACAGGCGGGATTAACTTATTATAAAACAGAATTATTATGTATATCGTAAAATATGTCCTGTGGGTGTCGGTGATTGTAATTTTACCGGGCTTGTCCGGCATACGGGCCCAGTCGCCCGGCTGCACCGATCCGCAGGCGCTTAACTACAGCCCGGCTGCCGGGGTGAACGACGGTTACTGTCTTTACCCGCCGGTTTCTCTGATGCCAGCCACCCTGGTAAGGTCGCTGCCGGCCACCGTGAAGGAAACTTCCGGCCTGATCTTTCTGGATGGCTTTCTGTGGACGCACAACGACAGCGGGGGAGAGCCGGTGCTTTACAAACTGGATACCCTCAGGGGAAAAGTGCGCGCCACGCTGACAATCACCAACGCGCGCAATGTAGACTGGGAGGAAATAACCCGGGATCAGGACTATATCTATATCGGTGATTTTGGAAATAACCTCGGTAACCGCAAGGACCTCTTAATTTATAAAGTCTCCAAAGCCGCCATCACCGGGGCTGAAAACGGTGAGGCGGAGGCGGAAATCATTCGTTTTGCCTACGGCGATCAGTTGGACTTCACCATCGCCAACCGCAGCAACAACTTCGATTGTGAAGCCATGCTGGCTTCCGGCGACAGCCTGTACCTGTTCTCGAAAAACTGGGCAGATCAGCACACGCGGTTGTATGCCCTGCCCAAAACGCCCGGAGAATACATTGCCCGGCCGAAATCCTCGTTCAACGCTGACGGCCTGATTACCGGCGCCGACATTTCACCCTCAGGCAAAGAGGTGATGCTTTGCGGATATAAAAATTACAGTCCCTTTATCTGGCTCTTGTACGATTTCCGGGATGCTGATTTCTTCGGCGGCAACAAACGGAGAATTGACTTTTCGGGCCATACCGGCACACAAACGGAAGGGGTTGCTTACCTGAGGGATTACGAAGCCGTGATTTCATCGGAAAGAACTGCGGTGAGTCCGGCCGGATTATTTAAAATATTTACCCGCCCCTGGACCGGGAATATCGGAGATCCCCTTCCGGACGCATTCAAATAGTTAACTTCCGGCTTCGCATCCTGAAATTCCTGTTTTTCTCAGCATAGGTGGGTCCCGTTCGGGTAATAATCCCGGGTGGATTTCCGTTTTATATCTATTCGGATTATCTTAGCTGAAAATTCTGAAACCGATGCGTGCAGGGTTGTTACATCTGGCTTTGCTTCTTTTGTTTTTATATCCTGCCATGGCATTTGCCCAGCATGAGGCTGACGGCAGGGTGATGAAAATGCATCAGAAAGCCCTGGCATACTACCATGCTTCGGCATATGAGGATGCCCTGAAGGAGACGGAGAAGGCGCTGAAGGCAGACCCCCTGTTTATTGAAGCCTGGCTGCTGCTTGGCGATATACATGCCCTGAAAGGCAACCGCCCCGATGCGATCACGGCTTACTCCAGGGCCATCCGGCTGAATCCGGATTTTTTCCCGCCTGCGTTTTACATACTGGCCAATCTGCAGTTTGCCGAAGGGCGGTATAAGGACTGTATCACTGCTTACGAAACCTATCTGCGTTATCCCACGGTGAAGCCGGCTGAAGCGGCGCGGGCGGAGAAAAATATGAAAACTGCCCGTTTCCGGATGCACGCGCTGGCCAATCCGGTGCCCTTTGAGCCACTGAACCTTGGCCCGGAGATCAATACCGGAGGCTATGAATTTGTGAACTACATCAGCGCCGACGGGGAGCAGCTCTATTTTACCCGGAGAAATCCCAAAGGCATTAAGCGGGATGAGGATTTTTTTGTATCCACCCGTGTGAATGATTCAGTATGGGGCCCTGCCCGTGAACTTGGCCCTCCGGTAAATACCGAAGGGGATGAGGGCGCCATCTGCATATCGCCCGACGGTCAGTTCCTGTTTTTTGCCGCCTGTGGCAGGCCCGATGGTTACGGCAGTTGCGATATTTATTTCTGCCGGCGCGAAGGCGACCGATGGAGCGAGCCGCGCAACACCGGCCCTGAGATCAATACTTCATACTGGGAATCGCAACCGGCATTTGCCCCCGACGGACGCACCCTTTATTTTGTAAGCAACAGGCCGGGCGGCCACGGCGGAAGCGATATCTGGATTTCATGGCTGCAACCCGATGGCCGGTGGAGTCAGGCCGTGAATGCCGGACCGGTCATCAATACCGCTGAGGCCGAGCGTGGCCCTTTTATCCATCCCGACGGACAAACCCTGTATTTCTCCTCCAAAGGGCATCCCGGCATGGGCGAAGGCGATATTTTTATGAGCCGTAAAGATGAAGCCGGCAACTGGTCAGCCCCGGTAAATCTGGGGTACCCGGTAAATACCTCTGCCGATGAAGTTACCCTGGTCGTTGACCAGCAGGGGCGGTATGCTTACATCTCCTCAGCCATGGAAGGCGGCTCCGGCATGCAGGATATTTACCGTTTCAGGTTACCTGAAGCTGCCCGGCCCCTGGCTGTCACCTATATGAAAGGCATTGTTACCGACAGCATCAGCGGAAGCAGGCTGGGCGCCGGTTTTATCCTCAGCGACCTGGAAAACGGGAAAGAGGTGGTGAAATCGCGCTCAAATCCCGTTACCGGTGAATTTCTTGTTTCTATTCCCGCCGGCAGGATGTATGCGCTGAATGTGGAGAAACAGGGTTATCTTTTTTATTCCGTTCATTTCTTTATCGGGGATAAAGCGGGGATTGAGGAACCTTATCTGCGCGATGTGTTGCTGAAGCCTTTGCAGAAGGATGAAGTTACCGTGCTGCGCAACATCTTTTTTGAAACGGACAGCGCCAGGCTTCTGCCGTCATCCATGGTTGAGCTTGAGCGCCTGCTGCAGTTCCTTCAGCAAAACCGCGCCCTTTCGGTAGAAATCAGCGGCCATACCGACAGCACCGGGAGCGAGACCCATAACCTTGACCTGAGCCGGAGACGGGCAAAGGCGGTGTATGACTACCTGACCGCACAGGGAATCCGCGAAGACCGTCTGAGCTACAGGGGATACGGCGCCATGCAGCCTGTTGCCGGCAATGAAACAGTTGAAGGAAGGGCTGCCAATCGCCGCACCGAATTCAGAATTACCGGTGTGGATGGGGATGATTGAACCTCAGATACTACAGGAACTGAAAACAGGGGTGTTGATGGGAATAATTGATATATTGATTTCTGTGAAAAAAGTAGTTACACAGAGTTCACTGAGGCATCACAGAGAAACACAGAGAAGAATATAGTTCTCTGTGACCCTCTGTGAAACTCTGTGACCCTCTGTGAACCTCTGTGCAACTCTGTGAAACTCTGTGATACAATTATTTACACGTAACTCACCGAGAAATCACAGAGCAACACAGAAAAGATTTTAAAACGCAGTGAGCCCTTTATTGAAAATCTTTCATAATTACATAACGGATTACAAAGTTCATCATTGACTCCTGCACGGCAAACAACGAATTATCTCAAATGTCGGGCATATTGTGCAGATTGGTAATTTTGCCGGGCATTCAGCTTTTTGTTATCTATGTTCCGTACCCTTTTCATTCTGCTTATGCTGTTGATGCAGGCTCCATTGCTTTTCGGGCAGACCATCTACACAGCCGGAAGGGACGGCGCCTGGCAGTTTGGTTTTTCTGCCACGGGAAATGCAAACCGGTACAACAATCAGATCATCAACCAGCTGGCGCTTGCCCATCGCAAAATTCCGGAAAAAACCGCCTTTACTTTTTTTTACCGTCATAACATTGAGGTGCGCTACGGGCATGGGAGTATGCTGGAGGTCATGCTCACCTTTCATCCTGCTGTATGCAGCGGCGACGTGCAGATGCGAGGGTTTGACCTGTCGCCTGTGCTTATACCAGTGCAGATGAAGTGCAGGGTTGTGCTTGAGCATCCGGTAAACGGGGTTATTCTTCAATCTGATGAAATGTTGCTGCGCACCGACTCCCTCCGTTTGCCGCGGGAAGTTGTTTCCTTCCCCGACAGCCTCTGGCGTGAAGGATGCCTGGTGAAAGCAGAATTCATGCATTTCGGGTTTGATGCGGAAAGCTATGCCAGGGCTGAAAAGGAGTTGTTTTATATACGCGACTATGAAGCCGCTTCGGCCATGGCTGATACGCTCGATAAAAGGCTACGGGCGGCAAGGGTTACCAGGCACACGGCCGCCGGAGCATTTGCCATTTCCGTGTATGCCGGTAAAACCGTCCGGCTGTTGCGCGAGGCCTCGTCCGTTCATTCGCTGATCCTGCCGGGAAAGGATCCCATGGGCCTGGCGGAAAAACAGCGGATCGCAGCTTACAAGGCCGGAGAACTGAATGCTTATCTGCTGCAACAAGGGGCGAAGGGTCCCGGTTCGGGCAATGTATACCAGAATCTGGGAAGTGGTTATGCGCGCCAGCTTGAAGATGCTTTACGGCTTTCGCAAAAGGTGGATTATTACAGCTCGCCGTTTTTCTACCGGTTGTTTGCCAACGGGATCAGCGCTTCGCAGCTTGTCCGTTTAAAGGAACTGGCCGAAGCGTATACCGGTTCACGCAACTTGCCTGATCCCGATTGGGGTCGCCTTTCGCGCGAGATGATTTCCGCATATCTGCTGAAATCAAATGAATTGATTGCCGGTGACCGGTTTGCCGAAGCAGTGGACCTGCTATCGGCCGGCGTGAAATTCTGCTCGGTAAATCCGGCAGCCGGCCTGCCCGACACCCTGACCCGCAGGCTGAAAGAAGCCAGAAGCGGGCTGACCGCGGCTTATACCCGGGTGGTGAAAAAAGCCCTGAAAAGCAATCTTCCGGTGATAGCGGAGAAATACCTGGCCGAAGCGGAAAAATACGTGCTCAAATACAACCTTGACGACGGGGATGCTGCCGGATTTACATCTTTGTATCAGCAAATGGCCGATATGTACCTTGCAAATGCAGGAAACCAGCTGCAAAAAGGGAATTACAACGGTGCACTCTCGGAACTTGACAAAGTCCGGAATATCTCGTCCAGCCGGCAGGGGATTGCATTGGGACACACCTATACTTCAGTCCTGAAGAAGGCCGTGGATGGCCGGTTTGACGAATTGGTGGGGCTGACAAAGGCGGTGCTGCAAAAGGGCAATTATCAGCGGGCGGACCAATCGCTGGATGATGCCCTGGTTTTTGCCCGCGGTTATCCGGTTTACCAGCCGGATATGACCCTGGTGGACAGCCTCCGGCGCATGATAGCCGGACAGACCTACCATGCCCTGCTTGCAGCCGCTTGGCAGGATAAGCTTGATCGCAACAAGGAACAGTTTATCCGGAATATGACCGAAGCTGCCCTCACCGCGCGCAATGCCGGGCTGGAGCATGTTGCAATGTTCGATTCACTGGTTAGGGGTGGGGTGGTTCCATTCCTCAATGAACTTTATTCCACCGGAAGGCTGAAGCTCTGGGCCGGGGAACCGGAAGAGGCTTTGGGCTATTCGCAAAAGGCTTCTCAGTTGGCAGATATTATGGGTATTACTCAGCTGCCGGCACTGAAAGCGCAGCAGGATGAGCTGATACGGCTGGCGGATGAGTCGCTGTGCAGCAGGATACGCGGAGAACTGGAATCCCTGATCGGGGAGGCGTCGGCTTTGTTGCGGCAGAACAGGTTTGATCAGGCATCGGAAGTCATCATCGAAGCGCGGGAACTTATATACAGCCATTCCTTTTGCGGTCTCAGCACACAGCAACTGAACAGGGTAACCGAAAAGTACCGGCAGCCGGTCCGCTGGAATGAAATGCACAGAACTGCCCTGCAGCAAATCGCGGAGGGAGATTATACGGAGGGTATCAGGAAACTCAACGAAGCGGAAGCTTTATTTACACACTACCGCCTGGATACCCTTGGACTGGTCAGTTCAGGCCTGTTCGAACTGGCCATGGCGACGGATGAGCTACGGCTGATTGATTATGCAACCGGCTACTTCATTACCCGCGGCCATTATGACAAAGCGCTTCAGCTTACCGAGAGGCTCCGGCTTTCAGGGGTGGGTGAAGATGCCGCCCGCCCGCACCTTGAAAGTCTCGGAAGAGGGTTGGCAATGCGCGACCTTTCGGAAACCGGAGAGGTAGATGTAAAATTGATGCTGAAGATTTATACAGGTGGAAATAAATGGTACCGGCGTTTTGCGGAGGTTTATCGTTTTCATATCCTTAATCACTGAATACCTGCAATTTAACAACCTGTTTCAGTTGAGCCGGATGGCTTGCCGGGATATTATTTTGCAGGTTCAGGGGTTTTTACTATGTTTGGAAATTCAAATACAGGAATCCGGTGTTCCTGTCTGAATCCTTAAATGGACCTAACAGATAAATCATAAATAAGACCAACGATGAAACTATTACTGATCAGTAACTCAACCAATCCCGGTGAGGAGTATCTTGGCTGGCCCAGGCAGGATATCAGCAACTTCCTGAAAGATACCGGTGTAAAGCGCATTTTATTCATTCCTTATGCCGGTGTAACCGTTACCTATAACGATTATGAAGCTAAGGTAAATGCTGTTTTTCAGCAGCTTGGTTATGAAATTTATTCCATCCACCATGAGCAGGATCCCATCCGTGCCGTGGTTGAAGCCGAAGCCATTGCCGTTGGCGGAGGTAATACGTTTCACCTGGTAAGGGAGATGCAGCGTACCGGCATCATGCAGGCCATCAGGGGCCGCGTACTGGCAGGAGTCCCGTATATGGGCTGGAGCGCCGGCTCCAATGTGGCATGTCCCACCCTGCGTACAACCAACGATATGCCCATCGTTGAACCCGACAGTTTCAACTGTATGGGACTTATTCCTTTCCAGATAAACCCCCATTACCTGGATGCTCACCCTGCCGGACACGGAGGGGAGACCCGAGAGCAGCGAATTGAAGAGTTTATCGCCGCCAACCCGCGCGTGTATGTCGCCGGGCTGCGGGAAGCCACTTCACTTCAATACGATAATGGCAATCTTAAACTGATTGGCCGCCATCCCATGCGTGTGTTCCGTTATGGCACCACACCCAGGGAAATTCAACCCGGTTCAGAAGTCGGTTTTTTGATGATGGATTAGGAGGAGAATACAGACTACAGAGGCCCGGTGAAACTGTTCGCCGGGCTTTTTTCTTGGGTGTATCTTTATGGGTTTGTGCTATGATATTTCTGCCGGTTGATTTGGGTTGCCCGGTTCTATTGTGTATATTTGTTTAATGAAAGGAGCAAAACATTAATCACCATATAAATTTATCGTCATGAAATTTGAATTACCTCCGCTTCCTTATGCACCGGAAGCCCTTGAGCCTGTTATCAGCGCAAAAACAATCAGTTTCCATCACGGGAAGCACCACCAGGCTTATGTGAACAACCTGAATAACCTGATCGTGGGTACCCGCTTCGA
>JABNAD010000671.1_pt2 | contig 13328 bp, 15 predicted proteins | sample 7240381 | NCBI WGS metagenome assembly JABNAD01 (sample SAMN11332834, study PRJNA596920) | anaerobic digester metagenome | biome: digested sludge; isolation source: digested sewage sludge-derived enrichment culture grown on H2/CO2 | place: Germany: Goettingen
CCAACTTTGAGGATGCCGACAAAGACGGCGTCTGTGACAATCTCGGCGACGGAACCCCTGACCGCAAAAGAGACGGATCCGGCAGCCAGTCCGGCAGCGGCACCAACTTTGAGGATGCCGACAAAGACGGCGTCTGTGACAATCTCGGCGACGGAACTTCTGACCGGAAAATGGACAGATCCGGCAACCCCGGCGGTTCCAAGGGCAAAGGCAGAGGAAAATAATTCCCCTGGCAGTGCAGTCTTCCCGTTCCGATTTCACCGGAACAGTGATCGGTTCCATGAAGTTCGATCCATGGCAGTCTGAGCAGGGTCATTCAAGGGACATGCAAGAAACTCCCGGTCATTGAGACCGGGAGTTTCTTTGCATAATCCTTGAGATATTTGCTGAAGAGTATCGACAATCGCATCGATGACTTATTTTTTATGCCTGGTTTTTTCACGAAGCCCTTCGACCAACTTCTCATCGGTAATCTCAAACTGATCCTGCTTCAGATTTTTCCGAATCAGTTCCATGGTTTTCTCGTAATCCTTCATGTCAAAGGTCATGACATTGGTCCAAAATTTCCCAGCGCTGTGAAGTTCAAATTCCTGGCCATTCTTCCGCTTCACGATTTTTGCAAAGCGCAGAGCCCGCCAGGGCAATGCCAGAAAAATCCGGTTCATCGAAGCCAGTCCGTCCCGCGAGATTCCCGTTTTCGCGAAGGTCGCGTTCATTAAGCCAGCAAGGAGGGCTCCGATCACATAATGAATGGGTTCGGAGGAACCAAACAGCGTGACCGCCGCCACCATCACAAGACTGATGAGCAGGGAAGTTTTTTCGACCACTGTATTTTTAGCTTTTACCGTCAGATTCATCCGGCGATATATTTGGAGCGCAATCATCAGCCCAATGGCGATGGCAATTCCAATATTGAATTTATCCATGTTTCACCTCAACTAAATTTGATCAGGAATGGTACGTGGCGATCGCCAGTTCCTCCTGGAAAAAGTCTGTAAAGCCGGCTTCCCGGAATATCTTCTCCGCAGTGATGTTCTGCGGCCACAGGTACAGCGGCAAGCTGGATTCCCGCCGATGCATGTCAACGATGGTGCTGATCAGTTCACGGGCATAGCCCTGACCGCGCAGCTCTGCTGCGGTTTCCGCTGATGCCAGCCTGGCTACGCCGTGATCTCCGTAATAAATCGTAACCATGGAGACTGCCTTCCCCTGAAGATAGCCGACCAGAACCCGATAGCGCCGGCCCATGATGTTTCGTTTGATTTCTTCCACGGCCTGGCCGTTCCCGTCGGGAATAAGAATGTCTTCGGCAACGCGCGGATCCCATTCGGTCAGCTCCCGAATTTCCAACTTGCCGGTGGGCTGAATTCGATTGGGGTTTTCCAGGAGCATGAATCGGGTCGGCGCAAAAAGCTGAATATCATAGCCTTTGATGCGAAACTCCGTGGCATGATCCATGAAGTAGCCTTTTGTAAAAGGCTGCCTGACTCTGGGTTGAATGCCCCGTTCGAGATAAAACTGGGTGATCGCATCCAGAGCCCCGGGCAAATCCTCGACCTGATCAGGAAAAATAATAGCATGGTTCAGATACGGGTTATCCGGATCCGACTGGTCGTGGTAAATGACGCCGAAAGGCTTTTCTTCAAAGTTTGAAATATATTTGGGATAATCCATTTCTGTCCGGAGGATCCGGTCCATCAGATCAGGATGGACCCGGTCCTCTTCCAGCGCTGGCGTTGCGCCAGCGCTGCCTGCATGTCGCTCTGTCATTTTTTCCATATTGCCTCCGCCGCGTCAGTCAGGATTCTGCTGCCTGCCATCAAATCGGCCTCATCCTTAAAATTTTGGCGGTACAGCTCAAGAATGCCGTTGCCCGCATAGCCCATCGCCTGAAGATGGCGAAAAAAAGCAGTAAAGTCAAACGTCCCCCGGCCAGGCAAAAGACAATTGTCGGTCGCATTATGGTCATTGAGATGAACGTTGATCAGGTCCTCACCGAGAACCTCAAGAAAGTCGTAGGGATTTACCCTGGCACGAATTGCCTGCTTGATGTCAAAGGTATGCAGCATCCGCTGCTTCATCCGGGATTTCATTTCCCGCAGGAAAGCCGGATCCCCTGAGGCCAGATAGGCGACATTCTCCTGAGCCAGGCGAACTCCCGCTTCTCCGGACAGTTCATAAAGCTCATCATAGCAGCCGGCCAGATGATCGTAATATCGGGGATCCGCCATATTGCGCGGAACTCCGTGAAAGGTATAGATGTCGCTCCCCAGCCCGCGGACACACCGGAGAGTATTCCGGAACAGCTTCAGGAAATCCTGGCGCCGGCGCGGCAGCAGATCAAACAGACAGGGCTCCATGATCATGCTCATGACATGCACCGAATTGACGGTCATGCCATTGCGGTCGCAGCGCTCCCTGAGCATGGCGATGAATCCTTCCTCCATTTCGGAATAGGTATTCAGGAAGATTTCCACCGAGTCGATGCCAAGCGCGCCGTAATGGTCAATCATGTCCTCTGTATTCATCTCCGGAAAATAATTTGCCGTTGAAAGCCCTATTTTCATTATTCTACCTTCAGTTCCGGCGTCACCAGCTTCGTTACGGCATCCAGTCGAACCCGGTAACCGTCTTGTGTCCGTTCCATCAGTTCCAGATCCTCCGCCCGGGTTCCGCTGACAAGCTGAAACTTCTTATCCTTCAAATCGTAAGACCAGACATAAAAAGGCTTCAGTGCCAGAGCGACCTGAGATTCAAACAGAATGAGGTCATTTGTCAGGAATCTGGCATTGCGCATCCAGACAAAGCCATCTTTTTGAATGTAATCCGTTCGCTTCAGCTGTCCCTTTTGGGAGTGGCGGTAGGTATTGAACGAGTGATCCTCAGCCGCCAGATCCTGACCATAGAGGGTCAGGGTCTGGGTTGAGGTTTCATTGATCAGGAGCCTGCTCTGATCAGGGGACAGATCAAAGGAGAAGCTTCCGGCCGGCCCGGCCGCCCCGAGATACCGGATCCCCTGTTCCGTCTGTTCATAACGAATCGCAATAACGGACCCGTCCGACAGCGGATGATCCGCGGTCAGCGGCTGTGGTTTTGTTTGCACACTCGTGAGCGGCGGTGCCGTTTGAGCAGGCGTCGTCGCGGGTTTGGTCCCCGTCGGGATGGTTGTCTGCGCCGTTTGGGGAAACTTGCCGCCGGCTGCCTGAAACTCTTTGACCTTCCCGTCCAGATAGGGCAGGAAGAACAGCAGGAATAAAGCCAGTGAGGCTAGAAACAGCCAAAGATTTCGCCGCAGTCGGTGCTTTTTCTTCGCTTTATTGTACCGATCGGAATAGATACTTGGCTTTTTCAAGCTGACTCACCGCTTTCCCGCATCAGAAGCCGCGACTCTGAAGGAATCACCGGACCGGTGCTGTCGTTCTGATACAGCTTTGTTCCTGATGCCACAGACCTGACTTCGAGCCGGATGCGCAGCCCCTCCTTGCAAGTCATCACAGGTCGATCACCTCCGCCTGATCCAGAGAGGTCCGGACCAGTGCTTCGATATCCAGAACAGCCTCGTGAGCCTCAATTTCAGCCAGTCTGGGCTTGGTTTTCGGATGCTTGGGAACAAAGATCGTGCAGCAGTCTTCATAGGGCAAAATGGAGGTTTCATAAGTGCCGATGGAGTGCGCTATATCCATGATGTCGGTCTTATCCATGGCTACCAGAGGACGGAATACCGGGCGATCCGCAACAGCATCCGAAACCACCAGGGATTCCATGGTCTGACTGGCCACCTGTCCCACCGATTCCCCGGTGGTAACGGAGTGGATCTTATACTTGGCGGCTGCGGCACAGGCCAGACGCATCATGAACCGCCGCATAATGATCGTCAGTTCGTCCTCGGGGCATTTTTCAATAATTTCCATCTGAATCTGGGTGAACGATGGAATAATAAGACGGAACTTCCCGGTGGACGCTTTGAGAATGGAGGCCAGTTCCTTGACTTTGTCCTTGGCCCGCTCTGAGGTGTAGGGATGACTGTGATAGTAGATGCCTGTCACCAGAACGCCGCGTCGAGCCATGAGATAACCGGCGACCGGCGAATCGATTCCGCCGGAGAGCATCAGCATGGTGGATCCGTTGGATCCATAGGGCATGCCCTTGGCTCCTTCCAGTTTCTTTTTATAGATATAAGCCTTGCTGCGGATTTCCACCTTCAGGGTAACCTGGGGATCCCGGACATCCACGGAATAGCCCTCCGTGCTGTTCAGCAGGATCCCTCCCAGTTCCCGGGAGATTTCCATGGAATTCAATGGAAATTTCTTATTGGCCCGGTTGGTGACCACCTTGAAGGTGGTTCCCTTGGGATAGCTCGTCAGGATCTGGATCAGGTGGTCCCCGATCCGATCCAGATCCGCATCGGTTTCCTCGACCAGATCTACCTCCATGACGCCAAATACTTTCGCGACCTTTTGCGCGACCCGTTCGCCGGCTTCGGTTTCGATGAACCAGCGCAGCTGATCCCGTGTCAGTTTATAGTCCTCGCCGTCGAGGACCCCGCGAATATTGGCCATCAGGCGGTCTTCAAAAATTTTCCGGTTCAGCCCCTTGAGAAAAATCTCGGGTGCGTATTTGATTAAAATTCGTTCACTCAACTTTTTATCCTTCCGGCGAAGGCCAGGGCATATTGAAACCCTGCCTTGGCCTCTTCAATTTCAGCCATGGTATTGGTATCGGAAAAACAGATCCGGATGGATCCCTTAATTGCTTCCTTGTCCAGCTTCAGAGCTGTCAGGACATGGGAATCCTTTAAATTCTTGGATGAGCAGGCCGAGCCGGTCGATACGCAGATCCCCTTCTCCTCCAGCAGGCGCAGCAGGATTTCAGCGCGGATGCCCCGGAATGAGACATTGAGGATGTAGGGCGAGAATCCCTCCTCATCGCCGTTGAGCTGGAACCGGTCGGCGGGATCTTCTTCCCGGAAGAATCCGAGTAAAGAGGTCTTCAGCGCTTCCACCTGCCGGCGGTTTTCCTCCAGGTGAGGCAGAATCAGGTCGCAGGCCTTGCCAAAACCCGCAATGTAGGGAACATTATGAGTTCCGGCCCGCTGGCCATCCTCCTGACCGCCGCCATGAATAAGACTGGTCAGGCGAAGTCCCTTGCGCACATAAAGCATGCCGATCCCCTTGGGACCATGGGCCTTATGGGCCGAAGCCGTGGCGTAGTCCAGATTCATTGCGCGCACGTCCAGCGGAAATTTCAGAAAGCTTTGCACCAGGTCCGCGTGGAATCGCGCCCGGCTGCCTGACTCTTGGATGATCTGGCCGATCCGGGCCAGATCATTGACTGCTCCGATCTCATTGTTGACGTGCATGATGCTGACCAGCGAGGTGTCACGGGTCAGATTTCGGCGCAGATCCTCCAGGTCAATCCGGCCCTGACCGTCCACGGGCAGCCAGGTCACCCTGGTTCCGGATTCAGCCATGGCCCGCAGTGTATTGCGCACGCTGGGATGCTCGATCTCCGTGGTAATGATATGGCCGCCTGCAAAGTGCTTCAGAACCTGATTGTTTCCTTCTGAGGCGCAGGAGGTGAACAGAATCTCACCGGGCTGAGCACCGATGACCCGGGCTACGGAAGCGCGGGCCGAGGTCATGATGTCCTGGGCCTGTCGGCCCAGGGCATGAAGAGACGACGGATTTCCGAATTCTTCATCCAGCACCCGTTTAATTTCAGCGGCCACTTCCGGATAAACCGGGGTTGTCGCGCAGTTATCAAGATATATCATACTGATTCCTCCAACAGCGCCTTCAGCTTTCGGCCAAAGGTAAGTAATTCTTCCTTTGTATCGGCAATTCCCTGAAAGGAATGCGGTCCGCCGCCCCCTCTGACTCCGGGAATCTTATGAGACCGGAACAGTGCTCCGGCGGCCAGACCGTCGCGGTACAGGCTGCCATAAATCCTCAGCTGCCGCATATCCAGCAGTATCGCGTCCTTTTCCTGGCGGCCCAGTTCGGAAGCCAGAATTCGGATCAGTTCTTCTTCCTCATCCAGCTCCTGGTATACCAGAGCTTCATTGTACTCGTTCAGCTGCAGCATTTGCCGGGCCAGCTTGGTCCTCAGTTCCGTGATGGTTCTGGCGTCTTCCTGGGTCTGCTCCAGGAGCAGACGCACGCGGAACGGGATTTCCGATTCGTGAATTTCCAGCTGCTCCTTCGCGTCCTGAACGATGCGGACAGCTTCCAGGGCAAAATCCAATGCCCGCTTCCCAAACTGGAAGTAAACGCGCGACCCGGACTTGTGCTTCTCCACTTTCCGGATAAAAAAGAAAAGCAGATCCGACGTGGAGTCGACATGAGTTCCGCAGCAGGCACTGACATCCAGATCTCCGATTCGGATCACCTGGACATCTTCCTGAAGATCCACTGCTTTGCGCAAACCGAGCCGATCAAGCTGATCCGCTGATTCAATGAAGAAGGTCACCGGAATCCCTTCCAGAATGGCTGAGTTGACCTGATGCGCCACATCTTCCAGAATATCTTCCACGACGGGACAGTCGGTGTCAATGGTAGCCGTCTCCTGGCCAATGTGGAACCCTACAGTCTGCAGCTGATGATCGCGCAGCAGAATCGCTGACAGAAGATGCTGGCCGGTATGCTGACGTGACATTTCCAGACGATGTTCTCCATCAATCTCGACTTTGACTCGCATGCCCACAAACAATTCGGAAGGATCCGTGACTTCATGCCAGATCCGTCCGTCAATCTCATGCAGCGACAGCACCTTATGCCCTTGAATCGTTCCCTGATCGGAGGGCTGACCGCCCCCTTCCACAAAAAACTCCGTCCGATCCAGTACGAGGTAATGCCGCCCCGCTTCCTGATGGATCTGCGTGATCAGTGTATAGTATTCCATTTCTGCATGGTTGTTCTTAAAACTCATGGCCGCCTCCTGTGCTGGATTATCGGACTTGCCCCTCTGCCGCCTGAAACCGGGAGAGGACATCCTGCCTGACAATAGTATATCAAAACCATCCGGCACTGACATTTTCCAGTGGCAGATGTCCTGCTGCCGGAGGTTCTTCAGCCTTTGGTTCACGCTTCGTTTGTTTCCTGGATGGGGACAGATTTCCTAGCTCAGTCCTTATTTCTGGCAGATTCATTCAGAACCGCCTGTTTGGCCAGTTCATCCGCCAGATCATTCATGGCGTCTCCGGAATGGCCCTTCACCTTTCGAAACGTCAGACTCAGCCGGGGACGAACCGATCGAACAAATTCATGATAGCCCCGGGTCAGATCATTGTTCCGTTTCCAGGTTCCGATGGCCCAGCTTTCGATGCCCTGATAGTCAAAATGCAGGACCAGTGAGCGGGCACCTGCGGCCATGGCATACTGCATTGCCTTGACCGCTCCCAGCACCTCTCCGGCCACATTGCGCATAGCAACATATTCAGGCCGGGAGCCGGTCCCTGAAAGGGTTTTAATGACCCGGTCTCCGGCTAGGATGACCACGCCATAGCCATAGACGCTGTGTCCCTGCCGGAAGGAACCATCCACATAAGCGACCAGATGATCCGCCTGGAGAGCTGCCCCGGACTCTGAAGCGGTTATTTCTGGTTCTCCTGGGAATGGCTCCGCCTGTCCGGAGAGGCTGTCAGCTCCGGTCAGGCCTTCCGGTGAGCCTTCTTTCTCCCGGGCACCGGCCTGGCTGGATCGGGTCTGTTCCGACTCGGCCCGGACTGACGCATGCTCGGGGAACACCCGGATCTGATCGGCGGGAATACCCAATTCCTTCAGAAAGTGTGCTGCCAGGTCCCGGCTCGGGAATGATTTAAATTTCACGCCGGAAATTCCCCGGACATTCTGCTCCGTCTGACCCCAGTCGGTATAAATGCCGGATCCCTCCCGGCCCTTGGCCACTGCATAGTATTTTTTCGCCATATAACCTCTTCCATGGAAAAGGCACCCTGTCAGCGGATGCCTTTTCGGTTCACTTTACATTCTATTATACATGAATTTTTTCCGGTTTGATTCAGATCTCCACAGAAGTGGGAACCACCGGATTCTTGAAGTAAAAATCATCATCCTGGTATGCGCCGAACTTTTCATCCAGTTTTTCGTCCACCAGATCATAGACCCGCTCAATGTTGGATGATCCGGTCATGCCCATGATTTTTCCGATGTTGTCCTTCACAAACTTCAATGTTTTCAGATCTCCGGACCAATGCTCCACGACAATGGGCAGCGGAATTCGATTCGTCAGATGATTCACGCCGAATACGAACAGCGCCAGATCATCAATGGCTCCTAAAACCGGGAACTTGTCCGGTATGATGTCAATGGGAGACAGGAAGTAGCCCAGACTCAGACCGATGATCCATTTATCCTTAGCCAGAACGCGCCGGTCTCTCATGACCCGGTAGCCCAGAACCAGAAGGTCCGGCAGGGCGGCAATATATTCGTAGTGTTTCTTATAATCCAGCGGCACCCGTTTGTAAAGATCACGGCGAAGCCTTGAATACTCATCCTCAGCCGGTTCGATGCTGGCCAGATTAATGTTGAAATTCTCCATTTGTCTGGCTTCAACGACAGCCTGATTAACCGCTTCCACTTCGGCAGCTGCCGCAGCCGCTTCCTGGGCGGCTTTGTCTGCCTGCATGGCCTTGACATCGGCCTGGATGCCGGACACCTTAACCGCCAGCAGTCCATTCTCCATGATGATGTTGTCAATCATGACATGAACGTGGGGCACTTTCTGAAGTGCGTCATCCACATCCACCTGAATGTGACCGTCCTGATAGGTGATGCCCAGATCTTTGGCCTTCTTCATGGCAAAGGCCAGAGCCGCTGAGAGCACTGCATTCGGAATGCCCAGCCTGAGAACCTTGATCTTCTCAATCCGGATCCGGATTACATTATTGGCAACTGATGCCACATGCACACTGGCAAAGAATGGGATGTCGATAATTTTATGGTAATTGGCCGTTACTTCGATGGAGTTGTTTTTAAACTCCACGTTGTTGACTGTCAGCCCTTCGACCTGGACAAACTCCCGGATATTCTCCATCAGATCGGTCTCTGACATCGTAGTTGTGACTGATGTTACTTTTGCGCTCATGTTACGATTTACCTCCTGCCCGGTTTAATGAATAGTGATAAGAGGAAGCCGGCGGCCAGGCCACCCAGGTGACCATAGTTGTCGATCCCCGAACCCGGCTGGAAACCCCAGGCCAGGTTGATGCCGGCAATCACCAGCAAGTTCAGCAGGGCACCACTGCGGAACATTTCCCGATTTTTCCAAACATAGCCGATCAGTGCGCCCAGCAGGCCGAAGATGGCCCCGGAAGCGCCGATGCTGACGGTGTCTTCATGCATCAGATGGGAGAGCAGTGAACCGCCCAGCCCTGATACCATATACAAAATAAAATACTTCCACTTTGGCAGCATCCGTTCGAGATTGGACCCCAATGCCCACAGCGAATACATATTGAACGCCAAATGCTGAATATCGCCATGCAGAAACATGGCCGTTACCAGGCGATAATACTCTCCTGCTTCCACCAGCGGCTTATAATTGCCCCCGAGGTATACCAGAACCAGCGGATGGATGTTCGTTGACTCCGACAACCAGGCTGAATAGAGGAATGCCGCCAGATTGATGATAATCAGACCCACGGTGATTCCGATCCCCCGGGATCTGTTCTTCCATTGATTCATTCCGTTTTGCTTATCTCCTCGATCGGGATCCTAAGACGTCTCCCTTTACCTACTATATTAAAGGAATCCGTCGGGTAAATACAGGGAAAGGCCTGATATTTCGGATATTCGTTACATAAAATTCAATATCTCCGAACTACCTGCTGCCTCTTTGGTCCTGTTTCTCCCTGAAAGTGCTTCACCCAGGGAAAGTCCTTGAACGTGCTCGGTCCCACCTGTTCCCTCATTTTCGAGTCGAGATGATGCAAATCATTTGCATTTTAAAGGCTGTATGTCCTATAATTTTTTTGAATAGAGTCCTTGGAAGCGAACTGATCATTCATAAGCTCAGAACACCCGGACTGCGGATTCCTGCCGGAAATGAGCCTGATCCTGCCACCGTGCTTTATACCTGAACAAACTTTGAAAAAAGCGGTTGACTGCAGTCATTCCGCCTTGAAGGGAAATCCATGGAAATCCGAAATCTTGAATTCAACTATGAACCGGGATCACCGGTTCTGATCCATGATCTGAACCTGACCATTGCACCCGGAGTATTCCTGACTGTCCTGGGCGAAAACGGGTCTGCCAAGTCAACCCTGATCAAGCTGATGCTGGGTCTGCTCAAACCCGTCAAGGGAGAGATCCGCCGGACCTTATCCAAAATTGGTTACGTGCCGCAAAAGAAAGACAAGTTTAATATGCGCTTTCCCATTACTGTGCGCGAAATGCTCGCGATCCACATGGCCAGGGGTTGCCAGGGTTCCCCGGAAACGTATCTGGCCATGGTAGAAATGGAGGATCAGGCGGAAGCACTGTTCGGAGAGCTCTCCGGGGGTCAGCAGCAGCGGGTTCTGATCGCCCGGGCAATTTCTGCCTGTCCGGATCTTTTGATTCTGGATGAGCCGCTGACCGGTATTGACAGTCACTCCCGCGAAGTCATCCGCCATTTGCTCCTGAAACTGAATCAGGAAGGCCTGACGATTGTCTCCATTGAACATGATGTAGCATTTGCCCTGCATCACTCGACTCATATTCTGACCATGAAGGAAAACCAGGTCCGATGGTTTACCGTTGAGGAGTATAAAAACCAAATCGGCCACGATGACCGGGACAATTTTTTACATCATCTGGAGGAACATTCCCATGCTGCAATATGATTTCATGAGAAACGCCCTGGCGGCCGGATTCCTGATCGCCCTGCTCTGTCCGGTGATCGGTTCCTTCCTCGTACTCAAACGGTTTTCCATGATGGGCGACACCTTGTCCCATTCCGCTTTCGCCGGCGTCGCACTGGGTGCGTTCTTCGGGTTGAACCCCTCCGTCGCCTCTTTGATCTACACGCTGCTGGCAGCGCTATTGATTGAGTACCTGCGCAACCGGTTTAAAAGTTACGAAGAGGTCGTGATGTCCATTGTCATGACGTTCAATGTCGGCCTGGCCATTATCCTGGCTTCACGCGGGAGCAGCGCCAATATTGAATCGTTCCTTTTTGGTTCGATCCTCACAGTAGAACCCTCTGATCTTTTCCTGATCGCAGCAGTCACGCTGATCAGCCTGATCTTTATCCGAATCTTCTATTCGCAGCTGCTCTATATCACCTTTGATGAAGAAGGCGCGGAGATCTCGAAAATCCCGGTTGTGTCCCTGAATTACCTGTTCATGGCACTGACCGGAGCTACTGTCGGAGTCTCCATCCGGATTACCGGTCTCCTGGTGATTTCATCCATTCTGGTTCTGCCGGTGGCGGCAGCCTTGAATCTGAGAGCGGGCTTCCGCAAGACTCTGCTTTGGGCTGTTGGCTTTGGTCTGATCGCCGTCCTGTCCGGCCTGGTCCTCTCCTATTATCTGGATTCAGCCCCGGGGGGAACCATCGCCATCATGAGTGTCGCCGTCCTGTTATGTTCGTTCTTCCTTCGCCGAAAAACCGCATAACATTGCTCTTCACCGAGCCTAGGGCAATGCGTTGATCCTCTGTAAAACCAATGAAGAACCGCGTCGGATCCACAACAGTGATCCGACGCGGTTCTTCATTTAAGGATCCCGGCCTTCGCATGGGGAGTCCTGTTACTTTTGTTTTCTGCCGGAGGCTGAACCTTCCTTGTCCCCCTCAGAAGCTGTTTTCTCCAGCCGCTGGGAGCATTCTGCACAGATTCCCTTCAATTCCAGCCGGTGTTCCATAATCGAGAATCCGGTTTCCCGGTTAATCAGCTCCTCGATCTTCACCATTGGACAGTCCAGATCCACCGTCTTATGACAGATTTCACAGGTCAGGCTGTGCATATGGTGATCCCGCTTCAGCACATAGTTATACTTCTTTTCTCCCAGGTCAAATTTATCAAGGACACTGATACTCTCCAGAAGCTCCAGCGTCCGATAGACGGTCGAGAGGTTGATGTACAGCTCACGATTTTCGGCTTCATCCCGGATGGACTCGGCATCCAGTCCATGATCGGACTGAGCAAGGATTTCCAGAATGGCTTCTCTGGGCTTTGTGATTTTCAGACCGTGTTTTTTGAGCAATTCCTGAACGTTCATCGATCTTTAGGCAAGGTTCCTCTCTTCCGATTACTGGGGGAAGAATGGTCTCTCATTGGTTACGAATGAATCGGTCCCCTTGCCGTTCTCCTTTCTATCATTATACCGGTCAGTGCAAATAATCAACTCATAGAAAACATAAAAAATGCATGGCAGAGTGAGTGACAAACAAAGCATGGGGAGATCGGAATACATTAAATGATTCCGAATGCAGCAATGCAGTGACTTTAATATCATCGGCTGTCCCATCCGAAACATCAGGGACGCCGCCGGTAGTCGAAGAAAGCAGTACTAAGGTACATGGGACCGGTTCCCAGACGGAAACAACCATGTCCCTCTTGACTTCTATTTGTAATTATAGCAGATTTTCCAATGGTTCCCGTCTTAGAGAAAAGCCATTCTCAAACCGAACACCAGCAGAATGGCTCCTCCAATGAAATCGGCGTATTTTGTTACGAGAGGGGCAGACTGAAGACGCTTGCTCAGCACGAATGCCAGGCTGACCAGAATCAGGGTGACAACTCCGATCAGGAGTCCATCCTGCAAAATGTACTCTCCTCTGGAGTACAACGCCGTAATGCCGACAATCATGGCGTCAATCGATACCGATACCCCGAGGACAATCTCCATGCCCGGCTTGATCAGAATGCATTCCTCTTTCTGCTGTGCACCCTCCCGGATCATCATAATGCCGACACCCAGTATTGCCAATCCTCCGATCAATGTCGGCACAGCGGCAATCTCCTGATTGATGAGCCGTCCCAAAGCAGCGCCTATAAAGGCAAAGGCAAACTGGAAGAACGCAAAGGACAACGCAAACCGCACTTTCTTCAGTCGATCCACCTGACAATTGATACCAATGGACAGCGCGACTCCACACGCATCCATCGCCAGGGCTACCCCCATCAGCAGCACATTCCAACTATTCATTTGATTTCCCCCAATCGATCAAGAAGAAGCTGCAGCCAGCCTGTTTTTCTATCCAGCTATCAATTATAACAAGATCTGCCGAAAGAAAAAAGGGCTTCGTCAAGACTCCGGACATAGCACTCCCCCTCATAATACTCATAATGAATACCCAGAATCGATACTCAGAATGAAATCCCAAAA
>JABNAD010000921.1_pt1 | contig 13299 bp, 12 predicted proteins | sample 7240381 | NCBI WGS metagenome assembly JABNAD01 (sample SAMN11332834, study PRJNA596920) | anaerobic digester metagenome | biome: digested sludge; isolation source: digested sewage sludge-derived enrichment culture grown on H2/CO2 | place: Germany: Goettingen
GTGTCGGTTACGATCACCCCGATCCGGGCACCGGCTCGATCTTCGATCGCCGACCGCAGTTCCGCTGCCGCCCCCATCGGGTCCGGTGGCAGAAGGATGATCCGCCCGCCGTCAACATTGCTCTGGTCGACGCCGGCCCGAACGCCGATGTGGCCATGCGGCAGGACCGAGAGAACGAACGGGAATTCGAGCAGGAGTTCCTCGGACTCGTCAAGGACCGCCTGGATGAACCGTGGGTCCTCGCCGGTCCTTTCGGCGATCGCCTTCGCCCGGTCCGTCGGGGATATCTCGTCGAGCGAACGGAGGTATCCCTTCGCCTTCGACCAGACCGAGGATGCGACACAGAGGACGTCGCCATCGACAAGGTCGATTCGCTCAGCGATGAGGGCCGCCAGGTCGTCACCGGGTCTGATCAGGGGAAGTCCGGGGACCGGGTACACCGTGATCGTCATAGTAGGGGTGGGCGTTGCCGACCCGATAACCGTTCCGATCATCGGCGCTCGAGCTGCACTCCCGAACCGCCAGAGAGTGTTTCTCCAGTGCAGGCGCACCCCGAACATAAGCGCGCGACCGGAGAGAGAGGTGCGACGGATCAGGCTCTCAGCCCAGATAAGGAGGAGCATTAAAAAGGTATATGGAGACAATTGAAGACGCCAGTCGCTGTATGGAGATTCAATGCTCTTTTCTCCCGGCGAATGGAAGGATCATGGAGCATGGTGGGAAGCAGCGGTAACGGTGACAATGATCGGTCCTCCGCCCTGAGCGCTGTCAAGGCAACCGGCCTCGTCTTCGGTGACATCGGCACCAGTCCGATCTACACCCTGACCGTTATCCTCGCGCTCGTGCCGCGGACCGAGTCCGCTGTCATGGGCGTCCTCTCCCTGATCATCTGGACCCTGATCCTGATCGTCTCGGTCCAGTACGCCTGGCTCGCCATGAGCCTCGCGAAGAAGGGCGAGGGCGGGACCATCGTGCTGCGTGAACTTCTCAACCCGCTCCTGAAGCGACCACAGTCCAAGTCTGCCCTGCTGATACTGACAGTGATCGGGATCTCGCTCCTGATCGGTGACGGTGTGATCACGCCCGCGATCAGTATCCTCTCGGCAGTGGAGGGTGTACCCCTGATTCCGGGCCTGGAATCGGTCGGGCCAGATCTGCTCGTCCTGGTGGCGGCGCTGATCGCCATCGGCCTCTTCGCGTTCCAGCGTCGGGGAACCGAACGAGTTGCCTTCGCCTTCGGACCCGTCATGACCGTCTGGTTTGCCGTCCTCGCCATCTCCGGCCTGGTCATGATCATCCAGGCTCCCAGCGTCCTCCTCGCCTTCAACCCGCTTCTCGGTCTCTCGTTCCTCTTTTCAAACGGGCTCGCCTCCTTTCTCGTTCTCGCCTCCGTGGTCCTCTGCGCAACTGGTGGCGAAGCGCTCTACGCCGACATGGGGCACCTCGGCCGAGAGCCGATCCGCCGCGCCTGGAAGTACATCTTTTTCGCCCTCGTGATCAATTACCTGGGCCAGGGGGCCTTCGCCCTGACGCACCCCGAGGCGTCGAGCTTCCTCTTCGAGATGATCCTCTCGATCTCGAGCCTCCTCTACGTTCCCTTTGTCCTCCTCTCGATCGCCGCCACCGTGATCGCATCCCAGGCGATGATCAGCGGGATCTTCTCGATCGTCTACCAGGGGATCACTACCCGCCTCCTCCCGGCACTCAAGGTAGACTACACCTCCGCTACGCTCCGTTCCCAGATCTATATCGACTCCGTTAACTGGATGATGCTTGGCGCTGTCCTCTTCGTGATGCTCCTGTTCCGCGAGTCGGCGAACCTCGCCGCTGCATACGGCATCGCCGTCACGGGAGACATGACGATCACCGGCATCCTGATCACCTCTATCTTCATACTCCGGGGCCGATTCGGCCATGCGTCCCTTGCATGGAGTATCACCCTTCTCGCGATGGTCTTCTTCGGCGCCAGCCTCAGTAAACTGCCAGCCGGCGGTTACTGGTCGCTCGTGCTCGCGGCAATACCGCTCACCATCATCCTGATCTATCTCACCGGCCAGAAACGGCTCTATCGGGCGTTCCAGCCGGTCCCGCTCCGCCAGTTTCTCAAGGAATACCGCGAGGTGCACGACACGATGAACCGGATCAGCGGGACGGCCCTCTTCTTTGCCAGGGACATCGAGCGGATCCCACCGTACATCGCCCGGACGATGTTCGTCAACAACATTCTCTACCAGGACAATATCCTGGTCTCGATCATCGTAGAGGACAAGCCGTACGGCGTCACGCACGACTTCAAGAAGAACCTGGCCGAGGGACTCCGCACGTTCGAGGTGCGGCACGGGTACCTCGAAGTGGTCGACATCATGCCGATCCTTAGGGAACACGGCATCAACGAGAAGGCGATCTTCTACGGCCTGGAGGAGATCGTCACCGATCACCTCTCCTGGAGAATCTTTGCGATCATCAAGCGCCTCGCGCCGACCTTCGTCCAGTTCTACCGTCTACCAGCAGACCACATCCACGGCGTCACAACCCGGATCGAGATGTGAGCCGGCACCTGCCGGCCGACCTCTTGTCCCGGCCCCGCCATCCCCTTTTTCGGGGCGTTCCAGGTGAGAGCGTGAAGGGGTTTGCCAGGGCCGAATCCCCTGCCAGGACCTCCCTCATTCAGTACTTGTAATAGCGGCCCTTCTCGTCGTAGACGCCCTGCGGTTCGGGCGGCGTGGCATCAGCAATTGAGAGGAAGAACCGGGACTTGCTGGTCGTCACCAGGACGAAGGACAGAACGATATAGAGCCCATAGAAGAGAGCGCTGAGCACGAGCCCGGTCGTTCCTATCATCGCGGCGAGCTGGCTCGGGCCGAAGGCGGCGAGCTCGCTCGCCGGGAGCGATGCAAGCGGCGAGAGCTGCTCGAAGAGGAGCGTGGTCCAGCCGACCAGGAGGACGAACGCGAGCCCGAGCAGCACCGCGAGTATTGTAAGGATAAAGACGATGATCTTCCAGATGTGGGCGAGGACGAGGGTGAACGACCGACGGAGCGATGCGAAGACGCCGAGCCCCTCGAAACAGGCGGCTGTGTCGTAGAGAAAGGAGAAGAACAGCACCGGGATCATGATCGCGAGCGTCGCACCGGCCACCAGATCGCCCGTCAGCCCGAGGCCTAGGATCGAGAGTGGGAGCAACAGGAGAAAGAGCACGACGACCGCGAGAAAGGCGATCACAAGTCCGGGGAGGATGACCCTGAAGTAGTTCTTGATCGCCTCGGTTCCGAAGAGACCAAGCGAGGAGTCCTGCTCCCGCAGGACGCCGTAGGCGCCGGCAAGGAGGAAGGGGAGGAGGAGGTACTCGATCACCATGAGACGGACCGAGAAGAAGGTCTCTCCCTGGAGGGAGAGGACCAGCTGGACCATGTCGAGTGCGGCGTAGGACACGGCAGCGACCCATACCGCGGGGTATCGGACGCTGTCGCGGAGGGCCTCGAAGAGCACTAGCGGTCCCTCGGCATCGCGACGATCTCTCGCACCTGGCAGTCGAAGAAACGGCTGGTGTGCGCCGGACGGACCACGACCACGGCGTCTGCACCCGAGCCGGTGCCCCCGCACGCAACGACCTCCCGGTCGATAGGAACGGCCCCCTGGTCTGCGGCAATCAGCACGCATTCAACCGCGACCTTGAGCCCGACCGCGATCAGGCGGCGGAGCGCCTCGCTGACCGCCTCGGACCGCGAACCCCCGCCGACCTTCGGCGAAGCCGAGAAGGCCCGCTCAAGCCCCGAGAGGACGTGAGAGCCGGTCACGACCGTCGCTCCGGCCGCCTTCAGCACCTCGGCTGCTGCCATGTCGAACTCCCATTCGCCCGGTGTCCTGAACCCGACCGCGTGGGTCACCACGACGAGATGGAGCCCTGTCTCCCGGGACGCCTCGAGGAACTGTAGGGCGGTTCGACCGCTCGTCGATGCGACGACGATGGTATCGAGGCCGAGCGCCGTCGCGCGTTCAACTGCGAACCGGGCTGCATCACCCGTGTTCTCCGGTCCGGGTCGCTCGAAATAATAGACCCGTCCCTCCGCGTATACCATAGGTACGAAAGGGGAGCGGGCTGGCTTAATACCTCTCCGGTCCGGGGAAGTACTGGAGAGGGCTCAGATGAGGAAGAGGACTCGGGGTGCCCGCCGGTGCCACAGTCCGCGTTCCTCGAGGAGGGTCACCAGCAGGTCGAGCTCGTCGTGCTCTCCGTAGGTGAGCCCGTGACTCTCGTAGAGCTCGCGCTCGGCTTCGTACCAGGAGTTGAAGTCATCTCCAGGGGCCCTGAAGAACGCCCGCAACTCTTCGACCAGGGGGAGGTCATCCCTCAGGACATAGACGACCCCGTGCGGGAGATCGACAGGCCGGCTATTGACAACGACGAGCGGAACGACCGGGTCCTCATCCGGGTTGTGGGGATCGAGAAGGACAAGATCCCCGCTCGTCAGGGTCATGCGAGTCCGGGGTTCTTTATGCAGTTCGGGAGCGGATCCGGTCATGACATCCTCCGATGAAGTGACGTGCTGTCGGCGCCGTCCATCCATCCACTCAGAGAGTGAGGAGAGACACCCATATATCTGCTTCGCACGGTGGACTGCACCAGGTCCCCATGATCAGACGGAGGAGGTCGACCAGCACGATCGTGAAGGTATGGCAAGGGTGTGAATGAAAACGTCCGGGGCGATTCGGACGCACCCATGGTTGAAAAAAGAAAATTCGGGGTCAGAAAGAGAAGTTCTTGCTGACGATCTTCAGGGCGCAGTAGTCACCGCACATCGTGCAGGCATCCCCGTCGGCGGGACGACGGGAGTTGCGGATCTCCCGGGCGCGCTCGGGGTTGAGCGCAACCGTGTACTGCCGCTCCCAGTCGAGATCGCGCCGGGCGTGACCCATCTCGAGGTCGTCGTCGCGCTTCCCGAGTTTGACCATGTCCCCAACGTGAGCAGCGATCCGGCTCGAGATGACACCCTCGTAGACCTCCTCCGGTGTGGGGAGGGCGAGGTGCTCGGCGGGGGTGACGTAGCAGATGAAGTCCGCGCCGTACGAGGACGAGAGGGAGGCCCCGATCATCGCAACCCGGTCGTCGTACCCGGGGGCGATGTCGGTGACAAGCGGACCGAGCATGTAAAACGGCTTTCGGTTGGTCACGCGCTTCTGGAGGATGACGTTTGCCTGGATCTCGTCGATCGGGATGTGGCCTGGACCCTCGACGATCACCTGGATGCCGCGGTCGTGGGCCTTGTCCGCGAGCTCCGCGTTGATCAGGAGCTCCTGGACCTGGGCGCGGTCGGTCGCGTCGTGGACTGCACCGGCCCGCATACCGTTGCCCGTCGAGAGGGTGACCTCGTGTTCGAGCATGATCTCGCAGAGGTAGTCAAACTCGGAGTAGAGCGGGTTCTCCTTCTCGTTGTGCAGCATCCAGGCGGTCATGAAGGCGCCGCCTCGTGAGACAAGGCCGCCGTGACGCCCCTGGTTCTTCAGCCGCTTCATGGTCTCCAGGTTGATCCCCGTGTGGATCGCCATGAAGTTCGTACCGGCCTTCGCCTGTTCGGCCGTGATCCGGAAGAGGTCGTCCTCGCGCATGTGGACAACGGCGCCATCGCGATGCGCCGCCTCGATGAAGGCCTGGTAGAGGGGGACCGAGCCGACCGAGAGACTCGTCTGGGCGATGACCCGCCGCCGGATCTCGACCAGGTCGCCGCCCGTGGAGAGCTCCATCAGGGTGTCCGCTCCGGCAAGCTCAGCCTGGCGGGCCTTCTCGACCTCGATGTCGATATCGACGATGTCCGACGAGGTCCCGATGGAGGCGTTCACCTTGGTTCGGAGGCCCTCGCCGATCCCACAGAGGCGCACCTTCCGGTATGGCGAGACCGGGATCACGATGTGTCCGCCGGCAACTCCGCGCCTGATAAACTCGGGATCAAGCCCTTCCTGTCGGGCGACCTCCTTCATCTCCTCGGTGATAATCCCCTTCTTTGCATCGAATACCAGACTCATGATAAATACTGGGAGAAAATACCAGATAAAGCCTCCTTTTGGAAAAATTCGATGAAATATTGGTTGTTCTCTCCGCAAGCAAAATTGATTTCATTAAGGAAGGCCAGGTTGATCTTGGAAATTTTCGATTTTTTTCTACAAATTTCGACAGAAATCATTGTTTCAAAAAAAGTGTTAAATTCACATCGACGAGACCGGGGCCCGCGACATGGTCGATAAAACGCCGACCCCGACCAGGGTTCCCTGACCGGATCGACCTTCTTCTGGACTTCAAGCGGATTCACTTCGAGGTCTTTTTCCCTTCGCCCGATGATGGAGGAATCCAACGGAATCGGCCTCAATAGGGGCCAGGACGGGTCCGAGCGATGCACACAACCGAGAAGATACCTGATGAAGAGAGCGTCCTGGTCTTCTCCGACCTTCACCTCGGAGGTGCCGACGACCGGGAGACAGCAGGGCGGTTCTGCCGGCTCCTCGACCACCTCCTTTCCGGTCACCGGGAGGTGTGCCACGGCAACCCGGACGCACAGACCGGCCCGACCACGATGCGCCCCCCCGCGAAGGTGATCCTGCTCGGGGATATCCTGGAACTCTGGGACCCGCGGGGACAGGACCGGCACTGTGCTCTCCTCGATGCACTGGTCCCGTTTCTGAAACTCAGGGAGCTTCGGTGCAGCATCGTCTACGTCACCGGCAACCACGACGAAGATGTGGGTGAGATGGTCGATTCGGTCATCGACGGCAACCCAACCGGCAGCCCGCTCTGGAGACAGGCCTTTCGGGTCTTCTACGGGTGCGAGAACGGAAAAAAAGTCGCTGAGAGCCTCAAGATCGCCTGGAACGGGACCTACCGGGTGCAGATGGTTGACGAGAAGCACCTGGTGAGCAACACGGAGGACATCCTGGAGATCAGCCCCCGGCATTACCCAGCGGCGACCACCGGTGGAGACGTGATGGGGCTCGAGGCGGGCGGCATTCACTACGTGTTCTTTCACGGGCAGCAGTTCGACGACGAGCAGGTTACGCACACCCTCTCGAGAGCAATCGGCAGGAGGATCGACCCGGTAGATGCGATGGAGGACCTGGTCTGCTGCTCTTTCACCAGGACCATCCCGTCGACCGGGCGTGCCGTCATCTCTCTTGCGGCGTTCGGTGCGTGTGTTATCGGACTCGCTCCGGCGCCCGTCGAGGCTCGCCTGGTGACCGGGGCGGTCACCGCCGTAGCGCTTGCGGCGATCTCAGTCGCAGGCATCTGGCTCTTCGGGCTCTCCACCAGGGCAAGGGCAGGCCTCCTGCCTCCGACGTCGCTCCACTTTCTCGGATTGAGCAGTGTCTCCCTAGCCATCATCGTGGGCGGCATCGTGTATGGGTGGCAGCTCCTGGGAGCCGGAGTCCTGGAGTGGATCTTCCCGATCGGGCTGATATTTGGCCTCTTCTGGACGTTCACTGTCTCGGTGCCAGGGCTCGTCGCGGGGGTTAAGAAACCGTTGTACCGCCTCATCAGCTCGAAAGATCGGTCCACCGAGGGGATTTACCGGAATGCGGTCAGGGGTCGGCTGTACCGGTACCGTGCCGAGGTGCTCGTCTTCGGTCACACCCATGTTGCAGAATCGTTTCCGGCTGACAGGGCGGGGCTTCGGGATACCAGGAACAGGGATGATGACAAGCCGGTCCTGATGATCAACACCGGCTCCTGGGTCTCCGAGGGCGAACAGACCGACGTGTTCGTCTACATCGACTGTGACGGCGTTGCCTCGATGCGCTGGGACGACGAGGGCCGAAGGGTCGTCTGTACGACCCACTTCCCATCATCCGATATCCTGGCATCGAGAGAGGCGATCCGGTCCCACTAAGTCTTCAGGGACAGACAGCTCGCCCGTCCACCACGGAAAAAGAGCAAGGGTCCATACGAGCCCTCGCAGTGTGTATCCAGAAAGGAGAGGCACGGGGCGCCTCACGCAGGCTTGACCGTTTCGACGGCGACGATCCTCCACTCGGTGCCATGGAGTCCGGCGGACGTCCAGGAGACCGCCTTCTTGACCGGAGTGGTGCCTCCCTCGGCCTTGAAGTTGTACTCCCCCGATCCGCTCGACTCATTCATCATCCTTTTCGCGATCTGCTGCAGATCGGGGTAGTCGTGATACTGCGGGGACGAGAAGGTATCTGTACCAATCTCGGCGGGATCGCGGTCGTAGAGGACGATACCGTCCGTGTCGATTACAAAGACCTCCGCTGTTCGGCCGGCGAGGGCCTCCTCGACCGCGATCGTGAGCAGCACAACGGGGCGGAAGAGCAGGCTTGCAGAACCGTTAAACGCGCCGGAAGGGGTAAAGACCGGGTGCTCGATATCGGTCGCGTTCTCCTTCTCGACCGTCGCGAAGACCTGGCTCATCACGGGTTTCTGCGTCGAAATCAGGCGAGCGATGTGCTCCTGGTTTCGAATATCCGAGCCCTCCACGTGGTGATACTCGACCGGTTCCACGGTGAGCATGATCCCGTCCTTCGAGACGGCCGTTGCATCGATCACGGCCGGCGACGCGAATGCGAGTTCCTTCAGGACCTCCCTGGACGCATTGTCCGTCAGCCCCAGGGGGCCGAGTTTCCCTGCCGCTGTTGCGGTGTCCGCATCCATCTGGTCGAGCGCCGCCTGGACGCTCGCGCGAACGGTCTCGAGGCCCTCGGCCGAGCCAAGGGGCGATGGTGTTGTAAGCGTCGTGACCGCCTGTCCCGAACCCCCCGGGAGAGCCGGGGGGGCGAGGATTAATGTGTATACCAGGGCGAGGGCAATGACACCGACGCCGACAAGAAGGATGGTCTTTCTCTCCATGACCCACCGCACACTGGTTGCCCGGAGACGGTAAAAGGTAAACGAATGGGTTGACAGGGGACCGGGCCGGGTGAGAAGTCATGGCCCGGCCCATCATGCATCTACCTTCGTCGCCGCTCCGTCACCCGATCAGGACTCCCCGTTTCCCCCGGTTCCGGTGGAGTGCCGGCCTTGATATCGGCCTCATTGGTAGCCGCCTTTCGGGCACGGAGACGATCGGCCTTCTGGCGTTCGAGCATGCGAATCGCGGCAAGGTCTGCCCGGTCACGGTTCGAGAGGGGGGGGTCCTCAGCCGTTGCTGGCCTTGGCAGCCGCTTCGGACGCTCGATATATGGACCGACGAGGGGGCCATGCCCAGGAGGGGTGGTCCGCCCGGACCCTTCCTGATCAGGTCCGTTCCCCGGACCACGGTGCTCTTCGGCGCCGGGATTCCCATCCGTCGTTCGGGGCCGACCACGTCCCCTCTCGTTCCCCGGTCTCTCCATGCAGGAAGTCTCCGACACCCTGAAGTCTGTGTGAATACTTAATGGTGTCGCGGGGAAAAGACGGGGAAAAGAAAAAGACGATCAGACAAAGACTGCTGCAGCGATCACGGTCGTCCAGTTACCGTTCTGGTCACCCCGGGCCACCTGGCAGATATTCTTGGTCTCGATGATCTTACCGCTCGCCTTGTAGATCTGTTCTCGCTCCTGCCAGGCACAGTCGGGGTCGAACGCAATGCCAAGCGTGGTCGCGAGCATGGTGGCCGCCAGGTCCTCTGCGTATTCGCCCGAGATCTCCTCGGTCTCGCCGAACGCGTGGTGCTCGGAGAGGTAGCCGTATGCCTCGGTCTCCTGCGGCAGGGCAAGACCGATCGCGGCCGAAACGAGGCGCGATGGTTCGTTCGTATCGTTCCTGGCCATCACGCAATACACGATCTGACCGGGCTCGATCTCGCGAAGACCCTCATCACGGGGGAGCTCCTTGGCCATCGGGGGAAAGATGGACGAAACGTAGACAAGGTTGCATCGCTCGATCCCGGCCTGCCGGAGTGCGAGCTCAAAGGATGCGAGGCGGTCCTTGTGGACACCAACCCCCCGGGTGAAGAAGACCTTCGACGGAACAACCATATACGAGCTTGTTTGATGGTTCACGCTTTTTAATTTTCGGTGCATATATCCGACAGATCGTCAATAAGACGGCAGTACTTCCATCTCCGACGAAATATGGAACAGCAGCGCGGTCTATCTGCGTCGACAACCGGACAGTCTATCCGAGGGAGCCGCTCTCTCCAGGAGCCCTTCCGTGATCGTGGTCGTCGTGTTCGTGAAACGGGCGAGGAGTCGTTCGCCAGGGCGATCGATGCGACGCACTGCTGCCTGTTATTGTCCCGAGAGAACCACTCATCCCCGATCGTCACATGCTGATCCTTCGCTCCCGCCCCAGGTCGGGGGTCGACCAGGACCATTCGGTCCCCCAGAGGGTCGCGCCACGACGAGGAGAAGGTGGTCTTCGAAACGATCATGTGGATCGGGGATGGCCTGGGGGGAGGTGGTGCAATTCGAGCGGCGCCGTCGACGTCGGGTTCGGGACGGTTTTAATACATCCCCATCGTCAATCATGGGTAGAGGAACCATGAAGGTCGTCGCGTTCAACGGGAGTCCAAAGAGTGACGGAAACACCGCCCGCCTGCTCCGGTACGCACTCCAGGAGCTGGAGGCTGCCGGCTACGAGACCGAGCTCGTTCAGGTCGGGGGCCTTCCCCTCCGGGGATGCCTGGCCTGCGGAAGGTGCTTTGAGCACAGGGACGGGCGGTGCGTCAACGAAATGGACGAGATGAACGATCTGATCGCAAAGATGATCGAGGCGGATGCGATCCTTCTCGGGTCTCCGACCTACTTCGCGGACGTCTCGAGCGAGATGAAGGCCCTCATCGACAGGGCCGGGTACGTGACCCGGGCAAACGGCAACCTGCTCGCCCGTAAACCTGCCGCCGCTGTGACCGTCAACCGCCGGGCAGGGGCTGTCCACGCCTTCGATACGATCAACCACTTCTTTTTGATCGGAGAGATGATCGTGGTCGGGTCGTCCTACTGGAACATCGGTGTCGGGCTCGGACCTGGAGATGTCGACTCCGACGAGGAGGGGATCGCGACAATGCAGACCCTTGGTCGAAATATGGCATGGTTGCTGGAGCGGCTCGAGAAGGGGGGCCGGGACTGATGGATGTCGAGGATTTTACGCGGAGAGGGCTGCGCGCCGGAACGGACCGTCGTGTCATCGAAGAGGCGCTCGCTGATCGCGTGCAGGAGTTCAAACCAGTCGACAGGACGTACGCGGCAGCCTTCGCCCGTGCGGTCGTCGACGAAGCGCTCCTGACGAGCGGCCTTGAGGGCGACCTCTTCGAGACCACTTCGTCCGGGGTCTCGATGGGCGAGTTCGGGGTCGGATCCCGGGGCACGGGCGACTTCTTCGCCCACAGCCAGATCGCCCGGATCATCGGCACGACCTCGGCATCGGTCGGTGTCGACCAGATGGACGATGCGGGGGCGATCCAGGTGGGAGACGATTACGTCTGCTGCACGGTGGACGGGATGCACTCCCGCCTCTCGGACTTCCCGTTCCTCGCCGGTTTTCACGCCACGAGGGCAACCCTCCGCGACGTGCTGGTGATGGGCGCCCGACCGATCCTGCTCTTCTCGGACATCCACGTCGCCGACGACGGGGACGTTGCAAAGATCTTCGACTACACTGCCGGGATCACCACGGTCGGCGAAGAGCTCGGGGTGCCGCTCATCTCCGGATCGACCCTCCGCATCGGCGGGGACATGGTGCTCGGCTCGCGGATGACCGGTTGTGTCGGCACCGTCGGGATTGCCCGCCATCTGACCGCTCGCCGGGAACTCGCCCCCGGCGACGTCCTCCTGATGACCGAGGGGGCCGGGGGTGGGACGATCGCAACGGCGGCCCTCTACTCGGGCCACCCGGAGGTGGTGGAGCGGACCATCAACCTCCAGTTCCTCTACGCGTGCCAGGCGTTGATCGAGAGCCCGGTCCTCGAGACGGTCCACGCGATGACCGACGTCACGAACGGGGGGCTTCGCGGAGACGCCCACGAGATGGCGCGAACGGCAAACTGCCGGATCGTGGTCGACGAGAAGGCGATCGCCCCCCTTGTTGACCCCGTCGTGAAGAGGATGCTCGATATCCTCGGGATCGACCCGCTTGGGGTCTCACTCGACGCTCTCCTGATCGCCGCCCCCCGCGAGGCGGTCGAAGCGATTGCGGGCGTGGTGCGCGGTGCGGGGGTGCGGTGCGAGGAGATCGGCCGGGTCGAGTCGGGGCCGGCAGAGGCTGTCCTGGTGGTGGACGGCCGGGAGGAGGACTTTACCCCCCGCTTCCGCGAGGCGGCGTACACTCCACTCAAGAAGGTCGTGGAGACGCAGAAAGGGGACGTCGCTGCGATGACGGCACGCGTTGAGGCCGCGGCAGCAGCGGCGATTGAGAAGAAAAGACGGGTCCGGGCACGCCTATCGACCCGGCGCCCCTGATCATTTCTTTTTGGGTATAGTGTCATTTCAGCCCCTGACTCCTATTATATGGGTGGGGTTTTATGACCAGGATTGTATGCCCGCGCTGTTACTGCGCGAAGCTGTATCGTATGAGCACGGGCAAGCGTCGATGTTCCCACTGTCGGTACGACTTTCGTCCGCATCGGTTGCCCCTTTACCTGACCCGAGACCAATGGAAAGCAATCATCACCTGGTTCCTGCTCGAACAAAGCAGTCAGACTATTGCGAACAAAACCGGTATTGAACGCAAACGGGTTCTTCGAGCCCTGGCATGGATACGTCGGTCTCTCATCAGGGATGTCCCCGGTGTCTTTTCGGGGACTGTTGAGGTCGATGAAACCTACGTCGGCGGGCGCTGGATAAACAAACGGAAGTCAATCCGTGACAAAGGGACCAAACGAGGAAGAGGTACGAAGAAACAACCGGTCTTCGGCATTCTCTGCCGAAATGGTTTGGTCTGGGCTGAAATCGTCGAGAATGTCGAGGCCGCAACACTCCAACCGTTGATCTCAAGCAAGGTGAAGAAAGGATCAATCGTCTGCTCAGATTCCTGGCGAGCGTACACTGGCATCGCATCGAAAGGGTTCGTCCATCGGATGGTCAATCATGGTGAACGAGAGTACAGCGATGGGAAGGGAAATCACATCAATGGCTTGGAGGGATTCTGGGGATATCTGAAGCGAAAACTCGCAGCAAAGGGTGGTATTCGTCGAGATAAATTATTCCTGTATTTAGGTGAGTACGTGTGGCGCTATAATCACAGAAAAGAGAGCGACAAAATGAAATTGAAGCGCGTCCTTGAGTTACTGGAGATGGAGGTTGGGGGCTAGTCTGTCACTATACCCATATCTAAGAAATGCTGGAATTTCCAAAACCCCCCGTCTCCCCGTCACTTGTCCA
>JABNAD010000922.1_pt1 | contig 13290 bp, 11 predicted proteins | sample 7240381 | NCBI WGS metagenome assembly JABNAD01 (sample SAMN11332834, study PRJNA596920) | anaerobic digester metagenome | biome: digested sludge; isolation source: digested sewage sludge-derived enrichment culture grown on H2/CO2 | place: Germany: Goettingen
CCGGTTTTTGTGTGCGGAATTGAGGCTAAATAAAATTTGTTTACCTTTGCAACCGCAAAAGCCGGGAGGAATTATTCATTATTATTTTTCCGTTTTGCATCCGGTCCGGTAGCTCAGCTGGATAGAGCAGCAGCCTTCTAAGCTGCGGGTCGTGGGTTCGAATCCCGCCCGGATCACAACCATTACATTCAAAACACCTGTAAATTCATGTATTTACGGGTGTTTTTTATTTATATTAACATTGATATGCCCGATCTCTTTTAAAAACATTTGTAATTTTACTGTCCTTAATATTCAAATTGTCCGGACTGAAACCGGGGTCAGATAAAAGAACTATGGATCACGATAATTATAAGTTAAAGGATTTCAGGATATTCAACATCAATGATTCATCGAACTGCCCTGAACGCAGGTTCAGAAGTGTCTTTGACATTTCTGAACTATCTGCTGTTACGGCCGAAATTTCATTGTATAATAAAAAATTTGATGAAGAATCATGGGAAGCAGAATTGGAACTTTTCTGCTGGAGAAACCCCTATGATCAGGACAGGGAGATTATTGAATCGACCTGCATAACCCTTGAGGCGGATAAAGCAGAAAACATCCTCAATTGTGTTTACACCCTCGAACCCATTGATGAAAAAGACTGGGCTCCGGGAAGCTATATCATAGAAGCCTGGATTGACAACGTAAAAATTGCGGACGCTGCATTTTACCTGGAGGATACCGGCCCATTGGGCGAGGGAACAAATCCCTGCTTTGATATCTATGGGCTGAAATTGTTTGAAGACAGCGACAAACCGGAACCAAAACGATACGAAAGATCCTATTACAGGCAGTTTCAGCGGATGGCAACCCGTTTTATATGGGCCGAACTCGAAATCAGGAATAAGCGGCCTCAAAAAACCTGGAAAGCGGAATTCTTCTTCAATTATTACAACGATATGCGTCAACTGGTGCACCATATAGTTGCCGTTACCGATGTTAAACCCAACCACCCCAATCATGAGTTTTTCGTGGAAGCCGGCTGCGGCGACCCGGTAAATGTCAACTGGGAAGAAGGAAACTATACGGTAGAAGTAATTTTCATGGGCAGGATGATGGCGGTTGCCAACTTTAAAGTAGCGGATTCGGTTGACAAGGAGAAGCTTACATACTCAATAACCTGGGGCGAAAACCCGGTTAAGACGTCAACTTCCGGTGACAGGCTGTTGCAGGAGGATGAGATTTTCTGTGAACTGGACAGTCTGGTCGGACTAGAGGGCATTAAACAGCGGCTTCACGACTATGCCGACTACATCAGGTATCTGAAACTGCGCGACACCATGGGCATTGAACCCATGAAATCAATTAACCTGCACGCGGTTTTTACCGGTAACCCGGGAACCGGTAAAACGACCATCGCCAGGATGCTGGGAAAGATATACAAGCATCTCGGTTTACTCCCAAAAGATACCGTTTACGAGGCCAGCAGGGCCAATCTGGTAGGAAGGTACATCGGGGAAACCGCTCCCATTACCCGCGAAGTCATTGAAAAAGCCAGGGGAGGCATCCTGCTGATCGATGAAGCATATTCACTGGCCGTAAAATCAGACGACAACAAGGATTACGGCCGCGAGGTGATTGAAACCCTGCTTACCGAAATGTCGGACGGACCGGGCGATATCGCCGTCATTGTGTGCGGCTATCCGAAAGAAATGGAAGGTTTTCTCAATTTCAACCCCGGGCTTCCCTCCCGTTTCAAATACATTTATGAATTTCCCGACTATACGCCGGAAGAGCTTATGGAAATTGCCCGCAGAACAGCGGTTCAGAAGAAGCTGAATTTTTCGGAAGAGGTTTCTGATATGATGTATAAATACCTGGAAGAACAGTATAGAAGCCGTACGCGCGCATTCGGTAATGCAAGGGTGGTAAAATCGATGCTCGAGGAGGCTCAGCTCAACCTCGGTATCAGGGTAATCAAAGCCCGCAAAGAAAACCTTTCGCAGGAAGAACTTTGCACCATTCTTCCGTGTGATATTGAAGGCCTGTTCAGGAAAAAGGGCAGTAAAAGCATACAGATGAAAACCGACGAGGTACTCCTTGAGAACATGCTGAATGAACTCAGGGATATGACCGGCCTGGATAGTGTAAAGACTGAGATCAGCGAGCTTGCCAAACTGGCTAAGTATTACCGCGAAATGGACATGGACCTTGTAAGCGCATTTTCGCTTAACAATATTTTTACAGGCAATCCCGGAACCGGTAAAACAACAGTAGCCCGCATCATAGCCAAAATATACAAAGCACTCGGCCTGCTGGAGCGCGGACACCTGATTGAATGCAGCCGCGAAGACCTGGTGGGCGCCGTAGTCGGGGAAACCGCGCCCAAAACCCTGGCAAAGATAGAAGCCGCCATAGGAGGTGTGTTGTTTATAGATGAAGCCTACGCATTGGTTAACGGAAGTGGCAACGATTTCGGACACGAGGCGGTGGAGGTAATCATCAAACAGATGGAAGACCGCAGGGGCGAATTTTCGCTGATAGTTGCCGGTTATCCAAAAGAAATGGAGAATTTCCTGGATTCGAATCCCGGCTTGAGATCAAGGTTTGACAACCATCTGGTGTTCAGCGATTATTCAGCCACAGAGCTTATGGAAATCGCCGGCATCATGCTGATGAAGAACAAACTTACAGCAAGTGCTGAAGCATTGTCACACCTGCAGGCCTATTTCAACTATCATTCGGCAAACCGCAACCAATATTTCGGGAACGGGCGGTTTGTAAGAAAAGTACTCGAAAAAGCCATCCGCAACCACAATCTCAGACTAAGTCAGGTGCCAAAAGCGGATCGGGATGAAAATATGGTTAAAACACTGACACTGGAGGATGTGCATGAATTTATCGCCGGTTCGGATACGCTTGTCAAACGCGGGATCGGCTTTCTCAAAACCAGTACCGGGTAGCACTCCTTTTAATAAGAAATCCCTGCAGCCTGAAATACCGGATGCAGGGATTTATTTTATTACAATTGTTGATTAGTTCGCCAACACAGCCTTCCCGGCAGCCTGCAGGGCGTTGTAAGCATTTACGATCCCTCCGGTACGGGAAAGGGTGGCAAATTGCACTTTTTTCCTTTTGGAAGACTTTGTATCAGGACTGTAAACTTTGGCTTTAGGATATTTTGTACTGCTTTCCAACAATATATCCTTCAGTTGTATGGCGGTCAGTTCGGGATAATATGACCAGACCAGTGCCGCAACTCCGCTGACAACCGGTCCTGAAAAGCTGGTACCATCCCCCATTTCATATTTATTATCCGGGGCCAGTGAAACAATGTTTACCCCGGGGGCAAACAGATCCACGTTTTCAGCTCCGTAATTGGAAAAAACACCACAAAATTCCTTATTCAGAATATCTGAGGTAGCTCCTACCGTTATCCAGTTTGATACTTTTGAGCCATCTGCAAGAATTGCCGATGGATAATGCTCTATCAGGTCGAGGTTATCAGCTTCATTGCCCGCCGAATGAATCATTAATACATTATGATTCCCTGCATACCGGACCGCATCATCAAGGATGCCCCGGGTAATGGAAAAATACTTGCCAAAACTCATGTTGATAATGTCTGCCCCATTGTCAACCGCATACCGGATGGCCAATGCCACATCCTTATCCCGTTCATCCCCGTCGGGTACAACCCTGAGTGTCATAATTTCAACATGACCGGCAACCCCGTCAGGCCCCTGCCCGTTTCCCCTTATCGCGGCTATTACACCCGCTACAAAAGTTCCATGAAAAGAACGCGGCCCTTTGACATCATTATTTCCGTAATAGAGATCGCTGAGGTTTTCAGGGTCATCATTTACCAACATCCTTGGATTAAAATCAAGATTCAGATAATAAGTGAGAAAATCGTTGCTTCGCTTTCGCATATCAGCAAGATCCTTTCTGGTAAATCCTTTATCATAAAGATTAAGCATGACTTTTTTCGCCTCATTCACCATTTCCGACTTCGTTTTAACCGCCCGCACATCCGCCGCCGTCAGATCCTGCTTGCGCAGATACTTCTTCAGCACCTCCTCCTGATGATTTACATACCTTTCAAAATTATCAAGGTCCTTTTTGCGCTGGGTATACTTCCTGAGGTCCTCCTAATATTTTGTTTTACTTTTTACATAAACGGCATAAAGCTGCTTGTCTTCGGCCGACAGACCATTTTCATCCTTTACCCCGCTAAACCGTGGATTAAGCTTTTTGAAAATCCTGACATATTCCATGTTTTCATAAAGCAGGTGCTCCCCTTTGCTGTTGCCGATAAAATTCCATCCATGAATATCATCCACATACCCATTGTTGTCATCATCCAGACCATTTCCGGCAATTTCTTCTTTATTGGTCCATATTTTTCCTTCAAGTTCAGGGTGGTAGATATCAACACCTCCGTCAATTACAGCCACTACCACTTTTTTGCGCGGGGATTTGTCTTTCAGAAGCTCAATATAGGCCTGATCAGTGGCTGCGCCCTGAATTTTATCCTGTGACGGGCTGCGGTTATACCAGTTCAGATATTTTACTGGAAGCGAATCAATGGTCGTTACCCCCCTCGACTGTGAATAAGCCGGAATCATGCCCAGTGACAGGAACAGCAGAACGATACCGGTTTTGGAAATTTTAATCATTAGCTTAAATGTTAAATTATTACTATACAGATTAATAATCAAGTATTTACATACACAAATTAAAGTGATCCCCGATTGCAGTTTATCCTTATGCCATTCAATCCGTAACAACTATACCTGCAATGCAGACTAACCGTGACAATGGCTGAAAGCAATACTGATCAGATCAACCATTGTTGCAGCAAATATAAAAATATGCATGATTTTTCGTTGCAATCCGGTAAAAGTTTGCCTGAGAATTCTATTCAGAAAGAAATTAACAGAGATTGCTTTTTTTTCAGCCTAAACCCCTGATTTGCATTAGAAAAATGCAAATAATTCATAATCAATAAGGTTATCAGTAATCTTACCGGATTTTAACATTGATCTGGTTTACCGAATATCCTAAAGCTGATTTCCAGGTCAATATAAACAATGTATATAAGTCAATGAATCAATAGTTTAGCATGCTATTTAGAAATACCTCTAAATTGCCTCAGGTTGAACAGGATACATTTATTTTGTCCTATATTTGCCATAGAAATAGCAATAATTTTAAATTACCCGGCTATTGATGTCTGATAGTTTTTTTTAAGTTACTGACCATTCTCCCGATAAAGGAAGTTTACTAATTGCAAAGCAATGAAAAGCTACACCAAACCCATTACTTTCTTTCTGGCCATTGTGGCGCCTCTCCTGATTGTTACCCTCGTACTCAGGGAACCGGAGCCCGACCAGGAACTGCTGAATAACCTCAGGGCAAAATATGCGGTTAAACGCAAGCCTGGTGTGGATCATAGCAAGTTTGAGATTCTGCAGAAAGATTTCACAAACCCCCATGAAATTACGGCAGCCTGTCTCTCCTGCCACACCGAGCGTGGTGAAGAGCTGATGCACAGCGCCCACTTCACCTGGGAACGCGAAGCATATATCCCCGGCAGGGGTATAACCTACCTGGGAAAGAAGAATCTGATCAATAATTTCTGCACCGGGGTGCAGTCGAACGAAGGCAGCTGTATGAAATGCCATGCCGGCTACGGATGGAGCGACAAAACATTTGACTTTTCAAATCCTTATAACATTGATTGCATTGTTTGTCATGACAATACGGGTACTTATGAAAAAGCAAGCGGCGCTGCGGGCTATCCCAAAATGGGCCCCGACGGACCGGACTTCAAAGCGATTGTTACCAGCGTAGGTCAGCCGAAAAGCGCCAATTGCGGCACCTGTCATTTTAGTGGCGGCGGCGGCAACAATGTTAAACATGGTGATCTGGAACTCGGTTTACTGACGGGGGGGCGTGATGTGGATGTACATATGGGCGTTGACGGTTTGAACATGAATTGCGTGGACTGCCATACAGCCGAAAACCATAAAATGAAAGGAAGATATTATGCAGTTTCCTCTTCCAACACCCAGCGACTGAACTGCGAAGATTGCCATACCGCATTTCCTCACCAGAAAAGCATCCTGAACGAGCATTCAATTAAAGTAGCCTGCCAGACCTGCCACATCCCGGTTTATGCAAAAGTAAATGCCACCAAAATGTATTGGGACTGGGCAACGGCGACAAGGAAAAAAGACGGGAAAGAATATGAGTTGCTTGACGAGGATGGCAATGTGGTTTATACCTCCATCAAAGGAGACTTTGTCTGGGAGAAAATGGTAAAGCCCGAATACCTGTGGTTCAATGGCACAGCCGATCACCACCTGCTCACCGACAAGATTGACACGACACAGAATATTCTTAAAATCAACACATTATTTGGCGAATACCGCGACCGTAGCAGCAAAATAATCCCTGTAAAGGTCCACCGTGGCAGGCAACCTTATGATGCCGAAAACCTGACCATCATTCAGGCCAAGCTTTGGGATAAGGACAAAGGAAAAGGGGCGCTCTGGCTGGATCTTGACTGGGAACGTTCCATCGAGGAAGGCATGGCCTATATCCCCCTGCCATACAGTGGAAAACATGCATTCATAAAAACCGAAATGTTCATGCCGGTCAATCACATGGTAAGCCCGGCAGCCGAAGCCGTTACCTGCAGGGAATGCCACACCCGGGATAACGGACGCCTGGCCGCACTCACCGATTTTTACATGCCTGGCCGCGACCGCAACCGCACCCTTGATCTGGCCGGTCAGTTGTTGTTGATTCTTTCATTTGCCGGCGTGTTAGTCCATTCAGTGATCAGGGCGCTTTCTTCACGCAAACAAAAAATCATACAAAGCCATTAATACCATCAGCAATGAGCACGAATAAAAAAGTATACGTTTACAAGGGTTTTGAGCGATTCTGGCACTGGAACCAGGCTTTGCTGATCTTTGTTCTGGCATTTACGGGATTCGAAATTCACAGCTCCTACGATTTCATCGGCTTCGAAACAGCTGTTAAAATCCACAATTACGCAGCATGGGGATTTATCATCCTGATTGTTTTCGCCATATTCTGGCATTTCACCACCGGTGAATGGAAACAGTATATTCCGACTACGAAAAATCTGAAAGCCCAGGCTGAATTTTACCTTTTCGGGATTTTCCGCAATGCCCCCCACCCTACCAAAAAGACGCTGATCAGTAAACTGAATCCTTTGCAGCGACTGGTCTATCTGGGGCTTAAAGTCCTGTTTATCCCCATTATGGTTGTTTCGGGACTGCTTTTTATGTTCTATCGCTATCCCCAGGGCGACAGCATCGCCATCATCAATATTGACAACCTCGAAATTATCGCGCTGGTGCACACGGCAGGTGCTTTTGTACTGCTGGCTTTTGTACTGGTGCATCTTTACCTGATAACTACGGGACATACCATTACCTCAAACCTGAAGGCCATGATCACCGGCTGGGAAGAACTGGATGAAGAAGATCAGAAAGATCAGGATAAAACGGTCGGGAAGCAGGTAAACGAACATGATGAAAACCCTTAAATCTGACCGGAAAATGAACCTGAAACATAAAATATCGCTGATCAGCATTTTTCTGACAACACTTTTTCTTTATACAGGGTGCTCCAGAAAAGAACCGGGCATAACTGCTGAATCTGCAGCAACAATCAATGAATCGCAGGTATTGTATGATTATCTTAAACAAAAAGGGGATTATATCAACAGTGAAGCGGCCCCGGCCATCATGACCGCCGCTGAACTTTATGCATTGCTCGACCGAAACATCCATCTGATAGATCTCCGGGAGGAAGATCAGTTTAATCAGGGGCATATCGAAGGGGCTGTAAATGTAAGCCCTGAGCACGTCATTGATTATTTTGAAAACCGCATCGATGCGCCTTATTTTGAGCGTGTCGTATTTTTATGCAGCCGGGGGCAGTTATCAGCTTATGTGAACGGAATTATGCGGATTCTGGGCTGCAACAATACCTATTCGATACGTTACGGGATGAGCGGATGGAACACTCAATTCGCCAAAACAGGATGGGACAAAGCGACCGGCACCTTCCCTGACAACCTGACCATGGAATCTTCAGATCAACCAGTCGCTAAAGGCGAAATGCCCCGGATTGTAACCGGTGGTAAGAACGGTTTTCAGATTGCACGATTACGGGCAAAAGCGCTGCTCGATTCTGCACAGGCTTCATTTCTCATCAATTATTCCGACATTGAGAAATCACCCGAAAAATATGATGTTGTGGCGTATGTGCCTGCCGATTGGTTCGGAAACAACGTGCATCCGGCCGGGACAATGAATTTTGTCCCCAAAGCCTCCCTGAAAGAGGAGGCATCCCTGAGACTATTATCGCCCGTTAAGCCCGTCGCGGTTTATTGTTTCAACGGGCATCACAGCGCCCACGCCGTGGCCTGGTTGCGCATGCTGGGCTATGAAGCATACTCGGTGATTTATGGTGCGAACGGGTTTATGTATGACCGGTTCGATAAAAATGATAAAAACACGCCCCGTCAATGGACTGACATGCAAAAGAATGATTTTCCGTTTAAATCGGGCTCTGCCGGTGGCGGGGAGAAAGATGAAAAAAAGGTTGTTGTAAAGCAGACGCAGGGCGGATGCGCTTAATTTTTTTAAAGATATGGAACAAAAACCCAAACCTTACATGAATCCATACCTGGCAGGATTTCTGCTGGGCATGGTATTGCTGGCATCATTCTTTATCACCGGCCGCGGGCTTGGCGCCAGCGGAGCAGCTAAAAGTGTGGTAATTGAGAGCATTGGCCGCATTTCGCCCGAATACGCCCAGAACCATCCGTTTTATGCCTCATTTTTTGCCACCGGGGATGGCCGGCCAATGAAAAACTGGCTGGTTTACCTCACCCTTGGTGTGCTCGGCGGGGCCTTTTTCTCGGGGTTTATGTCGGGACGCGCCGGGCTTAAAATTGATAAAGGACCAAGGATTTCAGTCAGTACACGACTGATAATGGCTGCGGCCGGAGGATTTCTCTTCGGGCTGGGCAGTCAGTTCGGAAGAGGATGTACCAGCGGCGCCGCGCTCAGCGGTATGGCCACACTCTCAACAGCCGGGTTTCTGACGATGATCGCCATCTTCGGCACCGGATATGTCATTGCTTATTTTTTCAGAAAACTCTGGATCAGTTAATAACAGGGAGGAACTATGGCACCATTGATACCACAGGGATTTATAAATTCGGATCTGAGCTTGTTTTTTGCTTTTGTAATTGGTCTGGGCTTTGGCTACGTGCTTGAGCAGGGCGGTTTTTCCACTTCGCGTAAGCTGGCCGGCGTTTTTTATGGTTACGATTTTGTCGTATTGCGGGTTTTCTTCACCGCCGCCATCACGGCAGCAATCGGATTGCTGCTTTTTAACTACCTGGGATGGGTAGAATATGACATGCTATACATCAATCCGACTTTTCTATGGTCAGCAATTGTTGGCGGGGTGATCATGGGGTTTGGATTTATCCTGGGAGGATTCTGCCCGGGAACCAGCATGGTCGCCGCCATTATCGGCAAAATTGACGCTATGTTGTTTATCCTCGGCATGATGGGGGGGATATTCTTCTTCGGCGCTTTTTACAATACGTTTGAGCCATTATACAACGGCTCGGCGCTGGGCAGTATTTTCGTGTTTGATTCCCTGGGCATGCCCCGTGATTTATTCCTGTTTTTACTGGTGGTTATAGCGCTGGCAGCATTTATCATCACACGTAAAATTGAAGACAAGGTCAATGGCATTCAATCAGAAAAAAGGCTGTTTCACTCGTCCTATACGCTTCCTTTTGCATTTATGAGTGGTCTGGCACTGCTGATCTTAATCCTTCCCGACCAGCCCAGAGCAAAATGGTATGAAACTGATCCGAAAATCCTGCTTGAAGAGACGGTATCCGGCGACCGCTACATGCAACCGGAAGAACTGGCTTACAAAATACTGCATCCCGATGAAAATGACCTTGTTATCGTTGATGTCAGACCGGCCGAAGCGTTCAGGCAATTCAGACTGCCGGGGGCTATCAATATTCCGCTCGAAACCATACAGAGTCGCGAAAACAAGCGAAGGCTCAGCAACACAGGTAAGGAAATCCTGCTTTACAGCCATGGTTCAACAAGCGCTGACCAGGCATGGATGTTTCTGCGCAGGTCAGGCATGGAAAACATCCGCGTCCTGAAAGGCGGCCTGAATAATTTCTTTGCCGGATTCTTCGCGGAACAGGAAATTCCCGCTTCAGGGAAATACAGCGAAAAAGAGCAGTTTGAAAGGCGCTTTATCGAACGGGCAGCAAAAGCATTCACCGAAGGGGAAGCATCACGCCAGACGCCGGCAGCCTCTCAACCGGTAAGAACACTCATAAACATTCAACCACCCGCGGCGGGTAAGGGCGGCTGCTGATAAGTTTTCTGTCAGGATAAGCCAATCCGCAAAAAAACAATCCGTACAGTCTGGTTAAAGCTTAAGAACACCAATTATGGAAAGAACGAACGACAAAATGCTGAATTACGCCTTAGTGGCATTTTTCGGATTACTGATACTGATTATGGTATTTCAATGGTTGAAAGCGCCCTCCTACAACCTTTCATCTGCCGAAGTACAGCAGGTCTTATCAGCAGAAGGGAGTATGGTCCTTCCCGAAGAACTGAAATCCATGATGGATGACGGAACGCTGAAACAATATACCCTGGTTGAACTCGGTGAAAACCCTGACAACGGGATCAGTGGATTTGGAAAGACGATCCATATCCCGCTCGCCGGTTTGCTGGATCATAAAAACATGGATATCCTTAAGAATGAGCACAAGCTGATGCTGATCGCTGATTTTGAATCGGAGTCCATGTTGGCTATGAACTTACTGACTGCGAAAGGCATCAAAAATATCCGCGTCGTATCCAACAATCTGGCATTCTTCAAAAGCTCCGTTCAGCAGAACTACAAATCCGGGTTTGCGGCCTCACATACCGAAAAAGCCCGTTGGGATTATGCCAGGTTTTTCAGAAATGAATCGACCGGAAGTGCGCCGAAAGCCGGAAGTGCGGCCCCGCAGATTCCGGGCGGACCAAAAGTGATCAAGGCCGGAGGAGGTTGCTGAACCATCCGCCGATAATAATCCCTTACCTTCATTGATAATTCAGCGGTTTAATTACTTTTTCCGCCTCTGATTATACCTTTCGATGATTTCAGCTTCCCGGCTTTTATCGGAAATAAAGATCGTGGTTTTACCACCATCAAGGATTACCGCATACTTCCCTCTCACAGAGCCGCAACTTGCAGCTACCTGGGGCGTGATCGTCTGAACTGTTTTTTGCTTCTGAGCCGACAACGGCCTGTTTTTTTTCATGATTTCTGTATTCTCTGACAAGATACAAACTATTGACAGATAAACAATTATTTAATCATACAAACAAGCAATATTTACATATTTTTAACACTTGTCCGGCTTCTGAAATCCTGACAAATAATGCCCCCTCAGGTAATACGAAATATCACCTGCATAATTTGTACTTTTGACAACATAATTAATGGTTAACCTGCAAGATGGATTTCCTGAATAAATCTATGAGTGCATTATTGTATGGCCTATTGAAAGTCGCCGGTCACCTGCCGCTCAGGTTACTTTATTTCAAAGCTGATGTGATTTGTTTTATTGCCGAAAAAATTATCCGTTACAGGTATCCTGTTATTATTCAGAATCTTTCACGTGCTTTTCCTGAAAAAAACTACAATGAGATCAGGGAAGTTGCCCATCAATTCTACAGGCACTTTTTCAGGGTCTTTGCGGAAGTAATCCGGAGCCAGGCTATGAAACCAGAAGAAGCCCGGAAAAGGTTCAATCTGACAAACCCTGAGCTTATAAGGGAACTGCACGGGAAGGAATTGAATATTCTCGCGCTCGGCGGGCACTGGGGCAATTGGGAATGGCTGATTATGACGCCCCTCTTTTTCGACTTTAGCACTTATACATTGTATAAACCGTTGAGCAGCAGAATAACTGAGCACCTGATGGCCCGGATCCGCAGGCGTTTTGGCATGAAGCTTTTATCAATGCAGCAAGCCGGCAGATACATTCTCAGCAAAAATGATTTCCCGGCCCTTTATTTTTTTATCGGAGATCAATCGCCTTCGCATAAAAATCCGCAATACCGTTATAACTTCCTTAACCAGCCCAGTTTTTTCTTCAACGGAGGCGCCAGGCTTGCCATGGCAACAAAATCTGCAATTGTCTATCAGTCGATCAGCAGAATAAGTCCAGGATTCTATGATGTTACGTACCAGCTTATTTCTGTTCCCGGTGACAGACAGAATGAGCAGGATATCCTGCGGAAATATGTATCAATGCTCGAAAGAGATATCCGCAGTAAACCGGCCTACTGGCTGTGGTCGCACAAGCGATGGAAACACAGGGCAGACGGGGATCAGGAATAATCTCCGGCCATGGACCCGCCCGGGAATAAGGGCACTGATTTTATGGTTTTGACACCCTGGCCCAGGTCAGCCGGTTTCTGACAATAAAACCCAGACTCCCGAACAACTTAAGCGAAGGGATGTTGGTTGGCTCGATATGCGCGAAAACCGGCCTGCCTTTCTGACTTACCTTTCGCGACATAGCAATTACCAGCCTACGCGCATAACCTCTTCTCCTGTATGCATCAAGCACATGCAACATGCCAACGGAGCCGTCATCATGGGTCATTATCCATGCAACCGGTGATTGCTGATCCCGGATGCAGTAGCCGCCTCCCAGCTCCAGGCGCTTTGCCAGATAATCCATGTTAAGAAATTGCTGGTACTTTGAATTTTCATACACATAACGCAGATCACCGGGCCGGAGCTGCTCAATATCTGCAGCCGGTTCCGGAAACACTGACTGGTCAAGGAAAAGCCTGTAGCAACTGATAGACCAGGCAACCCTGTATGCTTTGCTGATCCAATCAAAAAGATGACTGTCCGAGACTACGATGAATTGTCTTTGGCCATGTTTGCCAAAAAAGTTATCAATAAATCCGGCATCTGCATTGTGGCTGAAATGGCACCACTCTTCATCTGACTGAAACCGGCACATCAGCATGCCGGCCTGTTCCATCACTTCGAGCAACGGATATTCTTCAGCCATGCATAGGATTGAAACATTCTGCTCAGGCTCATTAAGGAGCAGTCGCCTGCATTCTTCAGCCAGCATCCCGCAAGGTATTATTGTTTGCAAAATTGTTCACAATCAGCACATTCTACCCC
>JABNAD010000923.1_pt1 | contig 13282 bp, 10 predicted proteins | sample 7240381 | NCBI WGS metagenome assembly JABNAD01 (sample SAMN11332834, study PRJNA596920) | anaerobic digester metagenome | biome: digested sludge; isolation source: digested sewage sludge-derived enrichment culture grown on H2/CO2 | place: Germany: Goettingen
TGAGCTTCCGTTTGATGAACTTCTCGTTGTATTCCTTAATGGCACGGACGTGGGCCCGCATCAACAGTTCGTACCGGTCGTCCATCTCTTTGGTGAGCGAGTTGAGTGTTTGGGTTACCTTGGTTACATCGGTAATGATGGCTTTCTCCTCATCGGGAAGCTTTGCCAGGTAATGTTTTTCAATGGTGGAGTAGATGTTGAATTCCACCATTTTTGGGTCGATAAGCACCATCTTCATTTCCGACGGATGCTTTTTGTACAGCAGCGATGTGATGATCGCATTCAAGCCTACCGACTTTCCCTGTCCGGTTGCTCCGGCGACCAGCAGGTGCGGCATTTTGGCCAGGTCAAAAATAAACACCTCGTTGGTGATGGTTTTTCCCAGCGCTACCGGCAAATCATAGGTGCATTCCTGAAATTTGACGGAAGCGATAACCGATTGCATGGATACAATCTGTGGCTCTTTGTTGGGTACTTCTATACCGATTGTCCCTTTACCGGGCATTGGGGCGATAATACGAATACCCAGCGCCGAAAGGCTCAAGGCAATATCGTCTTCCAGGTTTCGAATTCGTGAGATCCGGACTCCTGCCTGCGGCACAATTTCGTAGAGTGTGATCGTTGGACCGACAGTCGCTTTTATGGAGGTGATCTCTATCCCGTAGTTACGGAGGGTGCGGATAATTTTGTCTTTATTCTCGTTTTGCTCCTGCATGTCCACCTGTCTGTTGCCGGTATTGTATACCTTGAGCAGGTCCATGGTAGGGAATGCAAATGAGGACAAGTCCTTTTTAGGGTCGTAGTCTTCCAGAATTTCCACATCCGGATCCGTTTCCTCGTTTGTATCCGACTCAGCCAGCGGTGAAGCCTTCTCTTCGGGTTTGTTTTCGGCAACCTGTATTTCGTCTTTCGGAACAAAAACCTCGAAAACGTTGTTCGCCGGCTCTTTTTTTCGGATGGGCGGGACTGTGTTCTGCGTAACGGGAAGAGGTGTTTGTTCCCTGTTTTGCAGCAAAACTTCCGGTTCGGCCTTTGTTTCCGGCTTGTCCGTCTTTTTGAAAGAGAACAGTTTTCTCCAGATGCCCGGTTTTTTTTTCTCCTCCGGTTCTTCTTTTTCGTCAAACTCGAGTTCAATGGGGGGTTGGCTCTCTTTATTTCCGTTAAAGGTGGGTTTGCTATTGATGAGTGTCTCCTGGATCTTGTGCATTGAGCTTTGTCGGAAGACAATCACGATGATAAGGATGAACAAAAGTACGAGAAGAATCATTCCCGGTACCCCGATGCTGCTTTCGAGCAGGCGCTCGATCTGGCTTCCATGCGCACCTCCCCAGTTGATGTGGCTTTTGGGAAACAGCCTTCCGAAGATAAAGGCACTCGTGATGGAACCGCAAACCAGCCCAAAGGCAGTGATAAGCAGCACTTTTATAAAGCTGAAGTCGGAAACCTTCATCAGCCTCAATCCTAAATAAATGACGAAAAAGGGAATAAGTATCGAAAATAAGCCGAACCATTTGTTTACCAGTGTCTCAGCTAAAAAAGCGCCCCCGGTGCTCGTCCAGTTATCTACTTCCAGTTGCTTATCCTGAGTCAGTTCCCAGAAGGACTTGTTGAGCACTTTGCTTTGATCTGCCGCACCGGTAAAAAAGAAAGAGATGATTGCCAGCAACGTGAATATTCCCAGAAAAGCAACGAGAATGCCGAAAATGAAACGAACCCTTTCATTTTTTAAAAAACTGATTATGGCGGTCCTCCGCTTTCTTGCAGTGGCAGTTGTTGTCTTTTTCCTTTTTCGTTTTGTTGATTTTGCCATATATAAAAGTTCTCATCGATTTGCCATTAACCCGATGAAAAACAGGAGTTGGATCGGTAAATTTATTACAAAAGTAATAAAAAGAAACTTAGATGGAAAGCTTTATGGGTTTATAAAAAAAAGAAATGACCGGTTTTGTGTGGGATTATCTTTTCTTCTGGCCAAGTAAGTAGATTCCCCCAATCAGGGTAATGATGGCGACTCCAATTTCGACATAGGCGATCTCCTTGCCTTTATTGTCTTCAGCAGTGATCTCCATGCCGAGAATTTCTACCGATTTTGAACTCTTTTGCAGGTTTGTGATGCCGAGATAACCGAGGATGACTGCTCCGGCGATGAGAATAATTCCGATGATTGATTTCATGTTTGTTTAATTATTTATTTAAGTTTCGCATGTGTTATGATGATAGCTAATCTTCTCTTAAAATTCCAGACATGCGGAAGTTCAGTGAATGGCAATTTTAAGTGTTTGTTTGTGTTGTATGTTTCTGAAAAGTGAAAAGCCCGCGAATCACTTCGCAGACTTTTCTTGTTAACACAATCTTCATGAAACAAACTACACTATCGAGTTGATTGCAGATTCATAATCCGGCTCCTGTGCAATCTCGGGAACCAGTTCGGTATATACAACTCTCCCTTCGGGATTAACGACTACCACAGCACGGGCCAATAATCCGTGAAGCGGGCCGTCAGTCATCAGCACACCGTACTTGTCGGCGAATGAGTGGTCGCGAAAAGTGGAAAGTGTAACCACGTTCTCCAATCCTTCAGCGCCGCAAAAGCGGCCTGCAGCAAACGGCAGGTCTGCCGAAATGCAGAGAACGGTTGTATTGTTTAAAGAGCTGGCTTCTTTGTTGAATCTGCGGACAGAAGCAGCACAAACACCAGTGTCCAGGCTCGGGAAAATGTTTAAAACTACGTTCTTTCCTTTCAGATCGGATAGCTTTAATTCCGAAAGATCTGTTTTTACCAGCGAAAAATCGGGTGCCAGCGAACCCACATCCGGCAGACTGCCACCGGTATTTACCGGATTTCCTTTAAATGTGATTTTTGTCATGTTGTTATTATATTTCTTTGGGTTTACATCAACCCACTCTCTATTATACTCTCTAATTATTCCTCAGAAACTATAACAAGACGATAGTTGAAAAGTTCAGGAAAACCTGATTTTTAACTTTTTGTTTTTAGAAACAGTGCTTTATTTTTAAAAACGGCTGATCCGCTTCCATCATAACTCTTCCTTCAGGTACTTTGCCGTATAGCTACCTTTGTGCTTAATTATTTCTTCGGGTGTTCCTGTGGCAAGCACGTTCCCTCCTTTTTCCCCACCCTCGGGACCAAGATCGATGATGTAATCGGCACACTTGATGATGTCGAGATTGTGTTCGATAACAATCACTGTATTTCCCTTGTCCACCAGTTTATTGAGTACTCCCAATAAAATTCTGATGTCCTCGAAATGTAATCCTGTAGTGGGCTCATCCAGTACATAAAGGGTATTTCCGGTGTCGGTCCGGGCCAGTTCGGCCGCAAGTTTTACCCGTTGGCTTTCTCCGCCCGAGAGGGTTGTGGACGATTGTCCGAGCTTGATATATCCCAGTCCCACCTCCTGAAGCACCTTTATCTTATGCAGGATGTTGGGAATGTTTTCGAAGAAATCTACCGCCTCGTTGATCGACATGTTGAGTACGTCGGCAATGGATTTCCCTTTAAACCGTACTTCCAGTGTTTCCCGGTTGTATCTTTTCCCATGGCATCCTTCACAGGGAACCATTACATCGGGTAGAAAATTCATTTCCAGTGTTTTATATCCATTCCCTCCACAGGTTTCGCAACGTCCTCCTTTTACGTTGAATGAGAATCGTCCGGGCTTGTAACCGCGGATTTTTGCTTCGGGCATTCCGGAAAACAGGGTGCGGATATCGCTGAACACACCCGTGTAAGTTGCAGGATTCGAGCGGGGAGTCCTCCCGATGGGAGACTGGTCCACACTAACTACTTTGTCTACATTTTTTATGCCGTGCACCTCCTTGTATGGCATCGGGTCTTTCAGGGAACGGTAGAATTTCTGGCTCAGGATAGGTTGCAACGTTTCGTTGATAAGCGTAGATTTGCCGCTCCCCGACACTCCTGTTACGCATATGAGTGTTCCCAACGGAAATTGTACGGTAACGTTTTTCAGGTTGTTGCCTGTTGCTCCTCCCACAACGAGTGTTTTGCCGTTCCCTTTGCGCCGTTTCCCGGGAATCTTGATTTCTATTTTTCCGTTCAGGTAATTGGAGGTTAGCGTATTCTTCTTGAGCATCTCTTCGGGAGTGCCTTCAAAAACCACTTCGCCTCCTTTTTGTCCGGCAAACGGACCCATGTCTACCACATAGTCGGATGCAAGCATCATGTCTTTATCGTGCTCGACCACCACTACGGAGTTGCCGGAATCGCGCAGTTTTTTCAACGAATCGATCAGCCGGTGGTTATCCCGTTGATGCAATCCGATACTGGGTTCATCCAGGATATACAATACGTTTACCAATTGCGAACCGATCTGCGTAGCCAGCCGGATACGCTGGCTTTCCCCGCCCGAGAGCGATGCCGATGCGCGGGAAAGGGAAAGGTAACCCAGTCCGACATCAATAAGAAAGCGCAACCGCGAAAGAATCTCCTTGTTGATCTCTTCGGCAATGAGCTGCTGTTTTTCTGAAACGTGATCACCGGCATCTACAATCCAGTCGTGCAGCTGTTGGATATCCATGTGCGACAACTCAGCAATGTTCTTGCCGTTAATTTTGAAGTGAAGTGCTTCCCGGTTGAGCCGTTGCCCGTTACACTCCGGACAAACCGACGTCGATATGAATTGTCCCGCCCATTTTTGCGCAGAAGCCGATGCGTCATCATCCTGTTGCATATCGATGTACTTGGCAATTCCTTCGTAACTTACCATGTAGTTGGAGTTACCCAATGACTCGTTTTTGATTTTCAGGCGTTCGTCGGTACCGTAGATAATTTCGTCGATAGCATCTTGCGGGATATCCCGGATGGGCGTCTGCAGCGTAACTCCGTATTTTTCGCAAATGGCAGCCACTTGCCAGAAAAACAGGTTACTTTTTTCTTTTCCTAGCGGCACGATTCCGCCTTTGGCAATACTTATGGAGGGATCGGGGATGACCTTTTCCGTATCGATGGAGTCGATGGTCCCTATCCCTTTGCATTTGGGGCATGCGCCTAATGGTGAGTTGAACGAGAAATTGTGCGGAGCGGGTTCGTTGTAGGATAATCCGGTGGTAGGGCACATTAACTCGCGGCTGTAGTGGCGCACCTCGCCGGACACGGTGTCCTGGATGAGTATCAGCCCCGAACCCTGCTTCATGGCAGTCCTGACACTCGATCTGAGCTTATCTTCAAACTTGTTGGACACGGCTAGTTTGTCCACCAGTACTTCGATGCTGTGGTTCTTGTACCTGTCCAGCTTCATCCCCGGCAAAATTTCCCGGATCTCGCCGTCCACGCGGACACTGATAAATCCCTTTTTCCGGATTTGCTCGAACAGCTCTTTGTAATGTCCTTTCCTGTTTCGTATAACGGGTGCGAGGATGTATATTTTTTTTCCGGCATACCGGGTTAAGATCAGTTCCAGAATTTGCTCTTCGGTATATTTTACCATTTTCTCGCCCGTAATGTACGAGAACGCTTCTCCGGCACGGGCATAAAGCAACCGTAGGAAGTCGTAAATTTCTGTGGTGGTGCCAACGGTAGAACGTGGATTTCGGTTGGTGGTTTTTTGTTCGATGGAAATGACGGGGCTTAATCCGGTAATTTTATCCACATCGGGACGTTCCATTTTGCTTAAAAATCCACGGGCATAGGCCGAAAATGTTTCTATATAACGCCGTTGCCCTTCGGCAAAAACGGTGTCGAAGGCCAGGGACGACTTGCCGCTTCCGCTCAATCCGGTAATAACCGTAAGTGAATCGCGCGGGATGGTTACGTCAATATTTTTGAGGTTGTGTACGCGTGCGCCATACACTTCAATACGTTCTGTCTCAGGAGTCATTTTGTTGAAAATACGAACCTGCAAAGGTAGTGAAAAAGATCATCTTGCGATCCATCGTTCGTCGTGAATTTTTATTTTCTCCCCTTTTTTGTAGTAGAGGCTTTCCCGGGTGGGGATAAGGACAGTATAGTTTTTTCCTGATTTATTGGTGAGCTTGGCATCGCGGAGCCACGAATTGAAATCCTTTAGTTGGGCATAGGTGATGCCGTTCTCTTTGGCAAACGATGCCAGGCTTGGAATGGCCGAGGAAACCATGACTTCCTTGAACTCCATGGGTTTATACAGTTGATCGCTACGAAGGACAAATCCGTATTGTGCCGGGTTTTCAAACAGGGTTTTAATAGCCAGCATACGGAAATAATAACGGGTTGTTTCTTCCACCAGCCATAAATCGAGCGCTTTGTCGGTTTGCTGCTTGGTGAACTCGCTGGTGATCCTTGCTTGTCCTCCGTTGTAGGACAAGGCGGCAGCGCTCCACGAACCGAGCTTCCGGTACGCGTCTTTGAGGTACCGGCAAGCGGCGACGGTTGATTTCTCGATGTGGTAACGCTCATCCACTTCGGGCGATACCTCAAGTCCGAATTGTTGAGCTGTACCCGACATAAACTGCCACAATCCGCTGGCACGGGCCGGTGAGACCGCCCGGGGGTCGAGGCTGCTTTCAATCACGGCAAGGTATTTTATATCATCCGGCACCCCTTCTCTTTTTAAAATAGGCTCGATCACCGGGAAGATACGGTTTGCGCGTTTGAAGAGGAGCAGGGTGGTGGAGTGAAAGTAGGTGAAACTGTTCAGTTCGCGGTCCATCCGCTCGTGGAGATCGTACCGGTCGAACACGATCTTTTCACCCGCGAACATCATCTCTCCGGGAACATCAACCGATGCCGTCATGGAGAGTACTTGCGGACGTTCCAGTTCTACTTTCTCCGAATCGTTGTTCGACAAGGTCATAACTGTGATAATACTCACGGCTACAATAGCTAAAAAAATGTATATGATGTTTCTTTTCATCGGTAAGGAATGTTATAATACGGATTTATTTGTGTCAAATATACAACTATATTAAAAATACTCCAACTATTCATTAAACTTTCTCATGCGTTGCGATCGATTCATGGGTTCTCTTATAATTAGCGTTGATTGGTTAGGGTGTAACCCAAGCAGGATACAGGACAGAAAGAAAAAAGGGCATGACGGCAAAGCCGGCACACCCTTTCACTGTTGATGGTTTTTTCTCTTATCTGATTTTCTTGTATCCGTAAACGGCTCTGTCGCCCAATTCTTCTTCAATGCGGAGCAGCTGGTTGTATTTAGCCATACGGTCTGAGCGGCTCAGCGATCCTGTTTTGATTTGTCCGGCATTGGTAGCTACGGATATATCGGCGATGGTAGCATCTTCGGTTTCGCCTGAGCGGTGAGATGTTACGCTGGTGTATCCGTGGCGGTGTGCCATCTCGATGGCGTTTAACGTTTCGGTCAGTGTCCCGATCTGGTTTACCTTGATAAGAATGGAGTTTGCACAACCCAGTTCAATCCCTTTGCGCAGGAAGTCGACGTTTGTTACAAACAAATCGTCACCTACCAGTTGGCATTGCCCTCCGATTTTATCGGTCAGAAGTTTCCATCCGTCCCAGTCGTTTTCGTGCATCCCGTCTTCGATGGAGTCGATCGGGTAGTTGGTGATAAGTTCCTGCAGGTATTCAGCTTGCTCGGCCGAAGTACGTTTTTTACCGTTGGGGCCTTCAAATTTGGAGTAATCGTAAACGCCGTCTTTATAGAATTCAGAAGCGGCACAGTCGAGAGCAATCTTTACATCTTTACCCGGCTCGTAGCCTGCATTTTTAATAGCGGTAAGAATGGATTCCAATGCTTCTTCGGTTCCTCCGGCCAGGTTCGGGGCAAAGCCGCCTTCATCTCCTACAGCAGTGCTGAGCCCTTTGTCGTGAAGCACTTTTTTGAGTGCATGGAAAACCTCGGCACCCATCCGAAGTCCTTCGCGGAAAGAATTCGCTCCAACCGGACGAATCATAAATTCCTGGAAAGCGATGGGGGCGTCGGAGTGAGAACCGCCGTTGATGATATTCATCATGGGAACGGGCAACACGTAAGTATTTGTTCCGCCGATGTAGCGATACAGGGGCAATCCTAAATAATTGGCTGCAGCCTTTGCTACGGCAAGCGAAACGCCCAGAAGTGCGTTGGCACCTAAGTTCGATTTAGTTTTTGTTCCGTCGAGCTCGAGTAGCCTGGCATCGATTTGTGTTTGTTCCAGTACATTTGTTCCCACCAATGCCGGGGCAATAACATCGTTGATGTTTGCCACCGCTTTCAAAACACCTTTACCCAGGTATCTCTTTTTGTCGCCATCGCGAAGCTCCAGCGCTTCGTTTTCACCGGTTGATGCTCCCGAAGGGACTGCAGCGCGTCCAAACGCACCCGACTCCGTTAATACGTCAACCTCTACTGTGGGATTGCCTCTGGAATCCAACACTTCACGTCCTAAAATACTTACAATTCTCATGTCGTTTTTAATTTTTATATTGAAAAATTTAGTTCTAAATGATTGTTTAATAACCTAATATTAGCGAAAAGTCTGTTTTACAAATTAACGTACAAATATACGTTTTTTTTGTTTATCCGGCCGGGGTTCTGACGTTAAATATTGCTTACGCAGCAAATAATTTCATGCTGCAATCTTATGTTTATAACGCCTGCGACTGGATTGATGTTATCAGCGCATTAAGGTTCGACGTGATGAGACGAACAGCAATAGCTAAGAGGATTACCCCGAAAAATTTACGTAAAATAAAAACGCCGCCTACCCCCATCAATCTTTTCACTCCATCTAAATAACGCAACACCACATAGACAAAAGCAATGTTCAGGATGACAGCGATGATAATGTTGATCGTGTTGTACTCGGCACGCATAGCCAAAAGCGTTGTGAAGGTCCCGGGGCCGGTAATCAGTGGAAAAACCACCGGTACAAGCGTTGCCGAACCGTTTCCGGAAGTGTTTTCGTCAATTTTAAATATTTCTACGCCGAAAATCATTTCGATGGAAATAATCAAAATCACCAGTGCGCCAGCGATTGCGAACGACGAAAGATCCACCTGGAAAAGTTTGAGTATGGCCTCTCCTATGAAAAGAAACATGATGAGGATGATGGTCGAATAAAACGAGGCCTTGAACGGCTCAATGGTTTTATTCTGACTCCTAAGGTTCAGGAATATAGGAACTGAGCCCGTTGCGTCAATAATGGCGAACAGGACCAGGAAGGCACTGATTATTTCTACAAAATTAAATCCGAGCATACCGGGAACATTTTTTTTGATAACCTTTGTTAAACCGGGTGCAAAGTTATTAAAAAAGAGCCAATTCTCAAAATGAACGGTTCGATTTCTCGATCTGTCGGGAAAGGGCGTCGTAAGAAAAGTATGTTGGGTGGGAAAAATTCAGGTATTTTATGATCTTGAAAGCATTGAAATGGTGAAAAAATCGTTTTTCGAAGGCTTGAAATGTGGCACTGTTCCGGTTGCATTCTTCAATCTCGGAAACCACATCGTTCTTTTCAGAAAATTCAATTATCGCCGGATGCAACAGGGATATTCTCTGCCGGATAAACCCGGTGTCCTGTTTAAAGAAAGATTGCCGCAGGTCAAAAAAATCTTTTAACGCTAGAAAAGCGTTGAAGTGATAAGTTTTCATCTGTCCATCAGGTTCGTCTGCAATTTTTTGCAACGCCGGGCCTGTACCGAACGGGATCCTGTCGGAATACCGTGCCATGGGATAAACAAAAACATCGTCCAGCCTTTCGACTCTTCCGAATGCAAAAACTTTTTGCAGGAAATAAAAATCTTCACCGCCCTGTTGTCGTCCCATTCCTCCGACACGTACATAGGCATCCGCTGCAACTGAAAATGCCGAGCCGATAGTGTGATGCGGGTATGGAAATCCAATAAACCGCAGCATTTGGCTGAAATAACGGATGTGTTGCTCGTATTGGCGAACGGCGTTTTCGAGTTTTTTATCGTTGGTTTCAATCCGGTGACGGAAATTCTGTATTGTACAGCGGGGAGGGCCTGTTTGCCGGTAGGCAGTCGAAATACCGGTCAGGAAATTAGGAGAGACGGTACAGTCGGCATCCAGGGAGATTATTATCCCTTCCGGGTTTTGTGTGTTCAGGAAATGTTCGACAGCCAGGTCCATTCCGATTTTTCGGGCAAGACCCACGCCGGCATGTTTTCGGGGAAGATCTTCGAAGATCAACGGGAAAAACCGAAGGATGTCCCGGTTGTTTTCAGCAGCAAATGCAGTGATTTCGTCGTACGTTTTTCTGTTTTGAAGAACAACTTCCTTTTCCGAACGGACACTTGAGTTAATGATCACTGTCACCACTGTTTTCGCTTTTGGTGTTGCAGACTGGCAAAGATTCCGCAAGGTGGCCAACACGTCTTTCTCATCGTAACACGGTATAACCACGACCGCGTCGGCAGCAACATCCTGTGGTAGTCTGGTTTGCAGGTACTCGGGTTTTTGTATTTCCAGATAGGCTCGCCAGTGTTTCATGCTGCAAAAATAAAAAATAAGGTTCTTTTTGCAAAGAACCTTACTGTATTCATTTGATCAGGAAGATTATTACTTGGTTTCGGTTGCAGCGGGAGTTTTTGTTCCTGCTCCCGTGTTGCTCGTAGAAGTCGCAGGGCCGTACTTTTTGTTCAGGAATTCGGTCACTTCTTTGGTAATATCGTATTTGTCGTCCGCAAAAAGAATGTTATCGGATCCCGTGTTGCTGTAGATGATCTGATAGCCTTTATCCTTGTTGAATTCCACTAAACGAACCTTTACTGTATCGGATAATTCCATATTGAGTTTTTGCTGTTCAAGAGCAAATTCCTGACCCAACCTTTCAGCCATTTGCTGATATTCCTGCTGCATTCTTAAGATGCGTTGCTGCTCCTGCTCAGCTCTTTCCTGGCTTAGGAATGCGTTGTTTTGAAGCTTGCGCTGAAATTCCTGTGCAGCTGCATTCAGTTGACGTTCTTTTTGTGTCAGGCTTGCACGCGAGCTCTCTTCGGTTCTCATCAAGGCTTCGTTCAGGTCTTTTGCGAAGTTATAATTCATCAGAAGAGAATCTACATTCACATAGGCAACGGGTAGGGTAACGGAAGAATCGTTCAGCTTCGTAATCAAATCTCCTTTTCTGGCGCCGCTTTTTCCCGGTGCGGAAGTAAAATGCAAGACGTATAAAATAAGGATTGCAACAGCTAAGATTGCCCCCAAAATATAGGCATTATTATTCTTCATTTTCTCAAAAAATTGTGTAGGTTAGACTTTTTCTTTTATTATTTTTTCAATCAGACTTTCTCTGTTCGATGCTTCTCTGTCTTGCGATGTGGCACAGCTTATACCTCTGTCTCTCATGGCCTTACTTCCGCCAATATGTGTGTTGGGAAACTCGCCTTTTTTTGTAAAAAAAACTTTTATACCCATTAGCATAATGGCTATAAAAAGGATAGCGATACCCAGGAGTAAAGTTTTTATCATTTAATTCTTAATTTTGTGGCGCAAAGATAGTTTAAATAGCCAATTAAAACTCATTTTTCGTATTAAAGATGCTAAAATTTTCTGTTTTTTGCGATTTTCATTCCTGTTTTCCGACTAAAGCATAAACAAGAAAGCATTTTATATGTTAATATAGATTATACAGTTATTTTAAAAAACAGATCGTATGAATATTAATGAGCTTGAGCCGAAAATCGTATGGAGTTATTTTCACGACATCACACAAATTCCACGGCCATCGAAAAAAGAAGAGAAAATTATCGCTTATCTGCTTAACTTTGCCAAGGAGCACAACCTTGAGGCCAAGAAAGATAAAGCCGGTAATGTGCTGATCACGAAAGAAGCAACGCCGGGCAAAGAAAATGTGCCGACAGTTATTCTGCAGTCGCATGTGGATATGGTGTGCGAGAAAAATAGCGATGTTACGCACGATTTCGATAACGACCCGATTGGAACTATCATCGATGGCGACTGGGTTAAAGCAAACGGGACAACTCTCGGGGCGGATAACGGTATCGGGATTGCCGCACAGTTGGCAGTGCTTGCCTCAAACGATATCGCTCATGGCAAGATCGAAGCGTTGTTTACCGTGGATGAGGAAACCGGATTGACCGGAGCCAATTCGTTGGAGCCCGGTTTTATTACCGGGAACGTTTTATTGAACCTGGATACGGAGGAAGAGGGTGAGATTTATATCGGTTGTGCCGGAGGAAAAGGGACAAGAGCCTACTTTAAGTATAAAGAAAAGGATGCGCCCAAAAAGTACTTCTGGTTTAAAATTCAGGTGAAAGGACTTCGTGGCGGACATTCAGGAAGCGATATTGATAAAGGGTTGGGTAACGCCAACAAAATCCTGAACCGGTTTTTGTACTCCATTATGCGCAAGAAGTACGGTATGGTGCTATCAGAAATTGGTGGAGGAAACCTCCACAATGCTATTGCGCGTGAAGCGTATGCAGTGGTGGGTGTAAAAGATAAATACAAAGAAGATATGCGGGTGAAACTGAATGTCTTCCTTGCCAATGTCCAAAATGAATACAAAAAAACGGATCCCAACCTGGATATCCAGCTCGAATCGGTACAGATGCCCTCTAAGATTATAAAAAAAGGTGTTGCTGAAAAACTGATACATTCCCTGTATGCCTGTCCACACGGGGTAATCGGTATGAGTTTTGATATCGACGGATTGGTGGAGACCTCCACCAACCTGGCATCAGTGAAAATGCTGGAAAATTATACCATCGAGGTGGGTACCAGCCAGCGTAGTTCGGTGGAGTCACGCAAAGACGACATCGTCAATACGGTTTCCGCCGTCTTTGAACTGGCCGGTGCAAAAGTGGTACACAGCGAAGGATATCCGGGTTGGCAACCGAATACCGATTCCCAGATTCTGAAACTGGCAAAGAAAGAATACAAGAACCTTTACAATAAAAACGCCAAGGTAAAAGCTATCCATGCCGGCTTGGAATGTGGGCTGTTTCTAGAGAAATACCCTCAGTTGGATATGATTTCCATTGGTCCTGATATGACGGATGTCCATTCGCCCGATGAAAAAATGAATATTCCCTCTGTGGGAAAATTTTGGGATTACCTGGTCCGGATCCTGGAAAGTGTCCCTGCCGAAGGGGAGGAATAAATCAATAGTTATCTTTGATGCTTCGGTGGCGTTCTTGATGACAAAATATGGAGATTGTGTCGTGTTATGAGAAAAATTCTCCTGATGGTCTTTCTTTTTTTTTCTTGTGTGCTGTTTTCCTTTTCACAAACAGGCTTCCGCATTATGTTTTATAACGTGGAAAACCTTTTTGACACCATCGATGATCCGCTGAAAAACGACGACGAGTTTCTCCCCGATGGCC
>JABNAD010000924.1_pt1 | contig 13267 bp, 17 predicted proteins | sample 7240381 | NCBI WGS metagenome assembly JABNAD01 (sample SAMN11332834, study PRJNA596920) | anaerobic digester metagenome | biome: digested sludge; isolation source: digested sewage sludge-derived enrichment culture grown on H2/CO2 | place: Germany: Goettingen
CCCTTCGCACACGTCCGGAAGGTCGAGGGCACCCCGTACCACCGTCTCCGGGTCGGCCCGTACCGGGTCGTGATGCAGATCACCGCCGCGCACCTGACCATCTAAGTCATCCGGGTCGCGCCGTGGGAGATGGCGTACTGGAACCCGTAGCCGCCGGCTTGAAAAAAGAGTCAGTTCTCGTCCGGCCACAGGATCGTGAGCACCGGCTCGGCCTCGTCGCCTGGCCCCTTACTGGCCGCGAGTGAGATCAGCCACGATACCCTTCCGATCAGTGCGCTGATCTGGAGCCGGCACACCGAGTCCGAGCGCGGCCCGGTCACTATCGCGGAGCCCTCGCCGGCGCCGGGGGGCACCGCCCGACCGTCAGCCCGTCGAGGTCCACCTTCCCTCGCGACGGTGGATGCACCTCCGCCAGGTCCTCTGGGTGGTCCATCACGACGGCAATTCAGTTACCCCGCATCGCGTAGCCCTGGGCCTGGTACCGCTTGAGATCTTCTAGATGCCTCAGTGCGTCCATGTGTTCCAGCCGCTCCTTTATGCCGAGCGGTATCGGCCTGCCTGTGTCGGCATAAAGGGTCAGAGGTGGTTGAACAGCCAGGTGACGTCGGTGAAATCGTTGCGGGCGTCCTTGTTGTTTTCGAACACGGCGAGCGGCTCGTAATCGGCGATCCAGGTCATCTGGTTGCAGAAGAGCGTGATATCGGAGACGTTTTTCCGATCGATGCCATTGACACCCTCGAACATGCCATCGTCGTCCGTGCCGCTCGGGAGACTCGACCCCCCTTAGCACCGTGATGTAGGGATGGTTTGTAGAGTTGGTCCTGTGCCGCGTCGATTTCGATAGTCATGAGCCATCGATGAAGATAGGGTAGATTTTTAGTATTCCATGCGTATACTATGGTATGCCTTCCTGCACGACTGTCAAGATAGACCCCGCGGTCCGTGACCGGCTGAAGGTCCTGCGACGCTATCCCCGCGAATCGTTCAGCGATGTGATCGCACGCCTCACTCGCATGGCGATTGATGATGAACCTCTCAGCGCTGAAACGATCCGCAAACTCGAAGAAGGGCTGGAGGACATCAAGGCAGGTCGCACACAATCCCTCGAAGATGTGATGGCCGAACTGGACGCAGACGATGAGCAGACGCTATAAGATCGAGCTCACTCCGGCAGCGAAGCGAGATCTGAAGAAGATCGAAAGGGGGGAGCGCCATCGGATCGCAGCCGCTCTCGATGCCCTCGGTCAGCAGGACGATCCGTACTGGCATGTGAAGAAGCTCGAGGGAGCGCCTGAAAGCGCGTTCTATGCCCTGCGCGTCGGCGACTACCGCGTCATCCTGACGATCGAGGACCAAATGATGGTGATCTTCGTGATCGAGATAGAACGCCGGAGAACGGTGTATCGAAAATATTGGGGTCCCGATCCGTCGTTTTCAATGAATGAACGATGAGATCGGCGGGGGCTCGGTCCATCGCTGTATCCTTGGATTCCAGACATCCATTGATGCAGGTCTGGGTCGTCCATCACCTCCAGGTGATCGGCGAGGCCGTGAACTGTCTCTCGCCGGGTTTTATCGCCGCACGCCCGGACATACCCAGGCGACGCACCATCGGCCTTCGTCACGCCCTCATCCGTCAGTACGCTGGTGTTGCCCTCGATGCCACGTCGAGCAAAGCGGTCCATGACCTCGCCCCGCTCGAAGCCGTAGTCGCCGCGATCCTCGCCGGGACGGGGGTGACGCCCAGGCCGGGCCGGATGTCCCGTTGCGTCGGCGACACTGTCCCTGTCTCCTGTCGGGGAAATCTCATGGTGCCAGCACCGGCGGGCATCGCTCGACCGTCGGCCCGCCGAGGTCCACCTTCCCTCGCGATGGCGGAGACGCCTCTAGCGAGTCCTCCGGACAAGTCGTCACGATCGCGCACCGTTTGCCGGACATCGCATGGCCCCTCGCCCGGTAACGGGCAGGCTTAAGCACGTGCCCGGGCATGTCCACGTGCTCCGACCGCCCGGTGCACCCGAGCAGTACGGAGTGGTGCGAACTGGAAAAAGAGGTCAGAGGTTGTTGAACAGCCAGACGACGTCAGCGACGTCGAACCTCGAGTTGCCGTTGCAGTCAAACGTCTCGAGGGGCTCGTTCTCCCCGGTCCAGGCCATCTGGTTGAAGGAGAGCACGACATTGGCGACGTCTTTTCCGGCCGTTGGCGTTTACGTCGAACCGGTCGGCTGGCTCGTCCACGGCGATCCAGTCGAGCTGGTATAAGAACGTCACGATGTCCGCGAAATCGCGCCCCTACTTGCCGTTCACGTCCTCGAGGTCGCCGACGTTGACGAGGTCTGTCCCGATCGCCCGCAGCCGGCAAACCTCGAACCGGGAAAACTCTCTTTACCCTCCGCTTCCGTATCTATGCGTATCCGTTCTGCGGCGCGGCTGCCGGCAGATGATGAAAGTTACCCCCACTGACGCGTGATGATGCAGGGGGCTGATGCCACTTAACCGGACGCGCCGCCCAGGAGGATCGGCAGCAGCTTCGTCGCCTCGAACCGGCCGAGGTCTCCCTTTTCCGCTTCTCGCTCCGAGTAGCAGGTCGTCATGTCCGTGCCGAGCCCGCGCACCGCGACCGGCACAGGGGCCGCCGTATGGGTCCGGATCCGGATAGGCGTCGCGTGGTCGGGCAGGACAGCGATGATTCCATCAAACCGGTCCATGATCGTGCCGAGCATCCCGTCCACCCGTTCGATCGCCCGCACCTTCTCCTCGATAGAGCCCAGGTGTCCGGCCTCGTCCGGCGCCTCCACGTGGCAGTAGACGAAGTCGAGCCGTTCGAGCGCCTCGAGCGCATACCGAGCCTTCGCGTCGTAGTCGGTGTCCAGGTACCCCGTCGCCCCGGGGACGCGGATCTGTTCCAGGCCGGCGAGCCGTGCGAGTCCGTTCAGGAGGTCGACTGCCGAGATCATCCCGCCCGAGCAGCCGAACTGCTCGCAGAACCGGGGGAACGCCGGCGTTTTCCCGCCGGACCAGGGCCAGATCCCGGTCGCTGCCGGTCGTCCTGCGGCGCGGCGGGCACGATTGACCGGGTGGTCCCGGAAGACCTCCTCGGCAGCCGCCATGCACTCCAGGAGGAGCTCCCGGTCCGCGCCGCCGGGCAGGTGGGGGGCTACCGGCTCGCCGACGATGTCGTGAGGCGGCGTCCCGGGGTCGCCCTCACCGCCCTCGACCACGAGCAGGTTCCGGTAGGAGATGCCAGGGTGAAACCGGACCCGGGGGCAGGTCTCCTGGAGCGAGGCGAGGAGGGCCGCTCCCTCGTCGCTCGAGATATGGCCGGCCGAGAAGTCCTTCATCACCCCGTCCTCCACCGTCACCAGGTTGCACCGGTAGGCGACATCGTCCCTCCCGAGGTCGACCCCCATGCTCGCCGCCTCGAGCGGCCCACGGCCCGTGTAGAACCGCCTGGGGTCGAACCCGAGCAGGCCCATGTTGGCCACGTCGGAGCCGGGCTCGAACCCGTCGGGGACCGTCGAGACGAGCCCGCACCGTCCCTCGCGGGCAAGCCGGTCCATGTTCGGCGTCGACGCGTACTCGAGCGGGGTCCGGCCCTCGAGCTCGGCGAGCGGCTCGTCGGCCATCCCGTCGCCGAGCAGGACGAAGACCTTCATGCCATCTCCAGCTGGGCGCGGATCGCTCGCTCCATGCTCTCGCTCGATCCGAGCGGGGGGCGCCACCCGAGCGCCTTCAACCGGTCGATTGCGAGCTGCATCCGGGGGACGTCCCCGACCCAGCCCCGGTCCCCGCCGGTGAACCGGTACTCGACCTCGGCGAGCCCCATCGCCTCCACCACCTGGTCGGCGATCGTCACCACGTCGATCCAGTCGTCGGACCCGATGTTGTAGGTGTTCACGGTCGCCTTCGCGTGGTCGCAGACGTGGAGGAACGCATCGACGCAGGCGTGGACCTCCAGGTATGACTTGGTCTGCCGGCCGTCGCCCAGGATCTCGAGGACCGCGGGGTTGTCCCGCAGCTTGTGGATAAAGTCCCAGGAGACCCCGTGGTTCGAGCGTTCGCCGACGATGTTCGCGAACCGGAAGACGAAGGCGCGCATTCCGAACGAGTGGCACCAGGCGGAGACCAGGGCCTCTGCCGCCAGCTTGCCGGCGCCGTAGACCGAGATCGGCTCCATCGGCGTGTACTCCTCGGGGGTCGGGATCACGCTCGCTTCGCCGTAGACGGTCGAGGTCGAGGTGAAGGCGATCTCCGGGACGCCGTGGTGGCGCATCGCCTCGAGCACTCGTTCGGTGGCCACGACGGACTCGCTGAACATCGCGTCGGGCGAGGAGGCTCCGCCGCGGACGTCGGGGTCCGCCGCGACGTGGTAGACCCGGTCGGCGCCGGCCAGGCGAGCCTGCCACCCGTCCCCGAGGAGGTCGGCGACCAGGAGTTCGACCGCTGTGCTCTCGAGATGGACATTGAGGTTGCTACGCTCACCGCTCGAGAGGTTGTCGATCACCAGCACCCTGTCGCCCCGCGCGACGAGGGCGTCGACGAGGTGCGATCCGATAAACCCGGCCCCGCCGGTCACGACGCTGAACATCGTATCAATATAGGGCCGTGATCCTATACGATTACTGCGATGTTCCTCGGGATCGACCACGGCACGACCGCCATGCGCTTTGCGACCGGCTCCGGCGTCCTCCGGATCCCCCGGAGAGAGGCACGGTCCTTCGAGCTCGCCGACCTGGAGCCGGTGGGGCCGCTCACCGCTATCGAGGGGTGTGCGATCTGCTACTCCATGGGTGACGGCATCAGCGCGATCACGCCGATCGACCGGGTCCAGAACCGGGGCGTTATCAGCCAGGAGGGTGCTGGCGAGCACACGGGTGGCGGGACCCGGGTCTTCGACGTGATGGCGGCCAGCAGCATCCCAACGGTCGTGGTCCCGGGTCTTCACCGGGGCTCGCCGACCGATCCACGGTTCAAGGCCTACTCCCACCAGACCAGCCCAGAGAAGCTCGGCATTGCCTATCTCGCCGTCCTTGAGCACGGACCCGATGTGGTCGTCTCGGACATCTCGTCCAACACGGTCTCGCTCCTTGTCCGCGATGGACGCATCGTGGGGGCCTTTGACGCCTGCGTCTTTGCCCCCGGTTGCCGGCACGGGGCCCTGGACGTGGACGCGATCCGGCGGATCGACCGCGGTGTGGAGACGGCGAACCAGGCCTTTCTCCACGCCGGGGTGGAGTTCACCCTGCCCGAGGACGAACGGCACCGGGCGGTGGCGATGTTTGCGGCGATGGAGTGCGCCTCCCTCCTCCTCCTTGCCCCCGATGCACGGGTCGTGCTCGCTGGCTCGCTCGCCCCCCTGGTCGCGGACGAGGTGTCCACCCTCCTCGACAGGCCGGTCGCCGTCCACGACGAGTGGGCAGCAGCTCGGGGCCTCTCGCGCCTCGCGCGCGACGTCTTCGCCGGGGCGGACCAGGTGCTCGGCATCCCGGTCGACCGCTGAGCCCGCGGGACCGCCCTCCCTCTCCCCAGGATTTATATCGATTTATCATGTAAGATTAAGGGAGGACTATGCAGGAGCTACGCATCCACGGCAGGGGTGGCCAGGGCTCGGTCACGGCGGCCGAACTGATCGCGGTCGCCGCGTTCGAGGGCGGCAAGTACGTCCAGGCCTTCCCGGCCTTCGGGGTCGAGCGGCGGGGAGCCCCGGTCCAGGCCTTTGTTCGGTTCAGCGACCACCCGGTACGGCTTCGGAGCCAGGTCTACACGCCGGACTTCGTGATCGTCCAGGACTCGAGCCTGATCCAGGACGTCGACGTCTTCAAGGGGATGCGGCCGGGCGGGATCGCGATCATCAACACCGAGCGGCCGATCGAGCAGGGAGTGCCGGAGGGCGTTCGCGTCCTGACGATCGACGCGACCACGATCGCGCTCGAGACACTCGGGCTCCCGATCACCAACACGGCCCTGATGGGTGCCTTCGCCGCAGCGACGGGCATGGTCTCGTTCGAGACCCTTGTCGGCGCGCTCCGCCACCGGTTTTCAGGCTCGCTCGCGGAGAAGAACATCGAGACGACGCGCCGGGCGTTCGACGAGATGACGGCGAAAGCGGGGGCGGCCTGATGGCGCTCAATGTTGGTTGCACGGCAGCGCCCGGCCGGGCGAGGGACAACCGAACCGGCTCGTGGCGCGTCTTCATCCCCCGTTTCGATCATGAGGCCTGCTCGAAGTGCGGTATGTGCCAGCTGGTCTGCCCCGAGGGCTGCATCAGTGAGACGGATGACAAAGAGTTCGTCCCAGATTACACCTATTGCAAGGGCTGCGGCCTCTGTGCCGAGGAATGCCCGAAGAAGGCGATCACGATGGTCCAGGAGGAGAAGTAATGGCACTTGAGATCATGGAGGGTTCGATCGCGATCGCACAGGCGATACGCCGTTGCCGGCCGCAGGTGGTCTCGGCCTACCCGATCACGCCCCAGACGCACATCGTGGAGTCGCTCGCCGAGATCGTCGCGAACGGCGAGCTCGCCGCTGACTACATCACGGTCGAGTCCGAGTTCTCCGCCCTATCGGCCTGTATCGGGGCCGTAGCCACCGGGGCAAGGGCCTACTCGGCCACCACCTCGCAGGGCCTCGCCCTGATGTTCGAGGTCTGCTTTAACATGGCGGGGATGCGCCTGCCGCTCGTAATGACGATCGCGAACCGGGCGATGGGCGCCCCGCTCTCAATCTGGAACGACCAGCAGGACTCGATCGCACTTCGCGATGCAGGCTGGCTCCAGTTCTATGCCGAGGACAACCAGGAAGCGGTCGACCTTCACTACATCGGCTACCGTGTCGCCGAGGACCACCGCGTCCTCCTGCCAACGATGGTCTGCTTCGACGGTTTCATCCTCTCGCACACCTACGAGCCGGTCGACATGCTCAGCCAGGAGGAGGTGGACGCCTACCTCCCGCCATTCGTCCCGAAGTACCGGCTCGACGCGGCCGCCCCCATCTCGATGGGGATGTACGCGACGCCTGATTACTACCTGGAGTTCCGGTACGAGAACGACATGGCCCAGAAACGGGCCCTCGACGTGGCCCGCGAGGCAGGGCGCGAGTTCGGTGAGCGTTTCGGGCGTGACTACTCCGACCTGGTCGAGTCCTATCGGATGGAGGACGCCGAGACGGCGATCGTCGCGATGGGCTCGATCTGCGGTACGACCAAGGACGCGATCGACGAGATGCGTGCCGAGGGGAAGAAGGTGGGCCTGGTCCGGATCCGGTGCTTCCGCCCCTTCCCGGCAGAGGACCTGAAGGCGGCGCTCGCACATGTCTCGCGGATCGCCGTCCTGGACAAGAACATCTCGCTCGGCGCCGGCGGCGCGATGGCGCGGGGTGCGGTGGCGCTCGAGGTGAAGGACGCCCTCTACGGGATGTCAACGCCGGTGCTCGACTACATCCTTGCCCTCGGCGGACGCGATGTCCGGATCGAGGATATCAAGAACGTCGTCGCGGCCTGTGAGGCAGGCGATGGGGACCGTTTCTACGGTCTCCGCACGGAGGTGCTCTAGATGGCGATCGACAAGACCTGCGAACTCTTTGACTGCGGTCACCGCGCCTGCGGGGGCTGCGGGGCCTCTCTCGCGGCCCGCCTCTTTCTGAAGGCGGCAGGCCCGGAGACGATTGTGGTCTCATCCACGGGCTGTATGGAGGTCTTCTCCACCCCGTACCCCGAGACCGCCTGGAAGGTGCCCTGGATCCACTCGCTCTTTGAGAACGCTTCGGCTGTCGCCTCGGGGATCGAGTCGGCGCTCAAGGTCCAGGGAAGAAAGGAGAAGGTGGTCGTGATCGCCGGCGATGGCGCGACCTTCGACATCGGGGTGCTCTGCATCTCGGGCGCGTTCGAGCGGGGTCACGACATCACCTACATCTGCTACGACAACGAGGCCTACATGAACACGGGTATCCAGCGTTCGGGAGCGACCCCCTACGACGCCTCGACCACGACCAGCCCCGCCGGCAAGGTCTCGATGGGCAACAAGCGCCCGAAGAAGGACATGCCCCGGATCCTCGCGGCGCACGGGGCTCCCTACGTCGCCACGGCCTCCGTCGCCTACCCCACTGACTTCATGCAGAAGGTCGAGAAGGCGATCAACACCCCCGGCCCCTGTTATGTCCAGGTGCACGCCCCCTGCTGCACCGGTTGGGGCTTCGACGGTTCGAAGACGATCGCGATCGGGAAGCTCGCGATCGAGACCGGTCTCTGGGTCAACTATGAGATGATCGACGGCGAGGTGACCAGGGTGAAGAAGGTCGTCCGCAAGCCCGTCGAGGAGTACTTAAAGGAGCAGAAGCGCTTCCGCCACCTCTTCAAGCCGGCACCGTCGACCGGGGAGATTGCGAAGATCCAGGCGATCGCGGACGCAAACGCGGAGAAGTACGGGATCGACATCAAGCTCCCGCCGAAGAAAGAGCTCGCCACGGAGTGAGCTCGTCCCCCTTTTTTTACCGCAGAGCGGTTTCGACCCACCATGAGGTTCACGTTGACCGGACGGGGCGTCGTCATTGACGCCGGCTCGACCCTCTTTTGTGGCGCGGGTGAGAAGGGCTGCATGACGAACCCGCGGGACAGCATGATGGTCCCGGTGAATGCCGACTGATGTGAACGATCGCCGGCGACGACCCCGCAGGATCCTTCCATGGCAGGTATGGCTGTCCCCAGGAATGCACGGGGTGGGATGCACCGCGGCGTGCGGGCGAACTGACCTGTTGCGCGTACGCGGCACGGCAGGGGAACACGAAGTGACCCGACCCGTGAGCCTCGAAAAGGAGGGCTGGAGCATGGATCCCCCCCTCCCTCTCCGTCGAGGCCTCGTATCTTAATCCGGTCGTCCGGGATCGGTCGAAGGTACCTCGAGATCCTCGACACCCGGCGGTGGCGGTAACTCCCCGCCTCCCGGCACGGTGATGGCCGCCTCGGGTGGCGGGATCTCCTTCAACCACCTGTCCTCTCCCTCCGAAAAACCCGGAATGGACGGGATCGGGATGATCGTCTCCCCGGTCGATGTCATGGGTTCCGGTGGAGCGAGCGCCTCTGTGTCGACCCCGTATCTCATCACGCCCACCGGCTGCCGCTCTGTCCCGGAGTTGAGGGTGATCGTGATGGTGATCTCGGGGTTCACGCGACCAGCTCCTGTTCACGGTCGAACTTCCTTCCTGTTCGGATCATATGACCATCCATCCTTTGCTGCACCTTGCACTAACGGAGCGTCGCCTGCTCGATCTGCCCGCCCGGAATGAAGACATCCACATGCCGTCCGAAGGCCTGGGCGTGGCAGAGGATCGAGAAGACGTTGCTGACCCCGTCAGATGAACCGGGCTTGATGGGGATCCAGCCGGTACTGGGCACTCCGTCGATGACCGCCCAGCACATCTGGCTACTATTCTTAACGTGGGTCCTCAGGACCGCTTTATCGTTGTACCACATCGGGAATACCTCCTCTTCGTCATCTCAGGGTTGCCTGTTCGATCTGTCCCTCGTTGATATACACGTCCAGGTGCCGTTTCGAAGCGAGTGCGACGCATAAAAGGTCGAAGACGTTCGTTACCCCGTCGGGGGATGCGGGCCGGACGTTGATCCAGGCGCTGTCGGAAAAGAGGGCGTACGCCATCTGGTTACCCGCCTTGGCATGTGTCCGCACAAGGACCTTGTCGTTGTGCCACCTCCCGAAGGGGCCGAGGTTGCCGCAGATCCCGTGGGCGCCTGTCGTTGGATACTTCTCCACTTCGCAGCGTGAAAGTCCGTCTTTCATGCCGATCAGGGAGTTTGCGATCCTTTTCCAGAAGCACTTGCAGACCTCTTCGGAGCTGCCGATCCCCAGGTTTACGATCCCGCCCACGAACGTCTGTGTGCCGGCGTCCATCACTGCGTCCTTGAGCGGATCGTTGTGGACCTGGCACGAGTTGAAGTACACGACGGCGGGCCTGAGCGGTGTGTCGACGAGTCCCCGGAACCAGGTGCTCGAGAGAAATCCGTCGGCCAGGGCAATCCCCTGCGTGTTCCCGTGCCCGATGTTGATGAAACCGCCGAGGCCCATCGCCAGGTAATGCTGGTATGCAGCGACCGTTGCCTGGCTGCCAAGCAGCTTGACGCATGTGAATCCCGCCGACGTCAGGAAGCTCGTGAGTTCGTTGACGGCGTTCTTCGCCGACGGGATATCGTCGACGGGTGTGGCAATGACGAAGTCCGGCTTCTTTACGAGCGCCGGGAGACCGGTGGGAGCCCTCTCACCCGAGGGGGCCAGGTCATCGTGAGAAAAAGTGTGCTCGCCCTCCTCATCGGCTCCCGGTTCATACGAAAAGTCGACCTTCTTGACCTCGAGGTCCTGCGTCAGGTCCACCCGGGCCACCTCGGCCAGGTAGATATCCTTCCTGAGGAGATACGCAACCAGGTATTCAGGGGTCTGGTCCGCCTTTCGCATGATCTGGACATCGACGCGATAATACTCTTCTTTCTTCTGCGGAAGGACTTCCGTCCGAATAATGTCCGCGACCCTCGGTTCCTCCTTCTCGTCGGAGTTCCGGTACTCTTCCCGCGTGGGAAGCAGTCTGATCTCGACATCTTTTGGTCCTGTCACGAGGTTCTCACCTCGTTGGGGATCTCCTCAGCTGCACGGGCAATAATATTTGCCCGGCGATATTGTCTACAATATTGCACTATTGGAATAATAAAACAGATTTAGTTTACCTGTTCCCGAACAGAACGTGCCGAGCCCGCCTCCCTCGATGAACTCTTGGACGATGCCAGCCCAGTGGGGGACTGAGCCGAAGACATAGGGTCGAAACCCGGCGGTACGGTGAGTACCGACCGCTGGAAAAGGGACTGGTCGGTCGACTGCCTGCACCGGGCATGCGTCGGTCCTGTTATATGATCCACCGGCCAGGGAATCGGTCCGGCTGGCCAGGACGCGAGGCTCTGTTCGCCGGGAAGTATGGAAGGGTTGACACCGGGGAGGAGTGCCCCACGGTCTCATCACATATTCGCCACTCATTCGGCCCTGAGCGCCTCGATGGGGTCCAGGTTCGCCGCCCGCCAGGACGGGTAGAGGCCCGATAGGATACAGATCACCGTGCCGACGAGCATCGCCGCTGGCAGATACACTAGGCTCTGGGGCTCGAAGAAGTGGTCGGCAGAACCGAGCAGGCTGACGACCACCAGGTACCCGATCCCGAAGCTGCAGGCAGCGCCGATCAGCGACCCCGTGAACCCGAGGATCGCGGACTCGTAGAGGAACATCTTCAATACCTCGGGTTTCTGCGTCCCGAGAGACCGCATGATCCCGATCTCCCGGACCCGCTCGGTCACGGACATCATCATCACGTTGAAGATCGAGACCGCGGCCACGAGAAGCGAGATACCGGCGATCGCCATCACGAACGTGGTCATCGTTCCGATTGTCGAGGTGATCGTCTCGAGCATCCGGCTCGCGTCACTGACGCGGACCTGCGTCTTCTTCGTGTTCAGCTTGTCTGTGATCGATGTCGAGGTCGCATCCGCCGTGTCGATATCCTCGAGGACGACGTTCACCTGGTCATACTCCTTCTCGTCGCCGTAGAAGCTCGTATATGACTCGTCGGGAAGGATCACGGCCATATCGGTGGAGAGGTCGAACGACATCCCGCGCTCCTCGACGATCCCGACGACGCGGACCGTGTGCGTCCCCTCGTCTTCATCCCCGAGTGAGAGCCGGCTCCCGAGCGTCAGGTTGAACCGTTCGGCCAGCGAGGCGCCGACGAGCGCGCCGGTGTCACCCCGGGGATATGCCCCGTCGGAGAGGTTCAGGACCCCGGGGATCACGGTTGAATCGAGGCCATACACGGTCGCGCGCCCGTCCCGCGTTCCAGCAGAGAACTGGTCGCTCGTGCTGTGCACGGTGTAGGCCGTGCCGTTCGACCCGACTGCGCTCCGGATCGCCCTGAACTGGGACTCGGTGATGAAATTATCATCGTCCTCGTCATCATCGCTCGAATCACTCCCCGCGACGGGCGGGCCGCCTCCCATGCCGCCACCGCCCATCCCGCTCCCGCCGCTCGTGCCGGCGTCATGGGTGACGGTGAGCACGTTGCCCATCTCGGACATCTGGTCCTTCACCATCAGGGTCATGTTCGCGCCCATCATGCCCATCGCGGCGATCGCGATCACGCCGATCACAATACCGAGGGCGGCGAGGAGGGACCGGAGGAGGTTGAGGCGGATGCTGCGCACGGCGAGCTGGAAGACGATACCACCTCGCTTCATGACGCCCTCCCGTCCCGGATCGTGATCGTACGGTCCGCATACGCCGCCACCGTCGAGTCGTGGGTCACGATGACGATGGTCCGTCCCCTTTGGTTCAGGTCGGAGAGCGTCTCCATGATCTGCGTACCGGTCTTCGTGTCCAGGTTCCCCGTCGGCTCGTCGCAGATGAGGATGGGGGGGTCGTTCACGAGCGCCCGGGCGATCGCCACCCGCTGCTGCTGGCCTCCCGAGAGCTCCGCCGGACGGTGAGCCGCGAGGGCCTCGTCGATCCCGAGGGAGGCGAGGAGCTCGCTGACCCGTCCCGTCGTGTCGTTCTGGCGGTGCATCATCAGGTACGGGTACTCCACGTTCTCAAACGCCGTCAGCAGCGGGATCAGGTTGAACCTCTGGAAGATGTATCCAATTGTCCTGAGCCGGAGTTCGGTCAGGTCGTGGTCGGCCATCTCGCCGATCTCCTTTCCCGCGATGCGGAGCCGGCCCGAGGTCGGGACGTCGAGACAGCCGACCTGGTTCAGCAGGGTCGACTTCCCGGACCCCGAGGGGCCCATGATCGCGACGAACTCCCCCTCTGCGATGGAGAGGGTGACGTGGTCGAGGGCCACGACATCGCCGGAAGCGAGGGGATAGATCCTGGTCACCTCCTCGAGCTCGATGATGGGTGCCGGTAACATCCGGTCTACTCCTTCTTCCGGAGCCGTCCGCGCACCTTCTCGATCCAGCCCTTCTTCCAGGCGACACCGAGGACGACCAGGACGACGAGGACGCCGGCGATCGGAAGGACCGGGATCGATGATCCGCCGCTGCTGCTGCCTGGGCGACCTCCGCCGATGAGTCCGCCCATCATGCCCCCGCCCATCGCGCCGGGACCACCCTCCGGTGGACCACCTGCCGCGGAGTTGCCGCTCACCGCTCCTCCGGTGCTATTGCCGCCGCTCCCCCCGGAGATCGAGATCTCAACCGACCTCTCGAAGGTATTGCCGTCCTCGTC
>JABNAD010000925.1_pt1 | contig 13243 bp, 12 predicted proteins | sample 7240381 | NCBI WGS metagenome assembly JABNAD01 (sample SAMN11332834, study PRJNA596920) | anaerobic digester metagenome | biome: digested sludge; isolation source: digested sewage sludge-derived enrichment culture grown on H2/CO2 | place: Germany: Goettingen
GTTTATGGTACAGGTGGCAATAATATTCCTCTTGTTTCAAAGCCCGTTGCGTATAGCTTGGATAGCAAAGACAGCAATTCAATGAAATCTGGTAACCCAATATCAGGCTGTCGGGAAACAGATAAATCACGAACCCTTGATACTTCAAACACAGATCCAAGTAAAAACCAAGGAGGCATTGCAATCGTACAGGAAAGTTATTGCATTGCCAGTAATACGATTAACCGCCAAGATCACAATGGAGGCAATGGTCACGGGGTGCAGAAAGACATCAGTTATACTCTTACGACATCAGATATTCATGCTATTTATAAGCCTGAGCCTTATCAAGATGTAGTAGGAACATTATGTAATGGTGATTGGAAAGGTGCAGGCAGTCAATATGTCAGCCAAGATAAGTGTGTTGTTGACAACAAAAGCACCATCTATGGACAGTCTGCATTTGCAGATTACAAGGAAGGTTGCGGTACTTTAAGAGCCGAAGGAGGTGACAATGGTGGAGGAAGTGAAAATCTTGCAGTATCACGTAACCTTGTCCGTAGGCTGACACCTCTTGAGTGCGAAAGACTGCAAGGCTTTCCTGATGATTGGACAAATATACCAAAAGCTTCAGATTCGCCAAGATACAAGGCACTTGGCAACAGTGTGGCAATTCCATGCGTAGATTTTGTTCTCCATGGGATTGCTTTTTTCTTGGGAAAATCCAAAGAAGAAAGAGAGGAAAGTTAAAATGTATATGTATCCTGATAACTTAAAAGCAAAAGCAACACTATGGCTGTGGGAACTGCGTGACATTGGAATCATTGGAATAGTATTGCTTATTTCTGTTTTTGCCCTTGCTCAAACAGGCATCCTATGCCCAGTTGTGATTACTGCGGCATATGCTTTTTTAAGCATTCGCTTTGAGGATATGAGTATCTTGGATTTTATCCGATATGCTGTATCCTTTTTTATTTTAAAGCCGCAGACATATGAATGGAGGTTGTAAACTATGAGCAGAAAAGAAAAGACAAAACATAAGACAAAACATAAGAATTCTACAAGAGAACTGATGGAAATTACGGAAATCACTGATTACAGCCTTGTCACTCCTTATGGCGAACTTGTATATTTTATCATCCACCCAACAAATATCTCTGTACTTTCGGAAAGCAGTGTAAGCAGTAGAATTTATGCACTGATGACGGTATTCAAAGGTATCACTGAAATTGAAATGCTCTGTCTTAATTCCAAAGAGAATTTTGATGATAATAAGGAGTATCTGAAAAGTCGTATGGAGGAAGAGGAAGATCCTATTATCCGAAAACTTCTAATGCAAGACAGCATCAATCTGGACCGCATGCAGGTGCAGATGGCTACTGCTCGTGAATTTCTGATAATCATTCGATTGAAAAATGAGAAAGAAAGTGACGTTTTTCCTTATTTGTCCCGTATAGAAAAGAGCCTAAAGGATCAAGGCTTTACATCAAGGAGAGCGGATAATGCGGATATCAAGAGAATTCTTGGAGTGTACTTTGAACAAAATGTCACGACTGATAGGTACGAAGATTTTGACGGCGAGAGGTGGATTGTGTTTGGTGAGGTGTAGTTGTTGTGATTGAATATCGTATTTGAAAGTTGTACAATAAAAACTAATTGTAAAAACGCTTGACTATCACCTTGGGTGTTAGCTTATGATTATATAGAGGTGATTGATATGTTAATAAATGAAGTAAGCAAACTCACAAAACTAACCAAAAAAGCAATTGAATATTATACTTTGCAGGGCTTAATTTGTCCATCTATTTTAGAAAATGGATACAGAGAATATAGCAGTCAAGATGTTGAAGAACTGAATAAAATCAGCGTTTTGCGGAAACTGGATATATCGACTGAAGAAATTAGGAGAATACTAAAAGACACAACAAACTCGGCTCTGCAAACGGTATCCGTAAAAAAAGAATTAGATTTCCAGCAAGTTATTATAAAAAAGTCTATTCTCCAAAAGCTCAGCAATGGAAGATCTTATGAGGAAATTAGCATAGACTTGCAGTCAATTGAACAAGGCAAAATCATTACCGACAGATTGTTAGAAGCATTTCCGGGGTACTATGGTCGTTTTATTTGTATGCATTTTGCAAGATTTTTAAATGAGCCTATCAAAACTGAAACTCAGCAAGCTGCATATGAAACTATTATATCCTTTATAGATAATTTGCCCACTTTGAATATTCCAAAAGATTTAGAGGAATATTTAATTGAGGGAACAAAGCACATTGGAACAGAACAAATTTCAGAAATGCTCGAAGCTACTTTAAAATCATGTGAAAATCCAGATGAGTTTTTAGCAAACAATAAAGAAATATTGGAACAGTATTTGGAATATAAAAAATCCGATGAATATAAAAATTCGCCCGCTTGCAAGCTAATGGAGATGATGAATAAATTCAACAGTTCCAATGGATACAACGATATATTCATTCCTGCAATGAAGCAGCTTAGTACCTCCTATGCAGAATATTGTCATCAAATGGAGATTGCTAACGAAAAACTATTGGCCCAGTATCCTGAAATTGAAAAGCTGAACAACCAAGTAAAATGAGCAATATTTCTCAAAGACTTAAAAATCACAACTGAATAAAATCTAATATCCTAAAGCAACCTTTCACCCGAGAGGTTTTTTTTTACACCCTAAGCCAAGAAAGGACTGATGAAACTATTGAAAAATCAAAGCATTCCAACCGAGCCGAGTGTTCAACTTAAAACATTTTTAGACATGATTGCTCCATCGGTGATTAAATTTAATGTAGATCATTTTATTTGCGGAAGCACATTCCGCTGTGTATGGGCACTTCGTGAATATCCCACGGTAACTGAAGAACAGGCAATTCTCCGTCATTTAGGTGAAAAAGATGGTGTGACACTGCGTATCTATACAAGACAGGTAACATCAACAGAAGAAAAAAGAATCATTCACAATGCCACAAATAAGAATAGAATGAATACTGCAAATACCAGTGATTTGCAAGAAAGCGTCACTGCTAAAAGCAATCTTCAAGATGTGGTTACATTGGTATCTACCATGCATAGAAATCGTGAACCACTCTTGCATTGTGCAGTATATATTGAATTGACTGCAAGTGACTATAACAACCTAAAGCTATTACAAACTGATGTTTTGACAGAACTTATTCGAAGCAAGCTAAATGTAGACAGATTGTTGCTCCGCCAGCAACAAGGTTTTTTCTGCGTTGGTCCATCTGGAAGAAACATTTTTGCCAGTCAGTTTGAACGAGTCCTCCCTGCCTCCTCTGTTGCAAATCTGTATCCCTTTAATTATTCGGGGAAAACAGACAGCAACGGGTTTTATTTGGGCAGAGATAAGTTTGGCAGTAACATTCTTGTGGATTTTGATAAACGAGATGATGACAAAACCAATCCTTGTATTTTAATATTAGGCAACTCGGGGCAAGGCAAAAGCTACCTTCTCAAGCTGATTTTATGCAATATCTTAGAGTCAGGTAAAAGTGTAATCTGCCTAGATCCAGAGCATGAATTCGGTGAGCTTGCAGAAAATTTAGGCGGTTGTTTTGTGGATTTGATGAGCGGGCAGTATATGATAAACCCTTTGGAGCCGAAAAGCTGGGATGACGGTGGCTCACCACAGGATAAGGATGCACCCATTACATTTAGACAAGCAACCAAACTCAGTCAGCACATCAGTTTTTTAAAAGATTTTTTCCGTTGCTATAAAGACTTTGATGATAGGCATATTGATGTGATTGAAATTATGCTTGGAAAATTATATTCCAATTGGAATATCAGTGATAGGACAGACTTTGCATCCCTTGAGTCTAGGGACTATCCCATCCTGTCTGACCTTTATGTTTTGATTGAGAAAGAGTATAAAGACTACGACAAAGAAAAATATCAGCTTTATACTGCTGAATTGATACAGGAAATTCTACTTGGACTGCATTCTATGTGTAAGGGTGCAGAGAGTAAGTTCTTTAACGGACACACCAATATCACTTCAAACAGATTTATTGTGTTTGGTGTAAAAGGTTTATTAAATGCAAGTAAGAATGTGAAGAATGCTTTGCTGTTCAATGTACTATCCTTTATGAGTGACAAACTTCTTACCGAGGGGCATACGGCAGCCGCCATTGACGAACTGTATTTATTCCTTACAAATATGACTGCCATTGAGTACATCAGAAACTTTATGAAACGAGTACGAAAGAAAGAATCCTCCGTCATTCTGTCCAGCCAGAATTTGGAGGACTTTAATATTGAGGGCATTCGTGAGATGACAAAGCCGTTGTTCTCCATCCCAACACATCAATTTTTATTCAATGCAGGTGCGGTTGATGCGAAGTTTTATATGGATACCTTACAGCTTGAAGAAAGCGAATACAATCTTATTAAATTCCCTCAGCGTGGCATATGTTTGTATAAATGCGGTAATGAGCGATATAACCTTGTCGTTCATGCTCCAACATACAAGGAAAAATTGTTTGGGAAGGCTGGTGGCAGATAATAAGGAAAATTTGGGCAACAAGAAGTGAGTTTTTATTGATCATCAGAGTGAATATTGCAGGAAAGATTTCTCGTAGCCCACTGCACAAGGGTTTTGTCCATATGGGAAGACAGATAAACAGAGATGCCGCCTTGACAGTGTATCATGCTATGGATATACTAAAAGTGAAAGATATAAAAAGCCTATTTCGGCATATCAAAGGAAAACCGTAGTTTAATAGGAAAGGGGCATTGTCTTATCAAAAAAGGTTCATTGGAGTCGGTATTGTGCGTAGCAAGGGCTATCGCATAATTAAAATATGAAGGTAGTTCTTGCGTAATCCTATTTTTCAAATATTAGGAGGTGCACAATGGACTATAAAAATGCAGTTTGCGTATTGCCAGACAGTTTAATTACGGCGATACAGCAACATATAGATGGAGAATATCTTTATATTCCACGGAAAAACGAGAATAAAAAGGCATGGGGAGAGCTTAAAAACAGCAAACAATTATATGCCCAGCGAAACGCTGTTATTTTTGAAGAATATAATTGTGGCACGACTGTTAAGGAGCTGTCCAACAAATATTTTTTATCTCCAAAAACTGTCTATAGGATATTGTCTAGTATGAAAAGTAATATATGAATTATAGAAAGTGACATGGATTAAAACCGCCATGTCGCTTTTTTATTTCTGAACTGTTTTGTAGGAAGCTTTTACCAAAGCAGGGAAGTATAATGAAACTATATTAATGTATAAAGAAAATAATGAAAAGGAGAATTACAATGGAGTATACAAAAAGTCAAAAGTATAACACCCCAGAATTAATGTCCAAAATCATGGGGCCTAACCCGTTCAAATTGCAGGAAGAGATGCTTCTAAATCATAAAATTCCTGCTGGCAGTATTGTTTGCGACCTTGGAAGTGGGCAAGGGCTGACAAGCGTGATGCTGGCAAAGGATTATGGCTTCAAGGTTTACGCCGCCGATTTGTGGAGTGAACCCCATGCAAATTGTAGGTTCTTTTATGAAATGGGGCTAACCCCTGAACAAATTACCCCTGTCAAAGCGGATGCTACTGACTTGCCTTTCGAGAAAGAATTTTTTGATGCAGTTGTTAGTACGGATTCCTATAACTTTTGGGGGCGTGACCCAGAATATTTAGATGCAAAGCTGTTACCCTTTGTAAAAAGCGGCGGTTATCTTTACATCTGCGTTCCCGGTATGAAAAAGGATTGCCATGACAATCTCCCAAATGAATTGCTCCTTTCATGGACACCAGAGCAGCTTGAATATCTGCGTGATATGACCTATTGGACGGAAATATTGAATCATAGCCATGATGCGGAGGTTATTTCAATTTATGAGATGAAGGGAAACAATGATGAGCTTTGGTCAGATTGGTTGAATCAGGAAAATGAGATTGCCGTTAACGACCGCAAGACAATGAGTGTAGGTGGCGGCCAGTATTTAAATTTTATTGCCTTTGTGTTGCGGAAAAAATAATTTTGTTAGACAATATTGAATAACAAATTATTCAGTAAGAATTGAATAGAGCCTAATAAATAGGTTATACCTCAAAATGCACAAGACGAACATGAAAGTCTTTCTAGGTTATTGCAAACCACGTATCCAAGGAATAGATTTGATTTTGGAGGTGATTTTTATTGCAAATCCTGTTTTGATTGCCAAGGCTGTGGTGATGGGATTGAGTAATGATAAGCTCCGTAGAGGCATGGGTTGGACAATTGTTGCAATCTTCTCGCCTATTATTGTTATCCTTGCACTGCTAATTGGAATCATGTCTGCAACAGCAGACCACAACACTACAGCAATAGATTTATGTTTTAATGGCGGTGTTATATCGGGCAATGTTCCTGAAGAATTTAGAGAATATATCGAAGATATGCAGTACAGCTTCAGCCTATTAGATTACGATATAAACAAAATTAACAACCAAACAGAAGACGGAAACAGCCTTGACCCAATAAGAGTTAAGGCTGTTTTTTATGCTCTGTATTTCGGCGAGGACCGCCCATCTCTCATCAATACATTGCGATTTTCAGATTGCTTTGTAACCTATGAGGAGCGTACTCGAACCGTCATCGACGAAGAAGGAAATGAAAGTGAAGAAACCTATACCGTAGCAGCTCCCATCACAGACCTTTCGGTTATTTACAGAAATATTGAAAATGTAATGGAAATTATGGTGACATCAGAAAACCAAATGAATGCCAATCGCATTTATGCATTGGTGAAGTACGGCCATGGAGCAATCGGGTTGGATGAATTTCAATACCCCGGTGAACCCATTGGCGATGGCAGTTACAAAGAACTGATTGAGGAAGCAGAAAAATACTTGGGTTACCCCTATGTTTGGGGTGGTTCAAATCCAAGAACGTCCTTTGATTGCTCGGGGTATGTTTGTTGGGTCTATACTCAGTCGGGAGTTTATAATCTCCCTCGAACTACTGCCACTGGAATTTATAATCAATGTGTACTGGTACCGAAAGATGAAGTAATGCCTGGTGATTTGGTGTTTTTCAAAGGGACTTATGCAGGTGCAGGTGTGGCATCTCATATAGGGATTTATGTGGGAAATGGAAAGATGCTCCATGCTGGTGATCCTATTGGCTATGCTGATATTAATACAAAGTATTGGCAGAAGTATTTCCTGGGGTTCGGTAGACTGCCAGAAATTAATTAAAAAGAAGTTTGAAAATGGATGTACCTATAAAGCAGAAAGAATGATTTTATGCTTGAGACAAAGTGATATTTCAAAGAAAATGCGTTACTAATGAAACACAGACTTTTGGAAAAGAATGTTATAAGGAGGAATGTGGAATGAAAGAAAATAAAATTAAGGTTGTAAAGATGGATGTAGGTAAGTCACCTGCGGTAAAAGAAATTGATAACACCCTTGGGGCATTACAAACTGAAGTTGGTGGGCTTATTGAATGTGTTTACCTCGATGATGGATGCATTGCTGTTGTCAATGAAGAAGGAAAATTAAATGGAATGGAACCAAACCGACGCTTGGGCTCAGATATTATCTGTGGTCCATTTTTTGTTTGTGGTGATAGTGAAGACGGTGAATTTGTTTCACTGGATAACAAACAGGTGGAAGAATACATGCAAATGTTTTCTGATGTTCCCATTTTTGCAGGGGAAGAACCAGAGCTTAAACCACGAATGACATTTATGGGTTTTGATTTCAAGTAAACCAGCATGCCTTGCACGTTGATTTTGTTTGAATTCTTACTTAAACAAGGCTAAAATAAGATACGATTGGAAAGTAGGTGAGAAATTGATTTATTACCTCAAGCACAAAAATTTGAAAGTTTTGGAGATAGACATAGACGAAGAATCGAGCATGATTTTGAAGGTGCTTAATGTCATAGAGGAGGAGCATATCCCCATTGGAGTCTGTTTTGAGAATCAGGTAGTTGACAGAAGAGCACTGAATCATTGGTTTAAAAGCCGATGTATACCTGAAACCCGACAGAGTATTGACCGTGTACTTGAGACGGTAGGTGAATTGAATACAGTTGGTTTGGCACTTAAATGCTATGGGCTCAGCTTATCGGACTGCTACTGGATTTGCCCAAAAGGTTCTGACCTTGACTTTGATAAAATTAATTTCTTTGAAAATGACTTTTCCAAGGATATGGGTGAAATTCTGTTTGGCAAACAGCTGGACAGTTTCAGCTTAGTATCTCCTGATAATACCTCTGATGGCTGGTTGAAAAAGAAATGGATGATCTTAAATGAAGATAGATACCTCCTAAAAGGAGCCAGTGGTGTGTTTAGGCAAGAGCCGTTTAATGAGAAAATAGCAGGACTGGCGATGGAAAAACTTCGTTTGCCAAATGTGGAATATGAAGTGGTTTTTGAGGACGGAATGCCATACAGCCTGTGTAAAAACTTTCTCTCAAAGGATACAGAGCTAGTGTCTGCATGGAGCGTGTACAGTCATTTCAAGAAACCAAATCACCTTTCTGCATATGAACATTTAATAGAATCCTACGAAAAGATAGGGATTATGAATGCAGTTGAAAACATAGAAAAACTTCTGGTAACAGATTTTTTGATTGCTAACACTGACAGACACATGAACAACTTTGGCATTGTGAGAAACAGTAATACTCTTGAAGTATTGGGGGCGGCACCTATCTTTGATAGCGGTACCTCTCTGTTTATGTCTATGCCAACCAAGGTAGAAGTTTTTGATATAGAAAGTAAACCGTTTGCCAAGACCCATGAAAAACAGATAAAGCTAGTCAGTGATTTGCAGAAATTTGACGTTGAAAGTGTCCTTGAACTTAGAGAAGGAATCAGAACTAACCTTTCTCAAAATCCTTTTATGGATGAGGAGAGAATTGATTTTGTTATAAGAAGCTTTGAGCAAAGAGTGAAGCTGCTGCTAGAGCTTATGCAGGAACAGCGTCAGATGCAGTCCCACAAAATGATATAAAAACAGAAAAAGCTATGTGGCACATCGTATTATGCGGTGTGCTTTTGTTTTTTGAAAGGAGAGCGAAATGAAAAAAGCAACCTTAACCATTACTTTTGAAAAGGAAAAACTCGATGCACTCACTTACTATATGGAGAAAAAGGATGTGAAATTGCAAGCAGAACTTTCTGATACCATCCAAAAGCTCTATGAAAAGTATGTGCCACAGCCAACACGAGAGTATATAGAAGATAAGCTGCAGTGTGAAAATACGCCAAGTAAGTCTAAAAAGATGGAAACAGCCAAGACAAATGCTTCTCAAACAGTAAATGGCAATTCATAAGAAGGTGATACTCTCCGTTGTTGCCGATTGTGTGCCCTTGTGTGCCACTTTTGTACCCTGGGTGGGGTAGTAACACCATAAAGAGAAAATGAGGGGGAATTTGGCAAGGTGTGAGAAAAATAGGAAATGCCATGAAAACAGAACCTAAATCAATATACAAAAGCCAAAATATTAAGTGAACCCACCCATTGATTTAGGTGCAGGATAAAGAGAGGTGGTCGCAAGCGACTGCCTCTCGGTCACAAAGCTCGGCAGTGCCGAGCTTTTCTCGCATTACCGTTAGGTGGTCAGAAAACAGAGTTTGTGATGCTTAGGTGGTCAGCAATCAATGAAAAGACCGATATTACGGTATTTATAAGGTGGTCAGAGAGGTGGTATAGAGCTTTGGGGGTGGTATTTTGAAAGAATCACATAACAAAAATAAGAAAAGAACTGCGGTTTGGCTGTATCCAGAAACCTTTGAAAAAATGGATATTTTATTGCAAGAAGACAATTGTAATAACCGCAGTGAGTTTATTGAAAAAGCGTTAACTTTTTATATGGGATATTTGGTCAGTAATCAAACTACAGATTATCTTTCTAAAATTCTGCTTGGAGCAATTCAAGGCACACTGCGAGAAACCGAAAATCGTCAATCAGCAAATCTCTTTCGCTTGTCGGTAGAGATGAGTATGATGATGAACATTCTTGCCGCTGGACTTGAAATCAGTGATGAAGATTTGCGAAAACTTCGAGGCAGATGTGTTGCTGAAGTAAAAAGAAATAAGGGGAGAATCAACATGGAGGATGCCATAAAGTATCAGCAAGGCTTAGAATAATAAATAGTGGAAGGAGATGTTTATGCCGAGAATTATTTTTAAATGTCCTTATCTAAAGGGTGGCAATAACACAGCACATCTATCTAATCTTGTAAACTACATTGCCACAAGAGATGGTGTGCAGAAATTTAATGAGAAACATAAAAATCTTCCTTCCACAAAAAAACAGGAGCAGCTCATTGCAGATATTATAAAAGTATTTCCGAATACTAGAAATCTGTTTGAGTATGAAGATTACATTGTAAGCAAAACCATTGAAAACGCTTCGGATTTTATCTCAATAGCATTAGAACACAATCTTGATATAGTGGCGAAAAAGGAAAACTATGTGGACTACATCACCAATCGTCCGAGGGTGGAAAAGGTATCTTCTCATGGTTTGTTTTCCAGAGGAGATAATGAAATTATTCTCAGCAAGGTTGCTGATGAAGTATCCAATCATCAAGGGAATGTATGGACACCTATCATATCACTTAGGCGAGAAGATGCTGTCGTTACAGGTTTTGAACATGTAGAAAACTGGAAAGATTTTTTATCACACTATGCACCAACCATTGCTGAAAATTTGAAAATACCAATAGGAGACTTTAGGTGGTACGCAGCTTTTCATAATGAGAGCCATCACCCACATATTCACATGATTTGTTACTCCACAGATATTCGTAGAGGGTATCTCACAAAAGATGGCATCAAAAATATCAAGTCGGGATTGGTGTCGCATATTTTCAAAAATGAAATGAAAGGCATCTATGAGCAGCAGAGCCAAAGGAGGGATAGCCTAAAGGTAGAAAGCAAAAAATCACTGCTACAGTTGATTGCGGAAATGAAAACAGGCACAATACAGAATTCCAAAATGGAAGAACTGATTTTGCTTCTTGCAGAAAAACTAAAGCACACCACCGGTAAACGAGTTTATGGATATTTGCAGCCAAATGTAAAAAATATTGTGGATAGCATTGTAGATGAGCTTGCCAAGGATGAGAAAGTGGCAAAGGCGTACAGTTTGTGGTATGAAATGCGTAATGAAGTACTTCTCAGTTATTCTGATAACCTGTCTGAACCATTGCCACTTTCAAAGCAAAAAGAGTTTAAATCTATCAAGAATTTTATTATCACGGAAGCAGATAAACTCTCCAAAGGCGAATTCAGCTTTTTGGAAACGAAAATAGGTGAAACGATTGATGACGAGCGTAGTATTGATTCAGTTGATATCCAAGTGATAGAGGCGAATGTTTTTGGAGAAGAGCCGCCGTCACCTATGGAAGTATCTGATTTCATGGAAGAATCGGTTAGCGATGCTGTGGAAGAACAGTCTGTTCCCTATATAAAATGGACGGAAGAATATAAGCAGGCTCGCAAGTTTCTGTTTGGTACAGAAGAACAAGAACCAGACTTTGAACAGGCATGTATGTTGTTGCAAGAAGAATCGGAGAACGGAAATGCTCTTGCAACCTTTGCCTTGGGGCAGATATATGCAGATGGTCTTGGGGTTGAGATGGATGGTGAAAAGGCACAGGAATACTATGAAAAGGCTCTTGCTGATTTTCATTTTGTAGAAAATAAGAAACCTTGGAAATATACACAATACCGTATTGGTAAGATGTATGCGAGAGGTCTTGGAACAGAGCAGAATTATGAAGTGGCCGCAGAATGGTTTGCAAAGTCGGTAAATCAGAAATATAAGCTTGCGGAATATTCTCTTGGCGGGCAGCATTTGCATGGGCAGGGTGTGGAGCAAAACGATAAAAAAGCATTTGCTTTATATTTGCGTTCTGCAAAGCAGGGTTTCCCCTATGCCGATTTTGAAGTGGCAAAGATGTATCGGGATGCAATAGGTACAGACAAAGATGAATCGGAAAGTAATATATATTTCAAAAAAGCCTTTATTGGTTTCACCGCTTTGGAAAAGCAAAGCCACGATGATAAAATTGGGTATCGCCTTGGGTGGATGCTACAAAACGGTATTGGAACAAAGTTAGACATTCCAAAGGCAAAAGAATACTTTCAAAAATCCGCAAAGTTTGGAAACACCTTTGCCTGCTATTCACTGGCCAAAATAATTCTCGATGAAAAAAATCCAACCGCAAAAGACTTAGAAACTGCCATTGGATATTTGAAAACGGCATCGGATAGCGGAAATCATTTTGCACAGTATGCTCTTGCCAAGATTTATTATGAGGGTAAACATATCACCCAGAATATTGCAAAAGCTGTGGAGTTGTTTACCCTCTCGGCAGAGCAGGATAATGAGTGGGCAGCTTACCGTCTTGGGAAAATCTATCTTACAGAGGAAAATTGTAAAAATATTTCTTCTGCTGTTCATTGGTTCACAAAAGCGTCAGAACAAGGCAATCAATTTGCACAGTACCAACTTGGTAAACTGTATCTCATTGGAAAGGTTGTGCCAAGGGATAAAAATGCGGCAATAAAGTGGTTTATACTCTCGGCAGAGCAAGGCAATGAATATGCTCAATTTTTCCTTGACCACATAGAACAGTGGAGAGAGCCATCGGTAGGTTTACTTGCTACACGAGTGCTCCACCATATGAGTAAAGTATTTGAATATAATGTGCCTGTAGAGAAATCCTCAAGAGGAATAAAGATTGACAGCAAGTTACTCAGGAAAATGAAAGAGAAGAAAATGGCACAGGGTCATAAGGAAGATGACTATGAACAGAATATGAGTTTGTAAATTTACAAAGGGAATCTATTAAAGCTTTGGTTTAAAAATAAAAGAACCTTTAATCAAATATGGAATTAAAAATAAAAATGCTTCTAACAGTCTTTCAAAACGAAGGGCTGTTATTTTTTTACCCAAAAACTATATAGAAAGGATTTTTATGATGAAAAACAAGAAGAAAAATACTTATCATTCCAAGGCATTTGAAAAACAAAATAAGAGACCCAATAGAAAAGGCTGTCCAATCAAAAGGACAGTCTTTCATCGTAAAATTGGTAAAAAATCATAAAGGGGGATCGCTATGGGTAAATACATTCACTTTACTGAGGAACAAAAGCAAAGTGCCAATGAGGTTGACCTTGAATATTTTCTTCGCCAAAGGGGCGAAACGTTGCTTCCATCCGGCAGAGAAAAACGGTTAAAAAGTGACCACAGTATCACTGTGAGAGGG
>JABNAD010000528.1_pt2 | contig 13200 bp, 9 predicted proteins | sample 7240381 | NCBI WGS metagenome assembly JABNAD01 (sample SAMN11332834, study PRJNA596920) | anaerobic digester metagenome | biome: digested sludge; isolation source: digested sewage sludge-derived enrichment culture grown on H2/CO2 | place: Germany: Goettingen
CTTCAAGCGCCAGGAATTCCTCCCGGCTCAGGTCCAGCTTCTCCAGCCCCTCGTTCAGCTGTGTCTCAAGCTGTCCTGCCTCTCCGTCCAGGCGAAGAATCTCTTCTTTCATGGACTCAGCGGAGGCTTTCAGCCGGGCCACCGCTTCCGCTGATGTGTGATGCGTTTGCTCCGCGTGCTGTATGGCCTGACTCAATGAAGCGTCTTCCCGCTTCAGTCCGGCTGCCCTGCTTTGGAGCAGGGCTTCATCCAGCCCCGCCGTCTGATGGTACAGATCATCCAGGCGGGCTTTTAGACACGTTGCCTGTTCCTTTTGGGCGTCGAACCGGGTCTGGACATCTCCCAGTGCCTGGATCTCCTGATCCGCCCTCTCCCGGTCCCGCTGATTCTGACGAAGTCTGTCCTGGGTCTGTTCCAGTTTCGACTGACTCGTCCGGATCTGACTCACCAGGAGTTCGAGCTGGGCTTTCCCTTCCGCCACACTGCCTTCCCGTGAGGATGGATCCATGGTTTCTTCAAGCTCGGCCAACTCTGCGGATTTTTCCTGTGTTTGCTTTAACAGAAGAGCAAGGCGGCTCTCTGTCTGATCCAGATCGCGCTCCAGCTGGCGGACCAGCTGTTCCTGAGCTCTGATCTGACTTTGGGTAACAGCGGAATGAACCCGGAACGGAGTGGGATGATCCTTGCTGCCGCAGAGCGGGCAGGGCTGGTCGTCTTTCAGATGATGGACGAACTGCCCAAGACCCTGACGTTCGAATTCTTCGCGCAGCTGTTCCAGCCGGCGCCGATTCTCCTGCCCTTCCCTGGTGGAGGGAACAATTTTTTCCTGGCAGATTTGTGTTTCCGCAGAAAAATCTGCCAGGGACTGCTTCAGCTTCTGCCAGGTGATTCGATGTTCCAGTTGGCGCCGCAGGGTCTGATAGTCCTCTTTCCCCCGGGAGACATCCGTCAGATAGCGGACTTCTTCTCCTGCCAGCTTCTCGCGTTCTTCCGTCAAAGTCTGTCGGGCGCCAGCCCACTGCTGCAGGGATTGCAGCTGCGCGGTCAAAGCCATCAGCTGGCTGGCTGCCTGGTTGTAAACAGTTTTGGCCTGCTGGCATTGAATCAGCCGAGTCAGCTGTTCCTGGATCCGTTCCAGTTCCAGAGTCAGTTCTTTCAGCCGACTCTGCCGCTGCGGGTTCTGAGCGTAGTCAGACTGTGCCGTGATCAGAGCAGCCTCTGCGGTTTCCAGATTGCGGGCAAGATCCTCCTCATCCTGGTGGCGCCGGGTTAAGGTCAGACGATTACTGACGAGACTTTTCTGCAGTACGGTCAGCGGTCGGATTCGGTTGATCTGCCGTGCCATTTCCAGGTCCGCCTGATAGCTTTGTTCCTGGTTCCTGGCAATCTCAATTTTCTGCTGCAGTTCATCTGCCTGAATCAGCTGCTTGTTGATGCGGGTTCCTTCCTCCAGCCGCAGGCTCAGTACATCCAGCTGACTGCGATAGAGATCCAAACTGCTTCGGAACGTTTCACAGGCTGCTTTGGCTTCCTTCCAGTCCTCCTGCAGGATCTGCCGGATTTCATCGGGGTCGGCGGCCTGGCTGGCTCGCGGCGAAATCCGCTTCTCGGTTTCAATGAGATGATGCGCCCGGTCAACCTCTCGGCGGATTGCCGCCAGTTTCTGGCGGATCTTTTCCCGAATCAGGGCATAGTGATCCGTATCAAACAATTTGCGCAGGATATCGGATTTATCCTTGGAGGATGCCGCCAGAAAGTTTCGAAACTCGCCCTGAGGCAGCATGACGATCTTGCAGAACTGGTCCGCAGTCAGTCCCAGAACATCAAACAGCTTCTGTCGGATGTCAGTAATCTTGGTCAGAGCTTCGTCCTCCCGATCATCGACGACCAGGATCTGTTTTGCTCCTCGCTGACCCTTTTGCCAGCGTCGGACACAATATTCATGAGTTCCGGCGCGGAAGCGGAACTCGACATTGAAATCATCGTCCGGACCGATCAGGTGTGAACGCAGATCGTTCGGCGAACGCTGGCTGGTAGTGGCAACGCCGTACAGGGCAAAGCTGATTGCGTCAAAGATGCTGGTTTTGCCGGAACCGGTGGGGCCGGACACCAGAAACAGCCCATCATCTATAAATTCGTCAAAATGAATCTCAGTTGGTTTTTTGAAGGTCAGAAAGCCTTCCATTTTCAAATAGATCGGGATCATGCTTCCACCTCCATTTCCCGGAAAATATCATCCATGAAGGTCTGTTCGTCCTCCGTCATGTCGCGCTGATTCTTGTCATGAAAGAAATCAGCAAACAGCTTGCGGGTATCCGCTTTTCGAATGGCTTCCTGATCTACTCTCAGCTCATAGTCTGATTCCAGCCGGGAATAGGCCAGACTGATGATATTGGGGTAAAGCTGTGACAGCCGGGCAAAGGCCTGATCCACCCGTTCGGCATCGGTCAGCGTTACGGCAAGAAAGTCATCCTTTTTTTCCAGAAATCCGGTCTGCATCAGTTCAGCAAAGGTTCCCTGGATTTTTTTCAAGTCCCGCAGCAGCCGAACCGGTACCAGTTCAATCCGGCACTGACCATCCTGATCCATTTCTACCCAGGTGATGGATTTTTTGTGATCGGCTTCCGAGGCGGAGTATTTAAGAAGTGATCCGGCATAGCGGACACAATCCCGGCCGACTTTCTGCGGCTTGTGCAGATGTCCCAGCGCAACATACTGGAATGGATCAAGCACTGAATGGTCAATGACATCCTCTCCGCCGATGGAGATCCGGCGTTCCGATTCCGACTCTTCCGGACTTTGCCCGTTTACCCCGAAGTAATGATGGGCCGCCAGGATTTTTCGATGATCATCCGCTGGAACGCAGGTCAGCATCTGTCGTACCGTCTCGGTATGATCCCTGGTATCGGTGATTTCGAAGATGGCCCGGGCACCATGCATGTCCTTATACGGCATGAGATATAAGTCCACCGGACCATGTTCATCATGCAGCGTGATCCGCTCCAGCGGGTTTTTCAGACTGCCGCAGATATGATACCCTGACCGTTTCAGCAGACTGCCCATTCCCTCCAGCCGGCGGGAGGAATCATGATTGCCCGAAATGGCGTATACGGGAATGTTGTGATCCAGCACCAGCCGGGTAATAAAATCGTCATACACGGCAATCGCTTCTTCGCGAGGGACCGAACGATCGTAGATGTCTCCGGCAATCAGTACAAAATCAGGGTTTCGGTCCTGGGCCAACTTGAGCACCTGCTCCAGGACGAACGCCTGATCCTCCAGCATCGAACGCATTTCAAACGTACGGCCAATATGGAGATCTCCTAAATGGATAAATTTCAACGCCAACTTCCTCCTGTGAATTCAATACTTCCATTTTAACATGCAGAGCAGTCATTTCCGGTTGCATTCATGGGTTTGTAAACCTATACTGAAAGAAAAGGAACGAAGGAGGCTGACCATGGCACAGCGGATCAAAATGGTGAAATATCTTGATTCCAATCCGCCCAGCGGGCTCGATATCCGGCCCGTGGACAAAGATCGGATCCGAGAGATTGCAAAAATCATGCTGGATTCCTACATTGACACTCCGGACTACGAAGGTGAATCCCTGAATGATACCATCAAGGAGATCTCGATGGTATTCCGTGGTTATTATGGTCAATTCCTCGAAGATGCTTCCTTTTTAATCTGCAACGAAGAAGATGAGATTGTGTCCTGTCTCTTTGTCTGTGACTTTAAAAATGAGGCGACAATCACCTATCTCTTCACCCGCAAGGATCATTTAGGGCGGGGATTCGCGACGGCTCTGATCCACAGTGCCGAACACGCCTTGCTCGACAAGGGCTATGACCGCATTTTCCTGTTTGTTTCCCGAAACAACAACCCAGCCGTTCAGTTGTACCTGAACCTGGGCTTCATGGAAATTCCGCTCAACACCTCCCCCATCGACCGCGAGTTCCTCAAGGAAGTTCGCGAGTGGGAACTGAACTTCAGTCCCATCGGAGATGAACGGACAATCGCCCAGATTATTGACCATGAATTCGAGATCGACTCCACCCGTCCCGTCGAATCCCGCTGACAGGAAATAAAAAAGCCTTGAAACAGGCCTCAAGAACAGGCAGGTACCGTAAGCAACGATACCTGCCTGTTTTATCATTTATGTGTGACGAGGAGACGGAATACCTGGATTCTGCTCAATCAGGGATTTGTCAGCGGATTGCCTTCCAGTGTAAATTCCGCGGCAACCTGGGCCGAATTGTTGTAGGTCTGGACAACCCGGTACTGGCCAGGCTCCAGGATGCCGAAGGCATTCTTGAGCTGGACGGCGAATTCCGCATTGGCTGACGGACCCAGCGTCCGGAGCTTGGTATCCCAAGCATAAGAGGGGTTTTCCGTCAGTTTCTCCCACTTTCCATCTTGCTTTATTTCCAGGCTGACCCGCCGATTGTAGGAAAGTTCCATCTTGCTGTTGTTGCGCAGGGTCACTTTCAGCAGCTGCTCGGCATAGGGATCAAAACTAGTGCTCAGGGTTACCGTATCCGGCTTGATGGCGGGAGCCGTCTCGTCGATCCGGTCAATCTCCAGGCCATCGCCCAGGTTAAGAATGGAATGATCATCATTGAAGGTATTGATGTTATAGAGGATCAGTACGTCAGTAATCAGATACTGATCGACCAGAGCATTGACGTCCCCGGTGTAGTAACGCAGATCCACCATGGTAATTTCGTTGAAATCCTTCGTGACGAAGGGAACAAAGGCATTGGCATAGGAATCCTTGATGATGAGCAGGCGCCGGTCATTGGTACTGGAGGTCGTGATGCGCACCACCGGGTAATTGCCGCCAAGGAACGTCAGGTATTTGTCCTGCCCGTCCACCAGATCCATCTGATAGAGCGAAGTCAGCTTTTTCTGCTCCTCGGTCAGATTGACAACGAGGTCTTCCGGGACTTTCGGCACATAGAGATTCAGATCATCCGGAGCATCCGGTGCTATGCCGGATTTTGCCGTCAGGGTTCCCAGAAAGTCCTGGGATACCTTGCGGATGTCATATTCCCCTTCCGTCCGCGGAGCCAGTCGAATGGACTTCAGATACTCTTCCTGAGCCAGGAAGGCTCCTTCCTGGGTCCAGTGATGGTCGCTCTTGAAGTAGAGATACCTGGCTTTTTGTTCCGAGAAGCGGGGAATCAGATCGATCTTGTTGATTTTGACGGAGAGCTGCTCATAAAACTCCTTGAGATAGTCGGTCTGGCTTGCGGTCGGCGCGAAGGGCGGCAGCTTGTCTTTCAGAATCTCGACTTTGGTCGGCACCAGCATGACGCTGACCTTCTGGGTGGGATGAGCTTTGACAAAAGCGTTGATCACCTGAGCCTTCTCCGAGGTCAGTGCGGCCGGATTGGGGCTGAACTTATCGATCAGAACATCTCCGGCATGAATATATACTTCATTGTTTTCCTGCCGCTGCAGAAGTCGTTCCATTCCCGCCTTGATGCGAATCATTCGATCGCGCAGCGGAAACTGGTCTTCCAGGTAGCCGCCCAGCTGTTTCTGAAACGAGCCGTCCATAAATCCGGTCAGTGTGAAGGCAGGCCGCTGTTTCAGCGACCGGTTCTCCACGGCGGAAAAGGCCTGATCCGGCAGAGCCAGATGGAATCCCAAAATCAACAGTAATCCGGAGATGAAAAGGATCAGCAGCGTTCGACGGTATTGACGCAAATGGAGGTTCATTTTCTTTCTGGTCATTCTGTCCCCTCCTAGAATCCAATGTACATGGACGGCGAAAAGCTCTGGTTCAGCAAATAGGCAATGGACACAAGGAACAGGACCAACAGACTGATCAGGAAAAAGCCCAGGCGTGACCGGTTCATCTTAAGTTTCATCAGGCTCAGGCGCCGGAACAGAGCCGGCCGGGTCAGGACGATGCCCAGAATCAGAATGGGCAGGTAGGTGTAGAGATAATAGATCCCTGATGCATCCCATAGACCCGATCCCCGGCCAAGCAGTGCCAGGAGGTATCCGCCCGCATGGGTCAAGCTGGTGGTATCAAACAGCACCCAGCCAATCATGACAGCCGCGAGTGTATAGGCGTTGGCCAGGAATCCGGGAATCCGGGAGAGTATTTTTTTCAGGGCAAAGCGCTCGATCAGGATCAGAACACCAAAGTACAATCCCCAGACAATGAAGTTCCAGGACGCGCCATGCCACAGCCCGGTGGTAAACCAGACGGTAAAGACCGCCAGCAGCAGCTTACCCAGTCCTGCGCGGGAACCGCCCATCGGGATGTAGAGGTAATCCCGGAACCAGCGTCCCAGAGTCATGTGCCAGCGCCGCCAGAATTCAGAGACACTTTTTGAGATGTAGGGAAAATCAAAGTTTTCCTGAAGCTGAAAGCCGAACAGATTCGCCACTCCGATGGCCATATCCATATAGCCGGAGAAATCGAAGTAAATATAGAGGGTGAAAGCGGTCACTCCGACCCAGGCAAAGAGCATGGACAGATTTCCAGGGTCCGTGGTCTTAGCTACATTCCAGAGAGCACCCAGGGTATTGGCCAGGAATACTTTCTTGAAGAGGCCCACGATAAAGCGCTCGGCTCCTTCCGCCATAAGATTGGGGCGAATCAGCCGCTCGCCCAGCTGAGGCTGGATCTCGTCATAGCGCATGATCGGACCTGAGGCAAGCTGCGGGAACATCAGGCAGAAAAGTCCAAGGCGAAGTGGATTACGCTCCGCCGTGAATCGTTTCTGGTAGACATCAATGTTGTAGGAGAGGACCTGAAACGTGTAGAAAGATATTCCTAGGGGCTGAGCCAGCCGTTCCGCATACAATCGGGTACCGAACAGCACATTGAAGTTCATGAAAAAGAACCCGAGGTACTTAAAGACAAACAGCAGCAACAGATTCAAGGTAACAATTCCGATCAGCATCGTCTTGCGAGCATCGGGTATCAGAATTCGATCCATGACCAGGGTCAGTCCGTAGTTCAAGAGGACTGATCCGGCGATGAGCGCCAGATATTGAGGATTGCCCCAGCTGAAAAACAGGATGCTCAAAAAAAGCATGGTGATGTCCCGTGCTTTAACTGGTGTTGCATAATAGATCAAAAGGGACAGGGGCAGGAACAGGAAAATAAACGAGATGCTGTTAAATATCACGGCAATATCTCTCCATTAACGAAAACTCAGATCCAGGGCTGCTTTGACTTCCTGGACGTTGCGGCTGGAAATAAAGATCAGAAATCTGCCCTGAACCTTCAGGACGGAATCTTCCAACAGCCGGGCTTCTTCCGGCCGGTAATTGCGATACATGTCTGCCCGGGCAGTCCGCCGATTTTCAATCACCTGACGGAATCCGGCCAGGCTGGATTCTTCCTTCGCTTCCAAAACAAGGATCTCCGAGGCATCCATGGCGCTCTTGGGCGCGAAATAGACAAACTGCTCCAGATCCCGGTCTGAAATGCCATAATTTTTGCGCAGTGTCTGTTCATCTCCGGTCATCATGACCGTCAGATCGGCTTTCTGTTCCACCGCGGCGCGAATCTGGGCGAAGTCCGGTGAGCCAAAATGGATGATTCCGGCAAGAGACAGAGCGAAAAACATGCTCAGGACGAGTCCGGTGATTACGGATGCGTTGCGCACCCCTTCCCGGTGACGGTGTAAAAAAGATTGTATTTTCATCGTTTTTCAATAAACTCCCGTTTGATGAAGTTGAAGAAATCCGTATAAAACTGCGGTTTGACATGAATTCCATCCGGTTCATAGAGCTCTTCCGTAACGACGCTGGAAATGTCCATGTAAATCGCATTGGATTCATCGGCCAGTGTCTGGATGCCTTTATTGAAGGCTTCCCGGCGTGTCTTTGCCAGCGCCGGCTGCTTCTGAATTGCTTTGGCATTAGAAGGCAGAATGGAGAGCAGCACGATTTCAGTCTGGGGCAGCTTTCCCCGGATCTGCTCCAGCAAGGTGCGATAACTGGCCGTAAATGCATCGGCCGAGGAGAAGTTTTCCAAATCATTCATGCCATACCAGAGAAAAATCCGGGCCGGCGACAGATTGGACAACAGCGCCACATCCTCTGTGGCTGTCTTGGTATTGCGCCCTACTTTGGCAACCACATTGGAGGGCGGCAGCAAATCGTAGAGGGATATGGACTGAGTGATGGAATCGCCCATGAAAATTGCGTCTTCGAAATATTTCCGGTTGGGAATCTCGGCCACGGCGATCTTGCCTATGCCATACTGCTCTTTGATTGAGCGCAGTCTGGCTTCGATCTCGGTAACGGACTTGGCCTCCATCGCCCGTACGACCTGGCGATTAATTTCAATCTGACGCGCTGCTTCGTTCTTCTGATGCTGACGAACTGCAAAATAGCCCACGATGATCAAAAAAATCAGGGCAGCCAGCCCGATCCGTCCCCACCGATATTTCGTTTTTCTTTTTGTTCGATTATTATATGGTTTTTTCAATGGTTTTGCCATGTATGATCGTCCTTTTCTGCCCGGGGATATGAACTATCTTGTTTTTTCCAAAACAAAACGGAAACCCAGTCTGCGTTCCTTTTCCTATTATACATGAAGTTGAATGAAAACTGGGAAATGAGCTAAAAAAAGCCAACACAGTCTTATTGACTATCCGATCTAACATCCTCAAACAGCACCATCAGAATAACCAGTCAACGCCAACTGACCTCATTCCCTATGATCCCTTCACTTCATATAAATCTTCTGTTTACCCTGTTACCCTGTTTCCTCTGATTCCTTGGTTTATAAGTATCTCTTGGCTCCCTTAATTCCATTGGTTCTCTGGTTGTCTGCTTTCCAGGTTCTCTGATTTTCCCTTATTCCCTTGGTTCTCAGGTTCTATTACTTTTCTTGAATCACCCAGAAGACAGACAGAAAAAAATCGCCGAATCCCTGGCTATTTTGGGCTGGGATTCGGCGTTTAGGGTATGAGGTGTGATTAATATGTGATGTTGTCAAATATCCTTGGATGTCTTATTGATATCCAAGGATGACAGCCCTTGATTTATTCCCGCTTCAGTTCCCGGTTCATCAGATTGATGACCGCGTCGCGAGGCGTAACATCTTCAAACAGGATCTGGTGAACGGCGTCGGTAATGGGCATTTCGACATTGTACTTTTTCGCCAGCTCAAAAAATGCCTGTGTGGCTTTAATGCCTTCCACTACCATGCCTACTTCTTTCGTCGCTTCATCCATGGATTTTCCTTGGCCGATCAGAATTCCGCAGCGCCGATTGCGGCTGTGCATGGAGGTGCAGGTTACAATGAGGTCTCCGATTCCGGTCAGGCCATAGAAGGTCTCGGTCTCGGCGCCCATCTTTTCTCCGATGCGGATGATCTCAGTCATGCCTCGGGTCATCAGGGCTGCCTTGGCATTGTCGCCATAACCGATTCCGTCGGAGATCCCCGCCGCCAGCGCGATGATGTTCTTAACCGCGCCGCCAATTTCCACGCCCATCAGGTCATGGTTGCGGTAGACGCGCAGGCTGTTGCTGGAAAAAGCTTCCTGTACTCGCACCATGGCGAGTTCGTTGCGGGAAGATGCCACCAGCGTAGTCGGGAGTCCCTGCGCCACTTCTTCGGCATGGGATGGACCGGACAGAATCACCGGGTCCTTGTCCAGCACTTCAAAGATCGTTTGGGACAGGGGCTTCAGGCTCTTTGGATCAACACCTTTGGCGATGCTGACGATAATTTCATCTCCGGATAAATATGGTTTGATCTTTCCGGAGACTTCACGAATGGAAGAGGATGGGACGGCCAGGACCACCATATCACGGTGATTCAGTGCCTCCCCTAATTCTACAGTGGCCCGTAAGCTTTCCGGCAGACGGATCCCCTGAAGATATTTCCCATTGGTGTGCTGTTCGTTGACTTCCCGGACGCGTTCCTCGTTCCGTTCCCACAACATAACTTCATGACCGTTCTGAGTCATGGCTTTCGCCAATGCGGTCCCAAAGGACCCTCCCCCTAAAAATGTGATCTTCAACTCTCTTTCCTCTCTCTGAATTCCATTTTTATTCCGGTGCCTTCGAAATCAAAGCTGGCTCGCAGCTGATTTTCCAAGTATCTCATATAGGAGAAATGGAGCAGAGCCGGATCATTTACAAAGAAAATAAATGTCGGTGGGCGAACTCCGGTTTGGGTGACATAATACACCTTGAGCCGGCGGTTGGAGACCACCGGGGGTTCCTTCATCAGAAGCGCCTTGGAAATGACATCATTGAGGATACCGGTGGAAATCCGGCGATTGTAGTTTTCAAATACTCTGGCCACTTCTTTTAAAACCTTGTGCGAGCGCAGTCCGGTCTTGGCGGAAATGAACAGGAACGGAACATAATTCAGGAAGTGGAAGCGCACTCTCAGTTCTTTGGTGAAGCGGTCCATGGTCTTGTCATCCTTCTCCACCAGATCCCACTTGTTTACAATGATCAGCAGCCCCTTCTTCATTTCATGGGCATAGCCGATGATCTTTTCATCCTGTTCGGTAGCTCCTTCACTGGCATCAATGAGCAGAGCGATGACATCAGCCCGTTCAATGGAGGTCATGGTGCGCAGGCCTGAATAACGCTCGATTTCCTCGCGCACTTTCGCCTTGCGCCGCAGACCGGCGGTATCAACCACAACAAATTTGCCTTCTTCGGTTTCCAGGTAGGAATCGATGGCATCCCGGGTGGTGCCAGGAATGTCCGTTACGATGCTGCGTTCCTCACCCAGAAGCCGGTTCACGAGGGACGATTTGCCGACGTTTGGTTTTCCGACAAAGGCGACCCGGATGGTCTCGTCTTCTTCCTCGGCTGCCTCGGCTGCCGGGAAATGAGTCACGACTTCATCCAGCATATCGCCCAGATTCAGTCCCTGGCTGCTGGAAATCGCAAAGGGTTCGCCCATGCCCAGATTATAGAATTCATAGGCATTGGCGGATTCATGCAGATTATCGATCTTGTTGACAGCCAGCACGACGGGTTTGCCGGAGCGGCGCAGCATGGAGGCGACTTCCCGGTCAGCATCGGCCAGACCGGTCTTGCCGTCCACCATGAAGATGATGACATCGGCGGTTTCCATCGCAATTTCAGCCTGACGGCGCATCTGCGAGAGGATCTCATCCTCTGAGGTCGGTTCGATTCCACCGGTATCGATGAGGCGGAAATCATGACTGAGCCAGTCGGCGTCAGCATAAATCCGATCCCGGGTTACGCCTGGCGTATCCTCGACAATGGCGATCCGATGACCGGCCAGACGGTTAAACAGTGTCGATTTTCCTACATTGGGGCGCCCGACAATGGCGACGATTGGTTTTCCCATATGATTTACCTGTACAGAGCGGTTTGCTCTGCCTTTCATTCTTAATAGTAAGGATCTCTTGATCGGATCCAGGAATATCCTGCCTGGCGTTATGGCGCCATTGCCTGATTCATTTGTTCGATAAGGTCTTCCCCCGTGTAATCCACGATGAGGACTTTGGTATCCAGTTCGCGCTCCAGGTCCTGTATCGTCACGCCGTCGAGCATCAGCTCTTCCCCTGAGCGGAACATATTCCGGGGCATAATGAGGTGGTCATGCACAGTTCCCTGCTTCAGAGTATTGAGCACATCCCGTCCGGTCAGCAATCCGGCCACGGTAATGGAGTGGCCGAAAAAGTCGTTCAGAACGCGGTGGGTATTGATCGCCAGCCGGGGATTGCGCTTAGAAATCTGATCGGCGGCCTGCCGAATCTCTTCATGAGCGGAAGTGCCGGTGACGAAGCTGAAACTTCCGCTGCCCGGTGCCAGATCTTCCAGCGTCGCGGCGATGGATTCACGGAACAGCCGAATCATTCCGATTCCGTCTTCCAGCTGACTGTAGCCATCGTAGAAATCTTCATCCGGAACATCAATTCCCGCCATGCAGTAAAACTCATCTGCGCAGCGGGCAAACTCAGAACCGGTGGTCAGACGGAATTCCTGCTGGAGTTCATCCAGCTGATGAATGACTTCTCTGGAGGATTCAGCAGTAAAAGGAATCAGATTTGGCAGTCCCTGTCGATATTTAGTCATACCCAGCGGAACGATGGCCACTCCTGTAACATACGGATGAAGTGCCGCCAGATCGCGGAGCGTTCTTTCCAGTTCCGCCCCATCATTGTAGCCAGGCACCAGAACGATCTGAGCGCCCATCTGAATGCGGGCTGCAGCCAGCTGCTGCATCCGAGGATACAGATTTCCGGCCACTCGATTGTTCAGCATCGTAACCCGCAGTTCCGGGTTCGTGGTATGGACCGAGATATTGATGGGACTGATCCGGTAGTTAATGATGCGCCGAATATCGCTTTCGGTCATATTGGTCAGGGTAACAAAATTACCCTGAAGAAATGACAGGCGGGAGTCATCATCCTTGAAATAGAGGGTTTCTCTCATGCCGGGCGGCAACTGATCGATAAAACAGAAAATACAGTTGTTTGAGCAGCTGCTGGCTTTGTCCATAATGCCGCTGGCAAAATTCAGCCCCAGTTCCTCATACATTTCCTTCTCAATCGATACCGTATATTCCCTGGTTTCCTCTCCCTGAGACCGCTGAATCGTCAGCGTGAAGCGTTCGGCTGCCGTCAGGAAGCGATAGTCCAATATGTCCTTGACCGGAACCTCATTGATTTTAACCAGACGGTCTCCAACAGTAATTCCGGCCCGGTCCGCCGGACTCTTTTTATCTACTTCGGTGATGACGTTGCGCCGGATCGGATCGACCAGCTTACCGTCAATTTGGATGAGTTTGTTATAACTCATGGAAACACCTCATTTCTCTCTACTTATTATACCAAAACAGTTCCCTGACGACAGTGAATTCAGGCTCTGTATAGCTGAAATCATCAAAAGCTTCGATTAAATTTCGAGAAGTCGTCAGGTTTACCATAATTTATATTGCCATAATTTATATTATGTAATTAATTCTTGGAAAAATATTATTGAAGAGTCATCGTCGATTCTCTATAATGATCGTTTCAGTCTCTCCAAGCCTGGTTCTTGCGTTCCAGCCGGACTTTCCTTCGATATGTTCTGATCCATTTCAGAGAATCTGAACAATTTGAAATAATATCTGACCAGCCTCTGATTATAGCACTATCCGGATGCATTCGACAAGGAAAACCGTTAACTCTCAACGGCGACTCATCTCTTCCCAGTACTACGGCATGGCACATTATGTAA
>JABNAD010000640.1_pt1 | contig 13188 bp, 11 predicted proteins | sample 7240381 | NCBI WGS metagenome assembly JABNAD01 (sample SAMN11332834, study PRJNA596920) | anaerobic digester metagenome | biome: digested sludge; isolation source: digested sewage sludge-derived enrichment culture grown on H2/CO2 | place: Germany: Goettingen
CTAATATACTGTATATAGCTTAATTTGATAACCCTTGATTAATTACTTAATTAATTAAACTTCCACAGCAAATGATTTTATGGATGATACCATGAGTTCTAATAATGAAGAAATGAAAAAAAGTGAAATTATCCTTTATATGGGTGATGAAGGAGCTGCAACTGTTGAAGTGCTTCTTAAAGATGAAACCATGTGGTTAACCCAAAAAACAATGTCAACATTGTTTAATGTTACTCAAGCTACAATAAATGAACACTTAAAAAATATATTTCAAACAAATGAACTACCTGAAAATTCAACTATTAGGAAATTCCTAATAGTTCAAAAAGAAGGTAATAGAAATATTAGTAGAAAGGTTAATTTTTATAATTTGGATGCAATTATTGCGGTGGGTTACAGGGTTAACTCTAAACAAGCCACTCAATTCCGAATTTGGGCAACTGAAACTTTGAGGGAGTATATAACTAAAGGTTTTGTATTGGATGATGAACTTTTAAAAAATGGAACTCGGTTTGGTAAAGATTATTTTGATGAATTATTAGAGCGTATTAAAGAAATAAGGGCAAGTGAACGCAGATTTTATCAAAAAATAACAGATATATATGCTCAATGCAGTTATGACTATAATAAAGATGCTGAAATCACCCAAAAATTCTATGCATCAGTACAAAACAAACTCCACTGGGCCATAACACAACATACTGCAGCTGAACTAATTTATGAACGTGCAAATAGTAAAGAACCACATATGGGACTTAAAACATGGAAACATTCTCCAGAGGGTAAAATATTAAAAGGTGATATAACAGTTGCAAAAAATTATTTAACAAAAGAAGAATTATCTGAATTAAATAATATTGTTAACATGTACCTGGATTTTGCTGAAAACCAAGCACGCAGACATAAAAAAATGTCCATGGAAGAATGGGCAGTAAAATTAGATTCATTTCTAAAATTTAATGAATATGATATCCTAAAGGATGCAGGTAAAATTTCAGCAGAAGTTGCAAAAAACCTTGCAAAAACAGAATATGAAAAATATCGGAAAATACAAGATGAAAATTATATTTCAGACTTTGATAAGGATTTTGAGAAAAAAACTAAAAAATATTTAAATACTTAAGCAGGGTTAAAATCTTATAATTTTATTTTAACTTATTTCCAATCCTTAAAATTAGTGGAACCAATGAGTGCTACTGAATTTTCACTTAAAACCTTGATGAGATCCTCGGGACTGTAAAGAAGTTCCATTTTAAGCTTAGCATTATCTTCATATGGCAAGTAATTTATGAATTTATTTTTAACGAATTTTCCAGTTCTTTCATGGATTAAGGTGCTTATTTCAGGTTCACTGAGTATATCCTTAACGTTACCCATAACCTCTTGAATTATGTCGAAGTTTGAGTTATCCCTGAATTTGAAGGATGAGTAGTAAGCACTATTTTTTATATCGTATATGTCATGATAAAGACTGAAAATGATGGATAAAAGTGCATTAGCCTTTAAACCTGCAAAGGTGTATATATAAACCTGGTTTGAATCTATTTCCACGGGAATTATTCCCTCTCTAAAACCCACAGAATCTGCATGTTCAACATATTCATGGATCTTATCCTGTGAAAGTTCATCAAAAGTTCTAAGAAGATCTTCATCGTAGTTTCCAAGGAGAATCTCGTAGATCCTTCTGCTTATCAAATGATCTATAACTGCACCTTCAGATAACCAATCTGGAACATTTCCCTTAGGTCCCCTTTGAACCTTAACATTGAACCGTTTGTGGTCGATGTCTTTGACTATCCATGGAACACCTCCTAAAATGAATTTAGTTCCATTCTGGAGGAAATGTACAACGAAAAGTAAGTCCAGAGAACCTATATTCTTAACACCTTCCCTAACAGTGTACTCCATACTGGGACAGAACACACTGTAAAAGCTCATGAAGTTACGTTTACCAAATTTCTTCTCGAAGTTGTAACCTAAACTTAGATTTCCATTCATGTTATGAACAAATTCCCTCTCTTCCATGTTCTCAATTATGGATTTAAAATCTTCTTTAGTTATTTTTGAGAATACGTAACTATTCTTCAAGCTATTGAATAGTTCACTCTGTTTTAGTTTACCTTTTTCAAATATTGAACTTAATATCTGATGAAAATAGATATCTTTGGGTTTTTCTGGAATTTTTATGTCCTCTATACGGTTTTCCCTGATTAAACAGATCTCAGCTAAGGAGATGAAGATCTCTTCGTCCCTTTTGTAAAAGACTATGGACCTTTGTTTGTTGGATCTTCTTCCACTCCTCCCAACTCTCTGCAAAAAAGAGCTTACATTATAAGTGGGTCTGATTTGAACTACAATATCAATGTTTCCGATGTCTATACCTAACTCCAGGGTGCTGGTACTTATCATAAATCCATCTTTCAAGTACTTGAACTTTTTTTCACTTTCCTCACGTTCGTCACGATCGATGGAGGAGTGATGTATGTAAATGTTTTTTATTTTAAGGGCTCTTTTTAATAAATTGTAATATTTCTCAGCATCCTTTCGCGAATGAACAAATATAAGGATCTTTCGGCCAACGTACCTTCCTAAAACCTCACAGATATCTGTATCTGAACCACAGAGAACTTTGTAATCAAAGGGCCTTTTTGAAGGATCATTTACGATCTCTGCAGGTTTATCTGGATTTAACCATTTAGAAACTGTTTCAGGATTTCCCACGGTAGCTGATAATCCTACAACTGAGACAGAATCGTTAAAATAAGTTTTCATTCGATTTAGGATAGAGTTAAGTTGTGTTCCACGGTCAGATTCTACGAAGTAGTGTATCTCATCCACTATCACGTACTTCACATTCTTAAAAATCCTCTCCTTCTCTTCGGAGGATTTGTTCATAAAAATAACTTCAAGGGATTCAGGGGTTATTAAAAGTATGTCCGTTGGATTTTTAATGAATGCCCTTTTTTTAGTACCTGGAACATCCCCATGCCATTTAGTAACTTCTAGATTGAAATGATTACACCATTTTTCAATTCTATCGTACATATCATTTATAAGAGCCTTTAATGGGGAGACATAGATGACACTAACAGGTTCTAAATGGTTCGTGATGATATCATCGAAGATAGGAATGAGTACCGCTTCAGTTTTACCTGAAGCAGTTGGTGCAATAACCAATGTGTCATTTTTTTCTTTGATCACTGGAATGGCCTGTTCCTGGATGGGATTCAGGCTCTTCCACTTCAATCGATTCCCAAGGAATCCCTTCATTCTACTGTCTAAAAGTTTAACAGCAGAAGAATCATTACCAGTCATCTTCTAACGCTTCTTCTAACTCGGTTTCCTTTTCTTCAAAGACCTTCAGAATATCCTTATCTGTGCTGAATTCGTTAGGGTTTTGTTGTACTGTATCCAAGACACTGACGAAGGATCGGATGAATATTCTTGGTGTGACTTTTCCTCCTGTTAATCCTGCATTTTCTTCGTGTGTAAGGACAATTTCCTCAATCATAGGACTTATCTTTTCCTTGGCATTCCATTCAAACACTTCTTCGTGCATGATCATGAGTCTTCCTGCTATGTCCATGAGATCATCATTTTCAAACCCTTCAAGGGTGAGTACAGGTTTTCTCAAATCCTTAAGGGAAGTATCCAAGGCATCTTCTATTCTATCGGAAAGAGCTGCATAGGATGGAACTCCTAACTTAGGATCATCAAAGAATTGTGGGGTTCCGGCCATTACAAAGAGAGTGTTTTGAAAGTTACCTAAACTACATTCGTCATATATATCTCTGACGTAGTTGTAAGCAGTATCTCTAAGTTTTTTTGTATGCAAATTCATTATGTACTCTGTTTCATCTATCAGGATAACCAATCCGGAGTATCCAATGGATTTTATGAAGGCTGCAAGTGCTTCTAAGAATTTGAAGGTGTTTTCGCGGTCTATATCTCCTTTAACACCAAATTTTCTTTTCTCTGTGAATGGTATGTTGGAGTCTCCCCTTAACCATGATTGAGCATATTTTGCTGTTTCATAGTCACCAGAGTTCATGGCCTTCTGATAATTTTCTATGGCAACCACAAATGGATTGGAATGTTCACGTGCCATTTCTAGATCGTTCTGCATATTTTCCGTAACGATCAAATTCTGTTTCACAGGGTCTGTGGTCTCATTGAATGCCATCATTTTGAGTTTGGTTATCCATCTCTCGATTATGTGCTCAAGGGATGTTCCGGTTTTACATTTGAGATTTTTGGCAATGTTTTTGTACACAACTTCGATCTTGTTGAAGGGTACATCTCTATTCAATGTAACCTTTGAAACGACGAAATTATCCTCAAATGCCATTTCCTCAACAACCTTCAGGAAAAATGATTTACCAGAGCCAAATTCTCCGTTTATGAATTTGGTTATGGCCTTTCCTTCACCTGTTTTTTTGAGTAAATATTTAAACTCACCTATCTCTTTTTCCCTGCCAATGCAGACTTCTGATGCACCATTTGATGGAACATTTCCATTTTTCATAGCCATTATTATGTCTTCGTAATCCATAGAATACCACCTACTCCAAACTTATGTAACTAAAATTCTTCTTTTTGCCCAAACGATTGTATAAAGCCACAAATTTATCTGGATCCCGTGAAGGATTATGTTTAAAACCTAACTTCCATGCATTTCTGGCATAGAACTCCTCAATTTCATCATAACTTTTTGATATACCATATTCATTTAGAAGCTTCTTTAGGAGTTTGATGAACGATTTAATTTCAAATTGATTCCTTTTTTCAGTTCTTTTTATAACATTGTATAATCCGTTGATTGAATTTAAAAGGAAATCTTCCAGTGTAAATGACACATTCTCAAAATATGCAGGATACTCCTTGGTCAAACTAACTTTACGTAGGATAGTTTTAAAATCTTCTTCAGTTATCTCCCTATATTCTGATTTAAAGTAACTCGCTGACTTCCCTTTATCTTCAATGAATTCTAAATTATTTGCTATGTCCTTGGCAACCAAGGGATCCGTGAAATACTTCATTCCCTTGAGTTTTAATTTTTTTGGACTTTCATAATGATTGTACAGTGCTTTGTTATCCTTGTAAGTTTCTTTAACCATGGTGTAAGCAAAGAAACTGATATTTTTTTGTTTATCAAGATCTAACGTTGAAAATAAAATAATTTTATCATTGGGTTTAATATCTTTTAAAATTATACTGCGTTTTTTTTCAGCACCTAAGGTTTTTGAAGCATCCAATTGTTTCAATAAACTTTTATCGAACTTATGAACCCAGTACCTAGGTTCATAAGATACATTCTCTCTATCATTCAATCTATTTTGATTTATAATTCCCCCTCCCCTGAAATGATTGATAAAACACAAATGTAATAATTTATTTACCTATATCTTATATTAAACATATTAATGATTAGTACTATTATAAAATAGTAGGTCATTACAATTAACTCCTTAACATATTGATTCACAGATCATGAGAGATAATAATATGAAATTAAACGTCTTAGAAAATCCAACCAGTATCAAAATAGCTGATAATATTTTTTTTAGATTATTAAAGGATTCTTCAGTTAAATTTGGTAAAACTAAAGTTATTTATGAACTTTTTGATGGTTTTGGAGTCCAGAATTTCTATGAAGATGTGAATTTATATTGTTTGGAAGAAAAAAATATCTGGTTTTCGCACACTCAAAAAGACAAAAGGTCACTCTATGCATTTGGGCTTAATGAACCTAAAATGTATGATTCAAACATGCCCCTTTGTGTTATTGATTTTTCTATGGATAGCATAGAAAAAAATACCATTGCCACCTTTGCAGAAGATGGGGATAAAAACATCTTCATTTTAATCAGGGTAAACTATCCAGAATTACGGGGAAGGCCATTCAACGGAGTTTTAATTGAAAAAGAAAGGATTAAAGTTCTTGAGGGTGACAAGAAGAGATATTTTATTAATTTGGGTCAATTGAATGAAACTAATTCTCTTGAAAATATTGAAGAGTTCATTGAGGAGATGGATCGTATAACGCCTACAGATTTGGATGATAATTTAGGATTAGAAAATACTGATAAAAAGGAAAATAAGGGTAGCTATTGTGTTTTATGTGGTAAAATATTACCTGAAGTTGAAATAACACAGTATCCTGAATTAAACCTTTTCCTGAATGAAAACCCGGATGCATGTCAAGATTGTTTGGAAGAACTTTATGCTGGAAAGGCTTTGAAAGACATAATGGGATTAATCTCCATAAAACTTTTCAACGAGAAAAGTCTCCTAAAACGGGTGGACAATCCTGATCTCTTCAAATCTTACTTACACGTTTTAAAAAAACAGGTTATTGTTAAGGAGTTTACAAGGGATGTTTACATTTTCAACAATGAAAAGGACGTAGACGAATTAGTCAATAATTATGCAAAATTTGCAGCTAAAAACTTGGATACAGAGGTTAATTCAGATTCAGATGTTTCAAATGATTTAGATATTGATGTTTCGTCAAATTCCAATATTTCAGAAGATTTAAGTTCAGAGGATGTTTCAGAAGACATAAATATGGGTATTCCTTCAAATGATGATAATTTGGAGGAAGATGCTTCTTTTGGCATAACTGATTTAGATGGGAATACTCCTTTAAATCAGGATGATTCCGATAAGTTGTATGTGGATGTTTCCTCAGATTCAGACGAAACTGCTTCAGAATGTCCAGAGCATGCAGATAAGAAAGTATGTGAGTTATGCGGTTTGGAGTTACCCCTAGAAGACTTTTATAAATCTGATTCCTCACCAGACAATCTCGCAACAAAATGTAAGAAATGTGCTAGAAAGTCTTATGCCGTCACAGCCTTGGAGGAAATCAGAGAGTACACTGATCCAGATACTCCATTCAATAAAGAAGACCTTTTAAAGCAGTGTAACGACCGCATGAAGTTTCTGGATTATATCTGGACTTTACAGGAGTTTGATTTAATAAGTCAAGATGAAAAACAAGATTCATACACCTTAAAGCCGGAAGAGGAATTAAATAGTTTCATAGGGAAATATGGTGACAAAAAACCAGAAATAATTACATCAGAGATTGCAGAACCTTCTAAACAAAAACAAACAAAGAAGATAATAAAGGAATGTGAGATATGTGGCAGGAAATTACCAGTATCCCAATTCTATGCCTCTACAACATCTGAGGATGGTTACAACTCAAAATGTAAAGATTGTTCTAAGAAATCCCATGCTATAACTGCTTTGGAAGAGATCAAAGCTTACGTTGAGCCCGATACTCCCTTTGATAAGGATGATCTCCAAAATCAATTCGAAGATAGAACGAAGTTTTTGGATTGCTTATGGACTCTACAGGAATTTGATTTGATAATCCATGATGAAAAATTGGATGTTTATGCTTTAAACTCTGAAGATAAATTAAATTCATTTATAGAAAAATATGGGGATAAACCTGAGGAAAAACAAGAAGAAACTGTAGAACCTGAAGAATTAAAACCTGAAGTACCACTTCCTCAAGTAAAAAATCCATATGAAAAAGAGCTTCTTGATGATGGGTTTAAGGAATGTGAATTATGTGGTAAAAGGTTAGCCCTATCTAATTTTTACAAATCCTCAACAACTGAAGATGGATATGTTGGAAAATGTAAGGAATGTTCAGAAAAAACTAATGCAATGAAAGCATTGAATGAAATTCAGGATTACGTTGAAGTTGGAAAACCCTTTGATAAAAGTGAGTTATTAAAACAAATTGATAATCCTGTAAAGGTCAACTATTACATATGGACACTTCAAGAGCAGAATTTATTGGAGTATAATCCAAAGACTGGAACTTACACCTTGGAAATAAATGACCAATTCAAAGAGTATCAAGATTTAGTGAATGAAACGCCTGATGATAGATCAGATTCAGAAAACCCAGAAGAAGTCTCTGAGAAAGATTCTTCAACAGTTCCTAATGAAAACGATCCTTTAAAGGTTGTAGATGTTCCCGATGAAGATTTAACTCTCGAAGAAGAAACTTCCAAAGAAGAAGATTCAGTCTTAAGTCCAGTTAAGAAAGAAATTATCTATGTTTCAGATTGTAATGGGTCCCCTATCACTGTATTGATGAAGGGAATAATTGAAAATGAAAAAATAATGTCTACGTTAAATGATTTAGGGCCTGTTATTTCTTCAAACGTAAAAAAGCTTCTCATAAACTGTTATATGGAAAAGTATTCCGAGATAATGATAGATCTGGAAGTGAAGGATGGTTCCGTTGAGGAGTTACTGAATTTCCTGGAAGGAGAAAATTGGACTAATGTCAATTACAACAAATGAATTCACTATTTTTTTTACTCCTTCAGTCCCACGTAACTTAAGATAATATCAGTTTTATCCTCAAGAACCTCTAAAGATTTCTCATAACACTCTTCAACCACAGATTCAAGGTTTCCTTCTCCTTCCCAATGCTTTTTTAAGCATTCATATCCTAATTCATCTGCAATCCTCTTAATAACGTAGGTTGTGATGTAAATATCATCTATGTATCCATAGGGGCCGTATACCTGTTCGGGAATTATATCCGCGGGCACAACGTAATATGCAATGGCAGCACTTATTTCAAGCCTCAAATCCTTAATGATACTACTTTCTTCAAGCATTTCAGTTAATAGTTTGAAAAGTTTGGGGCCATGATCAATGAATGAAGCATATTCTCCCTGATATGATTCTAAGTTTTCAGATAACACGTCATAGAAATCTTTAAATTGATTTTCCATATTTTTCACCTTTTAAAGATATAATCAACTATATATAGTATTATCTAAACTTAAATAAGTTTATTCCTTAATTTTTAATGATTCAGGTTTCGTTTGGTTAATATTTTAACATTTTTTCTAGAATTTTAATTCTTATTTAATAAAGTATTATGGATAAATTTCTTCTTTGTTAAAAAACAAGCTTTTTCTGAAATTTACTAAATTTCCTATAAATTTATATTACTTACCTGAAATATTACGGTTAGAGATGATCCTATGCCGTACCTTATCTGTGAACAATGTAATATTTACTATGAAGTTAATTCAGAGGAAGAAATCACAAAATTTGGGAACTGTGAATGCGGAAACCCCTTGAACTACTATGAATCATTAGAGCTTTATCTGAAGGGCAGGGGAAAAATTAAAAGGCTTCCACAGCATGAAACCATAATCGGGGAATTACTGGATTTCTACGAATCAACTGTGCTTAAGATAATTCTCTATGCTGTTAAGGAACTTCCCTATGACATGGAAAGAGGCAGAGTTATAGGTTTTCTTAGGGGATCAAGATCCGCTTTTATAGTGGATGAAAACCTGAACCAGCTGAAAACGTACTCAGTACTCTCAGGCATTTCCCGGAAGAAGATGGATAAACTCATTGAAATCCTTGTTGAAAAGAAGTTTCTAAAAACCAGAACCATAGATCAGTATCCAAACAACGATATAGTGTCATTAACTGATGAAGGCAACAGCTTCATATTCAACAAAGAATCTTTAGATATGGGATTATTTGAAAACAAGAATGTTGATCTAATGATTGGTGTTGATGAGGATCTTTACCGTAAACTGAGAGGTTTGAGAAACCGTATCGCAGAGGATATTGAGATGCCTGGTTATATTGTCTGTGCCAATGCGCCGCTCATTGAAATGGCAAGGAAATTCCCAGTTGATCGTGAATCAATGCTTTCAATCAAGGGTATTGGTAAAAAATTCATGGTAAACTACGGAGAAAGCTTTTTAAATCTCATAAAGACTTACAAATCTGGAAGAAGATTTAATGATAATTTGATTAGTATTAAAAGCAAACCTCAAAGAATGGATAAGAAACCAGTTAAAATTGAGGATCCATTTGATTTTCACAACATTCTCCTGAACGATCCTCGTAACATTATGCGTACCCACACAGCATTTATTTTAGGTGAAAGCAGAGACAGCAAACATGTTGATGTTTTATGTCAAGCAACAAAAGACAGTGACGGCAACGTTAGACGTTTAGCTGCAGCTGCACTGGGTAAAATAGGGGAAAAACGTGCTGAGGATGCATTGATAAATCTTTTGGATGATCCAAAGCCTCAGGTAAGGCAGTATGCAGCCACTTCACTTGGGAAGATAAGATCTGAAAAGGCTTTACCCTTCCTTAAAAAATTGGATAATGATCCGGTTATTTATGTTCAGGAGAAGGCGGAATGGGCAATTCAAAAAATAAGAAATGATTAATTTTGAATTCTTGTTTTTCAATTCATTCAATCTTTTTTAAATATTAATCTAAAAAATTATACTTCTTTTTTTGGTTAGGAATAACTCTAAAATCTGATTTTAATAAGGGAAAATAAAGATTTATTATTACTCATAAATACTTAATTATTACTTTTTATTATTTTTAAACAGATTAATGCAATTAAAATAGAAAATAATAAAAAATAGAATTTCTTAATATAAAATTTGGGATTTAAATGGGCTACTTGATCTGTGAAGAATGCAACATCTACTATGAAGCTGAAAACGAAAGTGAAGCTGAGGACTTCCTTTGTGAATGCGGAAATAACGTGATTTATTTTGAATATCTGGAAGATTACTACGAAACTGATCCTGATGAGGATTACGTTAGAGAACGAATGTCTGATGGTTTGACCCACACTGAGTATCATGCATTCAAACACCTGGCTGAAAAAAAGCAGGCAAGTAAATTATTTTTCACAGGGTTATTTATCAGTTCTGCAAGTTTAATTTTAACTATCTCTTTAAATAGCTTATTCCTGATTTTGTTACCTCTTGGTGTGGTATCTGTTCTGTATGGTGGGCATAAAAAGCAAGTCAAAGATGTTGAAGGTTACTCATGGATCCGAGGTTTGAAGGGTGAAAATACAGTTTTTAAATACCTTGAAACCCTTCCAAAGGATTATTTTATCTTTAACGATGTTAAGCTATATGAAAAGAGGGGTAACATAGATCACATTGTTGTTGGCCCTACGGGGATATTCGTTATAGAAACCAAAAATTACAGTGGCAGGTACCGTATAAAAGGGAATCAATGGTTTTATTACAAAGATGGTGGATATAAAAAGTTGTACAGAACTCCTGCTTCACAGATTATAAACAATGCTGTTGATCTCAAAAAATTCCTTAAAAGTAAAGGGATTCCTGTTAATGGATTGTGGATAGGTGCAATTGTGGCTTTTATAAACCATGATTTCCGAGTACTAGAAAAACCAAAGCCATACAAGGTTTTGGTGCCAAAAACAGTCCCCAAGTTCATTTTAAATTCTAAAAGAAAAGTGGATAGAAAATTAATAAATAGAATTGTATTATTATTAGAACCTTACTCCACAGACATATCAGTAAGTCACAAAATAGATAAAAAATCAGAGGGTAATACTCTTTTTAAGAGGCTCAATTTAGGTATATTGCATCGTAATCACAAGTATTAAGTCCTCCACCACAAATAAAAAGAGATAGTGATTAATTAGGGTCTACTTTCGAAATGTGGTGAGAAGAATCCAGATAGGGCTAATTTTCTCTTTTAAATCTGATACTCATTTGATATATGAAATGAAATTTGATCTTTGAATCTCCAATTTTATCAAATTTGATCTTTCCTAATGATTATTCCAACTCCAGCCCATCCACCACACTCACAAACTCCTCAGCATGTTCCAGGGTTGTTTCGTATGGATCATGAGCATAGGTTTCGTAGAGTACGGATGTTACTCCACCATTTATCAATGGGAGAGTTACGTACTGGGTACTTGTAGGGTTAGGTGGCACGTAGTATGTCAACCATGGAATTTCAGCCTTTATGTTCATGGCTATCTTTTTTGAATCATTTTTTTCAATTGGTGTGAAGATGAATCTGTTCTCCTTCCAGTTCCCAACATTTGAGTGCACATCCACAGCTAACTGAAACTTGTTCTTTAAAATATCTGGCACAGCATATTTATTGGCCAGTAACTGACCGTTGTTCCTCCCTTTGTTGTAGTTATCTGCATCCTCTGTAACGTTGACTTGATAGATGTAGTAACAGTACTTAAGGGATCTTGACTGGTTTTTTACAGTTTCTGTGATTGCACTGTGTGCATTGGCCTCCTTGGGATGTACTCCCACGATGTAAGCTATCTTCACCTTTGAATCTGTGTTTCCATAGGGACCCTCCTTTACAACTGATCCATAGGATTCAGTTCCAAGAACCTTCAATGTGGAATCACCTGTTGTAAAAACATCATTTTTTCCAGGGTAAAGGTAAAATGATGCTGCAGCTGCGACCATAAAAAGGATAAAAAGGGAAAGGATAGTAATCAGGGTTCTCTGCTTCACTGGAAATCACGCCTTTTAGATGGTCACAGATTCTGGAAGTTTTCCTGTGGATTTGTACTGTGAAAGAACATTTGATAAGACACTTAAAATGGTGTCTGGGGATAGATCCGGCTGTCCCGGGTTTGAGATGCCCACGTAGTTTGGTGCAACTCCATTGTTATCAACCCAGTTGTAGGTTCTGTACGCAACATCCACATATTCATCCTTTGAAATACTGCCACTTGAAACGTAACCATAGGGACTGTCAGGATCTCCAACACTTTTTATGGTGATGTTACCTGATTCACCCTTGTTCAGCATAACAGTAGCCTTTGAAAGTATGTACAGGCACTGATACTTATCAAGACTGATGGGACCATATTTAATGGTTCCAAATGTTCCATTCTGTTTTTCTATTTCAGATGCAAGGTCCGGTGCCAGTGAAACAGGAAATCCTGTACTCTCTGAGATCTGATCCTTAGAAACATTACTTGTACTGGAATTTGAGGTGTTCTGTGAACTTTTAATGAGAACACCTGCAGTCACACCTGCAATCAGTATGAGTATAACACAAAGACCAATCAATATTTTTGTCTGGCTTCCTGATATCACTGAAGTTTTCTTCAAATTTTTTCCACATTTTTCACAGTAAATTGCATCTTCATCATTTTTGTGTCCGCATTTTGGGCAAAGCATTATTTTTACATCCTTAAAATTATAATTAATATTTCAATTCATCACAAAACTTTTTTTTACTGGTAATCTTCTGGAACAGGCTCCCACCACGTGTAACCACAGTAGTTACAGTGCAGCTGTGATTCTGTTTCGGTTTGGGCCCCGGTACTTTCCCAATTATTTGACCCACAGT